>Ga0049083_10000495_pt1 | contig 13929 bp, 12 predicted proteins | sample GreLakmeMI27MSRF_FD_66719 | JGI IMG/M metagenome (GOLD analysis project Ga0049083, IMG submission 66719) | Freshwater lentic microbial communities from great Laurentian Lakes, MI, USA - Great Lakes metaG MI27MSRF | ecosystem: Environmental > Aquatic > Freshwater > Lake | place: Great Lakes...
AAAATTTCTACTGATTTACCTGAATTTGCTGAAGCAGAAAATCGTGTAAAAACAACAATTGAGACTTTTTTAAATAATAACGGTTCAAAATCGGTAGATCATTTCCATAAACGTTTAGGGCTTATTATTTGGAATAAAGTGGGGATGGCTCGTAACGAAAAAGGATTAAAACAAGCCATTGCAGAAGTTGCTGCCTTAAAAGAAGAATTCTATAAAGAAGTTTATGTTCCTGGGAGTAACGAAGAATTAAATCCTGAACTAGAGAAAGCACTTCGTGTTGCAGATTTAATTGATTTAGGACAATTAATGGCTATGGATGCGTTGCAACGTAACGAATCATGTGGGGGACATTTTAGAGAAGAATATCAAGACAGCGAAGGAGAGACATTACGTGATGATGAAAACTTCTCGTTTGTTGGCGCTTGGGAGTACAAAGGAAACGACATTAGTCAATCGGAACTTCACAAAGAAGAATTAAAATACGAGTTTATCAAAATAGCCGCTCGTAATTATAAGTAATTAGGCACTAGCCAAAAGGCACTAGTTAATGAGTGGAATTAATTCATATAAAGATTTATTAATTTGGCAGAAAGGAATTGATATTGCAATTAATTTATATGAATTAGTAGAAGATTTTCCAAAAGAAGAAATTTATGCTTTGACAAGTCAGTTAAAAAGAGCTTCCATTTCAATTTCTTCAAATATAGCTGAAGGTTATGGAAGAAATTCTACTCAAAGTTATATTCATTTCTTATGCATTTCAAGAGGTTCTTTATTCGAATTAGAAACTCAACTGATAATAGCCAATAGATTAAAATTCATTAAAAATGAAACTTTGTTTTCTGAATTAATGAATCAAATTACAGAAGAAAGTAAAATGATAAATTCATTTATAAACAAATTAGAATCAAGTAAATTATAATTTATACTAATGCCTTTTGCCTCTTGGCCAATGGCTAAATTAAAAAATATGAGCGCAGCAAAAAACATCAATATAAACCTTAAAATTTGGCGTCAGAAAGATGCTAAATCAAAAGGGAGCATGGAAACTTATAAATTAGATAATGTTTCGACAGCAAGTTCGTTTTTGGAAATGTTAGACCAATTGAACGAGCAATTAATCAATGATAAAAAATCACCCGTTGCTTTTGACCACGATTGTCGGGAAGGAATTTGTGGGATGTGTTCTCTGTACATTAATGGAAGAGCTCACGGACCAGAAACAGGAACGACAACCTGTCAATTGCACATGCGTAAGTTTAAAGACGGTGATACTATTTATATCGAGCCATGGAGGAGTAAGGCATTTCCTGTAATAAAGGATTTAGTTGTTGACCGTAGTTCTTTTGATAGAATTCAACAAGCTGGCGGATTTGTTTCTGTTAATACTTCAGGAAGAACCATTGACGCTAATGCCACACCAATTCCGAAATACGATGCCGACAAAGCATTCGAAGCAGCGGCTTGTATTGGCTGCGGTGCATGTGTCGCTACCTGTAAAAATGGATCTGCTATGTTGTTTGTTGGTGCCAAAGTTTCACAATATGCTTTATTACCACAAGGAAAAGTGGAAGCTACACAACGTGTTTTAAATATGGTACGCCAAATGGACGAAGAAGGATTCGGAAACTGTACAAATACTGGCGCTTGTGAAGTGGAATGTCCAAAAGGGATTTCATTAGAAAATATAGCTCGAATGAACAGAGAATATTTATTGGCGAGTTTGAAATAACTTGTTATAAAGCCTTTAATTTACAAACACATCCATAAAATGGATGTGTTTTTTTTATCTTTGAATCAAGACATAGATCTAAAAAATTAATGAAAGTAAATAGCTTATGAGAAAACAAATTTTAGTGTTGTTGTTTTTCTTCTTCTTCATTTTGGCTTATAGCCAAAATAATCACACTTATGTAAATCCATTTATCGGAACTGGAGGCCACGGGCATACGTATCCTGGCGCAACGGTTCCATTTGGCATGGTTCAATTATCACCAGATACTAGAGTAGATGGAAGTTGGGATGGTTGTTCCGGCTACCATTATTCAGATACTACTATTTTCGGATTTTCACATACCCATTTAAACGGAACAGGCGTCTCTGACTTTGGCGATATAATGCTCATGCCCACAATGGGAGAACCCTCTTTTGATAATAAAATATATGCTTCTTCTTTTTCTCATCAAAACGAAAAAGCGACTGCCGGATTTTATGCTGTGAAATTAGATAAACATGACATAGATGTTAGATTGACAACTTCGTCAAGAGTAGGGCTTCATGAATATACTTTTAATAATTCAGGAAAAGCAAATATAATTTTAGATTTAAATCACAGAGATAAATTATTAGAAGGTGAAGTAACTATTCTTAGTCCAAAAAAGATATTAGTTAAGCGAAGAAGCGAATCTTGGGCCAAAGACCAATATGTATTTGCGTTAATAGAATTAAATACCCCTTTTCAATACACCAAAGTAGAATGTAATGGCGAACATGGCAAAACTTTTAAAGGAACTGAATTAGCAATTAGTATTTCAATGAATGTTAAAAAAAAGGATAAAATTCTTGTTAAAGTTGCTCTGTCTACAACAGGTTTTGAAGGCGCCGAATTGAACATTTCTGAAATTAAAGGGTGGAATTTTAATAAGGTTAAATCTGAAGCTGAAAAATTATGGGACGATCAATTATCAAAAATTCAGATTGACATAACAGATAAAGAAAAGGCAACTAAATTTTACACAGCCTTATATCATACTATGGTGCAACCCAATATTGCCCAAGACTTAGATGGCAAATACAGAGGGAGAGACAACCAAATTCATACAGCTGTGGGGTTTGATTATTATTCGGTATTCTCGCTTTGGGATACCTTTAGGGCAGCACATCCGTTGTACACTTTGATAGAAAAGAAACGCACTTCCGATTTTATCAATACGTTTTTAAAACAATACGAACAAGGCAACAGATTGCCTGTATGGGAATTGGCTTCTAATGAGACCGATTGTATGATTGGCTATCATTCGGTTTCTGTAATGGCAGATGCTATGGCAAAAGGAATTACAGGTTTTGATTACGCGAAATGTTTTGAAGCAGCAAAAAATGCGGCGATGTTAGATCATTTGGGTTTGGAGGCTTATAAAAAAAATGGGTTCATTTCCATGGACGACGAACATGAGAGTGTTTCCAAGACTTTAGAATATGCTTATGACGATTGGTGTATTGCACAAATGGCTTTGATTTTAAACAAAAAAGAAGATTACAATTACTTCATGGAACGTTCCCAAAGTTGGAAAAATGTTTTCGATTGGGAAACAGGTTTTATGCGACCCAAGAAGAATGCAAACTGGGATAAACCCTTTGACCCAAAGGAAATCAACAATAATTTTACCGAAGGCAATAGCTGGCAATATTCCTTTTTTGTACCACAAGATATTCCGGGAATGATAGAAGCCTATGGCGGAAAAGAAAAATTCGAAGCCAAACTCGATGAAATGTTCAACAGCGAAAGTAAAACCACAGGAAGAGAACAAGTAGATGTTACCGGCTTAATTGGGCAATATGCACATGGGAACGAACCAAGTCATCACATGGCCTATCTGTATAATTATGTTGGGAAACCTGAAAAAACAGAGGAAAAAGTTCATTACATTTTAGAAAATTTTTATAAAAATGCACCCGATGGATTGATAGGAAACGAAGACTGCGGCCAAATGAGCGCTTGGTATGTGTTGAGCGCGATGGGAGTTTACCAGGTAACACCAGGGCAACCAATTTGGGAAATTAACAAACCTTTATTAGACGCAAAAGTTAGTATTGATGACGCCAAACCTAACTATTTACATTTACCGAATAAAAGAGGTGTTTTGCCTCAATTTGGGATGGAACGTATTGAAGAAAAAATAGTTAATCCTATTATTCCCGTTCCTATTATTCAATCGGAAAGTAAATCATTTAAAGACAAAATGACTCTTACAATTGTGTCTCAAAAATCAGAAGATAAATTGTATTACATAGTTTTTGAAAAAGACATTGACTATTCCGATACAAAAATGGCGTTTATACCCTATTCAAAACCATTCACTATCGAAAGCTCCTCTACTGTTTTGGCTTTTGTCAAAAACGCGGAAGAGCAAAGTAAAACCATCTCCGCAACTTTCTTTAAAAAACCAAATAATTATACCATTGATATCAAATCTAATTATAATCCGCAGTATCATGCTGGAGGTGCTGAGGGGTTATTAGACGGAATTTTAGGAACAGATAACTGGCGTAAAGGGGATTGGCAAGGGTATCAAAGTCAGGATTTTGAGGCGACTGTTGATTTGCAGGGAATAAAATTAATTTCCGAAATCCACTCTAATTATTTACAAGACCAACGTTCCTGGATTTTAATGCCAACAAAAGTTGAATACTTCACCTCTACAGATAATATTCAATTTACTTTAGTTGCGACGATAGATAATGATATAAATCCGAAACAAGAGGAAAACAGCATAAAAGATTTCAGCTATACTACAAAACCAATCAATGCTAGATATGTAAAAGTAAAGGCGTATAACTTTGGAAAATTACCTGAATGGCATCAAGGTTTTGGTGGAGATGCTTTTATTTTTATAGATGAAATAATAATTAAGTAGCTAGGCATAAGCCACTAGCCAAAAGCACAAGAATTTAGAATAGCTTTACTAATCACTAATGGCAATTGCCTAATGCCTGAATAAAATGAAAATAGCACTTGTACAAACCTCGCTTATTTGGGAAGACCCAACCGAAAACCGAAGTCATTTGGCGCAAAAAATTACTGGTTTTATGGAAGAAGTCGACTTAATTGTGCTTCCCGAAATGTTTTCTTCCGGATTTACAATGAATCCAAAAGTGGTTGCGGAAACCATGCAAGGAGAAACGATTTTGTGGCTTCAACATCTGGCGAAAGCCAAAAACTGCGCAATCACAGGAAGTTTGGTAATTGAAGAAAAAGGCAATTACTTCAATCGTTTAGTATTTGTTTTTCCAAATGGCGATATCAAATCGTATGACAAAAGGCACTTGTTTACTCTTGCAGGCGAACACAAATCTTATACAGCCGGCATCGATAAATTGATTGTTGAATATAAAGGATTCAGGATTTGTCCACTGGTTTGTTACGATTTGCGTTTTCCGGTTTTTTCCAGAAATGAAGAGAATTATGATGTTTTACTTTATGTTGCAAATTGGCCAAAACTACGCGTCAATGCGTGGGATATTTTGCTAAAAGCAAGAGCAATAGAAAACATGTGTTACACAATTGGCGTAAACCGAATTGGAAGTGACCATAACAAACATAACTATATGGGGCATTCTCAGGTTGTTGATTTTCTTGGGGATTATATTTTAGAACCACAAGAAGCAGACGCTGTATTTATTGTAGAATTAAATAAAGCTAAACTTATCGAGACACGAAATAAGTTAGCTTTTCTAAATGACAGAGATAGATTCGAGATTATTTAGCACCTAAACTAAACGGTTGCTCTACATCCCAATTGGCTCGGACTTCTATTTCTTTAGGAAAATAAATTACTTCTTCGCTTTGGCGTTTTTCCATAAAATTTCCAGTGTCCCAGACTTTGTTTTTATTATCATCATAAATAATACGCAACGTATATTTATCGGGTTCAAGTGCTAAAAACTCAACAATAGGATTGTTTTCCGTGTAAGCTGTTGCCTTAATTTTTCCGTCTTTATCAGTAAGTTCTATAATTACAGGGAAACGTTTTACATTTTCCAAAATTACCTTTAAGTTACCATATTCTGAGCTATTTTTTGTTGTGTAATTGTATTTTAGCGTATCATTTTGTTTATCAAAATAATCCGTTAAAGCACCAGGTAAAAATTTAATTTTATAATTTTCTAATTCCTCTTTTTTGAAATCTAAAATAAGTTTTTGTTCAAATTCGTCATAATCCATTTTAAAATCAACGGCTAAAGAATCTTTATTCAGAATGGAAATTTTAGATACGTCAAAATTAAGCAACGGGGTTGCACTTACCAGTCCAAAACGCTCTCTAAAAGGCAATGAACCACTAAATAACGGGCTTAGACTAAGCGTATCTTTTTTTAGATTTTTCAACTTAACTGTGAAATTTTTATAGAAGTTATCTTTTTCAATTGATACAGTTACTGAATCCGTTTTTATGGGTTTAAACCAAACTTGAACCGAATCCTTTTTTGGTAATTTAGTTACCATATTCGGAATTATATCAACTCCATTTTTTAACGTAACCTTAATGTTTTTTGGGCTCCCTTCATAGCCCATAATTATTTTATTGCCTGATGCTTGCGTGGGTTTTAATGCTTTAAATTTTAATTTTTCTTTAAACAATTCCAGTTTAAATAGTGTGTCGTTTGGTATTGTAATAGGATGTTTTTGAAACCCTATTTTATCTGAAGATGGATTAAATTTATTATTCCCATTATCTTTTAGAGCAATCAAAAGATATTTTCCTGCTTTTATATTATCAATAGTTACAATTTTTAAGCTGTCTAAAGTGTTTGTGACATATCTGGGAGCCTCTTTATAAATAGTAGAGTCATTAAACTTTTCATTTATTTCATATAGCATCACCGAAACAAAATTATCGGTTTTGTTTTCTAAGGCATCCTTTACTTTTACATTTAGTTTTAAAGAATCAATATAAGTTCCAGTTGAGAAAACATATTTAAATTGGGAATAAGGATTTCCTTCATTATTATCTTCAATGCTTTGACCGAAATTCATGCTATAGGTGGTGTTTTCCTTTAGCGTGTCTTTCAATTTTATAGTTATTACTTTACTAGCAGTTTGTGGTAAAAAATCGGGTTGCCTTTTCATTGGCGGGGAAATAACCAATTGTTTATTTATGTTTTTTAGCTTAACATATTCATTGAAAACTAATTTTATTTCATTGCCTTTAAAATTTGTAGATAGGTTTTTAGGAAAACTCGAATTTAGAATAGGGGCTAGTGTATCTTTACTTCCTCCGGTTATTGAACCTCGCTTCGCGCAGCCTACAATTGAGAGTATAAAAAGTATAAAAACAAACGGGATGTTATATTTTGACATAATTTTTTTTGAAACCACAAAATAACAATTATATTTAGTTTGAATGAAATGTTTTTTATGAAACTTTACTTTAATTATTGGTTATCGCCATACACAAAATGCTAATTTTAATATTTGGAATTTTTAGTAAAGCTCTACTACAAGACTCTAGCGTTGAGCCACTTGTAATTACATCGTCTATCAACAAAAAATGTTTTCCGTGATGAATTTCTGAAAATGTGACGTCAAACGCCTTGTCAACAACATCTATTCGTCCCAAAAGATTTTTTTTAGTTTGAGTTTTAGTATGCAAAATACGTTGTAAAATTTGTTCGTTATAAGGAATATTAAAGTTTGCTGCTAGTGCTTTCCCAAAGCCTTCAACTTGATTATATCCCCGTTCTTTCATTCTTTTTTTATGTAAAGGGACGGGTATCACAATATCTATATTTTTTATTTCTTTTGAATGTTTTAACTCTTCAGAATACCAATTTCCAATGACAGAACTTATTTCCTCATGCCCTTTATATTTTAATTTATGAATCATCTCTTGTACAATTCCTTTTTTTTGGAAATAAAAAAATGCAGCACCAAATTCTATAGGGATTCTTCCATAAAATTTTTGGATGACTTCGTTTCTTTCAATGTTATGATGATTTGTTAATGGAATTTCATGTCTACATTTTGTACACAAAACGCATTCTTCACCCATTAATAATGAATCACAGCCCGAACAAGACTTCGGAAAAAAAAGATTAATCAGTTCGCTAAACATAAAAAAGAAATATTTTCTTACATAAAAGTATAAAAAAAAGATATTGAAACTACTTTTTATTTAATTTTTTATCATCTGTTTTTATATTTTTGCAACACTATGGCAAAACAAGAAGATTTATTTAAGAGTGTAATCTCACACGCAAAAGAGTATGGATTTATTTTTCCATCAAGCGAAATCTATGACGGCTTAAGCGCTGTTTATGATTATGCGCAAAACGGGGTAGAATTAAAAAAGAATATTCGTGAATATTGGTGGAAAGCCATGGTTCAAATGCATGAAAACATTGTTGGTCTAGACGCAGCAATTTTGATGCATCCAACTACTTGGAAAGCTTCCGGTCATGTTGATGCTTTTAATGACCCCTTAATTGACAATAAAGACTCTAAAAAAAGATATCGAGCAGATGTCCTAATCGAGGATTATGCTGAGAAATTGAATCTAAAAGCTAAAAAAGAAATTGAAAAAGCCCGGGAGCGATTTGGAGATTCATTTGATGAAGAACAATATAAGACAACAAACCCGAGAGTTATTGAATATCTCTCTAGAGAAAGACAAATCCTAGAACGAATGGGAAGTTCGCTGGGAACCGGAAATTTAGAGGATATTAAAAATTTAATTGATGAGCTCGAAATAGCAGATCCTGAAACAGGATCGAGGAATTGGACCGATGTTAAGCAATTTAACTTAATGTTTGGAACTAAGCTAGGAGCTTCAGCAGATAATGCTATGGACTTGTATTTACGACCCGAAACTGCCCAAGGGATTTTTGTAAATTTTTTAAATGTTCAAAAAACGGGGAGAATGAAAATACCCTTTGGCATAGCACAAACAGGGAAAGCCTTTAGAAATGAAATAGTTGCCCGACAATTTATATTTCGTATGCGGGAATTTGAACAAATGGAAATGCAATTTTTTGTCAAGCCAGGCGAGGAAATGAAATGGTATGAATACTGGAAAGAAACTAGACTTAATTGGCATTTATCACTTGGTTTAGGAAAACAAAATTATCGTTTTCATGATCACGAAAAGTTAGCTCATTATGCAAATGCTGCTGCTGATATTGAATTTAATTTTCCATTTGGATTTAAAGAATTAGAAGGCATTCATTCTAGAACAGACTTCGATTTAAAAGCTCATGAAGAATTTTCTGGAAAAAAACTACAATATTTCGATACAGAAACGAATTCGAATTATGTTCCATATGTAGTTGAAACCTCTGTTGGTCTAGACCGTATGTTTCTTTCTGTATTTGCCACCTCATTGCAAGAGGAAACCCTTGAGGATGGTTCATTACGAACAGTCCTTCGTTTGCCCTCTGTTTTAGCCCCCACAAAGGCAGCTGTATTACCCTTAGTAAAAAAAGATGGCCTTCCAGAAGTAGCACAAGCGATTTGTAATGATTTGAAATGGGATTTTAATGTGGTTTATGATGAAAAAGATGCTGTAGGAAGGCGTTACCGAAGACAAGATGCTTTAGGGACTCCATTTTGCATTACTGTTGACCACCAATCTCTAGAGGATCAAACGGTCACAATCAGACACCGTGATTCAATGATACAAGATCGTGTAAAAATTGCTGAATTACGCGATATTATAAATACTGAAGTTTCAATTAGAAACTGGCTTATGAAGATATAATTCTATTTTCATTATTTTTTACAATCTCAAATCATAGTCTGTAATTTCAGATTGGTTTGAGATTTTTTGTAAGAATTTATACCTTAAAAAAACCACATATTAACAGTTTTTGGGTATATGTCAACATTTTATTAATCACACACCCCTTAATCTTAATTTCACCTCTGTAAAATTGTTGGATTTTAAACTAGTATTTATAAAGTTTACATGCCATCAAGATCATATGATTTAATACATAGTTTCCCCAAAACTACCTGTTATTAACTTAAGCTAATGCTATCCCTAAATCAAAAAAGGAATTGCATTAATGAGCCAAACATATATCATTTTAGACGATGATAGCGAAAGTATTCTTAAAACTCAAGCAATTGCTGAAAGATTTAAGAGCTTGACTTTTGTGGCTTCTGCTACAAACTATGAAGACGGGCTAAATTTGATCTTAGAACACCAGCCGCAACTTATTTTTCTTGAAATTGATCCTAAGGATAAAAAGTCAAATTTATCATTAATATTGATTAATGAACTGTATCGTTATTTGAGAAATATTCCAAAAATTATAATAACAACAGTAAAGAAAGACCAGGCATATGATGCCTTGCAATATGAAGTTATAGATTATTTACTCAAACCTATAAATATAAATGAATTTAGAAAATCGATTTTAAAGTTTGACAGAGCAATTCACTCAGATTTATCAAAATCGGAGCATAAAAATCCTGTTGCGACTTTTGAGGTTTTAGATGAAGCTATTATAGCAACATTAAATGAGGTAGAAGTTGAAAATGAGGGGGTGAAACTTATTTCTTCTTCTGAACTTAAATCGGGAGCTATGGAAACGACTTCAATTCCTTTAGAAAATCAACGCAAACAATCATTAATTATTTGTGTTAAATCATACGGCGATTATCGTTATATTGATTCGGATGATGTTCTTTACCTGGAAGCCGATAATAACTCTACGGATATTCATCTAACTAATGGTGAAATGATTACAGCATTTAAGACATTGAAGCATTTTGAAAATACATTACCCAATTCACAATTCTTGAGGATTCATAATAGTTATATGATTAATATTAATCAAGTTTCTCGGATCCATACTGGAAATACAGTTTGTTATATAAAAAACTCAGCTACTAAAATTCCATTCTCAAAATCGTATAAAGAAAATATAGATCTAATCATAACTCGCATAGCAGCAGGTAATTATTTGGAGATTTAAAAGAAAAAGCCTAGCTTCGATAAAATTTATTATATGGAACTACAAGTTTTAATCGTAGATGATCATCCACCTATAATTGAAGGATATAGATCTATTTTAGCGCATAATTCGATAGGATGTGTGCTAAATATTACTGAAGCTCATAGCTGTGAACAGGGTTACAATAAAATTTTTCAAGCCAAATCCCAATTTGATCTTGTCTTTTTAGATCTAACAATGCCGCCATACATAGAAAAAGGTATCACAACTGGAGATCATTTGATCCCTTTTGTAAAAAAACAGCATCCTAATGCTAAAATTATTGTGCTAACATCACATAGTGAATCAATTGTTTTATTTCATGTTATTAAACAATATCAATTGGAAGGAATCCTCATTAAGAGTGATTTTAGAGCATCAGAATTAATTCTTGCATTTGAAACGGTTGTTAAAGGCGGGACTTATTTTACGGAAACAGTATTAAAACACCAAAAGTCTTGGAATGAAAAAAATAAAGTAATGGATAATTATAATCGTCAAATAATAATTTTATTATCACAAGGTGTTAAAACAAAAAATTTGCCCGATTTGCTTTATTTATCTAAGAGTGCTATCGACAAGCGAAAGGCTATAATTAAACAACTTCTAGGAATTGATAAAGGAAACGATGAGGATATTCTAAAAGAAGCAAGAAAACAAGGGTTAATTTAATTCATATCATTGCTTGTCATACTTGTGTTTTAAATTGCACTTGAATTATCTCATACATTTTTAGCTACTAAAATAAACCTTTTTATAAAATTCTGATTTATTATACCTATTATATTTGAACTCATATATGAGTCTTATCAATTTTAGGTAATTTCATATTTTTCTATTTTACTGGATATACAAAATGTATACTTTTAGTGTAATAAATTGTATAAACTACCCTTTACTTTTACTTTATTAAAAACAAAGTTAGAATAGTATTTTACCAATTGTTTTGCAAAAAAATCAATGTGAAACAGTTTGTACTAACTTTTCCTAGGCTCTTTAAATTAATTTAAATCGTATTGGGTAAATGAAGTGGCTTACCCCCACACCAACATTTTATAATTTAAAAATTGAAAAAACACTATTTATTTTAGAGGTTTGTTATTAAATAGTGCTAAGACTAAACCAACCAAAAAAAGCAGCCCAACTCATATAATGTTTGACGACACAAAGCTGGACTGCAAAAATTTAAAATTATACACAAAATTATGAAAAAATTATGGTTTGGCGTAATGGCCACAGTATTATTTGTATTTAATACGAATTCCCAAAAAATGACTAATGAAAGCGTGAGAGTATATCTAGCTCAGGGGATGAGCGCTTTTTCAACGTCATTAAAACCCACTTTTAATAAATCTGTCAGTTTAGAAGATTTTAAGAAAAAAACTACGGGTGTGGAATCTTCAAAAATAACTAAAGAAGGAAATGATTTATTGTCAGATGCTTATCAAATCTTAACAAATAAAACGGATCAGGATCATATTGTAAAGAATTATGATGGGAAGTCAATGGCAGCAGCAGCACTTTTTATTGATAATTTGTCAAGAAGTGGGACAAAATCGGATGGAATGGAATTATTTGGCGGAACCACAGGAGATTATAATCCTATTATTAATTCCAGTTTGTTAAAATGTAACTGGTACCAAATAGGATGCTGGATAAAAGAAATTTTTGGAGAGGATTCGGGACAACTCATTATTGATGCGGGGCTTAAATTCATTATTACCACAATATTGGGGTTATAATATCTTTAAAATATGTGGAGCATTACGAAACAAAATCATATAAATCATTATGGGACTTGAGAGAAAAATAATAGCATTTGTACTTTTTGCTATTTTGACAAGTTGTAAAAGTTATTTTTTTAATAAAGGATTAGAAAAAATGGGCGCTTTTAATTCAAGTATTAAATTAACTGAACTCGGAAAAAATTCAAAAAAGATTATTTTCATTCCGATGAAACATTTTGCAACAGAAGCATTTTATGATGACACCAAGGTAAAAATCGATTCATTAAAGAAGTTAGGCTATTATTTTTTTTACGAAGGCTTAAATGTATCGGTTGATGACAAATTAACACTTAGAAAATTTAGAAAATTGAGTGGCTTACCCATAACAAAGCCTGGATCCGGGTATATGTATTTAATAGATTCTTTGTGCAATTTTAAGATAAAGAGAAAACTAATAGATCAACCTCAATACGCTCAATTGGGGATTGATTCCTTTTGTAGTAAAAGAGTCGATTTAGAATTAAAGGATATCATAACGGGTTATGAATCAAGATACAGCGAAATAATTTTAGAAGAATGTGATTTTAAAACATCGGTTTATAAAAAGTCTCCTTGTAAGTATAAAAAAATAGACCAAAGCATCTTGGATTATTTAATACTAAATTCAAGAAATGAAATGCTAATAAAGGAAGTTTTAAATGGGAATAATGATCGAATAGCAATTATTTATGGAGAGGAGCATTTTATTGAAATAAAGAAAGTACTCCTGGAGCATGGTTTTAGACTAGCAGTTAACAATGACATTGTTTCTTATTAACACCTCTAAAATTAGAGGCAGCTTTTGTAAAAAAACAAGAAATCTGTTTTTGAGTCTATATGCTACAGTATTTTTTTGTTGTATTGGGAATTCTCAGGAGAAATTTGAAAATGATTACAAGGTTGAATTCAAAAGAGCATCATTAATAACAACATTTGAAAATGAGCGTTTTGAATATATTTTTTCTTCACTTTTCGAACTTGATGAAAATTGGGAACAGTTTATTCAGGATATTAATTTCAAAAACGTCAAAAGCGCTAATCCTGATAATACTCAAATTACAGTTGAGATACAAATAGAATTGTCAATTGGGACTCATTTAGGATCATTTAAGGGTATAATTGCTGCCAATAAGAAAGATATTGATCAAGCAACTAAAAGATTAAAAGCCATGTTGATTTCAGCATCAAAAAGTTAATTTTTAAAAACAAATTATGAAAAAACAAATTATTTACAGCATGTTATTTATTAGTCAAATTTTATTTTCCCAGTCGGATGTTACTAATGTAATCATGGGAGGGCAATTACTGCTAAAAGGCATAACAGAATTACAATCAAGTAAGGCCGCAAAAAGTGGGAGTAAAGTTGTTGAAAGTTATTGTGTTAAAAACAAACTTGAATATCAAATTATATATAGAATTATGAGAAAGCAGGAAGACGGATCAGAATTAGTAA
>Ga0049083_10000496_pt1 | contig 13927 bp, 16 predicted proteins | sample GreLakmeMI27MSRF_FD_66719 | JGI IMG/M metagenome (GOLD analysis project Ga0049083, IMG submission 66719) | Freshwater lentic microbial communities from great Laurentian Lakes, MI, USA - Great Lakes metaG MI27MSRF | ecosystem: Environmental > Aquatic > Freshwater > Lake | place: Great Lakes...
TTGCAAACGATATTGAAACATCAGCAGTTTCAGATATTTCGGATGACATTATAACCGAAACGGATGAAGATGGGCAAATAACTCTTTCCCTAGAGTAAAAAGAGTATTACATTCTATTTAATTCACTTAGAATGGTATTCTGTAATTGATTTTCCAACCGTATAATCACCAATTAATAAGGGGAGTGTGTCTGATGTTATTTCAAAAAATGGCAATTCTCCCGATTGAATTTTTTTGTCTAATACTGCTTTCGGCAAAAACTGTTTTGCTATGTCTAAATAAGTTCCATTTAGCAAGTGTCGAAACTCGTGTTGAAATATCACAGCTGCAAAACCATCTAGCCTTCCGGTTTGTATTTCACCTCGCTCGTTTAACGATTCATATTCAATCCATTCATAAGTTGCAACGTTTCCTCTGTCTTCACCATTTGCGCTTAGACAGCCATGCCAAAAATTCTTTTTTTCTTTTGACACTTTCGTTATTTTGGGATTAATAAAAACCTGTTTATTTACTGGACCTAAAACTTGATACCTTGGATTATCGGCTTTAGCTTCTATTATAAAAACTTGCAATCGTTTCCCCACTTGATTAGCAGCAATTCCGACTCCTGAAGTCTTAATCATCACTTCATACATGCTTGCAATAAATTCATTAAGAGGCTTAGTGTTACATTCCTTTTTAGTAATTTCTCTCGGAGGCAAGTATAACGTATTTTTATTTCTTTCTTTTTGATTAGCAGGCAAGTGCTGCACAACTTCAAATCCCTTTTTTGGGATAGTAAGTGAAAAAGTTTCTATCTCTGATTTACATTGTTTTGTGTTCATTGAAATAAATACTATTGAGAGAAAAAAACTAAATTTAATCATTTTAAAAAATTATTTTACTTTGAGTAATTGATGTTTTTTTATTTTTACTCATGAGTCCAACGTAATATAAAGATTAGATATAGCCATAGAATAATAGTACTAGTTATTTAGTTTGATCAACAGCTTCCTCTTTTGTTTTTACTTTTTCAATAATTTTATTATTCCTTAGTTTAACAGGGTTTCTTTTTTTTGTCATTCTCAAATTTAAAAATTCAACGAACAAGGAGAAGAAAATAGCAAAATACAAATAGCCTTTTGGAATCGATCCTACTGCAACATCATTACCAAATTTAAAATGTGCTAAATGTGCTCCTTCGCCAATAAGCATTACTCCAATTAATATCAAAAAAGATAATCCTAGAATTTGAATAGTTGGGTGCTCATTAACAAATTTTGATACCCTTCCTGCAAATATCATCATTATAATAATTGAAATCACAACTGATAAAATCATGATTATTAATGCCCCATTATATCCAAAGCCACCTTCAATTGGTTCTTTCATACTAATCATTCCTACGGCAGTCAATATGCTATCAAAAGAAAATACAATATTTAACAATGCAATTTGAAGTATAGCGGAGGCAATAGAATTACTAGCTTTTCCAGTTTTGCTTTCTTCAGCTCCTTCCATTTTATGATGGATTTCAGTTACTGATTTATAGAGAAGAAACATTCCACCACCTAAAATTATTAAACTTTGACCTGTTATTTTAGCAGTAAAAAAATTAAAATCTAATTTAAATAATGTGTCTTGTAAACCAAGCACCCAAGTAATTCCAAATAATAAAATTATTCGAAATACCATAGCTAAAATTAGTCCAATACGCCGAGCTCTCGGTTGATCTTGTTCTTTTAATTTGCCTGAAATAATAGATAAAAATACAATATTGTCAATACCAAGAATTATTTCAAGAAAAGTAAGTGTAAGTAATGCGATAAGCGCATTGGGTGTAAATAAAATTTCCATTATTTATTTTTAATTTTGATTTAGTCTAGTTTTGTCACCTTTCCTCGTTGTTTTTCATTACTACCAACAAATGAATATTCGAAAGTATAACTATTCTTCTCTGTGAATAAAATTTTAATGCTTATTGCACGTTGTTCTTTTCTATTTTTTGGATGTAGTTTTTGCAAAATAAACTCACAGTCATTTACCCAACGAACTGTTGCGGTGTCTGTCTTGTTCTTGTAGGTTTCTATTTGAATTTTATCAGTTCTAATGAATATTGAAACCTCTTTTTTTCCATTTACAACTTGTGCAAATTCAAATTTACCAGTTTTGAAATCGTTGCAATTTCTTTCATGGTTGTTGCAAGAAATTAAAATAAAAATAAAAAGGAAAAATAAAATTTTCTTCATTTGATTATCACACTATTTTGACAAGAGTTAAATATTATTCACAGTAAATAGATTTTATTTTTCAAAAATAGAATCAGTTAGTTTTTGAACTCCTTTAAACAAAAAATAAACCGCTAAAAAGGATAACAATATGCCTATGGCTAAAACTAAATAGTGCCAAATATTTTGTTTATTTATCCAAGCGTTATAAATAATACTGGGACCAATAAACAGTAATGGTAAAGCTATTAACAAATTTCTTATTCCTTTGTCAAGTATTTTTCTGTTCATCTAAATTTAAAATTTAAATTCAACGCCAATTCCATTTTTGTTTGCTACACAATTGAAATTAAAACTTCGGTTTAGGAAAGATGTCTTTTTTAAGTCTGTATTATACGTATTTACAGCTTCTTCAATTTTTTTAGACCTTCCACTTAGAATTGGAATTGAAATTGCTACAGCACCTAAACCCGCATAAGAAAGCCCTGTTGGATATTTTAAACCCAAGGCTAAATCAATTACACATAGTGTGGAACCAATTGCAAGGAGAGCGCCGCCTAATGCTTCTTTTGATTTTGCTCTTTTAAACAAATGATACGAACGGAGGTTTGATGCAAATATTTTCTTTAACTGAAAACTTGGAATCTGGGTGTCATTTTGATAAATTTTACCATTCTCTAATCGGAGTGGAGTAGTGGTGTTAATTTCTGGAGTGTGTCCTTGTGAAAAAGAAATTAAGCTTAAAAAAAAACTGAGTACAATAAATATTTTTTTCATGATTTATTATTTAAGTAGTTGTCCAAGGCAGTTCTTACACTTCCATATTGATGAAGTAAATCTGAAGCTTTTTTATAGTCTAAATTAATTTCTTTCATAATCATTTTTACACCACGATCTACTAATTTGTCATTACTAAGTTGCATATCAACCATTTTATTTCCTTTTACTTTTCCTAATTGAATCATGGTTGCTGTAGAAATCATATTTAATACTAATTTTTGAGCAGTTCCAGCCTTCATCCTAGAGCTACCTGTGACAAATTCGGGTCCCACGACTACTTCTAATGGATAATTAGCTTCAAGTGATAATGGGCTGCCTTCATTACAGGTTATACATCCGGTTGTTATAGAATTTTCATTGCACTTTTTTAAACCACCAATAACATAAGGTGTAGTTCCAGATGCTGCGATGCCAATAACAACGTCGTTCTTGGCTATATTGTGTTCCATCAAATCTAACCAAGCTTGTGTGCTATCATCCTCAGCATTTTCTACTGCTCTCCTAATAGCTTTGTCACCTCCAGCAATAATTCCGTTTACCAAATTAAATGCGACACCAAACGTTGGCGGACATTCAGAGGCATCAACAATTCCTAATCTTCCCGAAGTGCCTGCTCCAATATAAAACAACCTTCCACCTGATTTAATTTTTGCTACAATAACAGAAATTAGAACTTCAATTTTAGGTAATATTTTTTCAATTGCAATGGGTACCAATTTGTCTTCATTATTTATATGAAATAACAATTCACTAATAGGCATTTTTTCCAAATGTTCATAATGTGAGGATTCTTCGGTTGTCTTGGTAAAGCTCATATTGAATAACAAATTTAAAAAATCAAAGTTACTAATTTTATAAAAAGATCGCTAACAGAATCCCCATAATAATGATTGAGACTTTGGCTATATTAAATTTGTGGCCTTCACTACTCTCAAAAATGATAGTTGATGAAATGTGAAAGAGAATACCAATCACGATTGCCGTTATTTGACTTTGGAATTGTTGAACTGCTGGCAGTAAACTTGAAAATAAGGTTCCTAGTGGTGTCATTATGGAAAAGAAAATCATAAATACACCAATTACCCATTTGTTCAACTGCACATTTATGAAAAAAGTCGTTAAAATAATCGCTATTGGTAAATGATGAATCGCAATCCCATAGGCTAAATCATGATGTCTTTCAATTGGAAAGCCCTCTAAAAATGCATGTAAACACAAACTTATAAACAAGGCCCATGGCATTTGGGTCATTTTCCCATGAGCGTGTACATGCCCATGTTCAGCACCTTTGGAAAAGAATTCTAAAATAATTTGAAACAAAATACCAAGCATTATGAAAATGCCCATATTTATAGATTTGTCTGTATAAATCTTAGGAAGTAAATCTAAAACTGTTAATGACAATAAAAATGAACCGCTAAAGGCCAAAAGCAATTTCAAGTTTTGCTTGTCATTGGGTTTTAAAAATAGACCAATAAAATAACCGAAAATAACTGATAATAGGGGTAGTAAGTAATTCATTTGATATTTTGAAATTGAATGATTAACACACAATTTTTGGAAATTAATAACGATTATAAGAACATTCAAAAATAGTAAAAAAATACGAAAGGAATACTTTAGAAAGTGTAATATCAAAATTTAATAGCGCTCTTAAAAATAGATGTTTTTAACAATATTAGCTTGTAATAAATGCAATTATTTGGATTTAAAAATATTAAATTCCTCGTTGTATATAGGGCTTTGAATATTTAAAAAATTTAAGACACTATGAAAAACATAATTTTGATTAATACTTTTCTTCTCTTTAACTTTTTTTGCACTACTATCTGATAGCCATACTATAAATGGAATTTCATACTGTTCTTTTGGAGCTATACTCAACGGTAATCCGTGCATATACAAATTATTTTCTCCCAAAGATTCGCCGTGATCTGATACAAATATCATAGAACTTTTGTACTCTTTTAATTCTTTTAAATCATCAATAAGTTTAGACAATATAAAATCAGTATACACAATCGTGTTATCGTAGGCGTTCATTAATTCTACTTGCGTACATTTTCCCAACTCTACACTATTACAAACCGGCTGAAATTTTTCAAAGGATTTAGGATATTTGGTACTATATGTCGGTCCATGACTTGTGTTTGAATGTAATACAACTAAAATTTTATTTTTCTTTGCATTTCTAATTTCATCCTTTAAGTTTGATAGTAATATTTCATCATATTTTGAATAATTACCTTTGTAATTCGCTTGTAATGAATCTCTGTTTTGATACTTTTTTATATGAATTGGCGGTTCGCCCCAATTGGTTGTTCTCCAAATAACTTCAACATTATTTCTGTAGAGGTAGTTTGGTAAAATTTCATATAAATCATTAGAATTCTCATGTTCTAAAATACATTTTACTCCGGCTGTAGTATATGTTGCTCCTGAGGTAGCATTAAAGTGAAATAAATTTAATTTTTGGGAAAGTAAGGGATTTGTGTTTTTAGAATACCCATATAATGAAAAGTTAGCACTTCTCGCTGATTCGCCAATGACCAATACGACAACAGACTTTTCTTCATCTTTAATAACAGCATCTGGCAATAAAATTTCTTTCCTATTTTTTTGAGATTCATGAACTTTAAGCAGGGTTATATTTACTGTATAGGACCATGGCATTGCCAAACCACCCAGAATTTTCGAATTTTTATCAATCCAAAGTACGTTACCAGCGTTTATTGCAACTAAGCCGAGAATTAACAGAAGTGTAATAGAAAAAATACTTGCAAACCTTTTAAAAGGGACATTTATTATTTGAACATATAAAATATAAATACTAGGAAGAATTCCAAAAAGTATGAGATAAACAATTAATTTAAATGAAAATAAACTACTTGATTCTTCAAATTTAGTATTGAGCACATTTCCAATCATACTCTCGTCTAAAATAATGCTATAAGTAATTACAAAATAGATTGCAATTGAATTTAGAATAAAGAATGTGACTAACAAGAATTTTCCTAAATACCGTGATATGTAGAAAAATATAAAAAATACTAATGCGTTTAACAAAAGCATTAAAACCACTAAACTAACCACTAAAAGTATACCGTTGAAACTTTTACAATCAACATTATTAACAACAAATTCGAAAAATGGGAGATGAAATAATAATAAATTTAAAACACTTATTACTAAAACAAAATGAGTGATTTTTATATTATTTTTTAGCATACGCATGATTTAACTTATAGATTGATATAATTAGACTTGCAATAGAGAAATAATAAATTATTAAGTTTGATTGATATAATTTAACTGCTACTGTAATTAATAAAACTAATAGTAGACAAATTAACAATACATAAAATTTCTTATCATTTATCCAACTCCAGATATTGTATTTCTTACTAATAAAAATTCCTAACAAACCACATATATATCCAATTATGCATCCTATAACTACATCAAGTGGATGATGTGCTCCAACACCAACTCTGCTCATCGCTATTCCAAAACCAATAATTACAAAAGCGTTTATATATATAACTTTATTAAGGCGTTTCTTTGGTAAAAAGGCAAATAATAAGACGGTGAGTGTTGTAAATATAGTAATAGAATGTCCTGATGGTAAACTAGAAAAACCAATTGCTCTCACTCCAATTATTGTTATTTTGGAATTGTCATAAATTTGCTGTGGCCTTGGTATCCAAAAAATCATTTTTAATAGACTTGAAAAAATTAAAGACACAATAGAAGCAGATAGTAATGACTCCCATATTTTAGGAGCTTTAACCAAAAATAGAGTAAGAAAAGAGAAAATGATTGTTGCGTCCCCTATTTGAGTTAAATTATGTTCAATGGATGAAAACTGTCCTAATAAATTATTAAAATAAAAAAAAATAGGCTCTTGAATTTTCACATAATTTTTAGCATTCAAGGAATCGCTTAAAAACAAAAATAATATGATTAAAATAAGCAGTAATAGAGGAAAATACAATTTTGTTGATTTTACTTTATTATAGTTCGCAATAATTCTGTTATTCATTAAATAGTATGTGTTTTAATTTAAAATGTAGCAAATTAACAAAAATTAGACACTTTCAGTATAATTTTACTATGTTTAATTTTTAACCTCCATTAAAATTTGATTAATTTAATTTTCACCACAGTTGCCATTTAAATTTTAAATTATCTTTAGCAGGCTAAAATAACTCTAGATGAAACATATTTTAATAGTTGAAGATGAAATTGGAATTGTTCAATTTTTAAAACAGGGTTTAGAAGAAGAAAATTATAAAGTAACTACGGCTAACAACGGATTAGACGGACTAACGATTTTTCAAAACAACTCTTTCGATTTGGTGCTTCTGGACTGGATGCTGCCCATAATGAATGGATTAGAAGTTTGCCAGAAAATTAGAGAAACAAATTTAAAGACACCAATTATTTTTTTAACAGCAAAAGATACCATTCAGGAGACCATTGAAGGATTAAAAAACGGGGCAAACGATTATATAAAAAAACCTTTTAGTTTTGATGAACTTACAGAACGAATAAAAGTTCATTTTCGTGAAACAAATACATATGAGTTATTAAATCTTGGGCCTATAGAAATTAATCTTCAACAACATTCAGTTTCAGTGAGTGGTAATTTAGTTTCGTTAACACAAAAAGAATTTGATTTACTCTGTTATTTAGTCAAAAATAAAGGCAGTGTTTGTTCCAGAACTCAAATTATTAATGAAGTATGGGATATTCATTTTGATTATGACACTGGCGTTATTGATGTTTTTATGAATGCACTTAGAAAAAAATTAAATCTAAAAGTAGAGGAAGATTATATAAAAACTGTTCGTGGTGTGGGTTATATAGCAAATGATTAACTATGAGACAACTTAATTTTAAAAACAGAATAGCATCCAATTATATCATTACTACCGCATTATTAATTTTTGTGGTTTTTTTCGTTATCTATTATATCGTAAAATTTAGTGTGAATAGTAAAGTCAACAATGATATTAAACTGGAAGTTGTCAAACACATGAAAGAAGTTGAAATTAAAGAAAATTGTGTGCTTCTAATCCGAGAAAAACAATGGAAAAAAATTCAATTTGATAAGGTTGAAATTAGTCCCGCTTTTATTCAATTTGTTGACGATTTAGGTACACTAGTTACTAAATCACCTAACCTAAAATTAAAAAAACTTGATTATGATTCTCTTGCAGAAGACAATGAACTGTTTGATGCAAAATTAGAAAATACTGCTGTAAGACAAATCCAAGTTCCATTATATCAAAACACTAAAATAATCGGATATATGATTATTGCCATGTCTCTTGAAGATGCTGCAATGGTTTTAAATAATTTATTTACAATATTAATGCTTTCGTTTCCAATGATTTTATTATTGTTATTTCTTATTGCAAGATTTATTGCGGGAAGGAGTATAAAGCCCATCAGTGCTATTATTCAAACTGCGGATATAATTACTAGGGATAATTTAAAATCAAGAATTACACTTCCAAATAATAAAGATGAATTGCATTTGCTATCGGGTACAATTAATAATTTATTAGATAGAGTTGAAAATGCTATCGAAAGAGAGAAACAGTTTACTTCTGATGCTTCACACGAACTCAGAACTCCTCTGGCAGTTATTAAAGGAACCCTAGAGGTTTTAATACGAAAGCCACGAAATGTGGATGAATATAAAGAAAAGATAGATTTTTGTATCAAAGAAGTAAACCGTTTAAATCATTTAGTAGATGAACTACTTTTACTTGCCAGATTTGAGCATCAAAAACAATCATTGAAATTAGGCAAGGTGTCATTAAATAATCTTTGTGAAGAAATTGTGAAAAGAAACACAATTGCTATTGAAGAAAAAAAAATTAAATGTAACATTAATTTTTCAGAAGCCTATTTTGTTCAATCCGATTCTTATTTATTTTCTATAGTAATAAATAATATTATCACAAATGCAATTAAATACTCTCATAAAGGTGGCATAATTAATTTTGAAGTAAGAAAAAGCAAAAGTGATATTGTTTTAACTGTTTCAGATCAAGGTATCGGTATTGCTCAAGAAGATTTAGAAAAAATATTTGATCAGTTTTATAGATCAAAATCCATTCAAAATCCAAAAATAAAAGGAACTGGATTAGGCTTGTCCATTGTTAAACGTATTTGTTTTATGTTAGACGTTGCACTAGAAATAAAGAGTGAAGAGAACATTGGCACTGTTGTTAGTTTCACGTTTCAAAAACAAGTTGTTTCATTTTAAGCGTTTTTTTTGATTTCTAAATTATTAAAAGAAAATCCATACAAAAAATCATAAAAAATGAGCAAAGGAAACTTTTCTAAAATTAATTTTCATTCGTACACATTTTGTATTTGGAATGAGGTTCCTTTCGAATATATAAAAGGAATGAAAATTAGTTATACGAGCAAATCAAAAAGTCAATATATATTCACAAATGAAGGTATTTATAGAATATCTAATCATTGGGGTAGAGTGGCAAACTGCCATTGGCGTATAATTCCTATTGCCGACTTTAAAAATCAAAAGAATATAATTGGCTTTGCTAATTGGACAGATTTTTATACCAACGATGATGTTTCAAAGTCGTTTTACATAAAAGTTGATTGGAAATTGGAGCGTGTTAATTTTTTTCATAAAAATGATGGTAATTTAACAGGCGACGAATTGTTATTGAACGCTAAAGAAACTGCAAAAAGATAAGACTTATTAAAGATATTTTCACAACTCAAGAATGGGCAAAATACTTAAATCACAAAAATATAGATGATTTACGTAAGAAAATTGTAACCGAATTGATCACAACATCTCACACTTTTATCGACATAAAAAAGAAATATTTTTACCTATAGTGATTTCTAGAATAATTTAAGACGGCTTTTGAATAATTTGAATTTGACTTTTTAAACGTTCTGTTATCATTGCCATCATTCGTTTATTTAAATTAGAAGAAAGCTGAATGTAATCAGCGAATTCATCTAATGTAAACCAGCCTATAATAATGCCTTTTAGTGAGTTCCTAAATTTAATATCTCTCAGGATTGTATTTTCGATATATTCCATTTTCTTATCTGGCATTAATTCAAAAAAGACATTTTTTTGTTTAAAGGCATAATTTACAAACACTTGAATTAGTAAATCATTTTGAGCTTTTAGTATTGGTCTCAGTGTTCTGTTTTGAAATTTTTCTTCTAATGAAGTTTCATTATATAGTAAACCTGGGAGTTCAATTCTATTGGATAGTATGATTGTGTCTCTGGTATTCATATAATTAAATTTTATAGAAAAGCCCCTATAAAAAATAGAGGCTTTCCTGATTTTATTATTGTTTTTAATTACTTAATCTTAAATATAACTTTTCGAACTAATTGTCTCGCAGCATCCGAATTTTTATCAACACTGCTGTCAACACCACTTGATTCTACACTTATTCTAGATTCACTTATTCCAGCTTTTAAAAGAAGTGTCTTCACGTTCTCAGCTCTTTCAAGTGCTAACTTATTATTCGAATTTGTATTGCCTACTTCATCTGCATAGCCACTAATTTCAACTGATTTACTTGGGTTGTTTTTAAGATACGTTAAGATAAAACCAATACTACTTGCAGAAGTGGAATTAGTTTTTGACTTACCAGAATCAAAATAAGCAGCTATATATCCTTTATTTATTAATTCTAAAACAGCATTTTCGCTAGCAGCATTTGCTGCAATTTCACTATTTTTTGTTATGGAATTCGAAACATATCTTTCTAATTCATCAGGAACACCATTGTCATTTCTATCAACCATTCTGCCTTTCGTGTCAACAGCAACACCATTTATTGAATTTTGTTCTGCGTCTAAATAATCAGGGACTCCATCTTTATCGCTGTCGTTCATTAAAGTTTCAATCTCACCAATTCTAGCATTCAAAGAATCGATACGTTTGTTGTTAGCTTCTTTAATAATCGCCCAATCTCCATGTATTTTTGCCTTGCCAAATGAGTAGGATAAACCAAAAGAAGTTGTATATAAACCACCTGTTAGATTGTTATTTCTATCGGAAAGAGCTGCACCATCCCAATTAAAATGTTGACGAATATTAGAATTAATTGCAATATCCAAGAACAAACTTAAATTATTAAATACTCTAACAGAGGGTGTAAGACCAACTACCAAACCACCATTTAATTCTTTTTTTCCTTTATTTACATTTATAACTCCACCAGTAGCTGGACCACCCAAACCATTAGTTCCTTCATTACTGATAGGAGACATTTGTGATGCCTGAATTCCAAAATGAAAAAGAAGACCCATTCGTCTTGCATTGTCTTGAATGTCGAATAGTCTAATTGCATTTATAACGCCTTCAAAACTAAATTGATAATGTTGTAATTTAAACTTCAAACTTTCAGAACCATTAAGATTTTTTATGTCGTCGTAGGCAAATCTACCTTTTATACCAAATTTTGGATTTATCATATATCTTAATCCTAATCCGTAATGGTTTATTTGAAATCCCCCAAAAAATTTATCGGCTTCACTTGAGTAATATCCCTCAGTATATGGTTTAGCACCTTTACTTTGTCCTAAATCAAATTCTACTGACCAACGATTATAATAGTCTTCATCTACTTCGGCATCTCCATTAATAATTTCTAAATCAGAGCTGGCTTTTTTACTATCTTCTTGGGCGTATATTGAAAATGAAAATAGTGCGACAACTAAAAGTAAATTTTTTTTCATGGTAAATAAATTATTTTATTTGAAATTAAAAGCAAATATATACATATAATTGAAATACAAAGTTATTTCAATGTTAATTTGTGGTGTTAATTTAATTAATTAATTTTTTCAATATGACTTAAATATAAATGCCTAACAATATGATATGGCACGTTGCGCTGAAATGCAAATAGTAATAATTTATCAATTAATTTTCAAGTATTTATTCTCGATGTAAAAGGTGCCGAATGGAATAATTGAAGCCAGTTGAACTATTGCAAGCACTTTAAAATTCCATTTTAGTTTATTATATATAAAAAAAGCTAAAATGAAATAGACTACAAATAAGAATCCATGCAAAAGTCCAACAGGCTTAAGGATAATTGAGTATAACTCTGGGTAAAATCTCTTGTTAAAAAATAAGTTAAACAATAAAATTAAATAGGAAGTTCCTTCAGAAATTGCAATAATTTTAAAAATTTTAATCATTTTATTTTATTTTAAATACAAAAATAATCATTAATGTATTTTGTTTTTTAAAAGCCCTAAAAATTAATTTACTTTTGTTTATATAATTACAAATATGAGCAAGCGCGAATTTAAAAAATATATCAAAGACCTAAAAAAGAGTCAGCTAGAAATTCACTTGTCTGATTTGTATGAGCGTTTTAGTAATGTTAAAGAATTTTATGATTTTGCATTTAATCCAAACGAAGAAAAATTAGTTAAAGAAGCCAAATTCAAAATAGCTAATGAATTTTTTCCGTCAAACCAAAGAAAAGCTAAGATGAGGCGATCGGTAGCACAAAAAATCATCAAACACTTCATTACTTTAGGTGTAGATATTTTTATAATTAGTGATATAATGCTCTATACGATTGAAATAGCACAATCTTTTTCGTCATCAAAATCGATTAAAAATGATGCTTTTTACAAAAGTATACTTCTTTCATATCGTCAATCCATTCATTATATGGTAGAGCATTCTATTTTAAATGATAATTTAGATAGGGTAGTGGCAATAAAGAATGAAGCACTAATTCAAGATTGGTCAAATAAAAATGAATTTGTTGTGCTTACCCAACAGTTTGATTATTAATTTTTTGTAAATAGCTGTTCTTATTTTTTTATATCTAGTTTTTAGACGTACTTTTGCGAAATTCAGAAATTTGATATATGTCAGAGCTAGATTTTTATAACGATATTGACGATAAAAAAGTACTTTATGGGTACCAAAAAGGCGATATTGATAAAATTTTTGACCGCCTTGATAACGCTCCCTCCGATTATCATTTATTATACCAGCTCCCAACAGGAGGGGGGAAGACCGTAATTTTTTCTGAAATCGTTAGACGCTATTTGTCAAAGCACAAAAAAAAAGTTGTGGTACTTACACATCGTATAGAACTATGTAAACAAACCTCCACCATGTTAAAGGGATTTGGGGTAAAGAATAAAATTATAAATAGCAATATTAAGGAACTCCCTGATCAAAATGACTTTAGCTGTTTTGTGGCAATGGTCGAAACATTAAAAAACAGATTAAATGACGAAAAACTATCAATTGATAATGTGGGACTCGTTATTATTGATGAAGCACATTACAATTCCTTCCGAAAATTATTAAGTTCATTCAAAAAATCTTTTGTTTTAGGGGTCACAGCAACACCACTCAGTTCGAATATTAAATTGCCAATGCATCATAATTATGATAAACTTATTGTAGGGGATACAATTCAATCTTTGATCGATAAAGGGTTTTTAGCAAAAGCAACTACATATAGTTATGATGTAGGGTTAACATCATTAAAAGTTGGGATTAATGGAGATTACACCGTTAAGTCTTCAGATGATTTGTATATGAATATGGTTATGCAAGAAAAACTTTTGCATTCATACACAGAAAAAGCGTTAGGTAAGAAAACATTGATATTCAATAATGGAATTAATACATCTTTATACGTTTATGAAACTTTCAAAGAAGCGGGATATAAGATAAAACATTTGGATAATACAACTTCTGCTGAAGAAAGAAAGGAGATATTAACTTGGTTCAAATTAACTCCAGACGCAATATTAACCTCTGTTGGGATTTTAACAACTGGATTTGATGAGCCAACAGTTGAATGTATTATACTTAATAGAGCAACTAAATCTTTAACATTATACTTTCAAATGATTGGCCGCGGTTCAAGAAAATT
>Ga0049083_10000498_pt1 | contig 13908 bp, 10 predicted proteins | sample GreLakmeMI27MSRF_FD_66719 | JGI IMG/M metagenome (GOLD analysis project Ga0049083, IMG submission 66719) | Freshwater lentic microbial communities from great Laurentian Lakes, MI, USA - Great Lakes metaG MI27MSRF | ecosystem: Environmental > Aquatic > Freshwater > Lake | place: Great Lakes...
CCAGCGCGCGCGCCTCCGAGCTGCTGACAGTGAGGTTGTCGATTGCGCCGCAACAAGCAGCCGCGCCCGCCACGCTGCAGCGCGGCGACAGCAGCCACGCGCACAGCTTAGGGAGTGCCCCGGCCGCCAAGATGCCCGGCTGCACATCTGCGTGCCACGACAGCGCGCACAGCGCCGCCGCGGCTGCGTCCTTTGCTTCTGCGGTGGCCTTTGCGAGCAGCTGCACCAGGTGCGGTATGACGTCCGCGGCTGCGAAGGCGAGCTGGAGGGCATCTTTGGTGGCCAATGCTGCGATTGCGCCAGCCGCCGCTTCCCGGTGCTTGTTGCTGCCCTCTGGACGCGCAAGCAGCTCCGCGACCGCCTCCACCGCGCCGCAGCGCGCAGCCTCTGCTTTGTTGTCTGCGTTTGTGGCGCAGAGCGCTCGAAGGGCGCGGGCGGCACCCTCGCAGCCTTCTTTGGTGCCCAATCGCACCATGGCCACCAGAGGGCCAATGACGCTGTTTTGGGCGATGGACACCGCCGCGTCCGCATTCTCCGCCAGGTTGCGCAGGGCCCAAGCAGCCTTGGCTGCCACGTCACCCTCCAGGTCCGCGCGCAGCACGCTAGCCAGCGCAGGCAGCGCGCCAGCCTCCAGCAGCGGCACGGCCGCCTCGGGGTGTCCCGCCAACGCCCACACGGCGGCGGCCGCAGCCTCCGCCTCGTCCTCATGGGGCGAGGTGAGCATGTTGACGAGCGCGGGCGGCGCGGCTGCGCGGAGCAGCTCCAGCTGTATGGGCGCGTTGTTTGCCGCGATGCGCCAGAGGCATCGCGCAGCCTCTGTGCGCGCTGGCGAGGCACCTTGGCGCAGGAGAGACACCAAGGGGGCCACGGCACCGGCGGAGCTGACCAGGCTCTGCACGCGCGGATTGACCGCCAGGCGCCACAGCGCGGCTGCGGCGGCTTCTCGGGATGACGCCAGGCTGTCCTCCCAGAGCAGTCCCACCAACGGAGGGACCCCACCGGCGGCGACCACCAGCGCCGCAGTCTCCACGTCCGCCGCCAGGTGCTCCAAAGCGCGCGCAGCCTCCTCTTTGGCGGCGGTGGTGCCCTCCCGCAGCAGCCGCGCGAGGGGTTCCAGCGCCCCAGCGGCCACCATGCGGCGCACGTTGGCGGGGCACTTGGCGGCTAGGTTTCTCAGCGCGCCGGCGGCTTCCTCGCGCCCGCCGGGCGAGCCTTCGCTGAGCAGCTGTACGAGCGGCTGGATGACGCCCGCGTGCGCGAGAGCCGCCTGCGCTCCAGAGCCGTTTTGCGCGAGGTTGCGAAGTGCTCCGGCGGCCGCCTGCGCACCGCCCGCTGTGCCCGCCCGCAGCAGCGTCGCCAGAGCCACCACCGCGCCGTCGCATCGCCCGATGGCCGCCTGGTGGTCGGCGTTTTCCTCGCCAGCCGCAATGTTGCGCAACGTCCAGGCCGCAGCTTCCGCGCATCCCGCGCTACCCACGTCCAGCAGCGTGGCCAGCAGCGGAATGGCGCCAAATGCGGCGATGAGGTACACGTGCTCTTGGCATGAGGAGATGTTCCATAGGCAGCGAGCGGCATCCTCCTGGCCTTGGAGAGATCCGGCTTCCAGGAGAAAGACGAGGGGCTCCATTGCGCCCACTTGCACCATGATGTCGGTGGCGTCCTTGAATGAGGAGAGGACGTCGAGGGCGCAAGCGGCTGCCTCGGCGGCTGGCTGCGTGCCCTCTCGCAGGAGCGCGCACAGGGGCTCCACCGCGCCCGCGCGGGTCAGCAGCGCACGGTTGCCATCCGCCGCGTCCGCCAGCGTGCGCACCGCACGCGCGGCTGCGGCCTTGCCGTCCCAGCCGCCCTCCCACAGCAGCGTGACGAGTGGGCCAACCGCGCCCGCGCGCGCGCGCGCACCCTCGTCGCGGCCGGTCAACACAGCGATGGCCATCTCCAGGCCGGAGCTCATTTCGCTCCCCAGTGCGGCGGCGGCGGCGCCCATGACACGCACGTCGATCTTGAGGAGCGCCGTTTCGTTGGCTCGGCGAAGCTCCAAGGCGGTGGCGGCGCGCTGCTCGGCTCCGTCGGGCGCTGCCGCGTGGGCGCGAAAGGAGTCCTGGGGTGCGGGCTGCGAGGGCACGGTGGCGGTGCCTGGTGTGGGGTGCCCCAGGTGCGCGGCTCCGCTTTCGGAGAGGTGCGCGCCCGGCTCCCGCAGGCTCACCTCCCTCCACCCGTTGGGCGGAATGGCGGCGCGGCACAGCGGGCAGCGCCCCTTGCGCCTCTCCAGCTGCGCGGCGCATGGCACGCAGAGCGCGAAGTGGCCGCACGAGGTGAGCCTGGCGCCTCGGGGCGCGTCCAGACACACCACGCACAGGCTGTCGTTGCCTTGCTTGGCTGGCGGCGCCGGGTGGCGGCCGAACAGGCGCGCCGCGCCGCCTGTCCAGCCCGCGGTTCCGGCGCTGGCAGCCTCTCGCAGCGCGGCGAGCGCCGCCCGGGGGTCCCGAGCCGCTGCCGCCAGGCGTCGGGCGCGCTGCGCTGTGCTGTGCGCCGCGGCCAGGGCGCGGGCGGGCGCGGCGAACGCGGCCAGCCCGGTGCCGAGCGCCGCCGAGGTTGCCGCGTCCGCCAGCTTCTCCGGGTCTCGCGCCGTCTGCACGGCGGCGCTGCCGGCAGCCTGCACCGCGGCGGCGGCGCTGACCGCGCCGGCGGATGCGGCGGATGCCAGCGCCGCCAGGCGGGCGGACAGGGACAACACCGCAGCCACGTCGTCGTCGTCGCTCTCACCTTTCCCTCCCTTGCCGTCTTTCCCCGAGCCTTTGCCGCCGCTTTTACCCCCACCCTTAGCACCCTTGCCTGACGCGGCGCCCTTTGCGCCGCCAGAGGCTGCCAGGCCAGAGGCGAGCTCGCCGGATCTCGCGGCGATGCGACGCTCCAGGGAGGCTTCCAGGCGCTCCAATGCGCGCACCACCTCGGCCATGGCTGGCCGTGCGGCCCCCTTGGCTTCCAGGCATCGATCTGCCAGCTCAACGAGGTCTTCCAGCGCGGGCTGCGGCCAGTCCACGGCGGGTGAGCGGTCCGCAAATGCGGCCAGAGGGCCTCCGGATTGACAGTGCACTCGGTAGGCGGCTGCGAGGCCGCCCAGGCGCGCTGAGTAGGCTGGCCTGGAAGAGGCGAGCTCCAGGAGCACAACGCCGAAGGAATAGACGTCCGACGAAGGGGTGAGCGCGGCGGTGCGGGAATATTCGGGGTCCAAATAACCGTCCGTGGCGGGGTCACCCGGCGTGCAGAGCGCCGCGGGCAACCCGAAGTCGCACAGGTGCGCCGCAGCAGCCATGCTCAGCGGCGCGTCGTCCAGAAGCACGTTGGCGGACTTGACTCGGCGGTGGGGCAAACCTGCGGTGTGTAGTGCGTGTAGCGCCCGCGCGGCGCCAAGGGCACAACTGACGCGTTGAAGCGCGGTGAGGGGTGGATCGGCTGCGACTCGCCGCGCCAGCCGGTCCGCCAAAGACCCGCCCCGACGCAGGGGCGTGACCAGGCACACAGGCGCGCCTTCCGTGACAGCCACGCCAGCCAGAGGCACCAAATTAGGATGGCCCACACGACCGCTGGCGGCAAGACTTGTGAGCAACGTCTCTGAAGGCACCTCGCCAGCCGCAGCGCTGAGGCGCTTCACAGCCACTGCACGACCGTCCAACACGCAGCCGTAGACGGAGCCCCCTAAGTGCCAGGTTTGCGCGAAACCATCCGTGGCTTCGCTCAACTCACTGTACTCGTACAGTGTGCAGGACATTGCGCCACCGCGCGCAGCGCAGCAGCACGCGGGCGGCGCGCGGCCGTGCGCCCGGGCAGGCGAGCTGGGAAGCGCGCGAGGGAGGCGTGGGGGCGGGTGGCAAGGGATGTTGCTGCGAAATGCGACGCAGAACGACACGCTCCCCACCGCTGCAGCCGCGCCGCCGGCGCTGCTGCGCACGCGCTCACCGAGGGCTGCGCTGTGGGGTAAGCGTGCAGGTGTGCAGGTGGCCCCTCCTGTAGTATGTTGACGGAGGGACCACCTCATTGGGGGGAGAGAGCGCCGCGCCCTAGCCTCGTCTGCGCTGTGCTTGCCTGTGGTGCATGCGTCGCTGCGTCCTCTCCTCGCGCACTTCCCTTCTTCCGCGCTCACTGCAGCGCTGCGCCTCCGTCTTGTCGCAGTCTCCCGCCGCCGCAGCTTCTGCAAACGAGGCGCAGGTGGTGCAGCTGCTGCTACAGGCTGGCCTGAGCCGCGGTGACGTGTCTCTGGCGTGCCAGAGGGACGAAAGTCTGCTCAGCTATGATGCCCTCAACGAGGTGGCTCCACGCCTTGCGTACCTGGCCTACCTGCGTGACGTGGCACCCACGCGCTGGGGCTGGCCAGGTGCCACGTCACCCACGGGCGCGCTGGAGGGGGTGGCCAGCTTCGTAACAAGGCAACCGTTTGTGCTGGAGCGCTCCTTTGGCGTCGTGCACGCCTGCCCGGACTTCCTGGCAATCTGCAAGCCCTGGGACACCCGCCACGACGTACCTCGCGGATGGGGCGCAGGCGCGCCCCGCTTCACCGCGAAGCACGCGGGCGACGACTGGAGTGCCGAGGAGTTTGTGGGCTGTCAGCGGCCTCACTGGGACAAGGTGCGCTTCGCGCACCAGATTGACTTTGCAACCAGCGGCGTGCTGCTGGCCTGCGCCAGCAAGAGTGCGGCCGCGCGCGCGTCGGAGTGCTTCAAGCAGCGCAGGGCGAGGAAGCGCTACCGGGCTGTGTTGCTGGGCAGCCCGGCGCGAGACTGCTGGACAGTGGACGCGGCTGTGTCGTACGACGAGGCGGACTCACAGGGATTCCGAATGCGCCTGGCTCCAGAACACCAGGAGGGTGCGAAAGAAGCTAAAACACGCTTCACAGTGCTTCGCCGAGGGCTTTGCGCGCTCGTCGGGCCATGGTATGGCGCAGAAGTGACCTATGTGGAATGCGCGCCGGAGAGCGGTCGGAGGCACCAGATCCGAGTGCACGCGCTGCACTCTGGACTGCCGGTGTTGGGAGACTGCACCTATAGCCCGGACCGGGACTCGTTCCGGATGTTCCTTCACGGAATCACATTGGAGCTGCCTATGGCGGGGGAACAGACGCTGCGCGTGCGTGCGGAGGTGCCCAGAAGCTTTCAGGCGGCCATGCAGGGTGGACTAGATATAGAGGTGTGACGCTTCGACACCTATGTGTGAGAATGCTACACAACGCACGCATGAAGCCTGTCTGAGCGTCAATCGACCAGTTAGTCAGGTTAGTGCCAGTGGAGGCGTGCAGCAGCAGCAGCAGCAGCAGGCGGGCACACCTGTTTCGCACTGTGCGCTGCCCGTGTTCTCCATGGCTGTGTCTCTCACGGCCACGCAGGCGCTGTGCGCGTCTTCGCGCGTGTCGTGCCCCGCGTCGCGTCGCGCGAGCGCGGGCAGCGCTGCGTGCGTGCGCCCGTTGTGTGCCGCCTCCTGCGCAAGGCCTGCGCTGTTGTTGCGCCGCGCCGCGCCCGCCGCGCCGCTGCCCGCGCGGCTGTGCGACGCCGGTCGGCGACGCGGCAGTGCGACCACACGCCGTGGTGCGCGCGCAGAGGCAGCGGACACCACTTTCACTCCGAGCAAGGCGCGTGCCTCCTCCCTCCCTCCGTCCCATCGCCCCTGCGCTGGCGATGCGATGCCGTTGCTTAGCCGTCCCGTACAACCGTCCCAACCCACGCGCAGCGGATACCTTTCGCCTCCTTGCACGCTCAGCCCTAGCCGTGATGCTTACTCCCACACTCACGCGCTCATTCAGGAGCGCCCCGGGGCGGCATGGCGCGTCCTGGCCGTGCTCCCGTACTTGGTGCCTCTGATGGGGTCTCTTGCCTTCGGCCAAGAAATGTAAGTCCCGCACAGATGATCGCGCAGCGCACTCGCCTCGCTCTCTTCCCCACTTCACTCTTGCTGACCGTGCCCGCGCTGCGCGGTGCGTAGGTACGACACTTTTCCGCTGATCAGCTGGCTCATCACCGTGTTTGGGCCGATGCTGCAGGCGTACTATAGCAACAGTTTCACGCCCTTCTTCGTCTTCTTCGCGCTCTATCTGGCGGTTGTGCGCAACGAGAAGCTGCCCCACTTCCTGCGCTTCAATGCCATGCAGAGCATCTTGCTGGACATTTGCATCATGCTTGGTGGACTCATCATCCAGTACATGCCCTTCGAGATGGCCTACTCTTGGATCGGATCGCTGGCTAACAACCTGACGTTCACGACGGGGGCGGGCGCGGTGGGTTACTGCATCTTCTACACGCTGCAGGGTAAATACGCGGATATTCCAACCGTCAGCGAGGCGGTTTACATCCAAGTGCGGTAACAGTGTCATGCCACAGTGACGTTCAACAAAATGCATCCTTCCGGTCCCGGCAAAGGCGCCTCGTCCACGGAAAGGCCTAGCGCGCGCGCCGTTTCGCAGAATATGGGTCGGTACTCTCTATGCGCTTGGTCAGCCACCAACGCTCGCTTAGGCACCCCGCTGGCGTTGTCGCCTTTCAGGAGGTGCGCCAGCACCGTGGCGACGCCGGCAGAGGCGACGGCGTCGTACAGGCAGTCGCTGCAGAGCGCCACGTCCACCACGCCGGACGGCCACTGGCCAGGCACGCTCGCAAAGTCAGCCACCAGCGCAGAGCAAGGCACCTCCGGCGCGTTGAGTCGCAACGAGCGCAACGCCAGCGCCAAACTTTGTGCGTCCCGGTCTGTCACTGTCACGCTGCGTGCGCCCGCTGCTCCTGCGGCGCACCCCACCAGCCCGAGCCCTGCGCCCACCTCCAGGCAGGCCCGCCCGGCCACGAAGGAGGGGCAATGCACCAGCAGGCGAGCCAGCGCGAGGCTCGCCGGCCACACCACGTCGCCTGCGCCGTAGAGGCTCTTGTGGAGGCGGTGGATCGTCTGGCTGCTGGTGAAGGCACCGAAGTCGTCCTGCAGGTCTTTGGCGCGCATCAAACGGAGGGACTTTCCGCCCTGTCGCAGCCGCAAACGGGCACGCGTCAGACGAGAGAGCTAAGTGAGGGACCACCCAACTCTGGGGACGCACGCCCAGGTCAACGGCGAGCTCTTCGGCGTCCTGTTCTACAGCGGCGGCTTTCTTGCCGAAGCCTTGACCTGCCGCGGCACACCGCTCGTGCGCGCCGACTCGTTCGTCTCGCACGCGCACGCGCACTCGACGCGGCGCAAAGCACCCGGGCGAGCTGACAGCAAGCAGCATCGGAAAGGCGGAGGGCGGCGGGGAGCTCTGACGCCAGCGGCCCAGCGCAGATCAAAAAAGCGTAAAATCGAAGACGCGGTGACGCGCACTCTCTGGCGCCCTCGCCTCCTCGCTGCACCTCCTAGGCATATATCGATGCCTCCGCGCCGCAGCGCGCGCCTGGTGGAGCTGGCCAACCCGCACTTCCAGCTCCTGTTCCCGCCCGACGTTGTCGCGCTGCTCTTCTCGCTGCTGCCGCTGGACGCACGCCTGCGCGCGCGCGAGGTGTGCCGCGGCTGGCGGTTCTTGCTGGAGGACGTGCGCTTCTGGACGCACGTCGACCTGAGCGCGAGCTGCGGCGTCAACCCTCGCTTCCTCAACCCTCGCTACGGCGAGGAGCGCGTCGCTCTGGCGCTGCTTTGGGCAGCCAGCGTGCGCGCCAAAGGCAACCTGCAGTCCGTGGACCTCTCTGGAGTGAGCCTCGATGACGACAACGAGGATGAGTCGTTCGTGCTGCAGTGGCTTGATTCTGCGTCTGCGGCTGACAAGGCGAGCCTGCGCGACCTGGTGGCCCCGACCCATAGCTGGCTCAATAATGAGCAAGTGACTGCAGTGTGCCGCACTGTGCCGCTGTGCCGTGTGCGCTGCCGCGTTATGCGCAACGCTGTGGAGGTGCTGCCTCGGCTGCGCCGCGAACCCCCCTTCACTCTGCTCACCATTTATGAGCTTTACTTTTTCGGAGAAACTTTCGGTGAGCAACCGCTTCTGGACCTGGCATCCGCTCTGTGCGTGTTCAAAGGGATGGAGAAGCTCAAAATCGTCGAGTTGCGGGGGGCTGGCGACGCTGTTGTGAATGCTTTGGTGGACGCTGCAACCTCTGCCGGTGTCAAGGACATGCGCCTCGAAGATTGTCGCCTCTCTAAAGCATCGCTGCCTGCGCTGGCGCGGCTGCTCCAGTCGCCCGGCTTTGAAGGTCTGAGCGTCAGGAGCAACACTGATGTTCTCTTCGACGGCCCTGCGCTGCCCGCATTCTGTGAGGCGCTGCGCAGCAGCAAGAGCCTGCGGATGCTGGATCTGAGCGCAGTCAATCTCTGGATGGATGTGGCAAGTGCGTCCCAACTCATCGCGGCCATGGAGGGGCCCCCAGCTCTGCAGGAGGTGTGCCTTGCGTTTGACTGTACAATCGACACGCCTCCTGCCACACAGCAAGCAGCCGGCGAGTGCGTGGCGCGTCTTATTGCGCGAAGCAGCAGCCTGCGGTACCTGCACTTGCCCTTTTATTGTTTTGGCGAGGTAGGCATGGTGCCGATCTTTCAGGCGCTTCGCAACAGCAGCCTGGAAGAGTTCTATCCTGGCGAGGAGCAGATCAGCGCCGAGTTTGCCTGCGGTGCGCGCAAACATACGCCTGCGGCAATTTTGGGCACTCGACTGGCAGCTGGAGGAGGAGGAGGACCCTTCGATGTGTGAGGTTCAGAACATCTTGCGAGCTCGCAGATGGGCGAACAAGGAAGCCGCCTGAAGAACTCCCAACGCCCCTTGCAAATGCGCACCTCGCACGGTGGCACGGTGAGCGGCGCAGCCTGCATTGCATGGATGGTTCACACGCTGAGAGAAACACTGAAACGAAACCACTCCGCCCACCAGTCCCACCTGTCCCCACCTGTCGTGCCCTTTCCCACCCTTGGCCCGCATCAACTGATTACATTCGCTCAATACGGTAGGGATCTTTTCTTTGGTTTCACGTTTCTCGAGGCTCCATGTTTGCGAGTGCCAGGAGCGCGTGCGCTTGCACGCCCCTGTGCATCTTATGGCTGCTCTGTGCCAGTTGGCAAAGCTGCGGCGCGCCAGCTTCCCTCGCCCTACGCCCAGCCTCCTCTTCGCCCGCAGCCATGTGAGCCAAGGCCCAGCAGGCATGCGCCGCCACGCCCGCGTGGCTGGCGGCGTGCTGCCTGAGCGCCCTCACGGCCGCTTCTACGCCGGAAGAGCGCAGCGCGGCAGTCGCACAGTCGCCCGAGGCGGCTGACACCACAGCCAGAAGCGCGCAACCTTGCTCCTGCACACCCACATGCAGGGGATGTTCCCCCATTGAAGCCACGCAAGCATCCAACCCGCCCAGGGCGGCAACTTTGGCTTTGTTGGTAGCGCTTTTGAGCGCCAACTCCTGGAGTGCCCAGCATCCCCAAGTGAGCACAGTGGGGCGCCCGCCGTTGACTCGCATGGCCTGGACGATGGCCTCGATGCCACCTGCAGTGGCCGCACGAAGATGCACATCCGCCCCATCCGCCAATGCCAGAAGCGCGTCGCTGCCGCCGCTGCCTGCGCCGCCGGGCTGTGCTCCGTTGGCTAGCGCGTGCGCGCGAAGAGCGCCGATGACAGCCTCTAGGCCGGGCACATCGGACGGACGCACTCCAGGCGGGGCTGCCCCATCGGTGGCACTCCCAGCGCCGGCGGCGCCACCATTGACCAGCACAAGGGACAGGAGCTGCTCCAGGCCGCCCGTGCAAGTGCTCCTAGGTCCCGCATCTGTGCCTGCTAAGCTGACGCCCAGCGCAGAGAGCTGAGTCAACGTCGCTTCGAAGCCGCCGGTGACGCCTGCGGCGTTTGCCCGGAGCGCTTGGAACGCCTCGGCGCCGCCGCAAGATGAGCCCAGACCCGCCCATGGAGTCAGCTCGTGGAGGCGGCGCAGGCTCTCCACAGAGTCTGCCAGCCCAGCGCGGATCTTGCTGTCCGCAGAGCGAGCCAGGTTCAGAAGCAGCGGCGGCGGTCCGCCAGCTGGGGCCGCAGCGACGGGCGCGCTTCGATGCAGAGCGCCGGGGCCGGCAAAGCTCGGCTGAATGGCGGCGGCGGCGGCGGCGGCGGCGGCGGCGGCGGCGGATTTAGATAGAGGGGCGCCGGTGGGTGGAACAGCAGCCGCGCGTGCGTCTGGCGCCGCCTGTTGCGGCTGCGCGACATCGGGTGCCGGTTGCGCGGCACCCGCCACAGCGGCGGCGCTTTCCAGGGCTTCAACCTCAGCTGCGCGTGCCAGCAGGACGATGCGCTCCAACATCCTGACCACGTCTCGCATCTTGGGTCGCTGCACGCCTGGGAGCTTCAAGCATTGCTCAGCCACCGCACCCAAGTCGCATGCCATCCAGGCCGGCCACCGGATTTGCGGCGCAGAAAACGCCTCGACGGGCCTGGCTGCCCGCAAGTGCTGCCTGAATCGTCCCACGAGTCCGGGGGGGTTCAAGCCCTCTGTATAGGCCGCCTGGTTTGAGAGCAACTCCAACAGAACCACTCCAAAGCTGTACACGTCGCTTTGCTCACGCAGCTCCAGAGTCTCCGAATATTCCGGATCAATGTACCCATCCGTGCCCATGCGCCTGGTGGTGGTGTGTGTGGCCGCTGGGCGAAGCACCCGGCACAACCCCATATCTGCAACCAGAGGCGTACAGCTCTCGTCCAACAGGATGTTGGTGCTCTTCACGTCCCGGTGGATGATGCCCTGGCTGTGCAGCTCAGCCAGGCCGCGCGCAGTGCCCGCCGCTACATCCACGCGCTGCCGCGCACTCAGCGCAGCGCACGCGCCAGCTGTGCCCAGCCGCAGCCTGTCGCCCAGCGAGCCGCCGCGCATCAGCGGGTACACCAGGCACTTGCGTGGGTCGTCCACCGCCTGGCGCACGGGGGGGTGAGTGAGAATTGGGGGAGGGGGTGTTTGCACTGCGCGCTGCCCGAGGCGCCCCTGCGGCGACGCACCACGCCAAGCACGGGAAGCACGTTGGGGTGGCGCACAGCGCCGGTGACGGAGACCTCAGCCAGGAAGCCTGCTTCGCCTTCGGTGGTGTCGGCCGCCATGCGCTTGACGGCGACACTCACCCCGTCGCCCAGGTCCGCACGGAAAACCTCCCCGTAGCCTCCCTCGCCCAACAGGCGCGAGGGCGCGAAGGAAGCGGTGGCGGCGCTCAGCTGAGCCGTGGTCCAACGACGCAAAGGCGCCGCAGCGCTCGCGGGCACAGGCGTCAACTCGCCGCTGCTCCCCGGGGTGCTCAGCGAAGGGCTCACCACGGTGCGCACGCGGGGCTCCATCCTGCACGCGCGCGGGCGAAGAGGCGAGCTAGGAGGAGCCGATTCGAGCCGCGTGACTCACTGACTCTAGGGCGGCTCGGAATGGCGGATGTGGGACCTAGTGGAGCGCGGTGGAACGGTGCACGGAACGTACGACTCCCCACAGCTCGCTTCGCGAGCGTGTGAGGGAGTGCCACCGCGCACGAGAGACGTGCGGGAATTAGTAAGTAGTGAGACCGAGACGCTCGACTCACACGTTGGGGCGCGGGGAGCGTGAGTTGACGATGTTCTGCGCTTCGATCAGCTCCGGCAGCAGCTCGCCCTCGTCGCGGTTGTGGAATTTCAGCTCCCGCAGGCTGTTGTTTGCACGCACAGAGGGCAGCACCACATCGCGCGCGAACTCGGAGCCGAGTTCCTCGCCCTTGAATGTCAGATGCCCGAGTCGGGATGCCCGCGGCAGTGCCTCGAAGATGGGCGCCAAACCAGCCTCGCCAAGGTTGCAGCCAACAAGATTCAGCTTCTTCAGCTCACCCGCTGCAGTCAGCTGCGCCAATTGCACGCCGGCTGCAAATTGCTGATGAGCCTGTGTCTCGCCGACGCGGTTGTCTTCCAGAGCGAGTGCGAAGGGGGTTGTGCGCGCTGCCAGTGCCGCCAGCACCATGCCCGCGTCAGCCGGGTCTGCCCACAGATCACAGTAACCTAGATGGATCCAGTCTAGGCTGGAGTTGCTGCGGAGCGCGTTGCAGAAGGCGGCCAGGTCGGGGCCAGTGAAGAGGGGAGCACCACCGTTAGAGATGACGAAGCTGCGCAGGACGTTCGATCGGAGGAGCAGAGTCAGCGCGGGCAGCGCCGGCGGTGTGAGTCTGCAATGGCTGATGCGGGCGCTTGTAACGCCTGCAGCAACCATGGCGCGTGCCAGATCCTCAAGTGCGGCAACGCCCGCGAGACTCCCTCCAACCAGCGAGAGTATCCTGATCCCAGTGCGCGTCGCAAGAGCTGCGGCGAAGCCTGTCTGCTGCTGCTCAGTGTCAAGGTCGTTGACTTTCAGAGCATAGGGGCAGACCAGCTCGCAGCCCAGCAGAGCCACAACCTCGGCAGCAGTGCACTCAACATGGCAACGCAACTTGCACAGCGGCGCTGCCTGACGCAGGCGTGCCACGTTCTCTGCCTTGAGAAAGAGAGAGTAGGGCGTCATGAGTGAGCGCAGGCTCTCTCCGTTCTCAGCCACCAGCTCTCCCAGCGCCCCGAGAGGAACTTCACGCACGGCGAATAGGTCCAGCGTGTGCAGCGTGCCCTTTGCGCGAGCGCAAGCCGCGCGCACGAGTCCCCAGGTTAGGGCAACTGTCAGGCTCTTCGCCGCTGCTTTTGAGAAGTCCAGGCTCTGCCAGAAGCTGACGTCTTCCAGGAAGAACCGCCAGCCGCGGCACGCCTCGCGCGCGCGCAGGCGTGTGTCAAGCGGAAGCAGCGAGAAGAGGAGCGCGACGACGTTGGGCGGGAACGGGAGCTGGAAATGCGGGTTGGCCAGCTCCACCAGGCGCGCGCTGCGACGCGGAGGCATGAATACACGCTTGGAAACGATAGAGAGGAGGCGAGGGCGACAGAGAGTGCACATCTTTGGTGCACGCTTTGGTGGCACGCTGGCCGACGACATCTCTAGCGCTCGGCCGCCTCTCAGGCAACAGAAATGAAAACGTGATAAGAAACCCGACTGAAAGGTAGCCTCGCAGGCGAGGAAATGGAGTCTATAGCAGCGCAAGCAGCAGGGCTGTCCCCGAAGCCGCGAGAGTGGCGCTGACGCACAGCGCTCCGCGCGCCGAGCTGGCACTGGGCGCAGGCACAGCAGCCACGACGCTGGGTGCCGTCGACAGCGCCAGGCTGCTCACCGTCGGCGCACCCGCCGCAGTGAGCTGCGTGTTTAGCGCAGTCGAGAAGCTGGCGGAGGTGGCGGCGATGGTGATGCCGGTGACGATGGAGGATGACGTGGACGATGAAGCGCTGACAGTGAATGCCACCACGATGCTGGACTGCAGCAGGTGACGGCCAGACGCTGGCGCGACAGCAGTCACGCTGGTGATGATGATCAGGCTGCTGCCGATGTTGAGCTGCGCCGCCAGCGTAGACTTGAACGCCGTTTGCGCAGCCGTGGTGAACTGTGCTACCGTCAGGCCGTTGAGCGTCATCGCGGCCGTGACGGTCACCGTGCCTGCCGCATCCGACATGGAAGGGGGCGAGGGGGGCGGCAAAGGCGGCGGAGGTGCCGGCGGAGAAGGCGGCGGAGATGCACGCGGAGAAGGCGGCGGCGGCGAGGGCGGCGGCGAGGGCGGCGGCGGCGGCGGCGGCGCGTACAGAGCTCCAGGCAGGTTCAGCACGGCCTTGGTTGCCGCCGAGTAGTTGGCCGCCGCCTTGACCATCGCCGAAATGCTGGTGGCATTGTACACCGACACAGCCCGCATGAACGACGCGGCTGCGGTGGCGTTGGAAAACAACGCCAGCCCTGCGGCGCGCGAGTTGCTGGCGTACAGGCTGCGAGAGTCGCCCACCACGCTCGTGGAGAGAATGCCAGAGGCGCTGCCGAGAGAAACTCCTCCGCCCACCGATGGTGAACATTGGGCGCCGGAGGGATACACGGCGGTGTATGAAACACACAT
>Ga0049083_10000499_pt1 | contig 13890 bp, 12 predicted proteins | sample GreLakmeMI27MSRF_FD_66719 | JGI IMG/M metagenome (GOLD analysis project Ga0049083, IMG submission 66719) | Freshwater lentic microbial communities from great Laurentian Lakes, MI, USA - Great Lakes metaG MI27MSRF | ecosystem: Environmental > Aquatic > Freshwater > Lake | place: Great Lakes...
GCGCTGGCTACCCACGCGCCACGCTTGCCCTTGCCCCTGGCGCGCGCCGCCGTCTGGGCGGCGCTGCTGCCCTGCGTCGCCCTGGCCGCCAACGAGGCGCAGGTGGCGCGCGCGTCAGCCGCCCCCGCGCCCCCCGGGCCCCCGGGCCCCGCGCGCGGCAACGCGCCGCCCCTCCTGCTGCACCACAGCCGCGACAGCGCCGCCAAGCAGTGGGACGAGACGGTGGTGCTGGGCCTGGGCGGCCTGGCGCGCGCCGTGCGGGCGCAGGCGCAGGGCCTGGCGGCGGGCGAGGACTTTGCGGCGCGCTGGGCCAGCGTGGCACAGCTGCTGGAGCGGGCAGCCTGCGGGCCCTCCCGCGAGGTGGCCACCTCCGCCATGGCCGGCCTGGCGGCGCTGACGGGCAGCGGCGCTCTGGGCGGTGCCTCCTGGGCTCGCGCCCTGGAGGCGTACGAGCGCGTGGCGCGCGACGCGGAGGGCCTTGCTGCGCGTGCGGAGGCGCCGGCAAGCCTGCTGCGATTGTACGGCGGCTCCATGCGCGGCGCGTTCGGGGCGGAGGACGTGGCGCTGCTGCTGCGAGTGGCGGACGCAGCCGCGCGCTCCAGCCCGCCGCCCACGCCCGGCGAGCTGCACCCGCTGCACCGCGTGGCGCTGGAGCTGGCGCGCGCGATGCCGCCCTTCGAGCCGCGCGTGGCGGCCGGGGGGGCGCACCAGGCGCTGCTGCGCTGGCTGGCGCGGCTTCTGGCGGACGCCAGCGGCGACACGCAGCCGCGGCCGCCGCCAGAGCTGGGCACGCAGGCGGCGGAGCTGCTGGGCGCCATGTACGGCGACGCGCCGGCGCGCGTGCGCGCCGAGTGCCTGTCAGATGTTGCTGCGGCTGCGGCTGCGGCTGCGCACACGCGGCGCCTCGCCCCCGGCGCTCCCCTCTGGCGCGCCGGCGTCGCAGCTCTCGCGCAGCTCCTGCGCGCCGGCCCCGCCGCCCTGGGCGAGTGCGCGCCGCAGCTGGGCGCCGCGGGCTGGCAGGCTCTGGCTTGCTCCGCAGCCTCGCTGCTGCCCGGCCCTGCCGGAGCCCTGGGGCTGTTGGACGCCATCGCCGGCGATGCGAGCAGCGCGCGCGAGGACGCCACAGCGCTGGCCGCAGATGAGAAGGCACTGGGTGCAGCGCTGGACGCCCTCTGCGGCGGCGCGCTGGCTGGCGGCGCAGCGGCCACCGCCCCCGCCTCCGCGCTGGCGGAGCTGGTGACGCTGCTGCAGGCTGGCGCGGCGGTGGCTGAGCACGGGGCTGAGGGCGCGTCCAGCAGCACAGCACAGCGCCTTGCTCTCGCCTGCATGCGCCATCTCTCCGCCTTATCCGCGCCGCAGGAAGAGCGCGCCAGCCGGGTGGCCGTCCTCGCGCTGCCAGCTTTCCTGCAGCACTGCCGCGCGCTGCTGGAACGATGCGCAGCTGCGGACGGCGCGGGCGGTGAGGGCGCCCCTGCACGCCTGCGTGACGCACTTGTCTGCGCCCTGGAAGCCGCTGCCGCGCTGCGCCCGGGCGTGCACGCAGTCGACGCGGCCGCAATGCAGGCGCCGGCAACGGAGGCTGCGCAGAGGCTGCTGCCCCTGCTGCGCGCCAGCCGCGGGCGCGGAGAGCAGGCGCACGCGCTGCTCATCTACGCCCCCCTGGTTGCGGCCATCCACGCGCGCGACGTGCGCGTCAGATCTGCGGTCGCCGGTGCGTGCCTGCGTGCGTGCCTGCGCGTCTGCGCTGGCCCTGACTCTGCCCGCTCGCGCAGAGCTGCTGAAGAGGGCCGGGCAAGCTCTGGCGCTCATCGCGTGATACGCCAATGCAAGTGGAAACATACATACCCATCTGCTCGCAGTGTTGATGTCTCTGTGGCACTGCCTTCTTCTCCCTTTCTCCTCTCATCTACGTTGTACTAGGTCACCACCCACCAAGCTCGAACGAGGGGTCTCTCACTTCGCGTCTTCCCCGCCCAACGCTTATCTTGCTCCTGTTGCTCAGTCGTGCGAGTCAGCGCTACGCCTGAGCCGAGTACCTGAAGAAGCCATTCAGCAACGACATCTGCTGTGCACTCCGCTACTTGGGCTCACCGCGCCATGGACTCCGCGCGCTCCCTCCTGCGCACCATTTTGCGGCTCCATCGTGAGCTGCCTGCGCTTCAGCGGAGCCTGGGCGACCGCGTGGTGCACGAGGAGTGGAGTGCGCTGAGCTCTGCGCTTCGGCGCGGCAAGGCCACGCCGGCACAACAGCAGGAGTTCATGGGGCAGTGGCAGCAATACGCGCTGGCGCTGCGCGGCGGAGCGGCGGTGCGTGCAATGTGCCACTCGCTCTCGCTGTTTGCGGCACTGACGTCGCTCGCTTGCGCAGACCACGGGCTCGGAGGAGCTGGTAGACGAGGACGCGCTGCTGCAGCAGCTCAACCCCGAGCAGCGAGAGCAGCTGAGAAGGCTTCGCGCAGAGGCGCAGAAGCTGCGAGGAGACAGCCGAGACTGAGCAGCAGGCAGCGTATTTTTATGCGATACAGCAGTTCACGCTCGTCTTAGCCCAGCGGCGCAAGTTTAAGCGTGAGCGATAGGATGGCGATAAGCGCCAAGATGGTGAGCACCAGGCACACCATGAGCTTGCAGACGCGTTGCCGCTTCAGCAGCAGCTTGATCTTCCTGGTGGCCATTGTCATGCGTCCGTGCGTGTCCTCTACGTCATCCTCCATGTCGTCCTAGGGCGAGAGAGGTGTGTCAGTGTGCGTCCACTGGCTGCCCGTGCCACACGCACTAGCAGGCGCGAGTGCAGGTCCAGCTCCTCGTTCACAGCGACGGCGATATGTCGCGTGCTGGTCACCACACGCTCCAGGTCGTCCAGTTGCTTGTCTTGCTCTGCAAGAAGAGAGGTGCGTCAGCCTTGGTGCCTGCACGGCGCCCGTCTCGCTCAACGCGGCGCGCCTTGCATGACCTGACGCTGCAGCACCAGCAGGCCCAGCTCGTCACGCTCCGCCGTTTCCAAAGTTTCCACGCCGCGCGATTCCAAGGCGGGCTGCTGAGCCGCAGACGTACTCGGCCTGAGCAGCTCAGCCAGCTGCGCGCTGTGTGTCCTCAACCGGGCCACCATGTCGCGTCTGCGGTCCGACTCGCGCTCCGTGCTGCGCGGGAGCGAGTGAGACGCGAGTGGGCACGAGGGTGACAGCAATGCAAGCGCACGTCTCCTCCGCCACAGTCGCCTCCAGCCGGTCAATCTTGCTGTTCAGCGCGTTGAGCTTGCGCCGGGACGCGGCGGAGAGGCGCGCCACGGAGGCGGCAGCGTTGAGCTGAAGCTGCGAGGCACGCTCCTGCAGCAGGAGGAAGCAGTCGTCGCCCAGCTGACGCGTCTCGTTGAACTCGCGCTGCCACGGGTCGCGCGCGCCGGCGAGGCTCATCTCGGCAAGCCTGGGACTAGAGGGGCGGCCTGAGGATGGCTCCACCGAAGCACCGATAGAACAAAGATAGAACATGTACATGGGCATTCTCTGGCCCTACGCCGGCCGTCGGTATCGAGCTATCAGTGGGGCTGCGGCGCTTCTGCCAGAAGAAGTGTGCCTCGCAAGTTATGCTGTGCATGTCGTGAGTGGGCTCAACTCGCGCGCCTTGCCCTCTCTGCGCTCCGCGGGTGCAATGGACCGCGTCTCGCAGCGGAAGAAGCCCAGTGGCGGCCTGCGTGCGGTTCCTCCGCCCTATTTCTGCTTCACCGTGCCACGCTTCCACCTGCTGCCCGCCATGGAGGCGCTGCTCGGCCTGCTCTTTGCCAACCTGTTCTGGGTGGGCCTGTGGGATCTTTTGGATACAACCATCTTCCCCTTCGACAGCTCGCTGGCCATGTTGGCGTTGGTGCGCATGCCTGCGGAGTCGTGGTCCGCTTCCACGCGGTCCGTACCCGCGCTCCCTCGCTCACCGCACCCGCAGGTGGTGCTGGGCACGGTGGGCATGTACTTCACCAACGCGTTGTACGACCCTGTGCCTGAGCGAGCGACACTCGGCGCGGCCACGGAGCCCTCCTACGGAGCCACGGGCGGTGTCGGCTCGGAGGCGACCCAGACTAGCGCGCCCGGGGAGCAGGCTGTTGGTCGGGGCGTGGACGGGGCTGGGAGGGCCAAGTACGTTGGGCTGGTATCCCTTCTTCAGCACTGTGCTGAGTCGCGCCTCTCAGGATGACGGTAGATGAGTTGGTGGCGTCGCTGGACATCCAGGACCAGCCCTGCGTGCCGCCGCGCTTTGAGCCCTGGCGCCTCACGGAGCGAGTCCTTGCAAACTGCGCAGCAGTCTTCGTATGGGTGGTGCGCCCGCGTCGCATGCGCGCACATCGCACAAGCATGGCGCCGTGCTCACGCTCACGCTGTATCTGCAGGGCGTGTGGGACCAAATAGACATGAACGTGCTGCCAGTGCAGTGCAGCTACAACGCCTGCGGGCGATGCTTCAAGTACGGACAGTTTCCATGCGCCTGGTACAAGGTTTTGTTCATCATCGTGGGCCTGGTGCGCCTAATGACGGTGCCTGGGCCTGTTGCGCTTCGCGTGCGGTAACGCTGCCGTCTCCGTCGCGCAGGTGGGCCAGTACTTCACCCGCGGCCTGTACGTTGACTCGGAGGTGAGCTACGCGCCGCGCAAGAACTGCCCCTGCTGCGGAGGGCGCATGAAGAAGGCTGCCAAGGATGCGGCTGCAACAAGCGCACCCGAGGCTGCTACATGAGCCGATGAATATGGCACGCACATGGCGGCATTCCTGCGCAGCAGTAGTACCTTAAGTTGCGGTGAGTGGGGTGGAGAGGGATGACCAGCACTCACGTGGACTATGACGTAGACGAGACGCCCCTTCTTCGCCCAATGTGCGGCGTCACGCGCTGCGCCCTCACACACCGGCGCTGACGCGTGGTGCAGTTTCGTGGATGACCCGGTGTTGAAAATCCGCGACCAGCCCTTCCGCCCGCCGAGATTTGAGATTCGCAGGCTGCTGGAGCGCGTGCTCGCAAACACGGGCGCAGTGTGCATCTGGACGGTGCACTTCATTCGAGAATCTGCAGATGCGCACGCTTTCTCTCAAGAAACTGTTGCTGACGCTGCCCTGTGCACTTCCAGGGTCTGTGGGACCAGATTGACGTGAACATTCTGCCCAACATATGCAGCTACGAGGCGTGTGGCAATTGCACCGCCTACGGCACCTTTCCCTGTGCCTGGTACAAGATCATGTTCATGCTCATCGGCCTGGTTGGCCTCTTCTTCACGCGTAACCTTTAAAACGACCGGGAGGTGAGCTACGCACCGCGGGGGGAGGAGCTCAGCTGTGAGTGCTGTGGTTGGAGAGCGGACGGCTCACCCAAGGACAAGTGCGGAGAGCTGAGGGAAACGGAAGACAATAACGACTGGACTTGACGCGCTAACGAGCGTCGGCTGTTTGATGAATCGAGCTACGATCTACATTCGTTCGTTGCTTGTTGTGTGCTCACCACTCGAAGTGCTCCGCCACAAACGTGGGCAGCCCTCCGCTGCAGTGCTCGCTCGCCAGCCGCTCCAATGCTGCGGACGAGTACGGTGACAGGTCGCCGGCGTGGATGCCGCTGCTGATGAACAAACTGTCAACGCCGGCGCCCAGGGCACCCATAATGTCATGTGCGAGCGAGTCTCCCACCGCCAGCGTCCGTCCGGGACGCCCCATCGCCAGCGCCGCGTCGTAGATGCACCGGCTGGGCTTGCCCATGAGCACAACCTCACCGGCACCGGCCATGGCGGAGTACCACAGACCAAGCTGGCCGGGCATGGGTACTAGAGCGGTCGTGTCCACAGTCACCACGTCCGGGTTAGCGATGATGAGCGGTAATGCCTGTCTCGCGGCTTGCTCCAGGAGCTCCTTGACGCCCTGCAGGCTGACCGCCTGCCCTGAGCAGGTCTCAACACCGTGTGCCAGCAGGAACTCCGCCTCCTCCACGCGCTGCACCGCCTCCAGTCCCAGCGCCGGGTCCAGGCCCACCGCGCCTCGCTCCGCCCAGTCAAAGTGCAGGCAGCGCCTGCCGAGGCGCGCAAACAGCGGGTCGCAGCGCGCCATCAGCGCAGCGTGTGTGGTCTCCCCGCTCGTCACGGCGCCGCTGAACCAGGCGCCGCAGAAGCCCAGCTGCTCCAGCTTGGCGAGTGTTTCGGCTGCTCGCCGCCCGCTGTTGGAGAGCACTATGAGCCTCTTTCCAGCCTCTGCTAGCCTGCGGGTAGCCTCCAGGGCGTGCGGGTAGGCCCGCCTTCCGTCGTGCAGCACTCCGAACTGGTCTAACAGCAGCGTATCGTAGTTGATCGAGAGCTCGCGCACGCCGGCAACTCGGCGCACTGCGCTGGGCAGCATCGAAGCTCGTGTGGAAACGCCCCCGCTGGCGCCGCAGACGCTGCGCATTCAGGACGCAGAAAGCAACAGGAGAGGGTGCTCTGCGTGACAACAGCGTTCGACTGCAACAACGATCTGACGATAGAACACTGCAGCACTACTGGCGAAGACTGGAAGATGGTCGGACGATCGAAGACTTTGCCCTTCCTGCAGAACGCGCTCGCTCCTACGCCGAGCTGATAGCACCACCAAATCGCCGCTCATGAGCGGCGAGCGCGCCTCCCCAGCCTCGGCTCCGCGGCTGCTGAACGTGAATGTGGGCCTTCTTGGGCACGTTGACAGCGGCAAGACGAGTCTGGCGCGGGCGCTGAGCACTACTCTGAGCACCGCTGCGCTGGACAAGAGTCCGCAGAGCGTGGAGCGCGGCATCACTCTAGACCTGGGCTTCTCCTCCTTCACAGTGCCGCTGCCTCCGCGCCTGGCCGGCGCGCCTTTCGACGCGCTGCAGGTCACGCTGGTGGATTGCCCGGGCCACGCGAGCCTGATTCGCACCATCGTGGGCGGCGCACAGATCGTGGACCTCATGGTGTTGGTGCTAGATGCCACTAAGGGCATCCAGACGCAGACGGCCGAGTGCCTGGTCATTGGGGAGCTCACCACCGACAAGCTGGTGGTTGCGCTCAACAAGGCTGACCTGGTGCCGGAAGAGGGCCGAGCCGCGACGCTTGCCAAGCTGCAGAAGCGCCTGTCAGCCACCTTTGCTGCCACGCGCTTCGCTGGTTGCCCGCAGGTGGTCGTGGCCGCGCGCCCCGGCGGCGGCGAGGGGCCCGCGGTTTGTGCGGCGCAGGGGCTGGAGGCTCTGGTGGCGGCCATAGTGGAGCGCGTGGAGCTGCCCGCAGCGGAGCCGCAGCCTCTGCCGCCGCTGCTGTTCGCCGTGGACCACTGCTTCGCGGTGCGCGGCCAGGGCACGGTGGCGACTGGCACTGTGCTGCAGGGCCGTGTGGCGGTGGGGCAGAGCGTGGAGGTTACGGCGCTGCGGCGGGCGTGCAAGGTGAAGTCCCTGCAGGCTTTCCACCGCCCTGTGACGGAGGCGCGGCGGGGCGACCGGGTGGGCGTGTGCCTGACCCAGCTGGACGCGACGCTGCTGGAGCGGGGCCTGCTGGCCGAGCCGGGCAGCCTGCACTCGTTCAGCTGCTGCGTCGCCGCCGTGCAGCGCATCCGATACTTCCGCGGGGCCGTGCCCTCCAGGACGCGCATGCACGTCAGCATCGGCCACGTGACGGTCATGGCCGAGCTGCTGTTCTTCGCGGGGCCCGCGCAGGGGGAGAAGGACGGGGCGCAACCACCAGCCGCAGCCGCAGCCGCAGCCCAGCTGAGCTGCCAGCTTGAGCGTCTGGCGCTGCAGCACCGCGCCGCGCAGCTGTCGCTGGCCGGCTGCGAGTACGAGTTCCTGGACCAGCTGCAGCCTGCGCCTGGCGAGGAGGGCGGGGAGGCAACCGCGTTGGGGTCCCAATGGGCGCTGCTCACCTTCGACTCGCCCGTGGTGGCGCCCCCAAACGCGCTGCTCATCGGCTCGCGGCTGGACCTGGACGCCAGCGTGCAGGGCGGTGCCGGCAGCAGCGCCTGCCGCCTGGCGCTGCACGGCCGGCTGGCGGCTACCTTCGAGGCGCCGCAGCAGCCCCCGCAGCTGCGCATCTTCAAGCGCAAGCAGCGCGAGGGCGCCGTGGAGCGCTGGGTGGACGAGCGCACGTGCGTGGGACGCGGACTTTTCAAGAAGGAGACGGACATCTCACTGTTTGAGGGCATGCGGGTCACCACCGGCGCTGGTCACGCGGGCGTCATGCAGGGCGCATTCGGCAAGAGCGGCAAGTACAAGGTCTATTTCGCCGGTGGGGTGCCGCAGGAGCAGAGAGACAACCCCGCCCACGCCGCCCAGAAGCTGCTGCTCCGCTTCAAGCGCTATCTGGGCGACGCGCACGGACGCATGTCGCAGTGACCCGCAGACATAACGGACCAGCCGCCGATGAATTAACGCAGGCGCGATGCGTGTTAGTTGCCTGGTTGCGCGCGCCCCTCACGCGATTGTGAGCCCATTTTTGCGCCCCCGCCTTTTGTGTTCACTGCGTGCCTGCGGCAACGTGTCTACGATGACCGCGGAAGTGCTGCCTGCGGATGGCCTCGAGGTGCGTCTCTGGCCTCGAGTTGCAAGCCGTCTTGTCGCATCCCTCACACCCCGGCAAGGCTCGCCTCAACGCGCTTGAGCAGGAGCTCGCTCGGCGGCAGACGCGCAGCGACGCGCAGCCGGCAGAGTGCGCGGACGGCCCTGCGCCGCCCAGCGAGACGCGCCCTCCCAGCGACGTCGTGCCTCCTCCCTCCATGCCGCCGCAGTCGCTGCGCGAGAGGGGCAACGCCCTGCTGCGCGCGGGCGACGCGCAGGGCGCGGTGGAGCTGTACACGCAGGCGCTGAGGCCTCCAGGCGCGTGGGTGACTGGGGGTGGCGCGAAAGCCCTGACAGCGCACCGCCTGACGAGTCGACTCTCGTAACGCCTCTAACGCGCGCGCAGGCGGGTCGCGCTCGGTGAGCGCGGCGGACGCGGCGACCCTGTACGGCAACCGGGCGGCTGCGCAGCTGGTGCTGCAGTCGTGGGAGGCTGCGTGTGCCGACGCGGAGGCTGCTCTGTTGCTCGCCCCCGGCCACCTCAAGTGCCTGCACCGCCTGGCTCGCGCCCGCGCCGAGCTGCGCCACTTCGCACAGGCGGTGGCGGCGTGCCGGGCGGGCCAGCAGGCGCAGCGGGCAGGTGGTGACCGGAGCGACCTCTTCCAGTCTCTGCTCAACCAGGCGCGCACAGCCGCAGTACCGCCGTGCGCCGCTTGGCTGACTCACCCTGCGCGACGCTCAGGTGTCCACCACCGCGGCGCTGCACGGCAGCGTGGCTGCGTTTGACGGGCGCACGCTGCATGTGCGCTCCGCCGGCGAGGACGCCTGGCTCTGCCGCATCGCGCCGCCCAGCGTGCAGCACGACGCTGCAGAGCAGCAGCGCGGGGTGCTGCTGGCGGGCGAGGAGACGGAGCTGTGGAGCGGCGCGGGGGCGGTGCCGGAGGCGGCTCTTCAGGTCGCACCACGTCCCACACCGGACCCCCTGAGACTTCACATTTCACTCACGCTCTTCTCCCCTCACCCGCCAGGTTGCGCGCGCCGACGCGGATGCGGCCGTGGCGCTGCGCCGGGCGCAGGCCAAGCAGCCCCTCAGCTTCCGCAGCCTGCAGGAGGCTGTGGCTGCTGCGCACGACGGCGACCGCATCGTGGTGCAGCTGGGTCATCACAACTGTGCGGGCAGCACGGTGGAGGTTGACAAGCGGGTGCTCATCCGCGGAGAGGGGCGCCTGGGCGACACAACCGTGGAGCAGCGCAGCAACTCGCCGCTCATGCGCCTCAGCGCGCCCGCGGTGCTGCAGAACCTGGTGCTGGACCTGTGCGGCTTCAGGGAGTGCCTGCTGGTGGAGGGGGACGCCCGGGTGACGCCCCTGCTGGAGGGCTGCACCGTGCGCTGCAGCGGCGACCACGGGGTGGTGGTCAGCGGCTGCGCGGCGCCCACGCTGCGCGGGATGGACGTGCAGGCGCAAAAGGCTGGCCTGCTGACGCTGCGGGAGGCGCGGCCGCTGCTGCTGCGCTGCAAGCTGGGCGACTGCGGCGCGCAGGGCCTGCGCGCCTGCGATCGCTCCTGGCCGCAGCTGGAGGCGTGCACGCTGAGCGGCAACAAGGGGGAGGGATGCGTGGCCATGGACGCTGCCAGCGTGCAGCTCAGCGGATGCACGCTCAGCGGCAACGAGGGGCCGGGGGTGGACGTCAGCGGCGGCGCGCACGCCGCGCTGCAGGATTGCCAGCTGGCGGGCAACCAGGGCGGCGTGTTCCTGTGGGACGCAGCCACCGCGCGGATGGAGGGGTGTCGGCTGTCCGGCGGGCAGCGCCACGCGCTGCTGGCGGACGCGCGCACGCGCTGCGTGGCGGATCGATGCGTGCTGGAGGGCGACGTGCTGGCCGTGCATGAGGCTGCGGTGGCGGGCATGCACGCGGCGGGGCGGGACAACCGGGTGCTGCCCGGCACGCAGCGCGCCATGCTGCCCCCCGAGGCTGGCTGCTTCAAGTTCGAGGCTGATCGTTACACGCGCAAGCAGTGAGCAGTGGCTGTGCGCTGCAATAAGCTTCATGGCCTGCATTCCTTTTTTCGGCAGTGCCTCCTCCCGCGTCGCTCCGTCCTCAGCCTCCCTCAGGCGCTCGCGTCGCTGCTGTTCCCATCACCGCCCGCGTCCACCCAGCGGCGCGGCGCGTCCAGCACCGACTCGGGCGTGATGGGCGAGGCGCTCTTGGAGGGCGTGTAGCAGGTGGGCAGAGAGATGGGCAGCGGCAGCGGGCACGGGGGCTGCGCCTGCGTGATGGGCGGCCAGAGCTGCTCCACGTTGGGCGCCTGCGCAGCGGCATCGCCGGGCTGCGGCTGCGCGGGTGGCACGTGCGTGCCCCACTGCATTGACTGCATCGGAACGTAGGCGAGCGGCTGCGGCGGCACAGCGCACACGGTCTGCAGGTGTCGCTCCATGATGGCGCCGCACATGGAGACGGCCGCAGCGGCGCCGGCGCGCGGACCGTGGATGTGGAGGAGGACGAAGGGTACTCCCGACTGGGCGTCCACATGCACTGCGCTGCGGTCCAGGGACAGGTGGCAGCTGCTCACGTGCTCGATGGCGTGGATGCTGGCGCCGCGAACGCCGATGACCAGGCCCACCAGCGCGTGGGGCACCTCATATGCGACGTGCACCAGCTCATCGGCGGGGCCCACGCCCAGCAGGAGGGTTGCGTTGTCGTAGCCGCTGGGCACGGCCGGGGGGCTGTAGGCCACCAGCGCGTAGTCGCAGGGCGAGGCAAAGGCGGCAGCCATGGAGGAGGAGGCTGGGCGGCGCGGGGAGTAGGGCAGGCGTGAGACCAGACGAGAGAACAGAGAGCCGAGAGCCGAGACCAGACCAATGTCGCATCATCCCCACAGGCTGCACTGCTCCAGCGCCGCACGCACCCGGCGCGTGCTGCGTGCTTTCGTTGGTGGCCTGGGTGTCGTCCGGGTGGTTGCAGGCTGAGAGCGCGCTGACCAGGAGTGCTTCCAGCGCATCCCGCGCCAGACGCACGCCTTCCTGCGGGCCCGCCACGGTGACGCGCACGCCGCCCTTCTCGCTGTCATCGAACAGCAGCAACGCGCCCTCCGCCTGGACCAGGGCAGCGCGTCAAAGAGGGCGAAGCCGGAGCGGGCGGGCGAGCAGAGTGTAGGGAGAGAGCCAACGGGAGCTCGTCTTGCGGCTGCCCGCCAGCCGTAGGTCCGCAGACGCCGCGCCGCACCGCGGCCGCTGCGCTCGCGCAATTTCCCGTGCGCGTGCGACTCACGGCGCGCACCTGCACCAGGCGCTGGGCCTTCTTGGTCTTCAGTGCTTCCGCGCAAACCGCGTCCAGGTACAGCGACCACACGCTCTCCTGGCGCGCAGGTGGCGTCAGACAATAACGGTTGACGGTGCAGCGGGCGGGCAGGCGAGAGGGCAAGCAGGCGGAGCCGCGGAGACCGAGAGGGCGCGAGCGAGCGACAGCCAGGAGCCAGATCGCACGCATGTGTGTGTGCGAGCCGCTCCACGCGTGGCCGAACGGGCGCCGCCCGTCGCTTGACGCACCAAAGGGCCTAGGGAGGCCAACGGGGTAGCGCGCGTGCGCTGGCGCGTGGCGCGCGGCATGGAGCTCGGCTTGGAGCGGGGGTCGCGCCCGCCGCCCAGGGAGCTGCCGGACTCGGGCTCTGCGCTGCCGCTCTTGTGGGCGGTGGCCGGCTGCATGGTTCACGTCTATTCAGAGGGCGCGACAGAGAGGGAGAGAAGGGGGGAGAATGAAGAGGCGACCGACGACGACAGTTCGACGCCAATGTCGCGCACTCTCGCCGGCGAGCTCGTGACGGCACTCACGACAGCTGCGGACGGTGAGGCGCTGGACTGCGAGCTGCTTGCGCGCCTGAAGGCAGCCGTTCGAAGCGACGACGAGGAGCTGCGCGAGGCCTTCGGTGCCTTGCTGCAGCGCCTGCACGGCGACGACTCACGCAGCCGCCTGCGCGCGCTGGCGCTTGCCGACTGGCTGTTTACACGCAGTAAGCTGTTCCGAGCGCTGCTGGCGCCTGCGCTTCCGGTGAGGCACAGACTTCCCCTTTCTAACAGCGCTCTCGTGGCTCAGCGCTCCTTGCGCCTCGTAGGAGGTACTGGCGCTGACGCAGGGCACCGAGCGGGCGTTGCCTGGCCCTCGCGCAGCCGCGGAGCGCCTTCGGCAGCGGTCCAACGAGCTGCTTGGCGCCTGGGCGGCTCTGCACGGCGCACATCATCCGCAGCTGCGCGTGGCGCAGCAGGCGCACGCCTCTCTGCACGAGCGGCAGGCTCAGGTTGCTGACGCGGAGCGGCGAGAGGCGCGCACACAGGAGCTGCTTTGCCAGCGCTACCTGGCACTCGCACCTGGCCTGCCCGCCCTCTTTGCGGACGCGCGAGCCTCGCTGGCCAGGCTAGACGCGGCGGTGGGGCTGCTCTGCTCAAGCGGCGCCGCCGGGTCTCTGCCAGACGAGGCTGACTGGGAAGACGTGCCGCCAGTGGGCGCACCGGCTGCCTCTGTCGCAACGCAGGCAGCGCACGATGACGTGGATCGCGCAGCGACGTGCGTGGTGGCTGTGCGCGACGCGCTGCTGGATGTGCGAGCCACCCACGCGCCCGCCGTGGAGCGCGCAGTCGCGCTGCTGTCGCGCCTCAGCGGCGCGGATGCGGCGCGCACGGATGCGCTCAGAGAGGCACTCGCACTCAAGGCTGCTGCACAGACTGCGGCGCAGCGCTGTGCAGCGCTGCTGCCGGCACACTGTGCACCTCTGATGCCTGCACGCCCGCAGCCGCCACCTCCTTCAAGGGTGCCAGCTGCGCCGCGGTTGGAGTTGGTGCCGGCAGGGTCGCTCGTGGCAGAGGTTCGACGAGCGGCCGCTGCCATTGCGCTGCCGTTGCAACCACAGGCGCACGCGACACAGCGCGCACAAGATGCTGCGCACAATGCAGCTGCGCTGGCAAGGCTTGGGGTTGAAGTTCCAGTGCCGCATGGTGGTAGAGGTGCAAAGCGGGAGCGCAATGCACGCGAGCGCATCTCCAGGAAGCTCCAGCGCAGATGACCGCGCTAGACTGACAACTTGCGTGTTGTACGTGCGCATCAATAAACGAGAGCGCCTGCCGTCGCGTCGTTGACGTAGTCGTAGCGTTTGCTCGTTCGACAGCATTCGCTCTGCTCGACCGCGGCCGTTCGGCGTTAGTTCTTCGTCGCGTCGTCGCCTGGGTGGTTCACTAAAGCTCCCTCCGCCTTTCTGTGCGATGGCCACGACCACGTGGCTGGTGACATACACCAAGGACGTGCACAAGAAGAAGAACCGCTCTCAGAAGGTGCGGCGTGGAGCTGCGCTTCTGCCCGCCACGTGCGCCCATCCTCACTCACGGCTCTCACGCAGGGCGGCGTGGTGCT
>Ga0049083_10000500_pt1 | contig 13882 bp, 9 predicted proteins | sample GreLakmeMI27MSRF_FD_66719 | JGI IMG/M metagenome (GOLD analysis project Ga0049083, IMG submission 66719) | Freshwater lentic microbial communities from great Laurentian Lakes, MI, USA - Great Lakes metaG MI27MSRF | ecosystem: Environmental > Aquatic > Freshwater > Lake | place: Great Lakes...
ATCTGGACATTCTTCTCGCCTCCAAGAGCGGCCGCGCGCTGGTCAAAACCCTTCTTCGCATCCGCCGCAGCCGTCGCAATCGCAGCCGCAAGCTCAGTGGCATGCGTCGCCTTGAGCGCCTCGAGCGCCGCGGCGTGCTGTGCTACTTGTTGTTTTGCCGCCTCTTCTTGTCTACTAAGGTCAGCGGTGAGTTTTCCGAGTTGGGCCTTCGCCGCCGCCGCCGCGGCCGCTGCTTCCCTATCGCATTTATCTTTGGACGCAGTTATTGCGGCGAGATTTGCAGCAATCTCCTTATTCTTCGCCGCAAGGGCCGCAGTCTCCTCTCTAGCAGCTTTCGTATCCGCGCCTGCCTGTCTAAGATTAGCTTGCATCGTAGCAGCCTCGGCCTGTAATTTTAGTTGAAGAGTTCGTAGACCAGCAATCTCTTTATCAGAGGCCGCTTTCGCAGCCGCAGCCGCGGCCGCCGCGGCAGCCTGAATCTGTGAGACACGATCAGTCGCTTCTCTGATACGAGCTTCAAGTGCGGTCGTTATAGCGGTGAGAGCGGCAGATGCTGCAGCAGCCGCCCTTTCTCTATCCTCGATTGCCTTCTTTTGTGCTGCTTCCAGCGCCGCACTCGCAGCTTGGTTAGCCGCCAAGAGCTGTGCGTCTTTTTGTGCGAGATTTGCAGCATACGCTATATTTTTATTTGCCAACGCTATATTTTTATTTGCCAACGCTTTTTTCACAGTGCCTAGTTCAGCATTTACTCTATTTTTATCCGCACGAGATGCCGCGATCTCATTTCTTACCTCTGCAAGTTGGCGCCCACTTGCATCAACTGCAGCCATGGCCGCCCGAATTGCCTCGGCATTCTCCGCATCTTTCTCACGAAGTTTCTCTGCTAACCCTGTTGCCGCCGCTGCTTGTGCTGAATCCAGTTGTCTGCGAAATTCATCCCCCATGGCCGCAGTGGCTGCATCTTTATCGCCAAGTTGTCTTTCAAAATCGGCAATCTTCGCCTGTGTAGCCGCCGCCGCCGCCGCAGCACCCTTCTTAAAATTTTCTAGTTGTTCCTGAAGAGCCTGAACAGATGCCTGAGCACGCACAAGTTCAGCATTTTTCGCCGCAACTTTGCCAGCCTCTTCAGCCTGCTGTGTTTTAAAGCTATCGCGCTCAGCAGTAACGCGCGTAATCTCCCCGCCAAGACGCGCCTGTTCAGCCACAAGTCTCCCCTTCTCTTCACTTGCTAAAGAGCCTTGTTCTACCCCATCTTTTACCGCAGTCAGCAGATCGGCATCGCACTTTTTGAGCTGCTCGCGAAGCGAGGAAAGCTCGGCATCCTTTGCGGTAAGTTGCTCTGTGATTTTCTTAGCCGCCACTGCAGCATCAGCAACAGCTGCCGCGGCCGCTTTCGCCTCACGCTGTAATCCATCAATAATGCCCTGACTCGCCGCCGCCGCTGCCGCCGCTGCCGCCACGGCGTCGTCCCTCTCCGCAATAGCTGTATCTTTCGCGTCCTCCTGCCCATGCATTATTGCTGTGAGATCAGCAATCTTGACTTTATTCGCAGCAATCTCTACCTTCTGATTCTCAACTTCTTCTCGCGCAGCATCACGCTCTTTTCCTGTTTCTATAGCTCTCTCATTTATACCTTTTAGTGTCTTAGTTCGCGCATCTATTGTTTGTTGTAGAGTGGCTATCTGGGCCGCTGACGCCGCAGCTGCCTGCTGTCCTTCAGTCCTTCCACCCTCTAGCGTGACGATCTTCGCTCTCAAGCCCGCGATTTCAGCCGTCACAGTATTTCTCTCGCCTTCAGTCGCGGCAAGTTTTACTGCAGCCGCCGCCGCAGCATCCTCAAGCACAGCGATTTTAGCGAAATCTGCGCCCGTCTTTGCCCTTAGCTGAGCAAGCTCTTCATTCGCCCTTGTAGCTGCCGCCGCCGCTGCCGCTGTTACCGCCTCCAGCTGGCTTTTACATCTGGCTGCCTCATCCGTCTTCGCCGCAAGCTCTGCTTGAACATTGGCCAGTTTCGCCGTCTCAGCCGCAAGCTGAGCCTTAAGATCATCTACAGCCGCCTTTGCGACTACACCCCCATCTCTCATAGCGGCGGCATCTTTTACCGCCGCCTCTAAATTTAACCGCAGATCATCAATCGTCGCCTGAAGCGCCACCGCTTCCGCATTCAACTCATCATGATGTTGTATAATCTCCTCAAAAAAATGGTTAATCCTATTTATAATCCAGCTAATATGCTCCGCAGGGGACATGTTTTCAGGAGGGTTTTCTGTAAACTCAGGGGCGAGCTTCTCAATAATATCATCTAAAATCTCCTTGTAATATTTTTTTTTATATATATTATCAGATCCATCAACCCCTAAAATACCTATTGATAGAATCTTCATAAGAAGAGGGTTGGACGCTGTATGGTCAGTCATAAACTTAGTAAGACCTTCTTCATCAAGCAGAGGAGCAGTTTCCAGCTTCGCAATCAGATTCTTCGACGGCCGGTTCAAGAGGGGCCTATCGGCATCTTGAGGATCCTTCGCGTGTAGAATCAGAATAGCAAACTTCTTCACGAGCGTTTGAACCTCGTCTTCTTCAATTCCACGAGGCTTATTGTCCAGTGCAGCGGCCGCCGCGGCCGCATCCTCTTCTGCCTTCCGCCTAGCATCCGCCGCCTCCTTATTCGCACATAAAAGAACCTCCCCTTTCACGACCTCCAAAAGATCCCTGAGCCCCTGCGCATGACCCAGCTTCTGGCGAAGCGGAATACTGTTGCCCCGTTTCTCGGAAAGATCCGCGGCCTCCGCCTCTATTGTCTGAAGACGGTATGATAGACCCTTCTGAAGTATCTCCAAATGAACTTTCTCACATGAGGCAACCTTCTTCTCTGCGGTGAATCTCCTATAGACCTCCTTCGTTTCCTCGGTAATTTCATCACGAGGCAAATAATGTTTCTTGAGATAGATTCTATCTGCATGAACCTTGGCGTCCTCGGGCATATCCAAATAGACGGGTTCACCGGCAATTGTGATGCGTTCGCCAAATTTCGGTTTTATTTTTTCAAGGGCCGCTTTCACGGTAGCCTTTGCTGCTGTTGCAGCGGCCTTCGCCCTTTCTATTGCGGTGGCGCTCATTCTGAATCTAGCTACGGTTTAAAAATCTATCACTTTAAACATATAGGAATGACCGAAGCTAAGCTTTTCAACCCGTGGAACTCAAAGAATCGTAATCTTTCATCGCATGACTGTATTACAATTCTTAAATCGTATGGATACAAGGGTAAAGTCACCGATTTCACATATTTTCAGCTTGCGTGTGTACACACAAGTTACGTGGACAAATCAGAACAGTGGGTGCAGCAAGATGAGCCCATGCTTCTGGCAGAGAAACCACCTAACTGTCTGCCTCTCAAAGCAGCAGACAATGAGGAGCTAGAATATGCTGGAGACGGATTGCTAGGCGGGATTATCGCGTGCTATTTGCGCGAGCGCTACTCTGGAAAGGGAGAGGGCTTCATGACGACACTGAGAACGAATATTGTAAATAATCAGAAGCTGGGTGAGCTCGCGACCAAGATTGGTCTTGCTCCCTATCTTGTAATTAGTCGCCACGTGGAAGAGGTGTGCCACGGGCGGAAGAATCTTCGTCTTCTCGGGAGCATGTTTGAGGCGTGGCTTGGTGCAATTTATTACACCGAGGGAGGAAAGGGACGAGGATTTGAGGCCGTGCAGTCATTTGTCATTAATGTCATTGAGAAGCATGTGGATTTCGTGGAGCTCATTACGAACAATCGGAACTTTAAGGATCAGCTGCTTCGGTGGTTCCAGAGCGAGTATCACCAGCCGCCGAGGTATAAGGAGGTGAAGGTGGAGGGGCCACCGCATGACAGGGTTTTTACAATGGGTGTTCTGGATATACACGGAGTTGTGATTGCAGAGGCTACGGCGAGAAATAAGCCTGAGGCGGAACAGGCTGCGAGCCGTATTGCTTTGGAAAAGCTAAAGACTAAATAGGATGTCGACAAGAGGAGTAACCTTCAAGTCAAAGGCTATAAAAATAAAGGAGGCGCCGGCCGAGTTAAAAGAGTTGCCGACGCCGCAAGAGGAGGCTGTCTCACAGGTTCCGTCATCTAGCACAAGGGCGATGTTTGCTAAGCTGGTTGACGCGCCAGTTCTGAGACCTGATGTTGTGCCTGCTGGAACGGCGGTGCCCAAGCCTCTTGCTGCTGCACCTGTGGTGCTCAAGCCTCCTGCTGCTGCACTTGCGGTGCCCAAGCCTCCTGCTGTGGTGCCCAAGCCTCCTGCTGCACCTGTGGTGCCCAAGCCTTCTGCTGCACTTGCAGTGCCTGAGCCTCCTGTGGTGCCTGAGCCTCCTGCGGTGCCTAAGCCTCCTGTGGTGCTCAAGCCTTTAGCGCCGGCGGCCCCTCTGGTAGACGAGCCAAAAGCAGCAGTAGCAGTAGCACCAAAACCGCCTCCTGCAGTAATAACAGAGGGCGAAAAGGTCGCCAAAATCGCCGCAATTCAAGACCCCATGCTCCACGCCCTCGGCGAAGGCTTCATGCTCGAAGAGCTGGAGGATCCATATGAGAATCCCGCCCCCCAGGCCTATGTGCCCGAATCACGCCGCGGCTTCGCAAACTTCATCAAGATGACCTACGACGATTTCATTCTTCCACCGCCCAGCGAATCGGTGCCTCTCAAACCCGGTGACAAATATCCCTACCAGAAGTTCATCCGCGAGTATATGCGCCAGGCAAGTCCGTATCGCGGCATCCTCGTCTATCACGGTCTCGGCTCAGGAAAGACGTGCTCCGCCATCGCCGCCAGCGAAGCCCTCTTCGCCTCCGCCGGCAAAAAGGTGATTGTCATGACACCCTTCTCCCTCCGCAAGAACTTCCTCAAAGAAGTCTCCTTCTGCGGCTTCAGACACTTCCGTCTCAGCAATTACTGGGTTTCTTTAGAAAAAGAGAACCCCATTCACCGCACCTTTGCGATTGAAATCCTCGGCCTCACCGAGGGATATATCCGAACTGCGAAGAAGATCTGGGTGCCTGACTTTGAGCAGGATGCTCCGAATTATGAGGGGCTCGGTGCAGCGGAGCAGACGGAAATCCGCAAGCAGATTGTCTCCCAGCTCGTATGGGACGCCGAGACGAATCCTGGTGGCCGCATCCGCTTCATCAACTACAACGGTATCTCCGCAAAGAAACTCAAGAAGCTGGCGTGCGACAGCCCTGGGTTTTTCAACGACGCGGTTATCATTGTAGACGAAATCCACAACTTAATCCGCCTGATGCAGGGCGAGATTGACCCCTACCTCAAGGACCTTCCTGGCAAGAAGCGCAAGATGGCGCGCGAAACCGTGACAGTGGAGGACTGGAAGCCGTCCCTGTGCGGCAAGGATACGAATTACAGACGTGGCTACCTCTTCTATCGTCTCTTCTTGGCCGCCCGCCGCAGCAAGATTATCGGTCTCAGCGGCACGCCGCTCATCAACTTCCCCGAGGAGCTGGGTATTCTCGCCAACATACTTCACGGATATACGCCGATGATGACGCTGACAATCCAGGAGGTTGGCGATGTGGCGCAAGCGGCGGTCGAGAAGATCGCGAATGCGCATCCTAATATTGACTATGTGAGCGTTGACAGAGGAAAGGAGCAGGTTGCAGGTACAGAGCTCACAGTAACTTTCTTAGGTGAAGGACTCCAGAAGAGCAAAGTCTTACTTGATGGAAAGGCAAATGGCGTTGAGCGCATACCGCGTGGCCTTTTGGTGCCCACTGCCGAAGAAATCAAGACGTCCCTTGTGGAGGCCATCAAGAACGGCGGCTACAAGATTCGCGGTGAAGTCACCCTTGCGGCTGTGCCTCTTCTCCACCCGTTCGGCGACGAGTTCCGCCAGGATTTCCTGAGTCAGGATGGGCTGGAAGTGAAGAATAAGCTCGTCTTAGGAAAGCGGCTCACCGGTCTCGTCAGTTACTACAAGGGAAGTCGCCAGGACTTGATGCCTGCTGTCGCGGTTGATGAGGTGATTCGCGTCCCATTCTCTTCTTATTCACAGGGCGCATACAGCAAGGTGCGCCTAGCCGAGATTGAGATTGAGATGCAAAAGAAGGAAAAGGCCGAGGGAGGGCTGGGCGATGTGTGGGCTGAGGTCTATGACATTGGCAAGATGCAGAAGTCGTCTAATTACCGAATGGGTTCTCGTCAGATGTGCAACTTCTCATTTCCAACTTCGGTGACGCGTCCTCGTCCTCGCAGTTCAGAGGAGGAAGAGATGGAGAATGTGGAAGATGAAGAAATCCTGGAAACAGCGCCTGATAATCCTGCCGATTCACCGGCAGAGGGCGCCGCCTACGATTTTCCCGAGCTTGATGAGGCCCCCAAGGAAGGTGCCGAGGAGCTAGAAGATGAGCCGACGGAGCGTCAAGACAAGAAGCGCATCATCTTTGCTCTTGGACGCGTCTTTGCCAAACTTACACAAGAGGGTCTTCATATGGATGATATCAAGGATCGGACGGAGGGACAGCGCACCTTCTTCAAGGTGCCGATTCCTCTTAGTTTAGAGGAGCTTGCGTCTCTGGATAGCGAGTTTGAGACGCTGCGCTTCACGCCTGATGGATTTTCTGGTGTTGAAGGCGATGCTCTTATGGCGGATCTGGCAAAGCTCACGAGTGGATTTGTTACGCCGGCGGCGTCTCCTGCTGTGGCTGAACCTGCACCTGAACCTGTGAACGATGGACCGCCCAATTCTCCTCCCCCAGAGGAAGAGGAAGAGGAAGAGGAATCGCAACAGGGTGGTGATGGGTCCGATGACGAAGATGAGGCTCCAGCATTCAATAAATCAAAGGCGAAGAGCTTGAAGGTTCTGATGGCTGAGAAGAAAGCTGCCACTGCTGCCGCTAGTGCTGCTGCCGTTAAAGCCGCTAGTGCCGCTACAGCCAAGGCAGCTCGTGCGGAAATAAAGGCAATCGACGCGCAAGTAAAGAAGCGCGAAAAGCAAAAGGCCGCTGCCACCAAAACAGGGGAGACCCAGCTTGAAAAAATGTTCAAGGCGATGCGTGACAAGGATGGAAAACTACCGCCCAACTTAGCTGTTGCCGTTGACGCAGATAAGGCAGCCAGAGCAGCGAGCGCAAGCGTTTCACAAAAGACACAGGCGGTGATGAAGGCACAGGATGCTTTCCGCGCCGCCAAAGCAGCCGGCGCATCGGACGAGGATGCGATGGCAGCCGGCGCATCGGCTGGGGCGAAGGAATATCCCGCTATTGCGGCAAGCAAGAGGTTTGATGATGACAATGACAATGACAATGATAATGACTATGAAGAGGCTCCTAAAGTAGCGACGGCCAAACCCCCCGTAAAAATCACCTTAAAGGAAATACAGGCGAAGCGCAAAGCCACCGCTGCTGCAAAACCCGCCGACATAAATGACCTCGTGGCGATGTTTGAGAACCCAGCAAAAGCCGCCGCAGACAAGTCCGTCTTAGAAGAGGAGCTGGCATATGCGGCCAAATTTGCCGAAAAGCCGAAGAAGACGGCCGCCGCCCCTGTTGCTGCTGTAACAAAAGGCAAACAGCCCCGCTGCAAGGGCCCCATCCAAGAGGGGGAGACCTACAAGCAGGCTCTTATGCGTTCAAAGGACTGTCTCCGCCGCATTGCCTTTTCGTCGCTCAGATTGAATCCCACCCTTGGCCAGGAAGGCGAGAGCCTCGCTAAATACAGCCCCAAGTTTGCCGCCATCCTCCAGCGCGTCATGGACGCCCCTGGCAGCAGTCTCGTCTACAGTCAGTTCCTCGACATGGAAGGCATCGGTATCTTCCGCGTTGTCATGGACATCAACGACTTCGCCCCTATTGAGATTGTCAGCACACCCAGCGGCATCGCCTTCTCAGCCGAAACGGAAGCCTCCCTGCGCAAGGGCCCTGGTGGCCAAATGCGGTATATTACCTTCTCAGGTGAAGAAAAGGAAGAGGTCCGCCGCTACGCCCTGGATATCTTCAACGCCCGTTTCGGCGAACTTCCCCCCAATCTCAAGAAAGTTCTCCAGGAGGCCGGCTTCACGGACAATCACACAGGCCAGCTGTGCCGCGTCTTCTGTATCACGAGTGCTGGTGCCGAGGGCCTCTCGCTGAAGAATATCCGCGCCGTCCACATTATGGAGCCCTACTGGAATGACGTCCGTCTGAAACAGGTCAAGGGTCGCGCTATTCGTATCGGCTCTCACTTGGAACTGCCAGAGGACCAGCGCAACGTCTCCATTTATACATATATCAGCGTGTTCGGAGCCGAGACGCAAACGAGCAAGGACCGTGAAACAAAAATAGACGAGACCATTAAAAACCGCGACAATGTGGACAGGGCGATGGCTCTCAAGGTTGGCCTGCCGATTCCTGCGACAGCCGCCAGCTATGTGATGACGAGCGACGAGCGCCTCTTCGTGATCTCGGAGCGGAAGAAGAAGGTGATTGAGGACCTGGAGCTGGTGATGAAGAGCGCGGCCGTGGACTGCCAGCTGAATGCGGCGGAGAACCAGGATGGCACATTCCAGTGTCTTTTACTGGACAAGGTTGTGGGCGATTTCGTGTATGTGCCTGAACTGAAGGCGGACATTGCGAAATCGGAATACACATATAAGGAGGAGAAGCGGCTAGTGAAGGCCATCAAGTGGAAGGGCGTAGAATACTGGGCTGGTGCAGACAAGGATGCGGGCGGCAAGATCATCGGATTCACGCTCTATGCGAAGGCCGACCAGATTCTCTCAGTTGCGCTTGGAACGGCGGGTGCCAAGGATGACAGACCTGCGGAGCCGGTGGTGATCTTCTAGGCCTTCTGCTCTTCAGAAAGGAGCGGTGTCCCCTTATCATCCTTCTTCATTTCAGGCATCTCAACTGCGCTCTCGTCCACATAGGTCCCGTCCCGTATGGCATTAATATCTTTCAAGAGACCCTTAGACACGGAACTATTTGTCTTCTCAAACGCGTTTATAATCGTGGCGACTATGTTAAGGCCGACGCCGACCCAGATAAGCTCCTTGAAATTATAGCCGGCGGCGACTGTCGTAGTCAGAATTCCCGCAGACTGGACAATATGAAAAAGATAGATGAGCGCGAGGTTGCAGCCATTCAGGCACTTGCGCTTGCCGATAAATTCCTTCAAGTCTTCCAGCTTATTCTTCTCAAGAATTGACTGGATTTCACCTGCTACGTTCATCTAGTAAGTGGTAGGACATTTCGTCACCACTAGTAAACACGGTAGAAATAGAGCACGCAGCTAGACCACGTAGTTTCCGTCTTGACCGAAGCAAGCAGCTCCGCCATTTTCAGAAATAATATATTCTCAGGGCGTCGATATGTAATATAGATGCCTTGGAATTCATTCGCAATCTTCTTCTCGAGAGCATCGGCAGTCCCTTCGTCCAGACACAAGTTATCTGCGTGGAGAACATTATATGAATGGAGCGACTCCTCCAGCATGTCACCTTGCCAGATGGCCACATCCCTCGTCTGGAGATTCACTCGCTGATGGCTGATTTCTACGCCGGACCAGGTGGAGCCCTGCAGCTCCGCTGCGAGATGCCAGAGGAGTTCCCCGTCTCCGCAGCCGAGGTCGAAGCCCTGGATTGTGTGCGGCTCAACAAATTGGCGCAGCGTCTGCGCAACAGTTGCTAGGCCCTTAGTCGTGAGAGAGCCATAGGTGAGGGCTTCGGAGCCTATCATACGCATCTCATCCTGAGGTAAGACGAAGAGCTTTGGGTTCATCATCATCGTGGGTGGCTACTTTTGCTTCATTTGAAAGTTTCAAATTTATAACCATCTAATACCGTTGTGACTTAATTTTCAGTTCATATGGTAGAATGGCGAACGCTAATCCTAATCCTGCAAATGTGCCTGTCCTAGAGGCATCGGCCCCTACGTATTATAGCAGACTCCAGAATGCACTTGGAGTTGTTGGGGCAGCTGGCACATCTATTCGCAACCGCGCCCTCTATCCTGCTGGCCGCTGGCTGCGGAATGTAGGGGGTCCCAGAACACGCAACGCTCTTGGCACTAGTGCCACAGCTCTTCGCAATCGTGCCTTCTACCCGGCTGGTCGCTGGGTGCGGAATGTAGGTGTGCCCCGTGCGCGTAATGCTCTTGGCACTAGTGCTATAGCCCTCCGCAATCGCGGCCTCTATCCCGCCGGTCGTTATATAAGAAATGTAGGAGCGCCGGCCGTAGCAAACTTCACTCGCCGCTGTATAGGCGCTGCGTGTAGACAGGGTGCGGCCGCCGCCGCGTCGCTCGGTTTTAATATTGATCTGAACGCCGGCCTCGCGATCACGGCGAGAGATAGGGCCATCATGGGGTCTTTACCGGCGGCACAGGGCTCTCCTCAATTTACAGCTTTCAAACTTGCAGAGTTAGAGAATGATTTGAATGAGCGTATAAATAATTATCTACTGGATAATCCTGATATCGGGAATGAAGATGGAGGTCTAACTGTTGATGACTATAAGAGTCTTATGCCCAGATATGCCAGGGATTTGAAGACTCTATACATGATGAAACTTACGTCTATGGGAATAGACCGAAGTGAAATTGTATCACTGTCTAATAATACGGCAACGGGCATCTTAATGCAGATTCATCTCCTCAGAACGAATGAGGCGGGTAATCACCAGGTTGAGTATAATAGATTTACAGGGGCTCAGCTTCAACCCCTCTTGGATGAGCTCAGTGATGATGATTTGTCATCCGGTGCATTTTTTGAGAATGAGAATGAGAATGAGAATGAGGGAGAGTCGAAGAGCACGAGTGGTGGCAAGCGCCGCTCAACCCGCCGCCGCCGCAACCGCCGCTCAACCCGCCGCACGTAAATTGCGGCATTGGGCTTAACGACGATGCTAAAACTTAAGAAAGGGCAAAGCCCTTTCTTACCGTCGTGACTAAAAATTAAGGAAGTCACAACTTCCTTAATTTTTATGTCCTACGACAGATTAACCGATTAACTTAGACCGACGGGCATTTCAAACCGGCACATATTCACAGTACTATATAGAAAGATGGCCCACTTAAAAGGACAGCCCAACCGCTCATTAGTTGCCATCAATGCCTTCCACAATGATTTCTTCAAGTATACGGTAACCACAAATGCCCTTGGAGTTACGACTGGTGTTCTCTCGCAAGTAACCGGTGCAACGGCCACCGCCTGCCCAGCCGGCCGCGTTCTACGTGAGAACGGCAAGAAACTCTACCCAGGTGCCAATAATGGTATTACGACATACTTGGTTGGTATCATTGACTCAACTACCTTTCTTAATGGCTTCATCAACCCAGATTCACCCATATTCACAACAATGAACACAGACAAACCCACCTACCTCCCGGATACGACAGATGTTGCGGGAGGTAGCTTCTCTGGACTTCCGAATAAGGGTAAGGGTGTCAATACGCTCGGCGACTCGTTATTCGGTGGTGAAGTAGTCGTAAGCGGACAGGTGCGTTCACAGGATGTTACACAACTTGTACGTGATGCTGGATATATGACAGTAAATGTATCTCTTGGTCAGGTATTCAAGATAACACTCGCTAGTGGCCTCAACACGTACATCACTGCTTCCAATATATTACCTGGTTCTCTCGTGTATTTAATTATTACAGTGACCGGCGCCGGCGGCGTGACTATACAGCCTGGATCACCAGCAAACGTAAAAATACAGCTAGTAGGAGGATCTCTCACCTTGGCTCCTGGTCTACACACAATACATTTTATCTGCGATGCTACAAACCTATATGAACTTGGAAGAACCACTGATCTTTCTTAATTCACGATAGTAATTACCCATTTGAAATGCCTGTTGGTCTAAAAATCAATATATCCCTTCTTTACTTTATAAGCAGTCCTTTGTCTCTTTGTATCTCTAACTAGAGAACCTGTTTCTTCGTATAGTTTTAGCCAATCTTGAAGGTATGACCTTTTACAATCTGTTCGTCACAGGTTTCTACCTGATTATCTGTTCGTCAAGTATGCTTTACGAACAGATAATTTATAGTCTTCGGTATGATGCTTTCCCATTCTCTCTTACTTTTAGTGCCGGTTTGAAATGCCCGCCGGTCTAAGGTAACGACTACTGCTCTTACCGACGGGCAATAGACATGGAAACCAGAGGTGGCGGTTGTGCAAGCGCGTGGGGTAATGATGGAAGTTCATCAGCGTAAAGACGCCGCCCTCCAGCGCCTCTGAATACCGGGTCACATAGAAGCCCTGGCGATGATACCAAGTCCAGACGTGCTGGGAGTAGAGGGGTGTAAGATTCACATTTCGACGCGCCTCACACTCTTGGTGGAGAAGCGTCTCCAAGAGGCAAGAGCCGAGCCGATACTTCTGGAAGAGCTTGTGAACTGCGAGAAATGCGATATGGGTGTTTTCAAATCTGTAACCACCCAAATCGCAGAGGAGAAAGCCGACGAGATCGCCGTCCTTTGTATAGATGCCAATGCTCTTTGCGTAGCCGGCATTCCTGCGCCGCCACGCCGCCTGGAAATCGGCCACAGGTGTAGCGCTGAAACAGTCTACGAAGATTTCGCGCGCCGACTTGAAATCGGCAACCTTCAGCGGCTCAATACGGAAGCCAGCCTCCCTGAAAGCCATTGTTACGTGTTGGTGAATCAAACGACGGGCCGCGCCCGGTTCAATTTTATGACTTTAAAGATGGGGATTCTTCGTGCACTCTATGATGAACTGAATAAAATAATAAAGAATGACGGCGCTGATTCCGCCGCAGCTGACACCGAGAGTTACTTTCTGACACGGCGAGAAGCGGTTGGGTGGCTGCCGAGGTGGCGGCTTCTCAACGATGAGCGGCTTCTCTTGCCACTTCGTAGGAGCAGTTATATCCGCGTAAATATCATCGTCACCTTGAAACGACATGCCTGTTATTTATGATAGAGTTATTTTTAGGTCACAGTCCACACATAAATTTGAATCGCGCCACCATTTACCAGTTCGTATTCAAAATGTCTTTGACTGATACCAGCGTGTCTGAGCCGATTGTATTTGACGATTCTGCAGTGACTCAGTGGGTTCAGGCGTGCAGCGCCGAGGCTGCCATGCGCGCTGAAGGCGCACCGATTGGAGAGCTGGCGGCCGCGCGCACTGGTGTATTCGCAGGCCTCGTATCTTTGATTGCACCGTCGGTGAATCCTGAGGCGGCATTTGCGCTGCTCGCGCTTCTTCTTGGAGAGTCTTCCGCAACAGCGACAGAGACATTGGCAGCAACAGAGGCAGAGCCAGAGGATCCGATTCCAGCCATTAATGACGACGCCGAGTCAAGTTCCGACGACGACCACCCGTGAAAACCTTCTCAAAACTCTTCTTGGCCCTCTTATATATAGGACCACCCGTAAAGCCGAGCTCTTTCATCGGCGGCAGAATCGTCATCCAGTCGCTAATTTTTTTGCCAGCCTTGCGCTTTTTACGCATCGTGCGGTGCTTCGCCCTGACACCTTGGATGTTCCTGCCGAGGTTGGACACATGCCTCTCAGCATACTCTAAGATATCCGCCTCGGGGACAAGTATATACGTTGTCTCATTCTCAGACATAACAGAAGGATGCTCAAACTCGCGGCTGTTTACGTAGCGGATGAGTTTGTCGAGCAGAGGAATGTTGGTCTCAAGGTCTGTCTCTTCAATCGACATGTCGTTTTCAACGTAGAGGATTTTATAGTCGTCTCTTAATTCATCGGGAGTATTTGTAACGAAGAGGTGGAATTTTCCGTGCGTTCCTACGTATACGCCAAAATCGTGGTCATACACTACGTCCTTGTATCGGCCGCCTCTTTCATATCTCCATTCGTCGTCGCGCTCCCATGTGGCAAACTCATAGACGTCGCCGAGTTCCATCTAGTAGGGGGGTG
>Ga0049083_10000505_pt1 | contig 13852 bp, 11 predicted proteins | sample GreLakmeMI27MSRF_FD_66719 | JGI IMG/M metagenome (GOLD analysis project Ga0049083, IMG submission 66719) | Freshwater lentic microbial communities from great Laurentian Lakes, MI, USA - Great Lakes metaG MI27MSRF | ecosystem: Environmental > Aquatic > Freshwater > Lake | place: Great Lakes...
GAGGCGGAGCTGACAGCCGCGGGCGTTCGCTTCCGGGTGGCTGACGTGGGACACACCACGGCTGTGCCCGCGGGCGCGCGGGAGCTGCTGGAGGCGTACCTGCAGGGCTGCGCGGTGGTTGGCGGCGCGGGCACGCCGCCCAGCCTGGCGGAGATGCAGGGGGACATAGAGGTGGGCCGCTATTTGCGGTCCCAGCGCGACTGGGACCGTCGGACCTACCACTTCTCGCAGAGGGTACGCCTTATCTTCGTGCACGTGCATACATAGGAGGACCGGAGGAGTTTCACTACACTCAGCTCACGTCAACAGCAGTCTTCCCTCACTGCTCAGCCTCGTCGCCGTCGTGGAAGCTCAGTTCCACCTTAGTCCGTTTCACCGGAGCAGCCTCAGCCTCCGCGGCTGCGTCTGGCGCCTCAGCAGCCTGGGAGGCGGGCTTCCGCTTGTGCTCCGGAGCGGCAACAGGCTGCTGTGGCGCGTCAGCCGCAGCCGCTTGTGCCTCCTTCCCCTCCCCCTCCCCAGCCTTGAGCAGCAGCGCCCGTGCCGCGCCGGTGGCCAGCTCCAGCGGCGTTTTTCCTTGCTTGTTCTGCGCCAGTGGGTCCGCTTTCTTGCGCAGCAGCAGCTGCACGAGGCGCTCGCAGGCGGGCCCGGGCGGCAGTGCGACGGCGTAGTGCAGCGGCGTGGCCCCCTTGGCGGTGCGGCACTGCGCCCGCGCGCCCGCCGAGAGCAGCGCTCGGGCGCAGTCTAGGCGCCCCTTCTGGCACGCAAAGTGCAGCGCAGTCATGCCGTCCACAGCCTCCACCGCCGCGAGGGCGCCAGCCGCCAGCAGCAGCCGCACAGCGTCAGTCTGCCCGCTCCAGGCTGCCAGGTGCAGAGGCGTGCGGCTCAGCTTGTCCTTTGCGTTCACGTCACAGCCCGACGCCACGCCCGCGTTGAGCACAGCCACGTCGCCGGCGCGGGCTGCCGCGTGCAGGTCCATTGGTCACGAAGGTGTCGCGCCAGTTCCTTACCTGCTGCTGGCTCTAGCGTGCGGCCGAGAGGGGACGGACAAGACACCACTGAAGGGCTGTAGCCTCGCAGGCACACGGGCTATGCGGAGGAAGGCAAGGTGAGCGAAGTACGGTCGAACGTCGGTCGAAGTATACGAGAAGTGCGTTCTCTCGCTGGCGAGCGAGCGACCGACGACTGGCGTTTTTCGGCCATATCGCGCCCTCGCAGACTCTGTCAACACGTGTTTCTTCTCTCCCAGTGGCGTGACGGCGCTGCGACTGAGAGCTCGCGCGCCTGTGCGAAGCGTGTGGAAGGGGACTTTACGCAGGCGTGCGCCTGGTGAACTCGCGCCATGTCTACAATATATACCTTGGAGCCGCCAACGGCGGGCAAAGTGGTGCTAGTTACCAGCCTGGGCGAGATCGAGATTGAGCTCTGGAGCAAGGAGACGCCAAAAGCATGTCGCAACTTCGTGCAACTCTGCCTGGAGCGCTACTACGACGGAACCGTCTTCCACCGAGTTATCAAGGACTTCATGATTCAAGGCGGCGACCCGACGGGCACCGGCGCAGGCACGTGAAGGCCACAGCTGTCGGCATCAACCCTACTGACGTGCTTGCTGTGCCCAGGCGGCGAGTCCGCGTTTGGAGAGGAGTTCGGCGACGAGGTGCACTCGCGGCTGCACTTCAGCCACCGCGGCCTGGTGGCCATGGCCAACAGCGGCAAGCCGAACAGCAACGGCAGTCAGGCGCGAGCAACCCGGTCTCTCTCTGAGCGCTCTGCTCACGCGTGGCCTACGCAGTTTTTCATTACGCTGGACAAGAGCCCGTGGCTGGACCGAAAGCACACCATCTTCGGGAGGGTGCGTGGGGGGCTGCGTGCGCCCTCTCCTGGGCTGTGTGTCGCGCCCTCTCACTCCCCCGCAGGTCACCGGGACGACAATCTACAACGCGCTGAAGATCGGGGAGTGCGAGGTTGTGGAGGGCAGCGACCGGCCTGTTGAGCCGCCCAGCATCCAAAAGTGCGAGGTAGTGTGGAACCCCTTCACAGACCTCGTGCCCCGCAACCTGCGCCCGCCGCCCCACGAGGTGCTCATCGGCGGCGTGGGCGAGGAGGAGGTCCGCGGCGGCGCTCGGAAGCGCAAGAACCTGGCGCTGCTGTCCTTTGGCGACGAGGCTGAGGAGGAGGAGCAGGAGCTGACTGCGGCGCCACGCGCCCGCCTCAAGTCCATCCACGACTCCGTGGAGGACGACGCGCGGCTGGTGCGCGCGGGCACGCAGGCGGAGGCGCTGGTGCGCTCCCAGGCTGACGAGGAGTGGGAGCGGGAGCGGGTCGCGCGCACCGTGCGCGCCAAGCTTGCGGGCGGGCGGGCGGACGCCCCGCCCGCCGGGGGCGACGGGGCTGCGGTTGGTGATGGGGATGGGGATGGGGAGGAGGGGTTTGATGCGAGGCTGCGACGCAAGGTGGCGGACAAGCGCCGCCACCTGGGCGACCCCGCGCCGCCCCCGCCAGCACCGGCCAGCCTACCTGCCCCAGTGTCGGACAAGGCGGCGCGCAGGGCGGCGCGCGCGCGCGACAAGGAGGCTGTCGAGGCTGCGCGCCGCGAGCGGGAGGCTGACCGCCTGCGCCGCCTGGGCCTCACCAAGGCTGCGGAGGCGCTACAGGCGGAGGACGCGGCGCTGTACACGGCGGGAGAGGTGAAGCGCCGCGAGATCAAGCAGCGAAAGGCGCGGGGGGGGGAGCGGGAGAAGGCGACCATGGAGCGCCTCGCAGCCTTCCAGAAGGCCCTCGCAGCGCCGCCAGCCGCGCCGCCGCCGCCGCCGCCGCCCGCCGAGGACGCGGCGCGGCCGGGCGCAGCGGGCGTGTCGCGCTTCGTGTCTGAGGGGCTGTACTACGCGCTGAGCGAGGGGGAGGAGGAGAACCCCGGCGCGTGGCGCACCCACTCGCTCAAGTTCACCACTACGGCGGGCAGCAAGTCCTACGCGCCCAGCGTGGACGACTACGTGGTTGTGGACCCGCTGTTGGAAGCCGGCAAGGCTGCCTTCAAGGCCAGCAAAGCGGGGAAGCGAGAGACAGAGTGGGGGAAAAAGAGCTCACACCACGCATGACGTTTATGCACACTCAAGTGCGCGCGTCCCTATCCCGTGGCCGTCTGCGGCGCGACGGCGGGCGCGGGGGGAGCCTGCGCAGCCAGCAATGGCGTCGGAGACTGCAGCATAGGCGCAGGCGCGGGCTCCTGAGGAGCTGTCGGCTCCTCCTCGCTCTCACTCATCAGGAACTCGTCCGGGTCGTCCTCGCCGTCCACGTACGTGCGCTCCGCGCGCGCGCGCAGCGAGCGGCGGGGCGCCTCCGGCTCGACAACCACTGGCGCCTCTCGCCTCTCGCCTCCCCAGCCGGCGCCGGGCGGCGGCAAGCAGCCCTCCAGGACGACCACGCCGTCGAAGCGCACCTGGGCGTGCGGGGGGGGGCTCAGGTGCTCACACGAGTCCCTGCGAGCGCCGACCGCGCACCGGATCAAACCTGCGCCGCTTTGCAAGCCGCTCCTCCTGGCTGCACGTGCTTGGGCCTGCAGGGGGCGCCACGGCAGGCGTGAGGCGTGAGGCGCAGCGGTGAGGCGGAGGCAGACCCGAGGAGCGCGAGGCGACATCGAAGCGCAACGCACAGCCCCAGACACGCTGCCGCGGCGCAAGGCACGGTGCACGCACCCACAGGGACCCACTTGAAAACGGGCACGGGCTTTTGCGCGTCCGGCCTGCTCCAGCTGCAGGGCAAACCGTGTCAGTGCACACCATTGCGCCAAGACGGCATGCTACACGCGCCGCTTCTCCCAGTGCCGCACAGCCCCGGTGAACTCCTTCACGTAGCCGCCCTTGCGCGACATTCGAGTTCACAACAGAGCTGTCGGGGGCGGGCAATGTGTTCTTGCTCGACGGATCGACGTCGGTGTTGTGTTGCAACAACTCCGTGCGAGCTACGTCTGCAGGGTTGCACGTGTATAAATTTCAGCGGCGGCCCACCCCGTTGGATGCGAGAATTGTGAGGATAAGCGGCAAATCCATCACGGCGAAGTAGGCAAACAGCACGATGACCAGAACAACCACTATCTGGGTGAATAGCTGCGGGCCTAGTACGTTGAGGACGATGAGGTCCGGGCGCAGCAGGTTGAACTTGAAGCGGACAGGGGGCGGCAGGACCGGGAAGTCGTTTGGCGCAGAGCGGCCGTCGCCCGCAGGCTGCTTCAGGGCGGTGGCCTCGGGCATGACAGAGATGCTGATGGAGACGCAGCCAGCCTTTTTGCCCTGCGCAACAGAGGCGCTCAGTGTGTCTCTAGGCAAAAACAAAGTTGCAGACGCACCTTGGCATCCACCAGCTGGATCCACTCCCCCTGGCCCTTGCCCTTCTCCGCCAGCAGGCCCTGGGTATGCTGGAAGGCGGCCGACCCGGCGCTAAAGATCGAGTTGAAGAAGCCGCAGGCGGGCAGCTTGTCCAGGTGCTCGTTTGTCCCCGGGGCGCCCACAGCCTTTGGAGTCTTACTGGGGTCTGGAAAGTGCTCCACCGCGCCGCTGCCCGCGCCTCCCGAGGCGCGGAAGCGCGTGAGTGCGCGCGTCAGCAAGCCCTCCACGTTCAGCGTGCCCTCGCAGATGTGGTCGTTGGGCGTCAGCACGTCGTGGTCCCACACCTGCAAGGCCAGCCGCGCGCCTCTCCAGGGCAGCTCCAGCGGAAACACGCAGCGCCAGTTGAAGCTCCCCTCTCCGTGCCGCACCCGCCAGTGCGTGTCTGTCTCGTGCATCAGCCGCGCCACACGCCCGCCAGGCGCCCCGTGCGCGTCCGGGGGCATCCCCTCCAGCGTGGCACGCACAAACAGGTCGTTCGCGTGCGTTAGGTGGTCCGCCACGCTGTCCGCCAGCGGAATAGCCTTTGTCCCCCACACCACCAGGCGCATCACAAAGCGCTCCGGTGGCGGCAGCGCCACCTGCAGCAGGGGCGTGGCGCGCGCCAGGGCGGCTGGCAGGAGCTCCACCAGGAGCTCGATGCGTCCGCGGCCGCCACTCGCTCCGGGCAGGTGCAGCATGCGCGACTCCAGGGGCGCCATGGGCGGCGACCGGTCCAGCGCCAGCGCGCGCCACTCCCGATTGAACAGCCGGTCCTCCAGGTCGATCACCGTGCGGCCCAGCAATGTGTCGCGGCCAAGCGCGCCGCCGTCGCTCAGTACCTCCAGCACCAGATCCGGGGCGCCGGGCAGCTGTGCGCGCAGTTCCAGGCAGGCTCGGAACTCGGGCTCGCTGGCGCCCCGCAGCGCCTCGCGCTTCGTGTCAACAGTCTTGCTAGCCAGGCGCATGCGCAGGTAGGGCGCCATGTCGCGACCAGCCAGCTCCGGCGCGGGCAGAAGCCCACGCGTGCGGATAGCGTACACGCGCACCACATAGTCCTGGGGCGTCGCCAGGGAGCCTAGTGCGGCGAGCGGGTCGTCCGCAGCCGCATCGTCGCCCGCGGCGCGCAGGCTGATGAGGCCCTTCAAGCGGCCCACAGTGCGGCCGTTCTGAAGAAGCGGCCACTCGCGGAAGGGCGGGGGAAACGAGTCTTCCAGCTCGCCATCCACCACACAGCGCCCCTTGCGCCACGCCTCGAGCCCGGCCGTGCTCGCCCCGGTCGGCGGCGGCACCATGTCGATGCGCACCTCAGCCGGCAGCGGGCGGGGCACGCTGCGGCGTGAAGAAGAGCGAGCTTTGACGGGCGCGGCAGCCCATCCCACAAACTCGTCAAGCGGCAGTGATGTGCTGCCCACCAGCGGGCGCATGCCCAGCGGTCTGTTGTCAACGACGTCCACACGCAGTGCCGGCGCGTACGTGCGCTCCTCCGGGCAGCGCAGGGGCAAGCGCAGAGTGGTGAAGTAGCTGGGCGCTGCACCGCTGGGCTTGCTGCTGGGCCGGGTCTCCACACAGCGCGGTGCGTCCCCCAGCGCGCTGACGCTGAATCGGATGAGCGGATTCACCACCGGCAGGCCGCCCACGGGCGCCAACGGGCCGCGCAGGGCCACAACGGCGAGGCTCAGCACCGCGTCCAGCTGGCGCGGCGCCGGGGGCGGGGGTGGCAGCTGCTCGGAGGGGCTGTAGGGCCAGAGCTCGAAGCTGGCCAAGATGCTGGGCGCTTGCTCCGACTGGCGGATGCGTGGCGAGCGCACCGGCGTGAGCGCGTGCCAGCTGGGCCGCAGCGGCGCGGTGTCTGCGGAGCTGCGCAGGAACTGCGCCACGGGGAGGTCCAGGAACGCCAGCACGTTGTCCCTCTCCAGAACCAGCAGCGACAGGGGCGCCGCCAGTCGCGGGTCGGCGCACAGCGTCACTGCGCCCACCATCGTTTCAAAGAACTGGGGAAACGCAGTCTTGGAGCGCGAGGTGGTGTGCAGGGCAGGCGCGCCGCCGCGCAGCAGCACGTAGGCGTCCGGCGCCGTCTGTCCCGCGGAGGCTGGGAGAAAGCGCGCCAGGTAGACGATGGCGCGCAAGGTGTAGCGCGCGGTGGGCAGCCGGTACAGCACCGCATCTGCAGGGCGCGGCTCCCTGGCCGCCTTGCCCCGCTGCAGCGCGAGGCGCACCTGCACCCAGGCTGAGGCTGCACCGCGGCTCACACCCGGCCCAGCCGTGAGCTGCACCCACCGCACCGGCGGTGCGCCGGCAACCAGCAGCTCCGCAGCGGGCAGGCGCGCGTAATAGAGCAGCAGCGGCGTCTGCAGGCGCATGGCAGGCACGTCCCAGAGCTCCACGAACGCGTCAGGCGACTGCGCGGGATCCTCCGGCAGCCGCTCCGCCTCTGTGGTGAGCGCGCACAGGAAGGCGCCGGTGCTGCCAGCCTGCCGCAGCTGGCTGCGCTCCAGGTCCACCGCGTGGCTCAGCGCCCGAGCGTTGCCCAGGGAGGCGCCGATGCGGACCGTGCCCGCATTGGGCAGCCCGAAGCCCTCGAACGCCTCCAGCCGCAAGCGCTGCGTCGCCTCCGCCGGCGCCTCGGGCTGTGCCTCGTCCGTGCGTCGCCGACCCTTGCCAGGGCGACTCTTCTGCGGTCGATGCTTGGGCGCGACGCGCGACGCGGTGGCTGCGAGCAGCACGCGACCGCAGTAGGCGCTGCCTGGCAGCACGCCGCGCGCCATCAGCGCCGCCGTCTCCGCGTCCATGGCGCGCGAAGGGCCGTACAGCATGTGCCACCGCAGCTCCGCGTGCGCCCCCGCGCGCACCTCCGCCAGCGAGAGGCGCACCGAGCCCAGCAGCGTGTCCGCCCGCCCGTAGTCGTGGTCCAGCACCTCCACGCGGATGGTGTTGGCCAGCGCGGGCAGCTCCAGGGGCAATAGCAGTGTCTCCGCCCACACCGGCGCACGGGTGGCTGGCGAGGCCACCTCTGTGCGCACATCCCCCGCGACTCCGAAGGAGGCTCTCAGGTACGGGTTCACTCCCTGCGCGCCTGTGAGCTGTGCCAGCCCGTCCACGCTGGGCAGTCCCTCGGCTCGCTCCACCTGCAGCGTCAGCTGCCACTCCTCCAAAGCCACATCCGCGGGCACCATCGTCTGTGCTAGCGAAACGTCCTCGTCGTCCGCGTCGCCCTCCGCCTCGGGGTGGGCAGATGGCTCGTCACCGGGCGCAAGGACAACCACGCTGGCGCGGACGAACCCGTTCACTGTGCGCTCCCAGTTCGCCAGCGCAAACCAGGTGTTCCACACCTCATGTCCTGGCGCTAAGTAGACGCGCGCCAGCTCCAGCTCGTAGGAGCCAATGAGCTTATCGGGGAGTGGAAACGCGTTGGCGTCCACCACCTTAATCTGGCAGCTCTGCAGTTCCAGGTCACTCGGGTGACGGACATCAATCTCGAAGGTGAAGGTACTGTCAAACTGCGCGGAGCGGACCTGCTTCACAACCTCCGTCTGCTGAGACTGCCCGCCCACGGTGACGACTACGAACGGGTCGGACGTGCCGCCCCAGTCCAACCTACAGGCACGCGCGTTGCAGTCCACCGCGGGCGTCAGGGCAGGGGGGTGATGAGGAGGAGGCGCAGGAGGACGCACGCTGCGAGTTCCGTGACCTCCAGGATGCTCACGCGCACCACGTACGAACCAGTTGGGCTCCGCAGCAGCGTGGCTCGGTCGGTGGACGCAGACGGCACAGGCAGCGATAGAGCGGGAGCACCTACCTCTGGCGAGGCTGCCATGCGCCCCAACCGCACACCCAGAGCAGCCATGGCTGCTAGCCGCGCAGCGCGACGGTTGCTGCCAAGGCTGGGGCGAGTGAGGTGTCCAGGCGAGAGAGAGGAAGAGATCAGTGAGGGAGCCAGAGTACCCGTACGACACAACGACAGGGACAGGCAGGGTGTTGTGTCTCCCTACTACACGTCGCCATTTCATTTTGACGCGGCACAGCTCCGGATCCAGTGGCGCATTGTCAGTGCTGCGAGGCTGAGCCAGGAGCGCGGCGGATGGCGGAGAGATGCATGGCCTCTTGTCATTGACTCTTTGTTGTCAACAGAGCACAGGCGACTGCTGGATGACGAGTGCAGCGGGAGCAACGAAATTGGCACAGGCAGCACCAAGGAGGTTTGCAGGCAGCGGCCACCGAGCTCACACGCCAAAGAGGGCCCGGGACTTGTCGCGGAGGAAGGTGAACAGCACCTTGCCAAGGGGAGGCTTCTGGAAGGTGACGGGCGAATAGGCTTCCGCTTCCAGGCTCCACGCCGGACTGTAAACGTGGACTCGACGCGTCGCCTTCCCGTCAGGCTCGACCAGAGGACCGCCGGCGTGCGTCCAAGACAGTATGCTCCCTTTCAAGTTGAAGGCCTCCACGCCGTCACGACGCAGTGCGAGCACCGCCACGCCAGAGCGGGCGCCAATCGTGCAGAAACACAGCACGGGCACCTTGGAGGCCTTGAGCTGCGCTCTGTGCGCCTCCACGTCGGCACGAGTGCGGGCTCCAGGCAGCGTGCTCACCGCGTGCTCTTCCTGCGTGCGCACGTCGCACAGCACCAGCTCCTTCCCCTCTCGCTGCCAGGCCTGCAGCTCTTCAACCGTCACCTCTGGCGCAGCCGCGAACTGCCGCGCCTTGAGGTCAGCGTACAGCGCAGCTATCTTGTCTTGCTTCGCCTGCGCCATATAGAGAGTGCGGGGATCGAGGTTTACTGCGAATCATGTCGAACACGCACGAACACGTCAGATTCGAACGAACATTCGAACAACCGTCCATTTTTTGCGCTCCCCTCCCCAATGCCGCCCTCGAGGCCGCTGGCGCTGCTGCGGGCACTTCCCTTTGACGCCGCACGCTCGCTGATGAAACAGACGCTCTGGCAGCGCAGAAGCGCGAGCTCCGCAGGCGCCAGCACGTCGGAGCTGGACGGCCACTACGACGTCATCATTATTGGCGCGGGCATCCACGGCAGCTGCACGGCGGCGGAGTTGGCTAGTCGTGGGCAGCGTGTGCTGCTCCTGGAGCAGTACGACCTGCTGCACCGCAGAGGCAGCAGCCACGGCGAGTCTCGCATCACTCGGCGCACCTATGCGCAGCGTCACTACACGCAGATGATGGCAACGTCCTATGCGTTGTGGGAGCGCTCCTTTGCTGCCGCTGGCTGCAGCAGCTTCACGCGCACGGGCGGCATTGATTTTGGAGCGTCACGCAACCGCGCGTTGGCAGCCCTGCGCGCCTCCGCGGCCGTATGCGGCGTCGCGGTTGAGGAGCTGACGCCGGAGCAGGTGGCCGCTCGCTTCCCTGGTCTTGCCCTGCCTCCCGGGTCCGAGGCGTTGTGGCATGCGGAGGCGGGCGTGCTGAACGCCACCAAGTCGGTCGCTCTGTTCCACCAGCTCGCACGGCAGCGGGGCGCACGTCTGGTGGACCGCACACGGGTCCTACAGCTCCGGCCCACCACTGAGGGCGTCACTGTGGAGACCAGCCGCGGCATGGTGACTGCTCGCCGCGCTGTCCTCGCCGTGGGGGCATGGGCCAAGCCGATGCTGCACAGCATGGGTGTCGGTGTCGATGGGCTGAGAGCTGTGCCCGTGGCTGTCTCGTACTGGCGATGCAAGGACGCGGCAAGCGCTGCGCAGCTGGCGGCGGCTCGCTTCCCGGTCGCAATCTGTTACACAGGCGCGGGGCTTGTTGGCGGCGAAGCGGCAGACGCGGAGTTTTACGTGACGCCCGTGCTGGAGTTGCCAGGTCTCGTCAAAATATCGCTGCACCTGCCGGAGCACCTATGGGGCCCGCCTGTGGAGGACTTGGAGGCGCGCACCATGGATGCGCCGGTGGATGTCGTGAGGCGCATCGTCACGCCTTTCGTCCTCGCCAGCTTTCCAGGTGTGGATGCGAGCGCGCCGGCGTCCGTGGATCCCTGTCTGTACACAATGACCCCGGACCACGAGTTCATCATCGATGCGGTGCCGGGCTCGAATGGCCACGTGCTGCTCGCTTCAGCGTGTAGCGGGCACGGGTTCAAGTTCGGGCCACTGATTGGAGACATCTGCGCAGATCTGGTCACGAAAGGCGACACTGACCTCGTGGAGGGCGGCATAGGGCGCTTTAAGCTGGACCGCCAAGGCCTCCAGACAACGCGAGTTGCGCCAGAGCAGCGGTCGCGCCTTTAACACTTCAGTTCAACCAGTGAGCAGTCTGTCGCTGGCTCGCTCCAGGTCGTTGTTGGTCTGCAGCAGCGCGCCGGCGCAGACAGCAGCGGAGAAGCCGAGGGGCCGCAGCGCCGCCAGGTTCTCTGCAAACTTGGGCGCCTGTCCCTCGCCCGCCAACGCAGACGCCAGGCGCGCGTCCTCAGGCGACACGCCGGGCGCAACCAGGCGGTCAGCCTCGTCCGCAAACCCCTGCACCAAGTTGTGCAGCGCCAAGTTCGCTGCGCTCTGCTCGGCGGTGGACGCCTGTTGCGCCTCCGACAGAAGGCGCCGCTCAAAGTCCGCGTCCGCAGCCACGGACGGCACGCCAGGCGGGGGCGGAGGCGCCTCCTCTCTCAGCAGCCTCACAACAGGCGTCAGGCGCATCTGCGGTATCACCGAAACGCGTTCGGGGGCGGCGGGCATCGCTACGCGAGCCTCTGCACACACACGGCGGAGGGTGCGCGCCGCGAGTGGGGCGGATACCGGATAGCCGGATACCGGGTAGGAGGATCGACGACGACGACGACGTACGACCGACGTCGAGCGCCAGACCCTTTTGGCCAGGGCACCTTGCAGTGCATAACGCTCGCCTCCGCTCGCAGACTACTCTATGGAGATCTCTCTGATTGAGCGCGCAAAGCAGGTGCTTGGCCGCGGAGACAGCGCTGCTGCGCGGCAGGTGGTTGCGATGTGCGGAGAGGAGTGGGGAAAGAGCAGCGACGCTGTGGCCGTCTTTCTTCTAGGCGTCGCACAGCACAAGAGCGGGCAGCTGGCCGCGGCGTGCACGTCCTTTAAGCGCGCGCTGGAGCTGCAGCCTGCACTGATTGCAGCGCGCACCAACCTGTGTCAGTCACTACTCGAGCAGCATCGAGCTGCAGAGGCGGTGCCGCACGCCGAAGAGGCTCTCCGGCGCGAGCCAGATAATGCAGACCGACACTTTCTGCTCGCCTACTGCCTGCAGCAGGCAAAGGAGCTCACGCAAGCCATCAGCACTCTGCGACGGGCTGTCGTGTCGTGGCCACGTGATATCCGCTTCTACGTCAACTTGGACGCGCTGCTGCTCATCAAGAACGACCTGAAGGGATGCCGCGCCCTGGCAGAGCTTGCGATCCGCCAATCCAGAAGCGCTCCGCCCTGGCGCTTCTGGACCCACCCACTGCAGCGCCCGCCGCACATGAGGCCCGGCCTGCGCGCCCAGCCCTTCTGGGATGCGGCTGAGTTTCCATGGATGCGGATGTTGGAGGAGAACGCGCGGGGCATTGCGGCGGAGCTTGCCGCGGTACAGCAGATCGATGCGCTGGAGGCCGTTGGCGGGCGATTGGCGCATGACGGCAGCCTGGTGACCCGCGGCAGCTGGCGGGAGTTTGTGCTGATGGGCGGCTTTGACAAGGCTACCCACTTGAAGCGAGGCATGCAGTGCCCCCTCACCACCGCCCTCTTGGTGCGCATCGGCGCCGTCGCGTCGCTGGCAATCCACGGCATCGGCGAGGCGCTTTTCTCGGCGCTGGAGCCAGGCACGGTGCTGCGCCCGCACTGCGGCAGCACCAATGCGCGGCTCACTTGCCACCTGGGCCTGTCGGTGAAAGACGGTGAAGCGTGCACGCTGCGCGTTGGCGACCAGACACGCTGCTGGGAGGAGGGGCGCTGTCTGGTGTTTGACGACTCGTTCGAGCACGAGGTGCACCACTCAGGCGCTCACAGTCGCGTGATCCTCCTCATCAACTTCTGGCATCCGGACGTGCCCCACGAAGAGTGGGACACGGTGGCGAGAGAGATGCTAGGAATGCCACGCTGACCGATGCATTTTCGAGCTGGAGAGGCTGTTGAATGATGTATGTAAAGACGAGGTGGTGAATTTGGTGTGACGAAGTTCATCTTTTCTGCTGCCGTTGCAATTGTTCGTTGTACGACCAACATAGAGTGACTCGCGCCGCCTCCTGTGCTCGTGTCTAACACTGTGCAGCTGAAGCTGCAAACAATGCTCGCAGCCAGGCCTGCTGTGCCTGCTGTGCCTGCTCGTTTGGATGTGCAACGACGTCGCTGCACTGCTTTGCCGCTGGCAAGCGCGCCTGCAGTGCCGTCTTTGCGCGTTGCTTCCAGGGCTCGAAGGCTCCTGCAGTGCGCGGCACGACGGGGAGAGCGGGAGGCGGAGCCGCAGCCCCCTCCCCCGCCCGCGGACGAGGAGTTTGGCGATTTCTTTCCAGGCGCAGACTCTGTGCGCGCCTGGCAGGCGCTGGAGAGCGAGACGAAGATGGTCATCCAACTCGCTGCAGGGTTCTTCGCAGTGCCTGCGCTGCTCAGTCTGAGTCTGAGAGCGGCTGTGATAGACCCGATGCTCTACTTGTTGCAGGCCGACTTTCAGGACTTCAACCTCACGCAGCGTCAGTGGAAGGAGCTGACGCTGGAAGTAGACGCGCTGGAGCGGCGGTTCCGGTACGACGCGCGCATGGGACACGCGCCGCCGCTGTCGGACGCGCAGTTGGAGGAGCGGCTGCGAGAGGAGGGTCTGCGGCTGGAGGACGGAGAGCGCCAGCGCTGCCGCGAGGCTGTGGGCAATACGCTGAGCGACAGTCTGGGCACGGGGCTGCTCTTCACGGGCTTCTGGTTGAACCGCAGCCGCCTGCGCCTGCTGCGCAAGGGCCTCGCCGCGCGCTTCCTGTCGCTGGAGGTGTCCACGCAGGCTTTCCTGCTGCTCCTGGCGGCAGACGTCACTGTGGGCTACCGTGCGTCACCTTCTCTCAGCGAGTGTTCGCTCTCTCGCGGATCTGACGCGTTTCGTCTCTCCTGCGCTCAGATTCGAGCGACGGATGGGTCACCTTTGTGGAGGTCCTGGTCACGCGCTACAACGTGGACGGCGCGGAGGCGGCAAACAACGCCATCCGGCTCTTCGTCGCGGTGGTGCCGGTGGTGATAGATGTCACTTTCAAGTGGTGGGTCTACAAATACCTGCGTAAGCTCAGCCCGGGCACGCAGATCATCCTCTCTGAGATCGAGCGCCATTAGTGGCGTCAGAGGCGCCGTGAGCTGGCGGTGAGCACCGTGAGCTGGCCGTTAGCGCCGTTAGTGGCGGTAGTGACCACTAACAAGAGGTCAAGTGGTAAACAGCTGCTTGCGCACGACGACCAGCACGCACGCCGGACCTTTCGACGCCAGCTGGTGCACTCAGACACTGCCTGCAGACTAGAGTGCGGTCTTTTCATAGCCTGGTGTCCACAGCTTGCCTGCGGAGCTACGTGGTCCCAT
>Ga0049083_10000506_pt1 | contig 13847 bp, 16 predicted proteins | sample GreLakmeMI27MSRF_FD_66719 | JGI IMG/M metagenome (GOLD analysis project Ga0049083, IMG submission 66719) | Freshwater lentic microbial communities from great Laurentian Lakes, MI, USA - Great Lakes metaG MI27MSRF | ecosystem: Environmental > Aquatic > Freshwater > Lake | place: Great Lakes...
GAGGGTTACGTGAGCACACAAACAGCGCGGGAGGGAGCGAGCGGCACTCTGGAGGGCCCTACGTGCCTGGCGGAGTTAAGAAGTTCTAGTTCTCCGGCGCGCAGCGCCGGAACGAAATTTTAGAAGAAATAGACCCGAAAACAGCGCGACTGGCGTGAAAATAAGAAGAAACAGACACTGGTCCGGGGTCCCTGACTTCTTAAGGGTGGGCCACCCCTGTAGAACGCACAGAACGCAGCAGAAGAGGCGGTGTGCAGGTGTGGTGGGATTTGTGGTACTACCTCAGAGCTCGCCGCCCTCCCCTTTCCTTCTTCTCCTGCCGGCAGTGGGTGGGCACACAACTCAGCGCGTGTTGTGCCATGGGCAGCGGCGGCGAGGGCGCTGTCTGCCTATCCGAGCAGGAAGCTTCTACCGCACCTGGCACCCTCGCCGGCCGCGCCGCCGCCGCCGTCCGGCAGCACGAGCTCAGCCGGTGCGTGGCTGCGCGCACCACAGCCAGCCCTGGGCACTGACACGCCCGTCCGGCTCGCCTCCGGTGGTGGCTCCGGCAGGAGCGAGCTGCTCATCGGGCGACGCATCAGCTCAGGCGCCTTCGCGCTGGTCTACATCGGGCGCTATCGGGGCCAGGTGCGCCGACTTGGCCGGGCCGGCGTGCGTAGGGAGCAGGGAGGTGGTTTTTCTTCCGCGCTAGTCACTTGCTCACGGCCGAGCTGGGCGCTGGCTTCGCCTTGCCGCGGTGGGGTGCAGTCCGCGCGTCGGCCTGCTGCATTCTCGCCGCCCGCTGCGGGCAGGCATGCTGGCCCCGCTTCTGGCCCGCTAGTATCAACGTACCTTCCGCAAACCCACGCGCCCCCACCCTGACGCGCGCGCCTGCCGCTCCCAGTTCGTGGCGGTCAAGGTGTTGCGCTCGGACCGGGTTTCACCGCGAGACTACGCACGCACCCACGCGTGAGCACGTTGTGTAGAACCTGACCCCAGCCGCGCCACCGCAGGAGACGTACATCAAGGAGGTGAACCTCAACAATACCTTCGACCACCCACACGTGCTGCGCTTCGTGGGCGTCTTCTGCGAGCCGCCGCACGTGTGCATCGGTGCGTTCGCTGGCACCCCCCCTAGCCTGCAGCAGCCTGACTGCGCCACCCGCAGTAACGGAGTACCTGTCTGGCGGCAGCCTGTTCGACCTGTTGCATCCGAGGACGAGCTCCCCCGGCGTCCCTCCTCGCCCGCGGCTGGCCCTGGCGCGCGTGCTGCGCTACGCGGAGGGCGTGTGCAGCGGCATGGCGTACCTGCACAGCCACGGGGTGATCCACAGGGACCTCAAGTCCGGAAACCTGCTGCTTGCCGCACAGGATGTCATCAAAGTTGGCGACTTTGGCGTCTCCAGGCGCCTGGGCAGCCGAGCGGAGAGTATGACCGCTGAGACGGGCACCTACCGCTGGATGGCGGTGCGTGGCGCGATGCGGCGTGGCGCGAGCGAGCACTCACTTGCTTTGCGCGCTTTGCCAGCCCGAGGTGATCCTGCACAGCCGCTATAACCAGAGCATCGATGTCTATAGCTTCGGCATCGTGCTCTGGGAGATGCTCTCCGGCGAGCTGCCCTACGGCAGCCTCACGCCCGTGCAGGCCGCCTCGGCTGTGGTTGAGCAGGGCTTGCGGCCGGACATTGGCCGCGACGTGCCTTGCTTCCTGGCGGGCGTGATCCGCACCTGCTGGGACCCGGAGCCCAGCAGGCGCCCGGACTTCACGGTGTTGCATGAGGAGATGTGTTGCATGCTGGCGGCTGAGCAGGAGAGGCCAGGCAGCGTGCACGGCAGCGCGTCGCCCTCCTGGGCGCGGCCTCCCGGACAGTCCGGGAGTGACGCGCCGGCGGCGGTTCCCAGGACCAGCAGCTACGCATTGGAGGTTGAGGTGCCCACAGGCGCGGGCGCGATGCCCTTGCGCACCCTGTCGTGCGTGATGCGCACCGACGCGGTGGTTGAGCTGTCTGTGGTGTCGGGCGACAACGGCGCGGCAGTGGCTCTCGAGGCGCCGCGCACCGGGCGCAGGGCAGGCGGCTTCCTCAGGCGCCTCCTGGGCAGCAACGCGCCTTGCTGCGCCGACCCACAGACACGCTCCGTCTAGCCAACATTGCAATGCATAGTCCATCGAGAACGAGCTTTCAGTGCCACGTCATCGCCACGTCATAGCGTGTGACGGTGTGAGCAATGGGCTTCCTTCGCGCGCTCCCCTCCTCGCTCGCGCTGGTTCCCCGCCTGGCGCCCAGCGCTGTCACAGCTGCGCCTCTGTCGTGTCGTCGTGTCGCGCGTTGGCACACCGAGCATATTCTGTGCTGCCTGCGCGCTACGCGCACGCCATGGAGACAGCTGCAGAGGCGGCGGCCGCGGTCACAGCGGTAGCCGCCTTCGAGCTGGACAGGCGCGCCTGGCTTTTGCGTGACCCGCTGCTGTGGCTGACGCAGCCGTTGGCGCTACGTGGCGGCTTGTGCAGACAACAGCTGCTCATAGGGAACATGATCTCCTCCGGCAGCAGCTCGGTGGTGTATGTGGGCAAGTTCGCGGGGCAGGTGCGCTCACTTGCTGCGCTCGCGCGCGCGGGCACTTGGCCCTTCCTTGCAAGGGCCAAGGCCAGCTGGCAACAAGCTGGCAACGCACTCCACGGAGGTGGAGCCGTCCCTCCGGCTGGGACGGTGCCCCTCTGTGCGCACGCGCTCGCTGGGGCGCGGCAGCAGCGCGCAGGCGGCTTCAGACGTCTGGTGTGAGTGGCGCCCTCACGTCCCTGAACCCCGCGGTACAGTTGGTGGCGGTGAAGGTGTTCCGCTTTGAGAAGCTCCTCTCCTCCAAAGCCTACCAGGACTAAAGCAGGGAGTGCAACCTCCTGCAAAAGGCGCGCCCCGGGCCGGGCGTAGGAGGGACCTGTGAGGCGCTTGGCCCTCCCTGACACTCTCACGCGCCTCACCCCCGCAGCTATGTCACCCGCACGTGGTGCGCTTCGTGGGCGTCTGCTGCGAGCCGCCCAGCCTGTGCATCGTGACCGAGTACCTAGGGGGTGGGTCCCTCTACAACCTGCTCCACGGCAGGTCCCGCCGCCCGCCAGGCACGCCGCCCGGCGCGCTGCACCTGGCGGTGCCGCTGGCGCTGCGGCTGGCGTGCGACGTGGTGGCGGGGATGGAGTATTTGCACGCGCAGGGCGTCATTCACCGAGACCTCAAATCCGCTAACCTCTTGTTGGATAACCTGGACCGCGTCAAGGTGGCCGACTTCGGGGCCGCTCGCCCGCAGGCTGGCGGCAACATGACGGCTGAGACCGGCACCTACCGGTGGATGGCTCCCGAGGTAATTGACCACAAGCAGTATGACCAGCGAGTGGATGTGTACAGCTTCGGCATCGTGCTCTGGGAGATGCTCACCAGCCAGGTGCCGTATGCGCACTTGAGCACGCTGGCTGCGGCTGCGGCGGTGGTGCAATCTGGTTTGCGGCCAGAGGTGCCTGCGCACGTACCGCCGCCGCTGGCGGATCTCATGGTGCGCTGCTGGGCGGCTGAGTCGCAGAGCCGGCCGCAGTTCACGCAGGTGGCTGGGGAGCTGCGCATAGCGCGGGAGCTGGCGGAGGCTGGCGCCTGACGGCGCTGATCTACGCACCTAGATTCTCTAGAAATAACGCAGGGCCGGGAGCGCACGCACCCACCACCCAGATATACGACAACGACCGAACGAGCACGGTCTCATTTTTGTCTCTCCATGCGTCCAACGTACATAACACTGCACTCCGGGGATGCAAGCCGCGACCGCGAGCGTTCGACCATATTTGGCGCCCTACGCGGCCCTATTACACGCTTCCGTTCCACCATGTTGGCTTGCGTCGCGCCCGGCCCCTTGATAAGCCGCCAAGCCGCGCCCGTGCGTCGGTCGGCGAGCTGCCGCGCTACCAGGAGCAGTGACGGCTGGACTGCAGTGCCTGCGCGCGCGGTGTCAGCCTTCGCCGGCGCGGTACTGCTGGCGGGCGCGCCTTTGTCAGCGTTGGCCATACCGCAGACGAGCGCGTGCGCAACAATCAGCTGCGATGACTTCGATTACAGCGGCAAGGACCTGCGCGCCGAATACTACACCAAGGTGTGAGCCGCACGCTGCTGCACGGGCAGCAGCCGCGTGGGCGCTTCGGTTCTGTGTGGCAGGCCAGAGAGACACTCACCGCCACTCTGCAGGGCTCGCTGAAGCGCGCCAACTTCGCGGGCAGCAACCTGCAGGGCGTGACGCTGTTCGGCGCTGACCTGATGGAGGCAAACTTCACTGGAGCAAATGTGTGAGGCAGCGGAACTGTGTGCCACTGGACCGCTCACCTTTGCTGCCCTCCGCAGCTCGTTGATGCCAACTTGGGCCAGTGCAACCTGACGGGCGCTAACCTGACCGGTATGTGCGAGCTTGAGACACCGGCGCGGCACCTGGCTGACTCGCGCTGCGCAGACGCAAACCTGACCAACGCCATCCTGAGCAGTGCGCGCCTGGCCGGTGCCATCACCAAGAACGCAGATTTCAGCGGGGTGATCATCCGCAAGGTGCGCGCACGCGTCGCTCTGTGCCCTCACCGCAGCGCTCTCACCTGTCCTTCCTGGTTCCTAGGACTTGCTGGTCAAAGTGTGCGCTACGGCGGAGGGGACGAACCCCACCACGGGTGTGGACACGCGGGAGAGCTTGATGTGCCCATGAAATGGCACAGCGCGTCACTTGAGTGTCACAGAGTCGCCTGCCAGCGTCGCCGCGCCCTCCTCCACCAGCGCAACTGCCGCGTCCCTCACCTCCTGCAAGCTCACCTCCAGCGTCGTCTGCTCCTTGATGGCCGCCAGCAGTTCGCTGAGGCGTGCCCGCTTGCCAGCCTTTGCGGCCAGCAGGCCACGCATGGCGTCAGCCAGCTGCGCGCGCTGCCGCCGGTCGCTGGCGCTATAGCCGGTGAGGATCTTGTCCATGTCGATGGTGCCGGTTCGCGGGTCCATGGCCGCCTGCTGCATGGCCACCTTGACCAATCGGAGGGCTTCCTCCACATCCTCCGTACCCACTATGGCGCAGAGCCGCATGCGTGCCAGCGCCTCAGATAGCCGGATGAGCGACTCCAACTGTCTCGGTGTGGCCGTGATAGTGCGCTTGCCGCTGCCGCAGCCCAATCGCCTCATGTCTACGTATCCCTCCACCAGGGCTTTCGCCGCGCCGTCGCTGAGCTCCGGGTGCACGTGCGCGCGCGCGTAGCTGATGTAGTCGGTCAGCAGGCTGGCGTCCACCACGCCAGCCGCACGCGCGGGCGGAGTCGCGTAGTGAAGAGCCACCAAGTGACGTGCTAGCCGGCGGTCGGTGGCCGGGTTGGCCTTGTCCAGCACCAGGTAGATGAGGTCGAACCGGGAGAGCAAGGTCGGGGGGAGCTGGATGTTCTCGACCACCGACATGCGCGGGTTGTAGCGACTGCCCACCGGGTTGGCGCTCGCCAGCACGCTCGTGCGCGCATTCAGCGTGGCGATGATGCCAGCCTTGGCGATGCTCACCGTCTGCTGCTCCATGACCTCATGCAGCATGCTGCGCGCGCTGTCTGACATCTTGTCAAACTCGTCGATGCAGCACACGCCGCGGTCGCTCAGCACCAGCGCGCCGCTCTCCAGGACGGTCTCGCGGGTCTCAGGGTCGCGGGTCACGTAGGCGGTGAGGCCCACAGCGGAGCTGCCGCGGCCGGAGGTGTAGATGCCGCGCGGTGCAAGCTTGTTGACGTACGTGAGCAGCTGACTCTTGCTCACGCCCGGGTCGCCCACCAGCAGCACGTTCAGCTCGCCTCGAAAGCCTTTGCCGGAGCCGGCTGCAAGCTGCTTGTTGGTGCCGCCAAACAGCTGGCACAAGATGCCCTTTTTCACGTCGTCCAGCTCCCAAATGCTGGGCGCAAGGCTGCGCACCAACGACTCGTACACGTTGGGCTGCGCGCCAAGAGCGCGGATGGACGCCAGGCGCTGCGCCGTGAACGTCGTCTCTGCGCTGAGAGGAGCATCTGCCGCCGCTGTCGCCCCTTCCTCTAGCCCCTCATCATCATCCGCGGAGGTGCGGCCCAGAGTCACCACTCCCTGAGTTGCATCCGCAGCCACCGCGCGCTCGCCCTCGCTGGCGTCGTTGCGCATGCGCTCAGCCTCATCCTTGCGCAGGTGAATGACGTCCACGTACGTCTTGTACACCGCGCGCAGCGTGCGCTGTCCGGGAGCAACGCGCATGGGCACCGCTCGGTACACGCCCGTCACCTCCACCCGGTCTCCGGGCTTCGCGGCGTCAACCAGGTCGTCGAAGACGCACAGGCTCACGGTGTGCGGCGTCTCCCCCTCCGGAATGGCGTCAGGGGTCTCCTGCATGCGGATCTGCTGCTTGTTGGCGAAGCTGCACATGTTGTGGATCAGCGTCATTGTACCGGCAGCCTGGCACTTGGCGCAGCGCGCAGGCTCCGTCACGCGCCCCCGGTCCACGAACGTCGGGTCGGGCGTGTAACCGCACAATGGCGCGGCGCAGCGGAATACGGCCTGCTTGAGATCAGGGATGATGCCCGTGGTGCGCGTCACCATGCCCCGCACGCAGATCATCTGGTCGATGTCCGCCGGGTTGAGGTCTCGCATCGCCTTGCGGTCTTTCAGGTTGAAGGTGCGGACCTGGATTTGCGGGAACTCGGTTTCGTCTGCGTCCAGGATCTCTTGGGCGTAGTAGTCGTTTGTGACGACGTCGAATACGGGGATGATCTCCTGCGGATACAGCACCAGCAGCTTGTAGAGGCCCTCGTCGTAGGAGCATAGGTGGCTGCAGTCCAGGTTGAGCGAGTAGTCCTGGGTCGAGAGCACACTCAGCTGCCGGCGCGCACACCGCACAGGAAAGCCCGGCGGGCGCGCACCTCGCGCTGCTTGATCTCCTGGAGCTTCTGCACGTAGAAGGGTAAGGGCTGCTCTGGCTCTGTCTCAAAGTTTGTGAGGAAGGTTCGGAAGCGCTGCGTAGCGTCGCTTATGTTCACGTTGGTGCCCCACACGTATGTGGTGGCGTCCTCATAGGGGGCGCCCTCGGAGGCTGCGGGCTCGTCGCCGTCCTGGCGAGGGGAGCTTAATGCGGTGGCGGGAAAAGCCCTGTCGACCAGCACGCACCGAGTCAGGAGCACCTCCACCGCCGCGGCCTCCTCCTCCTCCTCCACCACCACCACCACCTCCGCCGCCGCCGCCGCCGCGGGGCGCGACGCTGCGGCTACGGCTGCGGCTGCGGCTGGTAGACTGGGGGCGCCTCACAAAGCGCCGGCTAGCGCCCAGGTCGCTGCGCCGCACGCCGTTGGGGCCGTCCTCGTCGCTGCGCGCGCGCGGGAGGGGCTGCCTGAGCGCCTGAGGGCCCACAGGGCGCGCCTGAGTGCCTCAGCACAAACGCACCGACTGCTCCAGGGCGTGCTGCCAGGACGCGAGCTGGGCGTGCCCCGCCGCGACGTGGGCCCAGTGCCCGTCTGCGTGCGCCCAGAGAAGGGCGTCACCGCGTCCGGGGACGCGAACGCGCGGGACGAGGGAGACGGGCGCACGGCAGGCGAAGCGCTCGCCAAGCGACGCGGGCTGCTGGCCAGGCTGCTCGGAGCGGCGCTGTCCTCTCGCCGAGGCGCTGGAGACGCCATGGCGCGACAAACTGACAACCTGCGGGTGTTGTACGACAGTTTTGATGTTTTGTGTATGACAACCGCAGTGCTATTGCTGCGCACACTGCGCCTTGCGCGCGCCCTTGCCATCCGGTGCCACGACGCATCTGAGCGTCGCAAACACGAAAGCTGCATCCGCCTCCACCGTCGCCCAGTCTTGGTGCAGCAGGCGAACAGCAGCCACGGCGTTGCGGCAGGGTTGGGGCTGTGGCGCCACACGCGCGCCAGGGCGCGCAACCAGGGTATGTGAGGCGTACGACGTGAGTCGCATGATCTGCGCCTCGCCCTGCCAGCCGCTCACGCGACCCGGCGTGTGCGGCGTGGCGATGTAGACCACGCGCGCGTGCATCCTGGGCCGCGGCGGCGGCGGCGGGCGCACGACGAGGGGCTGCAGCTCCGGCTTTGTGGCCGCGAGGAGCGCCGCCGAAAAGGGCTCCCAGTGCTCAGACGGCGCCACGCCTGCAGTCAGGCTGGTGGCCATCGCAGCCAGCACGTCGAATCCGCCGGGCGCGAAGGTTGGCCAAAAGGAGAGCAGCAGCGGCTGAGAGGCGCCGCGGCCGGGCGTCCAGTGGGCCCTCAGCCGCAGGTGCGCCCCGCCCGTGCGGAACTCCAGCGCGCCGCACACACGCAGCCCGTGCGCCACCAGCGCCGCGTACTCGGGCGCTGTGGCGTCGACCAGCACAGCCTGATCGTACGGTGTCCCGAGAGAGCCGCCTGCGCGACGCTGCCCCTCCGCGCAGGAAGCCCCAGCCGCCGGGTGGGCCTGCATGTGCCACAGGTGCGTGACACCCACCCCGCCGCTGGCATGCGGGCTGGCATGCACGCCCATGAGGAATGCGTCGCCCTGAAGAAGCGGCTCCACCAGAAGCAGGCGCCGCGTGCGCTGCTGTGGGTCCTTGTTCAGCTCCATGCCTCGGCCTACCGCCGCGCCGGCCGCCGCCTCGGTGTCGCAGCGCCAGGCTGCTGGCCATGCGGGCGTGGAGGGGCGGCCCGGGTCTCGCACAACCACGGGGAAGCCGTGCGCGCGACCAACCGCCCAGGCATCCTCCGGCCAGCGCGCGGTGGCGCCGGGCGTCACGGGCACGCCCGCCCGCACGAGCGCCTCTCGGCACGCCGCCTTGTCGCAGCGCGCCAGCAGGCGCCGCACCGGCGAGTGCGGCAGGCCCAGCAGCTCAGCCAGCAGGTCGCAGCTGTGCGCGCCATCGATGCCGCCCGGGAGCGCAGCCACAGGATGGAACCTTGCCAGGGCACCCGCGTTGACTACGTCAGCTGCCAGAGCCAGCAGCGAGCCGCCGTCGTGGCGTCGCCCGCACAGGATGTGTGCAAACGGGCCGTCCGCGCCCATGCTTGACGCCAGCGCGGACGCGGCCTCCAATCCGCCACCCGCGGGCGTCACCACAGCCACTGTCAAGTGCCCCGCGTCGCGCGCGGCGGCAACCAGCCGCCGCCACTCGCCGCCGGGAGCAGGATCCACCAGAAGCAGCGCAGTTTGGAGCGGCGCGTCCGCGATGGGAGGGGCGGGAGCCACAGAGGGGGGATGCCACACGGCCGGAGCCGGTGCTGCCGTGCCGGCGCTCCGCACGCCCCGGAACACGTCCCACCCATCTGACCCAGGCTGGCGATTCACCTCGGAGAGCGTGACATGCTGGGATGCTGAGGCTGTGCCTCCATCATTTTGCGAAGAACTCTCCGCATCCTCATCCTCCGACGGCTGCCGACTGTCTGCTTGGTCGTAGTCTCCGCCGCAGTGCGAGTCTGAAGCCTCGTCGTCTTCAAAGTCGTCCTGGCTGTGGTCCACGCGCCGCGGGCGCTGGCACTCCCCCTTGTCGCCGCCGTCCAGCACCGATGGCGGGGGCGGCACGGCTGCGCGCGGTCGCTGGGGCCAACCGCCAGCCGCAGCCCCGAGGGCGCCCGGCTGGTCCGCGTCGCTGCCCTCGGACGGCGTGAACGAGCCGCTGGGGCTGTGCGCGCCGCCTAGGAGCGCCAGTGAGGAGAAGGAGTCGCGCAGAGAGGGGCCCCCCCACGCCGCGGGAGGGGAGACTGGGCGCGTGGGGCGACGCCCGTCCGTGTGAAGGGACGGCCCTGGCACCACCGCGCGCCACCTGTCTGCGCCCGCTGCTGCGCGTGCCGGCGGCGCAGCACCCAAAGGCACACCGGCGGCCAAAGCACGGCCCACTGCCGCGCCCACACCCGACCCGCCAGCCGCCGCTGCCGCCCGCGCAGGCGGTGAAGCGACGGGACGCGCAGCTGCGGCTTGCGGCGGCGCAACCTTTCGGGTGGGTCCAGCCAAGTACTCCCGCATGAACGAGGACGTGGCTCGCACGCGCCGCTCCTCCTCGCTTTCCTCGCCGCTGTCGCTGCTGTGCGCCCCGCGTCTGGGCGCCATCTTCTGCGTGTATGTGCGTACTTCGCTTAATTAGCCCCAAGCGGGAGTGTTAGCGTAGTGGACCACCAGCTTGCCCTCCTCGCCAAATGCGGAGAAGAGAGAGGCGACGGTGTCGTCCAGACAGGGCACGAAGGCGCTGCGCAGGTAGACGAACTGACGGGTGGCGCGTGAGTGTGACAGAGTGCATGCTTTCTGTGCTAGAGAGCAAGCGCACCACGCTCTCGCGCTGTAGCTGCTTACGCAGAAAGTCCACCACCTTGGAGAAGCGCTCGCTGCCGTTGATCTGCGCCACGAGAGTGGGCTCAGAGGCTCTTCAAACTCCCCCAGAGTCACACACGCTCGCTCGCCTCGCGCCTTGAACTTTTGCTGTTTCAATATGGGCGCGTCGCCCGTGGCCTTGAACAGCACGACCACCTTGTCCTTGTCTTTATCCTTGTCGCCTGCGGGCACCAGGGGCGAGGATGCTGCTGCTGTTGCGCTCCCGCTCTCGCTCATGCAGTGGCCGAGCAGCTCTTTCGTACCTAGCAGCAGGCACGCACAGCAGCAAGCAACACTGTCAGCGGAGGCGGAGGCTACACAAGTTGAGGTGACCCCGCCTGCTGCGGGCGGGCGGGGGGGCCTCCACGCCTCGCTCCTGCTGCCACAACTGCCCGCTACTGCCCGCCACCCGTCTGCCTGCTGCTCGGTCGCTGAATGAGAGACGAATTGCCTGAGCACTCACAACAGTCGTCGCCAGCGCGCAAGCGGAAGCGCAAGCATCGACACGCTGTGGACGGGCGCGAGGCTGAGCTGCTGGCCGCAGCGCGTGGCGGAGATGCGACGCTGACAGCCTCCCTGCTCGCCGCGGGAGTGAAAGCCAGCGCTCGTGACGAGAACCACTGCACGTGTTTGCACTGGGCGTCTCTGTTCGGTCATGAGGAGGTGCTGGCACTCCTTCTCGATGCACCGAGTGCGGCCCGTCTCCCAAGCAAACGGACAAAAGGTTCTCGCGCCACGCCGCTGCACTACGCCGTACAGTGTGGTCACTCTCGCTGCGCCGCCGCTCTTCTGGCGGCTGGTGCAGACGCGCACGTCGCAGACATCACTGGCTCAACGCCGTGCAGTCTCGGCTTGGACGCCTTGGTGAAGGACGTGGAACGAGAGGCACGCCTGGATGCTTTGCAGGCTGCACGAGACGCCGCCGCAGCATCTGCTTTTTCCTCGGCCGCTTGGGAAAGCGCTCAGCGTTCAGGCGCGGGTGCAGCGGCTTGGTTGCCTTCAGAGTCACCGCTCCTGCCTTCCGCGGTCCGCGCGCAGGCGTGCGCGCAATGGGAGGCATTCCAGCTCGCCTGGCCGGTGTTTGAGGCCAGAGCGGTGGCTGGCGCAGAGGTGCCCTGCTCGGAAGTGCCCTGGCCATTCTTTGCGACTCAGAGCGGCGGGTCGAGACGACTGCTGTTAGCTATGATGGCGATGCCCGCCAAAGCGCTGCGTGAAGCGGTACGCAGCGAGCGACTGCGCTGGCATCCGGACAGGTGGGGGCGACTGTGGGCGGGCATTGCCGCCGTGGACCGCCCGCAGGTTGAGGAGGCGGCTGGCACGGTCATTCGCGCGCTCAATGCGCTGGCGGATGCCACGGCAGAGAAGAGATCGGTTGGTGGCTCAACGTGACTGTTGTTGTTCGAACAACGATCGAATTCGCGAGCTGAGTTTCAGTTGCATTGCTTCCGTCGCGTTCTCTGTGTTTTGCCAGTCCTGTTCTCAGGCCAAGAGCCATTGGCTGGAGGCAAAGTGCGCTATGTCACACAGCCTCGTGGAGCTGGACGCTCAGCTCGCGGCGTTGCGAGAGCAGCTCGGCTCCGACGCGGACAGCGACAGGCGCGTGTGCGTCCTCACGGCTCGTCGTTCGTTGTGCGCTGAGAGGCGCGGTCGCAGTGGGTCCGAGCGAGCGACGAGGAGCGACGACGACGCAGCTGGGGCGGCTGAGGAGGAGGAGGATTCTCTGGAAGCCATCCCTGCGCTGGCTGAGCACCTGCTGCCGGAGTTTTACACGCAGGAGGCTGCGCGGCGGCGCGGTGGGCCACCACCAGAGCCTCCGCCCCTGAGGCGCCCCGCTGCGGCCGCGGGCGAGGATGGCGGCGCTCAGGCGCTGCGCAAGAAGAAGCGCAGGCGCGCTGGGGAGGGGGAGCAGGCTGCGCCCGCGGTGACAGAGGAGGAGGCGGCCGTGCGGCCAGTGTGTCTTATGTGCAGCCTGCGCTTTTCCAGCGACGCGCAGCTGAAAGAACACATGCAGGCGCGTGCTGCACGCGCCTGGCCTGCGCGCGCGGCGCTCACTGCCGCTGGCGCTGGCGCGCAGGGCAAGAGGCACTTGCAGAAGGAGCGTGAGCTCCGAGGAGAAGGCCACGCCCATAGGCCGCCTCCTCAGCCGCTGCAGCTGCAGGTGCGACCCTGCCGCCTTTCTGACAGGCCGCAGCGGGCAGCCGGAGACCTTGGCTGACGTGTGAGCGCCCTCGCGGCTTCCAGGGCCCCGCCTGCCAGCTGTGCCGCAAGCAGTTCACCAGCGAGACGCAGCTGCAGGAGCACGTCGCAGGCAAGTGGCACACGATGCGCTTGAACGGTGAGCTTCCGCCCTCCAAGCGCAGCAAGAGCTGAGCGGAGCAAACCTGCACACGTCAAGGAGCTCTCGTCGTCGTGCCTGTCCTGGACGTGTCGTGTGGCACTGTCGCTCACTCACGCGCTTAATTAAACACCATGGCGCAGGCCTGCGTCCATGCGTCCGTCAGCCCTTCCGCTTTGAGCTCACGCCACCTTCTCCTGCGGCCAGCTCTGGTAGCGTTGCTCCAGGCTCAGATACGCCTCCGTCATGGCGCGCTTCGCTTCCGCAGCCAGGGCCTCCGGGTTGGCGAAATCCCGGGGACGCAGGGCCGCGCAGAGCTGTACAGCCGCCACGGTTGGACGAGCGCAGATCAGGCTCGTCTGACGCAGTCCGTTCGCCTCCGCCTCCCAGCCCAGCCCGATGCGCGCGCTGTAATAGAGGACCACCTGGAGAGGGGTGAGCAGATACCCTCGGGGGGGCAAGAGGGAGAAGGAACGCACCGGTTGGACTATTTTCCCCCCATCCCAGGCCGCCTCGAAGGAGCCGGAGCGAACCTTGTCCAGCATGGGCGGCCCATACGCCTGCGTGGTACCCTCCGGGAACACGAGCACAGCGCCCGGGAAGGCTGCTATCTTTGCGCGAACAGACTGCCAAACAGCCGTCAGCGACACACGCACGCCAGTGCGCTGCAACACGCACCGTGCCGCTCTTGCGGTCCCCACGCGTGTGGAAGATGGCACCCAAGTTGCGGCACCAGCGCAGGAGCACAGTGCCCATCAAACTGCTCTCGGAAGCCACGTCTGCCTTCACGATTGCGTACAGCTGGTACGGCGCAGCCATCTGCGCCATAGGCCAGTCAAACCAATTGAAGTGGTTGCACACCCAGAGCGCCGGCTCGTCCTTGGGCGGTGGGGCGCCGTGGAAGCGATGGGTGAGACCGATTGCGGCTGAGTAGAGGCGCCAGACCAGCAACATCAGGTCCATGCGGCCAAGCGCGCTGAACAGCAGCGTGGTGGGTATGACGGGCAGGAAGCAGAGGATGGTGTATGCAAAGCGGAGCGCCTGCGAACGCAACAGGAGGCGCCCAAACACCCCAGTACGTTCTGCCACGCGGCCCATGCTCGAGAGGGCGTGGCAGCAGACCAAAGAGCGCAGTGCCTGGCTCAGAAGGATACTCGCGGAGGCGGAGGAGAGAGCAGTGGTGCGTAGCGGCGTACGAC
>Ga0049083_10000507_pt1 | contig 13836 bp, 4 predicted proteins | sample GreLakmeMI27MSRF_FD_66719 | JGI IMG/M metagenome (GOLD analysis project Ga0049083, IMG submission 66719) | Freshwater lentic microbial communities from great Laurentian Lakes, MI, USA - Great Lakes metaG MI27MSRF | ecosystem: Environmental > Aquatic > Freshwater > Lake | place: Great Lakes...
TGCTGAAGCTCTGGCAGTCCTTCTTACGCATGTGGATGGCCAGCTGAGAGCGACGCATCTCCTTGCCGCACCCCGGGCAGGCGCTGATACCCTCTGGAGACTGCAGCCGCGCCAGGTCGATCACCGTGGCCGCGCGGCCAACCTCCTCCAGCACGGCCGCGCGGCAGCTCTTGCGCCGAGGCGGCTCCTCCTCCTCCTCCTCCTCCTCCTCTTCCTCGTCGTCATCCTCCTCCTCCGCCGCCTTCTCGTCCTGGGCTGCGTGTGACGGCGCCAGGATGCAGGCGTCCATGAAGGCACTGGCGCGCGCGCGCGTCGGCTGCTTGGTCAGCAGGTGCAGCGCCGCGGACGCCAGAGACTGCGCCAGCGCGGTTGCCTGGTAGGTGAAGTGCCGCTGAGGCAGCGCCAGCTGGCGGCCGCGCACAGCCAGCGCCTGGCGGCCAGTGGCGCGACAGCGCAGCGTGAAGCGCACCTCGCGGCCCCCCTCTGCTGGTGATGGCTCCTCAGAGACGTGCCACTCGTCGTAGGCGTGCCGCTCGTCAGCACCACCGGTGACGGCGACCGCATCTGGCACTGCCACCACAGCGCGGCGCTTGCGTGGCGGCATGGGCGCCTCCTCGTCTTGGGGCCGCTGTGCGTGAGCTGGAGCACGCAGCTGCGCGTCCTGGTTCTGGGCGGCGCTGGCGCTGCCCTCCAGAGTGCGAGTGCGCAGGTAGCGCGCCCCGCACGCGTTGCACAGCCGCGGCTTGCACGGCGGGCCCTTGCGCCAATAGGGGCTCTCCGCGGCGCCGCAGTTGTCGCAGGGCGGCTGGGAATAGCAGGAGGCTGCGCCCAGCGGCTGCTCAGCCGGCGCGGGCGGCGCCTGGCGCGTGCCCTCGCCGCGAGGCCCACCCTCCGGCTCCTCGCCCTCTCCCGCACGCAAGGCCGCATCGGGAAGCACGCACGCGGTCAGCCAGGCGTGCAGCGCCGCTTTGGTGGCTCGCACAGGCAGCACGTGCGGCGCCAGAGTGGCGCCCAGAGCGCTGGGCTGGTAGGTGAAGCTGCGCCCCGCACGCTCCACGCCGAGGAAGGCCAGCGCCTCTGCGCCCGAGGCGCCGTAGCGCAGCACGCCGCGACGTGTGCGGGCGCCCACCCCACCCGACTCGTCCACGCGCCAGCAGTCGTACGCCAGCGCAGGCGACACCGCGCTCTCCCCCTTCGCATCCGCATCGGTGGCGGCGACGGCTGTGGGGCGGCGGGGCGCAGGCGCCAGGAGCGCAGGGGGGAGTGCAGGGTGGCGGGGCGCCTGGTGGTGTGGGGGCACCCAGGATGATGGGCTGGTGCCCACGGGCTGCAGGCTGCGCACGCTCTCGTAGCGCACGCCGCAGGCGCTGCAAACGAGCTTGCGGCCGACCGGGCCGGCGACCCGCTGGGGCGGTGCGCTGCTGCCGCAGTGATGGCAGAGCTGGCACTCCACGCATTCGCCGCCCACCGCCAAGCCGGGCTGTGCCTCAGCCTCAGCCTCAGCCTCCTCCTCCGGCGCATCGGCATCCAAGATGTCGGGCGCAGGGGCAGCAGCCGCGCGGCGCTTGCGCGGCGGCATGGGCGCCTCGTCTTGGGGCGGCTGCGCGTGCGTCAGCTGCAGCTGCGCGCCGATGCTGCGCATGCGCTCCATTTGGGTCGCGGATCCCGGGAAGCGCTTGGCCACATCCCGCACCCGCAGGTGCAGCGCAGTCACGCCCTGTGTGGTGGTAGGCGGCGCCCCCTCCTCGGTCACGGCCGCCACGGCCGCCACATCCTTCTCCGCCGCCGCCGCCGCCGGTGGCGCCTCTGGCGTCTGGTGCGCTGTGCGCTGAGCCTGGGCGAGCGAGCAGCTGGCTGCGACGCAGACCTGCAGGAACTCCTCCACGTGTGCGCGCTTGACGGAGCGCCCGGCCAGCAAGCACAGGCAGTCCGTCGCCAGCGCCTCCGCCAGCGAGGTGGCCTGGTAGCGCATGCCGTAGCCGCTGTGCTGAGCGCCCACCACAGCCAGCGCCTCTGTGCCGTCGCCGCTGCTGCAGAGCAGGAAGCGCAGCTCGCGACCGCCCAAGCCCTCCTCGCAGCGCCACCCGTCAAACTGGCTCACAGGCTCGCCAGGCGGCGCCTCTGCAGCCACGGCGGCATCGCCGCCGATGGCGTGCGCCTCCTCCTCGCAGGCGTGCGGCGCCGCTGGGGCATCGCCTGCCGGCTGCGCAGGTTGCTGTGCGGCGGCGGCGCCCACGCAGGCGTCCAGGCAGGCTGCCAGGAACTGGTCCACGGCTGCGCGCGTGGGGCGCCCTTCAAGCAGGTCCAGCCATCCCGGCGCCAAAGCTGCCGCCGTCTCCGTTGCCTCGTAGCGCCACATGCGCCCGCTGCGCACGCCCGTGAGCGCCAGCACCTCGGCGGGCAGGCCCAGAGCGGCCAGCCGGGTGCAGCGCAGGTGGAAGCTTGCAGAGCCGCCGCCGTCTGGGCTCGTCTGGACGCTCTCCCGCATGTCGTCGAACAGCAGATTCGACGCCACGCGCACGCGCCAGCCGCTGGGAACAGCTGCATCCTCAGCCTTGTCGACTTTGCCAGCCTCGCCAGCCACCTCAACGACAGCCCCCTCAGGCCCCTCCTGTGCCTCTGCTGTCTCCTCGAGCACAGCGGCATCCTCGCCATCCTCCTCCTCCTTCGACCCCTCCGCTGCCGCCTCGTCGGCGGGCGGGTCCATCAGCGCCCCTGTCGGCAGGTCAGCTGCTGCGCCGGCGCAGCTGGCGGCGACGCAGGCGTCCAGGAACTGAAAGACGCGCGCGCGCGTGGGCCGCCCCGCCAGCAGATCCAGGCAGTCGGGCGCCAGCGACGCGCCCGTGACGGTCGCCTCGTACACGATGTGTTTCTTGCGCCAGCACCCGTGCCCGACGAGCGCCACAGCCTCCGCTCCGCCCAGGCTGCTACTGCACAAGAAGTAGGTGAGCGTGCGCTGGCCGGGCTCGCAGCCCTGCTGGACGTGCTCGCGCCAGCTGTCAAAAGCACCCACGAGAGCCTGCTCTGCCACCGCCTCCACCTCCGCCTCCTCATCAGCACTTGCCGCCTCGATGCTGGAGGATGCAGCGGGCGGCGAGGGTGTCGGCAAGCTGCTCCGTAGGGATCGGGCGGCCCGCTCGCCAGCGGGGGGTCCGATGTGCGGGCCCCTGCGACGCCCCGCCGCTCCAACATCGGGCTCCGGCGCGCGGGCGTCGCTGTCGCACGAACGCGCCGGCGCATGGCGTCGGGGCGCGGGCGGCAGCGGCATGAGCATGGCTGCGCCCGCTGCGCCGCTGTCCACCCCGTTTTCGCAGAGCTCCAGGAACGCAGCCTCGTCCAGCTCCACATAGCCAGCCTTCTGCACGTGCTTGCGCGCCCCCCGGCCCAGCGTCTCCGTCTGACACGCGGACGCAGCCGCGGCAGCGGAGCGCTGGGCGACCCGGGCGAGCATAGGCGCCGCTTGCTCGGCATCCGCCAGGCGGGCCGGCATCGGGCCTGCCACCGCGCCCGGAAGCGCCTGCAGTCGCGCCCAGAAGCGCGCATCAACGCCCGCGCGGCGGGCGTCGTCGGCTGCGAAGAGCTGCGCGTCTGCGTCGTCGCGGGAGATGAGGGCGTTCAGCCGCGCATCGTCCAGCGTGGACTCGCAGGGTGAAGCATCGCCGCTGTCCGGCGTGGCTGCGCCATCGCGCAGCAGCTTGTGCAGGAAGGATGCGCGGTCCTTTTCGCTGGTGGCGTCGCCGTCAAAGCAGCCTCCCTCAACTGCCCGGTTGGAGACGCCCAGCTTGCGCTGCGACGCGGCGCGCACAGCCTCCTCGATGCTGCCCTGCACCTCCAGGCGGATGACCAGGCATTCGCGCGTCTGTCCGATGCGGTGGCTGCGCGCCTGGGCCTGCGTATCCACCTGCGGGTTCCAGTCGCTGTCGAACATCACCACCGTGTCCGCGCCCTGCAGGTTCAGCCCGAACCCGCCGGCGCGCACGGAGAGGAGGAAGACGAACGTCTCGCAGCCGGGCGCCTGGAAGTCGCGCACCAGTTGGCCGCGGGTGTGCGCGGCGGTGGCGCCGTCCAGGCGCGTGAAGCTGTGACCGCGCCACGTCAGGTACTCCTCCAGCACGTCCAGCACGCGCGTCATGGTGCAGAAGAGCAGCACCCGGTGCCCGCCCGCCCGCAGCTTGCCCAGCAGCCGGTCCAGCACCTCCAGCTTGCCGCAGTGCCGCAGCAGCGAGCTGGCCGGGTGCGCGCCGCACAGCTCCTCGTCGCAGGCGCTGTGCAGGCGGCTGAGGAAGGGGTGGTTGCAGATGGTGCGCAGCTCCATGAGCTGGTTGTTGACGCTCACCACGCGGCCTTTGGCGCAGCCGTCGCCATCGGCGCCAGCAAGCACACGGCCCAACACCATGTCGTACAACATGCGCTGGTAGGCGCCCATGTGGCAGCGGATGAGCACCTCCTTCTTGGCAGGAAGGTCGGTGGCCACCTTCTCCTTGAGGCGGCGCAGCATGAAGGGCCGCAGCGCCTCGTGCATGCGCGTCGTCAGCAGCAGTCGCTCCTCCTCGTCCAACTGCGCGCCGCCCTCAGGCGCGTCGCTGTCGAACGGCGTCTCGAACATGCGGCTGAAGGCCTGCGCGTCGCCGTCGAAGACGGTGGGCATGAGGAACTGCATCAGCGTGAACAGCTCGCCTGAGAGGGAGGGTGAGAGCGAGCAGGACCAGCAGCAGTGCGCGGCGCACCCAGGTTGTTTTGCACCGGCGTGCCCGTCAGCAGCAGCCTGTGAGCAAAGGAGTACAGCTGCAGCTGCTCGTTGAGCTTGCACTGGGCGTTCTTTATGCGGTGCGCCTCGTCCATCACCAGGTAGGCCCATTTCACCTTGGCCAGGCGGGGGCGGTCCTTGGCGGACATCATCATCTCGAACGTGGTGAGGCACACCTGAAAGCGGCCCCGTGCGATGCGCTGCGCGAACAGCTCCGCGCGCTGCGGCTCCGGCCCCGCGTACACCACAGCCTCCAGCGACGGCGCCCAGCGCGCCAGCTCCGAGCTCCAGTTTGGCAGCACAGAGGATGGGATGACGATGAGGAAGGGGCCCTTCGTGCGCTCGTGCTGCACCAAGTGGCACAGCAGTGCAATGACCTGCACCGTCTTGCCCAGCCCCATCTCGTCCGCCAGGATGCCGTTGAGACCGTTGCGGTACAGCGCCAGCATCCAGCGCAAGCCGGCGGCTTGGTACGGCCGCAGCGTGGCGCGCAACGCAGCCGGCGGCGGCGCCTCCACATCTGCGTCCCCCTCGCCAGCGCCAGCCTTGCGCAGCAGCTCCAGCTTGCGCGCCATCTGGGCCAGGTAGCTGTCGGTGCGCCGCATGAGCGTGCTGATGCGGCTGGTTGCGTCGCGCTTGAGCAGGAGGCAGTATGCCCGGTAGTCGTTGGCCTTGAGCGCAGCCACTCGGTCCTCTCGGGCACGCTCCACGCGCGCAGCCTCCGCCGCCGCCATACCCGCGTGGTGCGCCAGCACGGCGCCGTTGCACAGGCGCCGCAGCTGGGCTGCTGTGTCCCAGCGACCGTGCAGCGTGTGCAGCCCGGCGGCCAGCCGGCGCGCAATCTTGGGCGGCGGCGCCATCGCGAGCGGGGCCAGGGCAGGCGGCGCCGGGAGGTCCGCCTCCACTCGCGCCTCGCAGCGCGCCAGCAGCAGCGCACGTCGCGCCCAGAGCGACGACAGCGTCGCGGGCTGCGCGCCCTTCTGCAGCAGCAGGCTGCGCGCCAGCAGCGGCCCCGCGCCCAGCAGACGCGCGCGGAAGGGCCGCCCCTCCGCAGGCAGCCTTGCCGCAGCGCGCACAGCCGCCCGCAGCTGCTGCGCCTGCAGGCGCTGCAGGCGTGCCAGGCCGCGCGTGCGCCCGGGCGGCTTCGGGGCGCCTTTGCCCTTGGCCCCGCGCCGAGAGGGCGGCTTGGCCAGGGAGGAGCGCTCCGCCTGCGCAGCCGCAGCTGCAGCCGCAGCCGCGCGCGCCTCCAACGCGCGCCAGCGCGGCGAGGCCAGCAGCCCCGCCGCGTGGAGGTAGGCGCGCGGGAAGGCTGGCGCGTCGCCGCTGGGGGTGCTGCGCGCGGGCGGGCGAGCGAAAGGAAAGGGAGGGAAGTGTGTCAGTCCGTTGCTCGTGTGGCTGCACCCGCGCGCCCGAGGCGCCTCCACGCGCCTTGCCAGCACCTGCGCCACCACCAGCTGGCCCTTGAGCTGCACCAGCTGCGCGGTGGTGAACTGGAGGGGGAGAGAAGAGTCCCCCGTCAGACCGCATCGTCGCTCGGCCTCACGCCCGCGCACGCGCCGTCGGGTGGGCGCCCGCCGTGGCGCTCCGCACGTCGTAGAGGAGGAGCACCGTGAGGGCTCTGAGGCGGGGGCGGGCGCGGGGGTGCGTGAGGGTGCGGCTGGAGAGAGGCGAGAGTGCTCGGGGCGCGTCTCTCTCACTCTCTCTCTCTCCAACGCTGCGCGCGCGCGCACCTCTCCAGCAGCTGCACGCACGCGGCGCCACCCTCCGCGGTGGAAACCTACGCAGGACGCGTCAGCGAGTCTCAAGGTTGGCGTACCTCCGTGCCTCTCCAGCTCTATAGGCCGACCAGCGCAGGAGGCGCCGCGCACCTCGCACAGGGCCACCCAAAGGGCGCCGATCGCCTTCTCCGGGTCGCAGACCTTCAGGACACCGCGCAGGAAGGCGGAGGCCACGGTGAGCACCAGCGCCTTCGACGCCTCAACCTCCTCGCCGCAAGCGATAGCGCCACCCGCGGAGCCCTCGTCGGCGTCGCCAACGCCCGAGGACGGCATAACGCCCGGACGGAGGGAACCAGACTGCGGATCAAAGCCCTCCGCCTCGCTGTGCATTCTTTTCACGCCCCCGCTCCTCCGTCATGCGTGCACTCACCCTGGCCGCGTCGCCCCTGCGCGCCGCGAAGCTATCGCCGGCGCGCCGCGTGCCAGTCGCGCGCGCGCGCCTGGTGGCCCGAGGCGGCGGCAGCGAGGCGCCAGGAGAGAAGACGTCCGTGGACTCTTCGGTGTCGCTCGTGCCCGCCTCCATCTCCCAGTACTCTCCCAACATCCTGGTGGCCACGCCGGCGCCCAAGGCGCCCACGGCTGTCGCGCCCACGGCTGTCGCGCCCACGGCCACGGCGCCCGAGCGCGCCCCCGTGGAGGCGGACAACCACGGGGAGTGCATGCTTCACGACGAGGTCTCCACCCTCGCCGGCGAGCGTATCGTGCTGTTCTACAGCACCGCGTGGACCTCGCCTGTCGTGCACGTGCGCACCATGGACGGGTGCGCGGTCTGCGGTGGCTGTTGACCCTAAAGCTGCGGCTGACGGCCCTGCCCGCCCCGCCCCTCCGCCCAGCGCCGATTACGAGGACGTGGAGTTCGGCACCCTGTGCCAGACGGACACCAAGTCGGTCGCGGACTGGCCCAAGGTTGCCCTCCTGCCCCGCACCGCCTCGTTCTGCATCTCCAACCGCCTGCTCGACGCCAATGAGTGGGACAATTGCGACAGCGTGCCCTTCTACGACTATCACATCGATACGCCGGGTGCGCCTGCGGCGGCGTGTCAGAGAGGCTGGTTGGCTCTCGCTGACGCGCCTTCCGCTTGCAAAGGAGTGTACACGCTCAAGGAGGGCGTCATCGCCCGCGTCGAGGAGCTGAAGTAGCCCGCGTCGGCGTGAAACGCCTGCGGGAGTGGATGGAAGGAGGAGGCGTGAAGGAGTAACAGTCGCGGTGTAATGAGAAGCCGCTCGCAACACTTTGCACGTCCCATCCCGCCTCACTGTCCCTCGCTCGCGCCGCCCTGGCGCCGCCCGCCGCCGCGGCCTTCGCGTCGCTTGGCGGCCCGCCCACGGCCGCGCCCGCGCTCGGCGGCGGCGGCGCCCCGCCCAGCCGCGGCCCCGCGCTCGGGCACGGCCGCAGCAGCAGCCGCCGCGCCCAGCGCGCGCGCAGCCAGCCCGCTGACGCGCCCGCCCCGCGCCTGTGCGCGGCCAGGGGCGGGCGGGGCGGGCGCGTTCGAGCCCACGGGCAGTCGGCGGATGGTGCTCTTCTGAGCCCCACCGCCGCCTGCGCCCTCCGCCGCTGCAGCGCCAGCCTGCGCGTCCGACGCGCGTCGCGGCGGCTCCAGCTCCGGCTCTGGCTCTGGCTCTTCGTCGCGCTCCTCTTCCTCCTCTGCGGCATCTGCAGCGTCAGCGGCTTCTTCGTCGCAAGGCAGCTCCCCCTCTTCGCCCTCGCCCTCGCCCTCCTCCTGCGCGCCCGCGTCTGTGACGCTGTGCGGCTGCGCATCCGCCGGCTCGGCTTGGCCCTCTTCGGGAACATCCGCAAAGTCCTCCTCGGGCAGCCCCTCCTGCGGCGGCTCCAGCTCAGCTGCCTCAGCCTCGGCCTCGGGCTCCGCATCGCCCATCGACGCATCCTCCGCCTGCTGCTGCTGCGGCGGCGTGGGCGCGAAGGCGGGCGCGGATGGGCTCAGGCGGGAGCGCTTGGCAGGGGGCGGCGGCGCAGCAGCGGCTTCGGCGGGGTCCTCGTCTGCGAGCGGCGCATCCTCGTCGGCGGCCACGGCTGGCTCTGGCGCGTCCGCGGGCGCTGCCGCTGCGGGCGGGGGCTCCTCTGCCAGCGGGCGCTTGGGCGCGGCGCGAGCGGTGGCCTGCGCCTGAACGCGGCGTTGCTGCACCGCCGCAGCCGCCTCCGCAGCGTTGGCAGCCGCCTCCGCCTCCGGCTCAGCCGCCTCGGGCTCGTCCAGCTCCAGCTCTTTGTCCCCCGCCTGCGGCGTGGGCTGCGGCGCCGCGGGCGGGGGCTGGGGCGGCGCCACTGCCACAGCCGCAGCGGTGGCAGCAGCAGCCGCGCCCCCTCGTCGCTCCATCTCGAACACCTCCACTCGCGCGGAGGCCACCTGCAGCTGCTGCAGCAGCGCATCCCGCTCCCTGGTGAGCAGCTCGCACTGCGCAGCCGTGGCTGCGCGCTCAGCCTCGCCCTGCGCCAACATCTGCTTGGCGGGCTGCAGCTCCCCCTTGAGCTGCTGCGTGAGGCGCTGCGACTCCTTGAACTTGGCCAGCAGCGCCCCCAGGCTCGCCTCGCGCGCCGCGAGCTTCTCCTGCACAGCCTCGCGCGCAGCGCCAGCAGCGCTCACCTGCTCCTGCAGGTCAGCCAGCGCAGCGGCGCTGGGCCCCGCTGCGGCGGCGGAGGCTGCTGCTGCTGCGGCGTCGATGGCGTCAGCCGTGCCCGCCGACGCTGCAGCCGCAGCCGCCTCGGCGGCAGCCGCGCGCTCCTCCAGCTGCTTGCAGCGCGCAGCCCTGGCCGCCTGGTCAGCCTCCCAGGCCTTGACGGTGAGGTTGGTGGGGTTGTAGGCGCGGATGTGCTTGCGCGCAATGGCCAGCTGGCTGCGGTCCTTCTCCAGCGCGTCCCTCAGGGGCTGCGCCTCAGCAGCCACAGCCTCCTGGAGCCGCACCTCCGCATCCGCTGCGCGCCGCTGTGCCTCCGCCGCCTCGTTCTTGACGCGCGTGTGCTCGGCCAGGTCCACGCTGCCGTAGCGCTGCTGCTGCGCAGCGTACCTCTGCTCCCAGCGGTGCGCCTCCTCCCGCGCCGCCGCGCGGCTCGCCTCCGCCGCCTCCGCCGCCGCCGCGGCGCGCGCCAGCTGCTCGCGCAGCGGCGTGGCGGCCTGCTCCGCCGCGTCTGCGCGCAGTCGCGCCGCGCGCTCAGCCTGCGCTGCGCGGTCCCGCTCCTCCAGCAGCGCCGCGTTGCTGCCGCGCAGGCTGTTCAGCTGCTCCAGCTGGCGCATGAGCTGCTGGTGCGCCTCCGCGCCAGCCTCGTGGGCAGCAGCCTGCTGCTCAAGCTGCTGCGCGCGCGCCCGCGCCTCCTCTGCCCCGCGCCGCGACTCTTCCGCGCTGCGCCGCCAGCGCTCCCGCTCGCCGCTCGCCACTGCCAGGCTGCACTCGGCCGCCTCCTTCTCGCGGCGCAGGTAGCGCACAACCTCGGCCAGGTCGCTCTCGCACGCCTGACCCTCCCCCTCGCCGCCACCGCCGCCCGCAGCGACAGCCGCGCCCGCGCGCGCCTCCAGCCGCTCCGCCAGCGCGGCGCTGTGCTCCTCCAGCTGGCGGCTCTTGGCCTGCGCGTCAGACAAGCCAGACAGAAGCTGCGTGCGCTCAGCCGCAGCAGCAGCCGCAGCCTCAGCGGCGCCGGCGCGCGCGGAGGCAGCCGCGTCGCGCTCCGCTCGGGCAATCGTCTCCGCGGCGGCGCGGGCGGACTCTTCGGCGGATAGCTTCTGGATGTTCGCCGCGTGCGCCACAACCTCTCGCTCGTAGGAGGACTGCGCCGCCCGCCACGCCGCGTGGTGCTGCGCCACGTCAGAGGAGAGGCTCTCGCAGCGCTGCTGCGCGGCGGCGGCGGCGGCCTGCGCGCCCTGCGCGGCGGCGCGCAGCGAGGAGAGCTCCTCAGCGGTAGCGCCGGCAGCTGCGTCTCGCTCCTGCGCGGCCGCAGCCGCGCGCGCCTCCCACGCGCCGGCAGCCTCCTGCGCCTGCGCGGCAGCAAGCTCGGCGGCCTGCACGCGGCCCGCAAACTCCTCTCGCTCACGGGCGGTGCCAGCCTTGTAGGCGTCGTAGGCGGCGGTCATGCTCGCTAGGGCTTCCTCCGCGCTCGCCGCAATGGCGCGGTACTGAGCCGCATGACCGGCGGCGGCGGCGGCCGCCTCTTGGGCAGCGGATGCTTCCTCCCGAGCACCCAGCGCGGCTGCAAGCAGCTCCTGCTCTCGCTCCACGCTGCCGGGCGCTCCGCCGCCGCCGCCGCCGCCGTGCGATCCCGCGGCGATGGCGCCGCGCAGGCTCTCCTCTGCGCGCGCCAGCTGCTGCTCCAGCGCTGCCGCGCGCGCGGCGGCCGCGTCTGCGCGCGCGCGCTGCTCCGCGGCGTCTGCGCGCACAGCAGCCTCGCAGCCGGCTGCGGCCAGCGCGGCTGCTGCCGCGCCCGCGTCCGCACAGCGCAGCGCGGCGGCGGCGTCGCGGGAGCGCGCGCGCTCCTCCTCCAGCGCCTGCGCCGCCTGCGCCCAGTCCCGGCGGGCAGCCGCCAGCGCCTCGCCTCCGCGCCGCAGCTCGCGGGCAGCCTCCTCCCGCGCGGCGGCGGCGATGTCCTTCTGGGCGGCCAGCTCGCCCGCCAGGCGGTGGCGCTCGCTGGTGGCCGCCTGGGCCTCGCGGCTGGCCCCAGCCTCGGCGGCTGAGAGCACAGCCTTTTCGGCAGTCAGGGCGGCCGCCTGACGCTGCGCGGCGCGCAGCCCGTCCTCCGCCGCGTCCCTCTGCGCGGCGGCGTCACGGGCCGCCTTCTCCTGGGCGGCAACCAGGCGGCTGAGCGCGCCCACGCGCTCGCCCAGCTGCTCCACGTCCCGGCGGGAGGCGGACGCAGCCTCCACCAGGCGCCCGTAGCGCTCCCGCTCGAAGGACGCCTCGGCCAGCGCAGCGCCCCGCTCGCCGCGCGCAACCGCAGCCTCCTCGCGCGCAGCCTCGGCGGCGGACCGCAGCGCGGCGACGTGAGCCTCGGCGTCTGCGCGCGCGTTGGCCAGCTCTTCGCGAGCAGCAGCCAGGGCCAGCGCCGAGTCGCCGCCATCGCCGCCGCTGCGCTGCGCGTCCGCCGAGGCGACCTCGCGGCTGGAGGCGGCCACCGCAGCCACAGCCGCCGGGTCGACGCGCGCTGCTGCGCCGCCCGCGGGCCCCGCCGCAGACGCAGAGTCCAGCAGCGTCTTGTACATGTCCCTCTGACGCACGATGCTCTGCACCAGCGCAGCCTGACGCTCCCGCTGCGCCCGGATGTCGTCCAGCTCTTTCATAGCGCCCGCCGTAGCCTCCGCCAGGCGCGCCTCGAAGCTGCGGCTCAGCTGGCGCTCCCCAGCCTCTTGATCCTCAGCCAGGCGGCGCAGGGAGGCGCGCAGCGCGACGTTCTGCGACTGAAGCTCGACGACGCTGCTGATGTCCACCAGCTGCTGCGAGATGACCGCCCCCGCGCTGCCCGCAGCAGAGGTTGCTGTGGCTGCGACGGCTTCAGTGCGGAACACGGTGGATGAGCCGCGCTTGAGTGTCTCCACTTCCAGCAGGAGCAGGACCACTTGCCGAGAGAGGTCTGCGCGAGTGCTCTCAGCGGCGGCAACCTCTCTGGCTGCGCGCTGCGCGTCTGACCGCGCCGCCGCCGTCTCCGCGTCTCTGCTGAGCGCGTCCCGCTGAGCTGCGTCGAGGCGCTGGGCCAGCTGGGCGTGCGCCTCCAGGGCGCGCTCATACTCGCGACGCTGCTCCGCGATGAGGGGCGCCTTGGCCTCCAGCTCGCCCATGATGGCGTCCAGGAAGCTCTGCACCCGACGACGCTCCTGCTGCTCCAGACGCAGCGCGTCAGCCGCCTGCGCGTACTTGCCGTACAGCTCGCTGCCGGACAGAGCACCTAGGCCCACAGGCATGCTGCCCGGGCTGCCCGACAGCAACTGCGCGCTGGGAGACAGCGCGCCCAGCGCGCCGGGCGAGGTGAACTCGGCACCCGCAGCAGCAGATGGGTTGCCGCCCTGTGCAGCAGCCGCCAGCGCACGCTGCAGGGCGGCGGTGCGCTGTTGCGCGTCTGCCTCAGCGCTGCGCCTCGCCGCATCGGCGGCGTCAAGCGCGCGGGCGTGCTGGCCCCGCATCTCGCCCATGTGGGTCTGCATCTCGGTGAGCACACCCTGGAGTTCAGTCACCTTGGCTTGTGAGTCGCTGCATCCGGCCGCGTGCAGCTCTGCGAGTCGCTTTGCGGCGGCCAGCTCTCGCTCAAAGTGCGTCTCTACAGCCGCGGCGTGCGCGCGCGCGTCGCGCAGCTGGGTGGAGGTTGCGTCCAGGGAGGCGTGCAGCTCCTCGGCGCGCTGTTGCGCGCGGGCAGCCTCTGCGCGCTGCGCTGCCGCGTCCGTCTCGGCGGCGGCCAGCGCTGCGCTGAGCTCACCCTGCTGCGCGCTCGCGCGGCGCCGCTCGGCCAGCAGGTCGCCGGAGCGCGCCTGTAGCTCCTCCCCCAGCCAGGTTGCGTGCTGCTCCGCCAGCTGCTTCTCGGCGGCGAGGCGCACGCAGCGAGCCTCGCAGCCCGCGGCTTTCGCCTCCGCGTCGCCGCAGCGCGCCTCCAGTGCCCCCCGCTCCTCCGTGAGCGACACCACACGCTCCAGGTGGGCCCGAGCGCTGCTGCTCCTCTCCTGCAGCTCGGTGGCGCGCTGATCCGCTCGCTCAACCAGCTCGCGCTTGTCAGCCTGCAGAGCGCGCACTTCCGCCTGGGGAGCGCGCGTCAGCGCCGGGGAAGCCTGGTGAGAGACGGGCACGAGCCTTCAAGCGTTCAGTCGCAGCCGAAGCCTCCAGTCGCGCCGCGTCCGCGCTCGCGCTCGCCGAACGGCTCCCCGCCAGCGCAGCGCTCGCCTGCGCCAGCTGCGTCGAGAGCCGCTCCCGCTCGGCGAGCACCTGTACAGGCCGCACGGGGAGCTTAGGGTTGTTCTCTCGCCGCACAGCCAAGCCACATACACGCGCCTTCGCGTGCTCATCTGACAGCGCCGTGTAACGCTGCTCCAACCCCTGGCTCGCCTGCTCCGCGTTGATGAGTGCGGCTTCAGCCTGCGGCGTCCGTGCGTGAGCATGTGTGTGCAGCGAGTGTCGCTTGCTGCTGCGCTACGCCGCGCCAATAAGCGCCAAGGGCCCACTGGGCGCGACGCCAAGACGCGGCAGCAGACCAGGCGAGGGCGCGGCACACGCAACGCGTGCGTGGAGCGCACCTTCGCTTGCTGTGTCTCAAGCGCAGCTTCCAGAGCGTTCACGCGCTCGCGCAGCACCGCCACATCGTCCATGTGGACCCACGCCCGTTCCGGAGGG
>Ga0049083_10000508_pt1 | contig 13830 bp, 7 predicted proteins | sample GreLakmeMI27MSRF_FD_66719 | JGI IMG/M metagenome (GOLD analysis project Ga0049083, IMG submission 66719) | Freshwater lentic microbial communities from great Laurentian Lakes, MI, USA - Great Lakes metaG MI27MSRF | ecosystem: Environmental > Aquatic > Freshwater > Lake | place: Great Lakes...
AGAGGCGAGCCGCGTCAGTCGAGCGATTGCGGCCTGACATTGTCGCATCGCGCGGCCATCACACCTGGGCGGCTCGGGGCTTGGCGGAGGCGGAGCAGGGCTAGGCGGGGGCGGCGAGGGCGGCGGGTGAGGAGAGGACCGCCTCGGAGGCCGAGGCCCAGGAGGAGGCGGCGAGTGACCGCCTCGCTTCTCGCTGCGCTCGTCGTCGTCTTTGCGCTTCTCCTTCTTTGACGCGTCTGCCTTGAGCAGCACTCGGGTGGCAGCAGTTCGGGCTTCACTCAGGCGGCGCACGTGCAGTCGAGAGGGCACCCGCACGCCAGAAGAGTACAGCTGCGTGCTGTCACCCACCAAGCTGTGCAGAGCAGACCTGCAGAGCCGGCGGATATGCGGTGAGCGAGTCAGCGGGTAAGCAGGCGGCGGCTCGGCTTGCAGACGTTGACTAGTACGCACCGCTCCAGCAACGCCAGGCTTGCGCCGTTCTCCTCCTCCTCGTCGCTCAAAAAGATCTGCACGCGCGCGGGAGGTGCGTGAGGCGGCAGCAAGCAGCGGCGGAGTCTGAGCCAACGCGTGAGGCGTGGGCGCCCGAGGGCTGAGGTCCCACCCGGCTCCGCAAAGCACCCCACGCACCGTCAGCACGTCCACCTCGGCTTGGTGAGTCCAAGCCCCTGCGGCGCGCGGCGAGACGGCCTGGTGCTCCTGGTCCGCAGCAGGAAATGTGGGAACATTTCGCCCACCCAGCACCACCCTCGCGCAGAGCACCGCCGCGAGCGTGGCGTGGCGCATGCTGTCAGCAGCTGGGGATGGAGGGTGTATGGAGCGAACACGCGCGTCAGGCCACCCAAAAAGTATGTCAGATCTACACGGCAAGACCGTGTGCCTAGACCTTCTCGCCGTCTATATCTGAGGAGGAGCCGTTGCGCACGTGCCCAGCGGAGGCTGACGTCCGCACGAGCATCGAGTCGCGCTTCTTCCCCTCGCCATCCTCGGCCGGCCCATCCGCCTTGTCCGCCGCCAGCGCCTGCACCGCCTGCGGGCCGCCCTTGGCCTTGTTGTAGAGGAAGAAGCCGACGATGGAGACTGTGTATCCAAAAGCCTGGATGCCGCTCACCAGGTTGCCAAACAGCACGGTGCTGATGCCCACCACGCCCACGTTCTTGAGCTGGCCCAACACCTTGAAGGTGAGGCTGCTGGTGGTCTGGATGACGCCGTAGGACAGCAGGTTCACGAAAAAGCCGAGCGTGGCAGCCAGGATAAACGCCATCGGGTTGGCCAGCACGATGCCCATCGCGTTCTCATCACGCATGCGCGACAGCTCCAGCGGCAAGATGAAGAAAACCATCCACACAAAGCCGGCGGGCGTGAAATAGTACATGCCCTCGATCAGCCCCAGCTTCATGTTCCCCAGCAGGTACTGTATGGCGGCCAGCTTACAGGCCTCGCAACACTCGGAAGTGAGCATAATCACAAAGCCCAGCACCGAGAAGGCGAGCTCGCCCCACGAAGCAATAGCAGTGCCAACCGCAATGATGCTCACTGCAACCGTGACCGGCGTGGAGGGCTTCTCCAGGCGCGCCGCCACCAGCACTAGCATGGTGAGCACGGGCGTGGCCGCCTTGAGGATCTGGATGAAGGAGACGGAGAGGTACAGGTACGCGAGGTTGCCAAACCCCAGCGTCGCTGCCTGCGCGCACACGCAAGGCTGGCTCAGCGCTGCAGCAGGGCTACACAGCGCTGCGGGGACGCGCCATGAGGAAGCCCAGGGGCAGGATGCGTCGCGTGTAAAAGTCCCTCGTGATCTTAGCCTCTTTCAGCGGGTGTGTCTTCAGCCCGTGCACCAGGAAGGCGGCAGCCAGAGAGGAGAAGCCCATGCCGAGGCTGGGTGCAGGGGGGTGAACAGGGGTGTGTGGGAGGTGGAGACGCGACTGCCGTGCGCACGACGCACCTGGACAGCGTCAGCGGGTAGTGGAAGTCCAGGTTGGACAGAATGTACTTGTTGAGCAGGATGAGGCCGCTGCTGGCTACCGCCCAGCTGAGCGAGTAGCAGACAGCCATGAGCAAGTCAAGCGATGCCATGGCTCCTCAGAAGCACGCCCAGGCGCCCCACGCAAGCCTTGAGAGTGTGGCGAGCGAGCGCGGCACGCCGCGGCGGTCACGCTGCGCGGCCTGGCAGTGTGTGAACGAGGACCGCAGGCAGCAGGTTCTTGGAAGCGCAGGCACCTGGCCCTTGCCCACGTAGAGCGGTCCGCACAGTCCCTCGCCGGGGCCCGCGCGTCAGACACACACACCCCGGAGGAGTGCGCTGTGGCCGTGCGTGGGGACGGGCCGCCGGCCGCGCGCGGTCCGAGTTCCGGGAGGCAGATGCGGGCAGTCTGAGCGCTGCCGGTACACTTTTCGGTCGTACTCACGACGTCTCTGATCGCGTCTCGCCCTCGCCTGCTGCTTTGCATGGACCCTGGGCGGCAAGCACCTAAGGAGACGCCTAAAAAGGAGGACCTCTTTGAGCGTGTGCGCCAGGCCGCCGCAACCTACCTGGAGCAGGACGGCTGGCGCCTGGAAAAGCCGCGTCACAACCCCAAGGTGCTCTCCGCGCCCGAGTGAAGCACACGCGATGCACGCCATGCACGCCTTGGCACCGTGCACACCACGTCCCCGCAGCCCTCGCGCGCGCTGCTGCTGCGGTGAGCTGGAGTCTGAGCTGGGACTTCTGGTGAGCCAGAAGGCTGTTGCCCGGCGGCCCAGCCCGCTGATGCCGCCGCACCGGTGCGTGGAGGCGCAACTGGAGGCGCTGGCGCGACCGGATTACCCCGAAGACGGTGACGGGCTGCGCACAGCCTTCGCCTTTGCGCTGCGCGCGGCGGACAGCAGGGTGGCGCCCCGCTGGGGCGCGGCGGGCCCAGGCGACGGGCGGGTGTTGGGTTGGTCCCCCAGGCGCACGCGGCTGGTCGCGCCCGGAGCAGGCTTTGAGCGCTTCGTAGCTGCGCTGAACCAGCTGCCCTACCAGCTGCTCCTGCGCCACGAGCGGTCGGAGCTGCTGGCGTGGCCAGCCTTCAACGAGGCTACAGCCGAGTGCGAAGTGGTGGCGCGCGTGTGGCCGGCACCCTCGCACGAGCTCCCGCACGGCACGCAGCCGTGGCGGGACTTCACCTTTCGGCTGCGCTGCGTGGAGGAGGGGCCGCACAAGGGGTGCTGGATGACGCGCCACGTGGAGACGCCTTGGGACACTCGAAACTACGTCTAGAGAAATCCAAGCCCTGAGGTCATTCTGAAAATCTGAATAGAAGCCTTCACGCGGTCATCAGTAGCGCGCACGCTTGTGGTTGCCGCTGCCAGCTGCGCCCGGCCCCCGGCCCAGCTGGGGTGGCGGCAGGGGCAGCGGCGGGCCCAGCGGGCCGCCCCGCCCGCCACCCGGGTAAGGCGCCCCAGGCAGCCCCGCTTGCGCGCTGTCGCGCCACTGGGCGGGCATGGGCGGCGGCGCCTGCACACGAGACCCCTGCGGCGGGCCGGGGGGCAAACCTCGTTGCTGTTGCGCTCCGCGACCCCCCATCGGCGCAGGCGGCAGCGGCGGCGCGACGGGAAGGCCGCGTCCGCCCGCGCTGGTCCAGCCGCTCGGTGGCTTCGGCGCCAGCGCACGCGGCGGCTCAATGCCCAGGCGGTTCTGTTGGCTGGCCTCCCCGCCACCGCCCTTCAGCTGCGCGGAGGGCGGCGGCGGCGGCGGCGGCGGTGGCGGCGGCGGCGGCGCGCGGGGCTGGCGGGGCGGGGGTGCGGCGTGAGCAGAGCCGCGATAGTCAGCGGCGCCGCCGGGCGGCCTCCGCGCAGGCGGCGAGGCGTCGCGAGCCTTGCTGCGCGCAGCAGACGTGCCCGCGCGCTTGGGTGAAGGCTGCGTCGCCTCCCGTCCCCGCGCGAGGCTCGCTGCGCTGCTCGGGGGGGGAGGAGGCGCTCCAGCCACAGCCTCGTCTCCGCTGAAGTCAACGTCCTCGTCGCCGCCCAGAAGCTCGTCCAGCGTGGTGGCCACCGCCACGGCGGGCTTGCGGGCGCCGGCAGCGTCTGCAGCGGCACGGCGATGCGCGGAGGAGAATCAACACGGGGGCACAGCGAGAGACACGGGCGCTGGCAGCTGGCGGCCGTGACCGGCGGCAACACTCACCGGCTGGCGCGTCGTCGGGCGGTGGCTGCGCAGCGAGGGCGCTCTCTCGAGCAGAGTCCAGCAGCGCTGCAAGTTCACGAGAACGCACACGCTCCCGCTCCAAGGCCGCAACCGCCTCGGCAAGCTGCGCCTCGAGCGTGGCGAACGCCTCGCGCCCGGCAGTCTGCGCCATGAGGCGTCTCCGGAAGCTGCGTTCACACACAGCCAGCCAACCCTAACGCGGGGGCAGACAGGAGATGGCGACAGTGTTTCAATCCCCGCGACGCGACACGAGACAGCCGAGGACAGCAGGTCTGACGAGTCTTCGATTCAAATTTCTATCTGTGCAGCTGTGCAGAATCTGGTGAGGGGAGGGGCGCAGCGAGCGGGATCGGTCGTCTTCGGCATGTGCGTGGCCTCGCCCATGTGCTCTGGTCGGCTTCGTTCTCCTCTGCTGCTAGTTCATGACTGCGGGCGCGCGTTGCGTAGCCTTACGCTGAGTTGTGCAATTCAGAGCCGTTCTTCTGTGCAGAAGATAAGACGCATCATCGCTTCCGCCAGTCGACGACATCTGTCCCTGACCCACCGTCTCTTGTCACGGCGCTAGCGATGTGGCCATGGACACCAGTCGCGCGATGTCCAGAGCTGATGGCATGGGCGGCTGCATGAGCTGTGGCTGCGCGTTCAGATTGTTGGCTGGCATTGCCTGCGGCACAACAGCTGTGGAGACGACCACCGCGAGCAGGTTGGCGGTGGGCTGACATCCCAGCACCCGTCCCGCCCACTCAGACGGAGGCACCAGAAAGAGGGTGGTGTCTCCAGCCTTGGCCACGCCCGCGCGCTCGCGGTCGCGCAGGTAGGTGACGAACTCCTGGAGCGCCGCCACGTCAGCAGAGGCGGCCGGGGCGAGCTGGAGGAGGCGGTAGGGCACCTGCTGCAGGTGCAGCGCCAGGTTGTTGAGGTCCGTGCGCGCCGTGCAGTTCAGCTCCGCAGGCAGCGCGCCCGGGCAGCCGCGCACGCACGCGACGGAGCACACGGGCGCGCCGCTCTTAGCGATGCGACCGCGCCAGCCGGGTCCGCCGGACTCGACAGGCAACGCGTCGCCCAGGGGGGGCCCGACCGGCGCCGAGCCAAACGCGCCAGGCGCAACACCCAGGGCAGGCGGCGGCGGCGGCGGGGCCATGACCATCTGCTGCGGAGGCGCTGACAGGTACATGCCCCCAGGAAGCGACATTGGTTGGGCCGGGGGGGGCGGCGCCATCGTGTGCTGCATCAGTACCGGCATGGACTGTTGCATGCTCATGCCCATGCCCATCCCCGCGGCGCCGAGTTGGCCCGGACCAAGCAGTGGGGCTGCGAAGCCAAGCATCTGTGTGTGGCTGTCGCCGGGCGTCCAGCCGCTGTGCGGTGCGACATGCTGCGCGGGCGAAGGCGCGGGGGGGGCCTGGGGCAGAGGCGTGGTGGTCTGGTCCCACCCGGTGCTCTTGCGGCGCCCCGGCGGCGAGCGGGAGCGAGAGTGCGACCGAGAGTCGCCCCTTCGTCGCAGTGCCCCTCGCCCGCGCCGCGGGCTGGGGCTGCGCGAGCGGCGGCGGCCTTTGCCGCGCGCGGGGCTGCGCAGGCGATGGGGCTGCGTGAGCTCGAGGGAGAGGGGCGACGCTCAACTGCAGACTCGGAGGCGCACCCTGACTGACCGCCATCGCGCGCTTCCGTGGTGACGCTGCTGGAGAACTTGACGTGCATTTGCCCGCTGCCGATCGGGTAGTTCTGCGAGCGGGCGGGCGTCAGCGCTCGCACACTCAGCTGAAGGTGGAGGCTCTAGCGCACGCGCCTGCATCACGCTCTTGGCATGCACGGCCGCCTCGACGGTGCGGAAGATGACGAATGCGTAGCTGCGGTCGTCGAACGTGCGCACACGCTCCAGGCCACCACACGACCTGAAAGCGCCCACCAGCTGCTCCTCGCCCACGCGCAGGCCCGTGGGGAAGCCCACCCACAGCACCGCAGTGGCGCGCTCCGAACTGCCGTCATGAACCTGCTTTGGGTGGGTGGGTGCAGCGATGGGGTCCGTCAATGCCACAGCTTGGAGAGAGCAGGAGCCTTTATCAGGGCCGCAGCCGAGAGCTGAAGGCTGAGATGGGCGCGCTGCAATGCGGGCTGAGCGTGCTGCTTTTGGCGGTACCCAAGCTCATAGCAGGAGCCATGCTGTGAGCCTGACGGACTGGCCGATAGTCGCCTCGCCACGCGAGCCAGGGCCTGGCGTCACAACTGGAGCCGTCCACATGTCTCCTTCGTGCCGTCATGCGCACCCCTCTGGCCGTGCGTGCGCGCATGGATGAATGGAGCTGCAGGGCGCTGCTCATGCTGCCGTGCATAGGTGGTGGTGCGCACAGACTGTGTGCGATGGGAGTGTGTGGGAGAGGTGGAGGGGCTGCGTACCCCTGGAGCTGATGCGCTGCCGCCTGGCACCTGCCTTGACGGTGGAGGGTGCCCGGCAGCGGAGGCTGTGCTGTTGGCCCCTCCCTTGAGCTCAAAGCTCAGCCTGAGCTCCGACCCGCTTATCACCTGCCCTTGGAGCGCGTTGCTCGCCTGCACCGCGTCCCGCACGCGCACGTACTCCACAATTGCGCTGCCCGTCCCTGCGTCGCTAAACTGGATGCCCACCACGGCGCCGTAGCTCTGCGCACGCCTCAGCTCCTGCGAGCCGCCCACCTGACGCGGCGACGCACGCACCGTGAACTGCGCAGCCCACTGGTCCATGGAGAAAGCACGCGACAGGCCGGAGACGCAAAGCACAGGGCTGGGCGTGCCCGTCTTTGTGAACTCGATGCGCACGGCCGGCCCCCCCAAAGGAGTGCCGCCCAGCGCGGTGAGGGCGGCGAGCGCGCCAGGAACCGTCTGGGGGAGGCGTAAGGTGCAGAGTGCCTCGAAGCGCGCGTGCTGCTTGCCTTCATGTTCACGAACGCGTAGTGCTTGCCGGGGTATGTGGTGACGCTGTCTACGTCGCCGAAGCGGCGAAAGTGGGTGCGCAACTCTTCCTCGCTTACCTTGTTAGGGTAAGCCGCGTCAGCGCCCCACCTCTGGGCCCAACGCTGCTGCCACAGGCCGCACCTTCTGCACCAGGTTGCCCACCCACAGGTGTCGCGAGTGCACCACAGGCAGCGCGCCATTGTCAGCAGGCAGCGAGGGTGGTGGAGGCGGCGCTGCTGTGGCGTAGGCTGGAGGTGGCGCAAGCGGCCCTAGGCCGGTGCCTAAGGGCTGCTGCAGCCAGTCGGGAACCTGCTGCGGGGCCTGCTGGAGGTACATCACGGGCGGGTGTGACCACGTGAACCGGAGGGCGCTGTCGTTTGGCAGGCAGTCTTTGATGATGCCACGTCACCTCATCAACGAACACCACAGTGACACGCTCGCCTGCCCCGTTACGCCTGCAGGCGCTGACTGTGCGCCATTGTGCTGCGTGTGGAAACCTCAGAGAGAGATTGCTGCAGAGGCCGCGGAGACCGCTGAGAGCAAATGCTCCTCACTCCCGCTCGCGCGCCGTGCCTGCTGCAACCGCGGAGAGGCGCCGGCGAGTGCGCGCGCTCCTTTGCGCTCGCGTCGCCTGCGTTGCGGCGGCGCCACAGCCGCCATGCCACCTCATCGCTCCGTTGCGGCGCCTCAGCCTCCAGCAGCCACGACGAGGACACTTCGTACGACGTGGTGGTGGTGGGCGCCGGCCACGCGGGCTGCGAGGCTGCGCTGGCGTCCTCGCGGATGGGCGCGCGCACGCTGCTGCTGACGCTCAACCTGGACCGAGTCGCATGGCAGCCCTGCAACCCCGCCGTGGGCGGGCCCGCCAAGAGCCAGCTGGTGCACGAGGTGCGTGGCGGTGGCGCGCCCCGATGCAGCTGCACGCATCCTCTTTACTTCTCCGCCCCTCCAGGTCGACGCCCTGGGCGGCGAAATGGGCAAGATGGCGGACCGCACGTACCTTCAGCGCCGCGTGCTCAACCGCAGCAAGGGGCCCGCCGTGTGGGCGCTTCGGGCTCAGACCGACAAGCGCGAGTACAGCACTGTGATGCGCGGCGTGCTGGAGGCGCAGCCCCTGCTGGACTTGCGCGAGGGCATGGTCACGGAACTGGTGCTGGGTGCCAACGGGGAGGTAAGCGGCGTAAAGACCTTCTTCGGAGTCACCTTCAGCTGCAAAGCGGCGGTGTTGACAACAGGGACCTTCATGGTGCGTGCTTGCTGCGCCGCGCACGCAGCGGTGCCGTCTGACGCTGTGTCGGCGTGTGCTCAGAACGGCCGCATCTGGGTTGGTCGCCAGTCAATGGCTGCGGGTCGCTCTGGAGAAGCCCCTAGCGAGGGACTGACTGAACATCTGCAAAGCTTGGGCTTTGAGACGGACCGCCTGAAGACGGGCACCCCCGCGCGCGTGGATAGCCGCACGGTTGACTACAGCCAGCTGGAGGCTCAGCCAGGGGACGAGGAGGAGCGCTGGTTCAGCTTCGACCCTCAGGTTTGGGTGCCCCGCCCGCAGCTGTGCTGCCACCTCACCCGCACCACGGCCGCCACGCACGCTCTGATCCGCGAGAACCTTTTGGAGACGCCCGTGTACGGCGGCTGGGTCAAAGGGGTAGGGCCTCGCTACTGCCCCAGCATCGAGGACAAGGTTGTTCGCTTCGCCGACAAGGAAAGCCACCAGATCTTCCTGGAGCCGGAGGGGCGCAGCACGCCGGAGGTGTACGTGCAGGGCTTCAGCACGGGGCTGCCGGAGCGGCTGCAGCTGGCGCTGCTGCGCACGCTGCCGGGCCTGGAGAAGGTCACCATGCTTCGCCCTGCGTATGCGGTGGAGTACGACTACCTGCCGGCGCACCAGTGCTGGGCCACGCTGGAGACGAAGCGGGTTGGGGGGCTCTTCTTTTCGGGGCAGATCAACGGAACCACCGGCTACGAGGAAGCTGCGGCGCAGGGGCTGCTGGCCGGGGTGAACGCGGCCCGGCTGGCTGGTGGGCAGGCGCTGGTGTCGCTGCCGCGGGAGGGGAGTTACCTGGGCACGCTGGTGGACGACCTGGTGACCAAGGACCTGCGTGAGCCGTACCGCATGCTCACCAGCCGCTCCGAGTACCGCCTGCTGCTGCGGTCCGACAACGCGGACGAGCGGCTGTCCCCCACCGGCCGCGACTGGGGCCTGCTGGACGAGCGCCGCTGGGCGCTCTTCCAGGCCAAGCAGGCGCGCATCCAGGCGGAGCGGGTGCGCCTGGCACACCACAAGTGCGTGCCCGGCAGCCCGCTGGCCCTGGCCGCTGTGGAGGTCACACAACAGGCGCTGGAGCAGCACCTCAGCCTGGAAGAGCTGCTGCGCAGACCGCACCTGCACTACGACACGCTGCTACTGCACGGCGCGGGTGATGCGGGGCTGGCCAGAGGAGAGCAAGAGGCTGCGGAGGTTGGCATCAAGTACGCGGGGTTCATCGCGCGCCAGCAGCGCCAGCTGGACCAGGCTGCCAGCAAGCACGGCAAGGCGCTTCCGGAGGATCTGGATTACCGGGGCATCCAGACGCTGTGCATGGAGGCGCGGGAGAAGCTGAGCAAGGTGCGCGTGCGGCTGGCTGTGGAGTGAGCGAGCGATGCAAGCGTGTCGTTGCGCGCGCTCACGCACGCCGCCCCCCCGTCGCATCGCAGTTCCGACCCGCCACCATCGGGCAGGCGTCGCGCATCGGCGGCGTGTCGCCCGCTGACGTCACCGCGCTTCTGCTTCACCTGGAGCTCTCTCGCCGGGCAGCCGCCAACCTGGCACGCGCAAGCCGAGCCGACGCGGAGCAGCCGGTCGGCAACGAGGCGCTGACACCTGTGTGAGCGGGAGTGCTTGCGCGTGGTGGCCTGTCCACTCTGTGCATGTGAGAGTGAAATTTTGTTGCTTGAGATCAAATACTGCACACAGTGGTCCCCCCCCCGAGCGCTGGTTACCACCGTCGTCCCCCAGCCGCACTGGGTACATGTGCTGAGCGTGCTGAGCGTGCTGAGCGTACGTTGGGTGAGCTGGTGCGGCCATGTCAGATGGGGAGTCGCCCGCTGCTCTGGCGCCCGCTGCACCGCATGCCCCGGCGTCCTGGAAGACCTGGCACAGCGATGGAGACATCGATGAGCGTCGGAGGCTGATTCACGAGATGTGCGTGGCGCTGCGCACTGTTCGCTTGGCGTGTTCCTGTGCTGACACGAGTCTGGTGGCGCTGCAGTTTGAAGTTGTTCCAATCTCGCAAGCCCAGCGTCACCCGCGAGTGGGAAGCGAAGCTTCCTGATTTCGTGCGGCGCCTGGAGGAGGCTCTGTACCGAAACGCATCCAGCAAGGTGCGATTGGAAGCTCTGCCTCTCGCTCCCAGGCCGCCTGCTCCTGCGGTAGCAGCGTGCAGGCTTTTCAGCACAGCCTGCACAGCCTGCACAGCTCTCTGCGCCGCAGCAGCGCTGCTGAGGCGTCTGTTACGTCGCGCGCGGTACACTCTGCGCTTTTGGCGCATGCGCTGTGCCCTGGCGCCTGCACTCGCAGCGGCTGCGTTTTCCGCCGGCTGCGCGAGTTGTGCACCCTTTGGCATGCTCGCTTTCCCCGCCGGCAGCCCCTGCTTCGCGGCAGCGCTTGACTCATGCTTTCGCTTGGGGCCCTCCCTCCTCCCTCGCGCAGGCCGAGTACTGTAACGTGGACACGCTGGAGCAGCGGCTGCAGATGGTGGCCCGGCGCATGGTGGGAGGCAACAAGAGCGGGCACGGAGGCGGCGATGCGATGGGAGGGGGCGCAGCTGCAGGAGGGCGAGGGGAGGCCGGCCATGGGGCGCTGCTGGTCGGCGGCGCCTTCGGCGATGCGGGCGCGCACAGCTTCGACGGACTGGGTGCGTACGGCTACGGGGTGAAGGCTGAGGGCGGCGCGGGCGCGAGCGGCGCGGGATTCGCGTCGCCCGGTTCCGGCGAGCCGGGCGGGGCGCTGGACTTCACGACGGGCGCGCACGGCACCGGCGGCGGCGGGGTCAAGCTGGAGGGCAACGGGCTGGGCGTATCGCTGGGCGCCGGCGCGCTCGCGGGCGCCGGTGGACAGGTTGCTGGCTCGCAGCACTTCCGTTCGGTCCCGGGCTACGACGCGCAGGTGCGAGCCGCCCGCCCGCCCGCCGCTCCGGGCTGCCCGGCCGCGCCACTCGCGCCGGGGGCGTGCCTGCGCGACCGCGCGCCCAGGCTGCCGGGCAAGGGAGCTTGTTGCGCACAGGGCTTTTCGCGCGCGCCCAGCTCCTCGATCGTACACGCCGCATCGCGTCTCTGCCGCCCCGTGCCCTCACGCATGCACCCGCTGCCCGCCCGCAGCCGGCGCTGAACAGCATGGCCCTCAATGGTGCGCGGGCTGGAGGGCTGCAAGCGGCAGACCCTGCGCGCGCCTGCCAGCCTCGCTCGCCCTCCCGCGCGCCACGCCGCACCAATGCCCCATCTAGCGCCGCCCATCGGCGCACATGCGGCCCGGCCATGCGCCGCGGGGAGCACGGGCCGCAGATTTGGGCGGATGGTGCTCAGCGGGCGCGCGCCGTGGGAGGGCCTCACTTTTCGCGCACTTCCGGGCACCCACTCACTCCCCCGGTCCTATCTCCTCCGCCAGATAACCCCCTGGCTGCCAGCGTGCAGATCTTGACTGCCGAGCAGCGCGCTGCGCTGATGGCGCAGCAGTCAGCTGCACTGAGTCACGCCGGTCTGGGCGCACAGCACTCACTCGGCACCCCCCGAGGCGGCCTGCCATCCTCCGGCGCCAACCTGAGCCTGAGCATGGGCATGTCGCTGGGGCTGAGCGGCGGCATGAGCGGCGGCATGCCCCCCCCCTCCGACCTGCTGCAGACGGATGATCAGAAGCGGCAGGAGCTGGAGCGCGTGTACATCGTCAAGCAGCAGCGCTGGCTCCTCTTCCTGCGCCACGCCAGCAAGTGCACAGCGGTGGAGGGGCAGTGCCCCTTCACGCCCCACTGCCACGTGGCCAGGAAGCTGTGGGAACACGTGCTGAGCTGCCAGAACGGCGCCTGCAACTACCCCCGCTGCGTGGCCAGCCGGGAGCTGCTGAAGCACCACCAGCGCTGCCAGGACCCGCAGTGCCCGGTGTGCGCGCCCGTGCGGCAAGCCATGCAAAAGCAGCGCAGCGGCCAGGGGCCGGGGGGCGCGCAGCAGCAGGTCAGCATGGGCATGTCCGCCGCGCAGCAACAGCAGGCTGTGATGCGCCAGGGCGGCTACGCGGTGGCCCAGGCTGTGGCCTCGCACGCTGCGGGGGGCGGCCGCTCTGGCCACGGGCCCAGCAAGCGCGCGCGCATGGAAGCTGCGCCGCCGCCGCAGCAGCAGCCGAGCACGCAGTTGATTGAGCGGGGCGTGACGCGCGCGCGGTCGGGCGCGGCTGGGCCCGAGGGCACCAGCCTCTGCGAGTGCTTCAGCGAGGAGGAGATCCGAGTGCACCTGGCCTCCCTGCGCATCCCCGAGACCAAGCTGGCGTCGGGCGTGCCCATGTCCGCCCGGCGGCGGGAGCAGGAGTCGGCTGCGGTAATGGCGGCCGCCTCGCCCGCAGCCTGCAAGGCGTGCGGCGTGGAGAAGCTCTCCTTCGAGCCGCCCCCGATGTACTGCACCAACTGCAACGTGCGCATCAAGCCCAAGCAGACCTACTACCTGGCGGGTGCGCCCACGCAGTCGGACAAGCAAACCTTCTGCACCGGCTGCTTCAGCGGCTTCGGACCCTCTATTGAGATCGACGGCAACCGCTTCGCCAAGAACCAGCTGACCAAGCGCAAGAACGAGGAGGACCTGGAGGAGAGCTGGGTCGCCTGCGACAGCTGCGAGGCGTGGGTGCACCAGATCTGCACCCTGTTCAACGGGCGGCGCAACGAGAACGGGGACAGCGCCTTTACCTGCCCCTCCTGCATCCTGGAGCAGATGAGCCGCGGCGAGCGGCAGCCCACCGTGGCGCGGCCCAGCAGCCAGCAGCCGGCTTCAGCGCTGCCCAAGAACGTCCTCTCCGACTTTCTGGAGGAGCACCTCAGCTCGCGACTGACGGCGGAGCGGGCGGAGCGCGCGCGCGTGCTGGGCAAGCAGCCGGAGGAGGTGCCTGGCGCGGAGGGGCTGTGCATCCGCGTCGTCTCCTGCATCACCAAGCAGATGGCTGTCAAGCCCGAGTTCCGGCGAGCCTTTGGCCCCAGCGGCTACCCCAGCAGCTTCCTGTACCGCAGCAAGGTTGTGATGCTCTTCCAGAAGATCGAGGGCGTGGACGTGTGCCTGTTCTGCATGTACGTCCAGGAGTATGGGGCTGACCAGCCACACCCCAACAACCGCCGCGTGTACCTCTCCTACCTGGACAGCATCAAGTACTTCCGCCCCGAGGTCATGTCCGTGCGTAACAACGAGGCGCTGCGCACCCACGTGTACCACACGCTGCTGGTGGGCTACCTGGAGTACGTGAAGCGCCGGGGCTTCACCTCCGTCTACATCTGGGGCTGCCCGCCGCTGCCAGGGGAGGACTACATCCTGTACTGCCACCCCACGCGCCAGAAGACGCCCAAGAGCGACAAGCTTCGCGAGTGGTACATCAAGATGTTGGGCTTTGCGCAGAGCGAAGGGCTGGTGGTGTCGCTGGGTAACCTGTTCGACGAGCTCAAGCTGGACAGGGAGGAGCCCCGCTCAGCCATGGACGTGCTGTACTTCGACGGCGACTACTGGCCAGGCGCGGC
>Ga0049083_10000509_pt1 | contig 13826 bp, 9 predicted proteins | sample GreLakmeMI27MSRF_FD_66719 | JGI IMG/M metagenome (GOLD analysis project Ga0049083, IMG submission 66719) | Freshwater lentic microbial communities from great Laurentian Lakes, MI, USA - Great Lakes metaG MI27MSRF | ecosystem: Environmental > Aquatic > Freshwater > Lake | place: Great Lakes...
GCCAACCTGACCCTGACACCCGACCACACGGCGCGCGCGGTCACCGCCGGCGCGCCCGCCGCCGTGACCACCGCCTGCGCGCTGCACCTGAAGCGCAGCCAGGACGTGGCGCAGCAGTGCTGCCGCGTGCTGGCCCACTGCGCCCAGGGCGCCACGCCTGCGCTCAAGGCACGACTGGTGGCGCTGGGCGGCGCGGAGGCTGCGGCGGCGGCGCTGGCGGCGCACCCGCAGCGCCCGGGAGTGGCGGAGGCCGCCGCCGCTCTCTGCAGCGCGCTGGCGCAGGGCGGCGACGCTGCGGCGGCGCTCATGCCCGCGCGCACGCAGCTGGTGGCCGCGCTCCACGCCAACCGGGCGCACGCGGGCGCCGCCGCCGCCTGCTGCAAGGCGCTGGGGGCGCTGGCTGGCGGCGGCGCGACTGCGGCGCGCGCCGTTGTGGCTGCCGGGGGCTGCGACGCGCTGCTAGGCGCCGCGCGCGCGCATCCGCGGGCGCCGCGCGTGCTCGCCTCGGCGCTGGGCGCGCTGGCGGCGCTGGGCGCCGCTGAGGCCGAGGAGGGGCGCAAGCTGTGCGTCAACGGGGGGCCGCTGCTAGCCGTGGGCGCCGCAACAGCCTTTCCGGCCAGCGAGCCCGTCGCAGCGGCTGCCTGCGCCCTCATTGCAGCCTGCGTGACCGCGGCGCCGGAGCTGTGCGGCCGCGTTGCCTCCGCCGGCACGCCCGAGGCGGCCGTGGCTGCGCTCAAGGCCCACGGCGCCGCGCCCGCCGTGGTCGGCGCCGCCGCGGACGCGCTGGGCGCGCTGGCGCGCTGCGGCGAGGCTTGCTGCCTGCGCTGCCTCTCCGCGGGCGCTCTGGACTTGCTTACGCAGGCGCTGTGGGCAGCCAGCGAGGCGCGTGCGCCGCAGGTGGCCGCCGTCTGCCGCGCCATCGCGGCGCTGGCGCCGCACCCGGGCGCGGAGGCGAAGGTGGTTGCCAAACGAGGCCCCCTCTACGCTCTCGTCGCCGCGCTGCTGCTGGCGCCGCAGGACGCGCTGGTGCAGAGCGCCGGCCTAGAGGCGCTGTCCGTGTGCGCGCGCACGCCCGGCGCCAGCCTGGTGGCTGCTCAGGCTGGCGCCGTGGAGGCTGTGGTGGCGGCGATGCGCCTGCACGGCAGCTGCGAGGACGTGCAGAGGCACGGCAGCGCGGCGCTGTGGCGTCTGGCGTTTGAGACGGACAACGTGGTGCAGGCCTGGGAGCGAACCGCCATGACGCCCGGGGGGCTGGCCATGCTGTGGCGCTCCTTCAGGACGCACTCGCTGGCGCTCAGCCCCGCAGAGCACGTGTCGGGTGCCGCAGCGGCTGCGCAGCGCGGCGCGGGCGCGGTCGCGCGCGCGGCCAACGCGAACGTGGATGCGCGCATGCTGCAGGCTGCGCTGCAGGGCACGCTGGCTGACTTTGTGGCTGCGCTGCTGGCGCACGCGGATGCGACGCTGCGCGAGGGCAGCTCGCGTCTGCGGCTGCACATGGCCAGCGCTGTGACGGCGGCCACCACGGGCCTGGTGCCTGCCGCCGCGGGGCGCAGCCTGGACAACAAGTAAATGAACTCTGTTCACACTCTCACTGCTAGAGGCGCGTCGACAGGTGCAAGTCGTCGTCGCCGTCCCTGGACAGCACGGAGCGCCCCCAGAAGCGCCCAGCCACCGCCACGGACGCTGGCGCTGAGCGGAACTGTTGCTGCGGCTGCTCCCCTCCCCACCCCGCTGCAGCCACCACGCTGCGCGTCCCCGCCCGCGCAGACAGGTGCGCCGCCGCGTCAGCCTCCACCGCCAGCAGTTCCGCGCGCAGCTGTGACACGGCTGCCGCGCGCTGCTTCTCCTGGCGCGAGGGCTCGGCCAGGGGGGTGCCCCGCCACCCGAACCCGTCCCCAGACGCAGCCTCATCCCCCAAGTGGAGCCGCGCCACCGCCGCAGCAAGCGCCAGCGAGCTCGCCGGGCGCTCCTGGTGCGCGGCTGGCGCCAGCTCCAGGTCCCCAACCTCAGCAACCTCCTTCTCGGCACTGAGCGGCAAGCAGCAGCGCCACAGTCTGCCCCGCCCCGGCCTGGCCTCAAGTTTGGCGCCCAGCATCGCCCCCGAGTGCAGCAGCGCAGCAGCCAGCAGCGCAGCACCCTGCAGCAGGAAGATTGTGCTGAGGTCTCTCAGTTTCGCGGGTCGCCACAGCAGCGCCCCAGCCTCCCCCGCAGCCGCGCCGCACGCCGCGCGACCCGGCATTTGCTGCTCCGCCGCCCGGGAGAAGGCGCCCCCCGGGGCCTGCGCCGCCGCGGTGAAGACGGAGAGCGCACGCGCCGCATCGCCCTGCCACGCGAGCGATAGCGGCAGCGCAGCGACGGCGGTGGCGACAGCCTGGGCGATGTAGCCCTGCGCGCCGCAGCCGCCCGCATAGGCCAAGTCCGCGTCCGTAAGCAGCGCCGCGCCGCAGGCTGGCAGCGCGGAGAGCAGGGCGGCGACGCTGGGGAGCGCGGTCAGCGAAGCGCCTGGGTAGAAGCCGGCAGCCCATGCAGCCGCGTCATCCAGCAGGCACAGTGCGCGCGGCGGCGCGGAAGCTTGGACGGAGGCTGCATGCGGCAGCGTCTTCATGGCGCTCAGCGCAGAAAGGTACTGCGCGAACAAAAGCGCCGCACAGAACCCAAAGGCTGTGGCGTGCAGCGTCGCCGCCGCGCTGCGCTGCGCCGTGGGGTGGAAGCCGTTGAAGCCCAGCAAAGCGGTGGCCACAGCGCGCGGCCCGCCCCCGTTCAGCGCAGCGTGAGCAATAGAGCAGAAAAGCACAAAGCCACCCACTGTGGCCCACAGCCGCCACTCGAACGGGGCGGTCCAGCTCAGCGGCAGCGTGAAGACGGAGGGGCCAGGGACGGCAGGGCGCAGCAGGAGGACTTTCAGCGGCGTGTGCCCATAGAGCACAGTGCTCCCGGCTGTGGCAGAGGAGACTGCCAGAGGAGACAGCACGCAGTCCGCGCCCAGCGAGCTAAAGACCCATGCGGCTGTGGCCATAGCGTCACTCGCCAGCGCAGACGGAGGTAGCACCGCGCTCACGTTCAGAGCCACGAGCGAAGAAGATGCTGCAAAGTACAAGGAGTCAACCACTGCGCCCGCTAGGCTGCCGGGCATTGCAGACACGGGCGTGCCCGCAGCAGCCTGAGTGTTACGAAGGTGCGTTATGCCCTCAGTTGACTGTTCGCCGGGCGCCACGCCAGAGGCCAGCGCACCGTCTGAAGCGCACTGCTCAGCGCCCGCCCCGCGGCCGTGCTCGCGTCCACGTGCACGAAGCCGCTGCCGCGACGGTCGTTTGCGCTTGCGATGTAGACGCAACTGAGAGTCCGCCCAAGCAGCACGCCCCTCGCCCACGCCATGGCGTCTGCATTGCTGGTGGTGGCATTAAAACCCGGCAGTTGCGCGGCCGTCTCTACGGGGAATAGCGTAGCGAAGAGTGCGCAGGCGCCGAGGCACCGCAGGCGCATTGCCGGTTTGCCACGCTCGCTCGCGGCCTCGTGCAGCGAGGAGGGCGCAAGCAAACGCGGTTCAGCGGTTGTCGTACGACGCGGGCCTGCCGCCTGCTGTCGAGAGTGCACACTAGTTGAGCCCTAGGTTTTGCTCGGTAGCTAATAAGCTTGCAAGCGCCTGAAGTGCGCCTCGTGTGTTGCCATTGCGCGCCACGCGGCATGGCTTGCGCCTGCTTTGAGAACTTCCTGCTCTACGAAACGCGTGCGCGCTTCTACCTGGTGGCATACACCAGCGACAAGCGCTCGTGGCGGGTGCTGAAGATCAGCCGCCTGGAGGCGAGGGAGCTGGAGGTTGTGGAGGACCCGGCGGAGTACACTGAGCACCAGGCGGCCGCGCTGTTGCGCACCATCGCGGACGGCAACGCGACCGTGGGCGGCCTGCAGCTGGCTGCGCGCGGCTGCGGCTGCGTGGGCGCCATCCGCTTCCTGGAGGGGTACTACCTGATTCTGGTGACGCAGCGCCGGCGGGTGGGCACGCTGGCGGGGCACGCGGTGTACGCGGTGGAGGAGACGGAGGCGCGTGAGCTGAGCTGGCTGCGCAGAGGCGTGCTGACGCGGCTGCATATGCAGGTCATCCCTCTGCCGCACCCAGCTGCGCGCCCTCCCAAAAGCACGGAGGAGCAGTACGATGAAAGGTGCGTGGCCCCGCTGTCCGTGCTGCCCCGCTGCCAGCCAGCTCTGAGCGCTGCTCGCAGGCGCTACCTGCGGCTGCTGTCGGGCGTGGACCTGCGCCGCGACTTCTTCTTCAGCTACACCTACCCGCTGACCAGCAGCCTGCAGAGCGTGGCCGCTGGGCGCGCCGGCTGCGCGTGGAGCAGCCCGTTCTGCTGGAGCGCGCACCTGGCTGCGCCGATGGCGGCCTGCCTGGGCGGCCCCTCCTCCCCCGCCCTGCGCCGCTGGCTCCTCCCCCTCATCCACGGCTCCTTCGCCACCGCCAGCCTGGCGCTATGCGGGCAGCCGGTGAGCCTGGTGCTGCTGGCGCGGCGGTCGCGGCGCTTCGCCGGCACGCGGTACCGCAAGCGCGGCGTCAACGACGCTGGCGACGTGGCCAACCACGTGGAGACGGAGCAGGCGCGCTGGATGGGAGCGGGTGGAGGGGGAGGGATGAGCACTGACGCGCGCGCGCAATCCGCTCCCCACCCAGGTTGTGGACGCGGGCACGTGGACAGTCACACGCCCCCGACGCGGCGCGCGGCGTGATCACCCGCCCTACGCCACCCCGCCTGCGCCTCCGCCCGCGCGTTGCGCCTCCGTGCTGCAGGTGCGCGGCAGCATCCCGCTGTTCTGGAGCCAGCAGGCGTCGCCCCTGTCCCCAAAGCCAGACATAGTGCTGGCGCGCTACGACCCCTTCTACGCAGCCACTCGGCGCCACTTCCGCGCGCTGTGCCAGCGCTACGGAGGGCGCTGCCTGGCGCTCTCGCTGGTCAAGGCGAGCGAGAAGCGGCCGCGCGAGGCTGTGCTGCGGCGGGAGCTGGGCGCGGCAGTGGACGCGCTCAACGCGGGCGCGGGCGCGGGCGCGGGCGCGGGCGCGGGCGGGGCAGGAAGGGGTGCCCGGGTGGTGCTGTGCGGCTGGGACTTCAGCCGGCGCGCCAAGCGGCAGCGCCCAGCGGAAGTGCTGCGCCAGCTGGCGCTGCTGGCACGGGGCGCGCTGGCCCTCACGCGCATCTTCGTCACGCCCAGACCACTGCAGGCTGGCGCGCCTCCCAGGAGCGACGCCTCGGCACGCGCCGCGCGCGCGGCTGCTGCTGAGCTGGGCTGGACGGCGCCGGCGGGGGCGCAGGCGCCGGCAGCCTCGCCGCAGGCGGTGGCGCGCGCAGCCTTCCGGGCGGCGGGTGCGGAGACGGTGCTCGGGCTCGACAGCGAGGAGGAGGAGGAGGAGGAGGAGGAGGAGGAGGAGAGTGAAAAGTCGCAGCCCCTCCCCCCCGACGGCGACCCCTTCGCGCGCGGCTGCACGCAGCGCGGCGTGCTGCGCAGCAACTGCATCGACTGCCTGGACCGCACCAACGTGGCCCAGTTTGCGTACGGCTGCTGCGCGCTGGGGCTGCAGCTGCAGGCGCTGGGGCTGAGCGACCAGGCGCAGCTGCCCCCCGACTCGCCCGCGCTGGAGGCGCTGTCGGGGCTCTACCAGGCCATGGGCGACTGCCTGGCGCAGCAGTACGGCGGCAGCGACGCGCACACGCCCGTGCTGCAGGCGGCTGCCCAGGCCGGGGCCGCTCAGGCGCAGCAGCCCGCGACGGCGCAGGCGCAGCAGGTCGGGGGCGGGGCGGGCGCTGGACCCGCAGGCAGCGCAGCGCCCTTCGCCGCTGCCGCTGCGGGCGGCGCTGCCTGGCGTGCCGCTGGCGGCTACAGCCGCGAGCTGCTCACCTCCGTGCGGCGCTTCTACAGCGCCACCATCACGGACAGCGAGAAGCAGGACGCCATCAACCTGTTCCTGGGCCACTTTGTGCCCCAGCGGGGGCGCCCCGCCCTGTGGGACCTGGACAACGACGTCTGGCTCCACGCCAGGCAGCCCGGCGCGCAGCCGGCGGAGGAGCAGCGAGGCGGCGGGGACGGCGGGGCGTGGGCCGCCTGGAACGAGGGGCGCAGGTCGCCCTTTGGCCGCGGCGCCGCTGCCGACGCAACCGCGCCGCTGGCCAGCTTCGACGCCTGGGCAGAGCCGCCGCCGGGCTGGGCGCTGCCGCCGCCTGCAGTGCGGCTGTACCCGGCGGGCGCGGCGGGAGGCTACACGTGCGCACAGGGGGGTCCGCAGGCCGCTCCCAGCTCGCAGCAGCAGCCAGCCGCCCCCGGCGCAGCTGCCGCGCACTGCGCCGCCCGGCGCGCCGCCGCCGCCGCCGCCGTGCGCGCCGCCGCCGCCGCGTGTGTGTCTCGCGGCGCCTTCCAGCCCGGCCGCGGCTTGGGCCTGGCCACGGCTGCGGAGCAGGCTGCCGCGGCTGCGCGCTACTCGTGCTTCGTCACCGACGCCGCGCCCTGGGCGGCGCTGTTCGAGGGAGCACAGGCGGCGGCGGCGGCGGCGCAGGAGGTGCGAGTGGCGCGCGAGCTGCCCTTTGAGCGGGTGCAGCGCCAGCGGGCGGAGGCGCGCGCCAGCGAGCCGGGCGACGCGGGAGGGCCCGCAGCAGCCTTCGGCGACGCCGCTGGGGCGCAGCCGGTCGTGGACGCCACGCTGGCCGCGGCGCAGGCGTTCCTGGCGGAGACTGACGAGCTGGTGCCTGCGCCCGACTGGCTGCTCCTGCCCGCGCGCGAGAGCGACGGCGGCGCGCCGCCAGACGCGACCACGCTCGACGCCGCCAACGCCCAGGCCGCGCCCCGCTGCGCCGCCCCTCTGGACGCCTCCTTCCCGCCCGGCTCCGGCGGCGCGCTGCGGCTGCACCTGGCGAAGCGCGAGGTGTGCGCTCGGCGCGAGCTGGAGGGTGTGCTGCAGCCAGCGGCCTCGCTGGGCAGGCTGTCGCTGGGCGTGCTGCTGCCCGCTCCCACGGCCGCCAACGTGAGCGCCATGAGCAGAGCGCAGCTGGCCAGGCTCACAGAGGCGCCCCTCTTCCTGGACCCGCGCCCCAGGGCGCAGCCGGGGCCCCTGGCGCGCACTCCCACCGCGGAGAAGCGCCACGTGCTGACGCCCGTGCGCCTGCAGACCCGTGCGCCTGGCTGGGCAAACGCGATGTCACTCAAGCCGCACCCCCAGCAGGTGGCAGCGCCGTCGCCCATGGTCACGCCGCAGTCAAGGGTCGTTGCGCACGCGCCGCCGCGCTTCGCGGCGCAGCCACAGGCGCCCGCGTCGCCCGATCCGCGGCAGTTGCGCGGTCGCGGGGCGCAGTTCGCGCTGACGGACGACGAGGAGTTTGGAGTGGTCAGTCGGAGCCGCCGCCCGGGGCTAGGGCGCCTGATGGGCTTGGACGAGTGAGCCGCGCTCGCTTTGATAGTGTCACTGGTCTCAGTCTCGTCTCAGCGAGAGCGTCAGCGTTGCAAACGCCTCGTCAGCGCTGCGCATTGCCGCACGGTGGAGCGAGGCGGAGTGCGCGACCAGAGATGCGGGCGATGTGCCATCGCGCAGGAGGCGCACCATGAGCGCAGGCTCCTTTGCCCACAGCAGCGCCTCAATGCGGGCGCAGGCGTGCGTGAGCGCAGCACTGTCGCCCTCAACCAGCCCTCCTGGGCTCTGCCCCCCGAGCGCCTCGTGCCAGCGCGCGTCACGCAGCGCAGCCGCGCCGCGTGGGTGCGCGCTCAGGGCGGAGGCGGCATAGCGGGCGTCGCGCCAGCGCCCACTGCAGGGTGCAGACGAGGCGGCGACCAGCTCGATGCGCACACACTCGGTCAGCCCGTCCGCAGCTGCGTCAGCAGCGCCGGGCTGCTCGCACAGCGCCTGCACGCCCGCGGGCAGCCAGGCGAAGGCGGCCAGCGCAGCTCTGGTGTGCCTCGACGGCGTGTGCGCGTGGCTGCCGCACAGCCAGTCCAGCACGCGTCGCTGCAGCAGTACAGAGAGAGCGTGCTCGTCGCGGCATGCGCGCTCCAGCAGCGCGGAGTGGCGCAGCAGCGCGTCGCCAGCGTGGGAGCTGGCGAGGTCGTCAGCCACCGCCTCCAGGGCGCCGCACGCGCCATCACACAGCACGTGCATGCCGCCCTGCGTGCCCGACAGCGCTCGCAGCAGCGGCGCCGAGCGCTGCGTGCAGCACTGGGTGCAACAGAGGCGCTGGAGCAGCGGCCCCCAGCATGCGTGCACGCCGTCACTCTCGGCCAGGTTGACCAGCGCGTGCAGGGCGGCGTCTGAGCGCGTATCGTCGCCCTCCGCGGCAGCGCGCGAGAAGGCGTCCAGCAGCTCAGCCAGCGACAGCAGCCCAACAGGGAAGGCGCGCCTGACAGCCGAGCTGCGCAGCAACTGGCCCAGCAACGCAATGGCAAACGGAGAGGCGCCGTGCGGCGGCGATGCGAGCGCGCACTCAACCAACGCGGCGAGCGCGGCGGCGCTGTCGGCACTGAGTGCGTTCGCGAGTGCGGCGCACGCGCGCGCGTTGCCGCACCAGGCCCCCAGCAGGCCATGCGCGCCAGCTGCGCGTCCAGAGCCCTCTGACAGCGCCTCCAGCGCGCCGGGAGAGCGCAGCAGCTGACAGTAGGAAGCGGCAAGCTCTGTCAGCTCCTCCCGCCGCAGCCCCTGCGCAGGTGAGTGTGAGCAGCCCGAGCGCGGGGCACCGCGGCCCGGGGCACGCACCCTCCAGTGCTGCTGCAGCGCCCGTTGAGCAAGCAGCATGTCGTCTACCAGTGCAGCTCTTCTGGGCACATCCCCCCCCGCGCAGCACGCCAGCGCGAGCAGGCGGCAAAGCTGCGCCAGCTGCACGCCGGCCGCGTCGTCTACTGTCGCCGCGATGAGGCGACGGACGAGGCGCAGCGTGCGTGCGTGCGTGTCCTGCTGGTGTGCCAAAGACAGTGAACGCTGCAGCGCGCCGCAGAGCTCCACCCACACTCCGCTGTCGGTCAACCGCGACGCGGGTGTCGCCTCCAGGGCGCACAACGCCAGGCTGAGGGCGTTGGCGTCGCCGGAGCTGGGGAAGAGAGTGGGCAAGAGCGTCAGCGAAGACCAGCCCGCGCCCCAACCTACGTGCACCGCCCAACGCACCGCAGCGCCTGGCAGTGCACGCGCAGCTCTCGCTCTGCGCCGCACGGCCGCAGGTGGGCAGGCTCGCCGCCCAGCGCCTTCTCGTCGCTGCTGGCGGACTCTGCTGGTCTACACTCGTCTTCGCTCACCTCCTCTGCGCGCCAGAGCGACGTCGCCTCGCCGCCGCCCCACGCGCTCCAGCCCGCAGGAGCAAGCTGCCGCGAATCAAGCGACGCTCTGTCCACAGAGCGCATCACTTGCAGGAGCGTATCACGCTGCGGACGCAAGCAAGGCCATCGAAAGCGCCGGCCACAACCGTGGAAAGCATCGACACGGACCAGCGGACAGTAATGGAATTGTGTCGTACACAGGCAGATTTTCGACGTGGTCCTTACTATATCTGATCGGGTTCGTTTGTCCCGTATATCTCTGTGGCTGCCTCGTTATGGGAGACGCGGCCCGACCTGCTGTGTGCGCACACTAGAGAAACCTAGTATGATTCACGCCTCTTGCATTGCTGCGTCTGCCCCGCCCTGCTGGTGCGGCACAGGCACAGCCCAGATGCGAACCGTTCTGTCGTATGCGGCGGTGGCCACCAGCTCCGCGTTCGCCACCAGGTCTGCGGCCATGATGCGCCCCTCCCCGGTGCGCATGGCGCGCAGGAGGCCCCAGGCTGGCGCCCCCCACAGCTTCACCGTGCCGTCGTGCGAGCTGGTGAGCAGCGCCCCTCCGGCTCTGGGCTCGAAGCGCACGGCTGTGAGCAGTCCCGCGTGGGCGGGCAGTTGCGTAATGCAGCGCCCAGCCGCGCGGCAGTCCCAGAGCCGCGCTGCGTGGTCGCCCGCGCCCGTGGCGGCCGTGTGCCCGTCCGCAGACCAGTCGCAGGCGAGCACGGCGCGCACGTGGCCGCTCAGCGTGAGCACGCTGCGGCCGGTGCGCAGGTCCCAGACGCGCGCGTGGCCGTCCAGTCCACCGCTCAGCGCCAGCGCGCCATCGTTCTGGAAGGCGACGCAGTACACCGCGCGGCTGTGGCCCTCCTGGCACAGCAGTTCGCGGCCCGTCTCGCAGTCCCACAGACGCCACGTAGCGTCAAAGCCAGCCGTGGCCACCTGCGCCCCCCCCGGGTGGAACGCCACGCGCCCGAGCCTGTCCGCGTGGCCCACCAGCGTGCGCAGCAGCGTGCCTGCGCAGAGCGAGCGTTAGAGGAGAGATGCGCTGGGTGGGGCACAGAGCGAGCGCTCGGCAGCGGCTCAGATTTTCGGATTGTCTGCATCGGCGTGCGCCAGTCGCCACACCACCAGCGTCGCGCATGCTCGTGGCATGCGCGGGGCAAGGAGGCGGGGTGCAAGCCTAAAGCTAAGATCAAGCGGTTTGCTCATCAACGCCGTGCGCTGCGCTGCGCCACTGTGCGCGGCTCTGCGCCCGGGCCGCGCACCGTTTGCGCTCCACAGCTTGGCCGTCTTATCGCATGCGGCGGTGGCGAAGGCGACCGCATCCTCCTGCGCGCCAACAGCTGGGTGCCAGGCGACGCCCGTCACACGCTCCTCGTGCGCGCGCACATGCAGCGTGCGGTCGCAGTTGCCACGCAGGTTGCCCCACATCGACACGCAGCCGGACCAGCCGCCCGTGAGCAGGCGCGCGCCGTTCGGGGAGAGGGCCAGGGTGGACAGCGGGCGCTCGTCCCCGATCTGGCTGCACTCGTTGGACAGCGCCGCCACGCACACCGCCGCCTGCTCGCCAGCGACGCAGGCAAGAGGCGGCAGGCCCGCCTCTGCGCGTGCGCGCGCGGCGGCGAGGCGCGTGGCGGCTGCGCGCAGCGACTGGCTGGCAATCTGCATGCGCGCAGCCAGCAGCGCCTCGCTGCCCTCCGTGTAAAACAGCTCCGCCATGGGCGGCGCCTCGGTGAGCATCTCCGCGTCCGCGGGCACGGGCAGCTCGCCGCCGTCAGCCGCGTCCAGCGCAGCCAGCAGAGTGCGCAGGCGCTCACGGCGCTCCATCTCGCGCTCGCCGAACAGAGTGATGGGCTCACCGCGCGCGCGCAGTGCGGCGCGGACCGCCTTGTCGTCTGTGGGCACGGCAAGAGAGCGAGCACGGCGCCGCATCTGCGCCACACGAGGACAGGTGAGACACAGGCTCGCTCGCTCACCGTCGCAGCCGTGCCTGAAACTCTTTGAGCAGCGCCTCTTGCCGCTCCCGCGTCGCCGCAGACTCCTGTGAGAGAGAGCGTAGGGTTAGTGCAGAGACAGGCAGGCAACGGAGCACGCACCAACGTTAGCTCCATGTGCTCAGCACCGGCAGCCTCCTGCACGTTTCCGGACTGGAGAGCAGCCTGGACGCCTCTGCGGGTAGCGGCGAGGTCGATTTCGCCGTATGCAACACGTGGGCCCTCCAGCGCGTGCACGTCCGCATCTTCCTCGTCGCTGCCAGACATGGCGGCGCAACGCGACGGTCAGAGCCCGCAGAGACACCGGGGCAGCTCAAGATGGCGTGTCGTACAAATGCGCGCCGCGGTTGACCGGTTGTTGGTGGCACGCACTTGACACTCCTCCGCTGTCTAGTGAGAAGTGCAGCACTCTCGTGAACAGGCGATATGTGACGGATGGACCTCCCGCGTTTCGAGTGGCGCGAGCATCTGGACACGCTGTACCTTTGCTGCTTCGGCGTGCTGGGCACGCTGTTGCGGGGCGGGCTGGTATACCGTTTCGCCTGCTACTCCACAGCTGCTGGCATTTCCTGCCGGAGTTTGGACGAAGGCGTGACGTTCCTCGCGCTGGCGCCCAACATGCTGGGCTGCTTCGTCGCGGGGCTGCTGGCCACGCCTGGGAGCGCAGGCCAACCTGGAAACAGTGAGAGCAGCACTGCCCTTGCTTGTCTGAGCCAGGCTCACCGCTGGCAGCGCCTTACGCGCCTCCACGTCGGCCTGCGTGTCGGCTTCTGCGGCTCGCTCACCACCTGGGCCGGCTGGAATCAGAGTATGGTGCAGCGCTGCGTCGACGGCGACTGGGCGCGAGGACTGATGGGCTATGTGGTGGGCGCAGAGCTGGCCGGAGCGTCGCTGCAGCTGGGCCACCACGCTGCTGGGGCGCTCTGGCAGTGGCGTAGCGGCTGCCGTGCGCCGGGTGCAGACGCGACAGAAGGTGAGCAGAGTGTGGTTGTGCCAGCCGGAGAAGCACCGCCAACGCCTCTGTTGAGTCAGGCGTCTGCCTGGTGGGTGGAAGACTCGGTCTGCCTCGCCGTCCTGCTGGCATCGCTTTCAGGTTGCGCTGTTGTGGTGGGTACCGCAGACGCCTTTGCTTCGCGCTCTATCTGCCTCGCCGCATTATGCGGGCCCTTCGGAGTGCTGTTGCGCTGGTACATGGGCAGGTGGAAATTGCAATGGCTGCCCGCGGGCACACTCGCGGCAAATTCGCTGGGAGCTATGGTGGCAGCCGCTGTGGCAGCCTCTCGCAGCGGGCGGTACTGGAGCCCACTGCTCAACGATGCGCTGCAGGCGGGTTTCGCAGGCGGACTGAGCACGGTGAGCACTGTTGCGGCAGAGACGACACTGTTGATGCGGCCGCCGACTCGGTGGCAGGGATACGCGTATCTGGCGCTCACCTTCCTGTTCGGCTTTGCACCCGCAGCTGCAATATACGGCGGTGCAACGCGGTGATGGCGGCGGAAGGATACATACCGAGGACAGGAAATGACAGACATACAGCGCGTGTTTGTTCACGTCTCACCACAGCTTCTTGAGCATCTGCTTGCGCTCAGTTGTGGACGACGCCTTGCTCTTCTTGCCGCCCTTCACCTCGGCATGCGCAATCGCCTTCTGCAGCTTCCCGCTTTTCCGACGCTTCTGCTTGAACGTCATCTGCACCTTGCGCTTCTTTACGCCCCTGCGCAACGCCGCGAGCGGGTCAGCGAGAGGGAGCGGGCGGGCGCGAGAGGGAGCGAAGCATTAGCAGCCGCCGGTGCAGACTGACACACACGTACCCAGAGACGACGCCGAAGCGCCCGATGTGCTTCGACGCTGCACTATCCCCACCTGTGCCCACGCTGCCCGGCGGCGCCACTGCGACACGCGGGAAGTCAGAGGCTCACTCAACGGCACAGGCCCCGACGCACCACCGCCAGCTTCTCCCTCCATGGGCAGCGGGCCGGCCACCCAGCCCTCCTCGTCCGCCCCAGCGCCGCCAGTCTTGCGCTTGTCAACCTCCATGCCGTGTTGCTTCGTCGTTCCTGCGCAAAATCTTGTCAACTCGTAGCGGGCGGGCTCGAGCAGCACGCACCACGGCGCTTTCCCATGCTGCTTCACGTGGTGGCTGTAATACACTTGCTAGGGGAGCTCTGTGATGGTAAGAACATAGAACAACGAACAGTTCCTGATTTATGATGGCAAACTCGGCGCCCCTGGCCGTGGCATTCCATGAGCTGTAAGCGCCCCAGGCGCGGCTCTGCGAGCGAGGAGGAGGATGAGCTGGATATGCGCGTTGCGGAGGAAGCTACAGACTTCTCGTCATGGAGTTCTGACCGTCTGCGCGCCTTTTTGGAAGCGCGCGGCGCGGAGCACGAGCTGGTCACGGAGCACGCGGACCTGGTGTCGCTCGCGCATGAGACGGAGGCTGCGACTGGCGCCGCCAGAGAGGCTTCTGAGCAGGGAGAGGAGGACCCGCTAGATGCGTTCATGGCTGGCATGGCGGCCGAGGCAGGTCCCTCCCGGCCAGCGCGGAGGGCAGTGACA
>Ga0049083_10000511_pt1 | contig 13809 bp, 12 predicted proteins | sample GreLakmeMI27MSRF_FD_66719 | JGI IMG/M metagenome (GOLD analysis project Ga0049083, IMG submission 66719) | Freshwater lentic microbial communities from great Laurentian Lakes, MI, USA - Great Lakes metaG MI27MSRF | ecosystem: Environmental > Aquatic > Freshwater > Lake | place: Great Lakes...
CCTGAAATGAATGAAGCAAACCCCATTCCTAAACCAGTATATCCTTGACAATTTATAAAATACAAACGCCTTGACATTGGATATAAATTTTGTGCTAAATTATCTTGAGTAGGATAATAATAATTAGTTGCATTTAATCCTTTAACTCCCAAAACTTTAACTTTTTCCAGTTCAGGTTGCAGCTCAATTGGCGGCTGTAAAATCCAATTCATACCAACAACACCTACCATTCCATCATTTTCTGAAACATATTTTATTACATCTGCAGTAGTTTTGAAGGAATATACTTTTCGTTTATCCGCCAAAGGTAGCCCTACAACATCAGAAACAAATCGCATCGCACTTGAATTGGGATTGTCAAAAACCAACCCTTTAATGTTTGGAGTCCAATTGCCTTTAATAAAATTGACGATATCCTCTAATGCAATTATAGAATCATTGGATGTTTCATTTTTTATTAAAGCAATTGCATCGTATGCAAAAGGCGTTATTCGGGGTGTTATTTTTTTGTTTTTGTATTGTTTAATTTCTGTTTCGGTGAGTGAACGGGTTAAAATTGCAATTTTTGCAGTATCATAAAACAAATCAATAATTATTTCATTCTCTGACTTTGCTATTAAATTTAATTTTGCTTTGTATTCTGTTTGGAAAACAATTTGTTCATCTTCAACAATTGGAAATATAGATTCATCTACATATATATTTGCGTTACCTTCAATAATTGTCTCTTTATTTTTTTTCTCTTTTGTTTCACAAGAAGAAAGAAAAAATAAAATAGAAAAGACAAAAAAGAAATAAAATTTTACTAAAACAGTCATAAGTAATATTAATCTTTATTAAAGAAACGCAAAAATCGTAAAAAAGAATATACAATCAATATAATTCCGAAAACAATTCTGTATTTATACTCCAATGCGAGCGGTAATGATTTCCAAAAAATTATTAGTAATCCTAATGTTAAATAAATCAAAAAAAACAAAATGCCTATAACGAGAAGAAATCGCTCTTTAAGCGATTTCTTCTGAAAGTTTTCTGTGAATTTATAAATCATTTATTCCGCTGATTGAATTGAAATAGGAAGAGAATATAAAACTCTAACTTTTTTTCCATTTTGCTCTCCAGGAACCCATCTTGGACATGTCTTTAACACCCGTATTGCCTCTTTACCAGTACCATAACCGATATCTCTTAATACTTTAATATCCGAGAGCGAACCGTCTTTTTCTACTACAAAGGTTACAAATATCTTACCTTTTAGTCCTTCTTCTTCAGGTACTTGAAAATTTTTGCCAATAAATTTATAAAACTTTTCTAAACCTCCTGGAAAATCTGGCTTAACTTCTATACCTGCAGTATTATATATACTTGTATCTTCTTCAACAACAACATTTGTAACAGGTCCTGTTCCAACAGGCTCAACAGTTAATGGAGCATCCGGATCGCCTTTTATTGTTTCGTCTCCAAGCTTTTTTTCTTTTATTTCTTCAATTTTCGGTGGTTCTTCAACAATATCTTCAGTCTTCGCAACAACCGGCTTTACAAATTTAACTTGATCCACTTTTGGTGGCGGAGGTGGCGGAGGTGGTGGAAGATCCTTCGGTTGCTCCTTAGGCGGCATTTTTATAGTAACTATTTTTTGATCTAAAGCAGCGTTATCATCTTCTCCACTAGGAATCATTTTAATTAATATAGGAGCAAAAATTGCCAATCCAAAAACAAAAGCACCAATCAAAAGAGATCTAACTGTCGTTTTAGGATTTTCACTCCTCAATTCGTAAGCACCGTATGCTTTATTTTTGCCTTCAAAAACAATATCAATCCACTGTCTTTTAAATAAGTCTAATTTCATTTTAGTATATTTTTAATTTCATTGGATTATTTATTCATCTCTTCTATAAGTAATTTTTCCTCGGGAGATATATCATTCACAATTGCATAAGTTGGGACTTTGCAAATAGCCATTTCATCTAAAACATCCACTAAATTCTTATACGTTGACTTTTTACTCGGTTTTATGATAACTATAAGACCTTTATCTTTATTACCGGTAGTCTGTGGTATAGAAACCACTCTACTCAAAATTTCTTTACGTAAACCATTTTTGCCGTAAACTGCATTTGTTGGCTTTCCATTAACTTCGGGAGCCTCAAGCAAGCCATGGTACCACTTAACTCTGTCCTTATCCCCCATGATAATTGTCATGGTTCTTCTTTGGTCAACTTTAATATCTTTTTCAGGTTCGTCTTTATCTTCTTTATCTGGCAAACCTAAATCCATGGATTGTGGTTTTGATAACGAAGTTGTTAGCATAAAAAATGTAATTAATAAGAAAGCTAAATCAACCATCGCAGTTAAATCAACTCTAGGATCTGATTTTTTACTCCTTACTTTTCCATTTTTTTTTCCGCCGCCTCCACCACTATTTCCTAATTCAGCCATTATCTATTGTATTAGTTTAATAATCTTTACCTCTCAAACCAGTAACCAAATTAAAGCTATTGATTTTTTGATTTTGTAGAATATCCATTACTTTTTTAATTTGAGGATATTCTTCTTTAGCATCGCCTTTTATAGCAAATTGAAGCTCTTTTTGATTTATGTCAATGTTCGCTTTTCTTGCATATTGAATCCAATCTTGTAATTGATTGTTTAAAGAATCCATTGGTATACCAGATTGCACTCCTTTTTTTGATCTATCAGCACTCTTCAATTTCAAGAGCTCTTTTAACCCTTCAACTGGAACGCCAAATTCGTCAATTAACGAAAATTGCAATCTTTCATTTTCCGTAAAAGAAACTTTATATTTTTGTGCGACATAATCTAAAGTTGCCATTCGAATCTCTTTTCCTTTTACTCCAAAAAACACTTGTTCTTTACCATCACTTTTACCAACCGTTAAAGTCGCTAAATCTGTTTCCGGCAATTTAGTCTGAACAGTGGAAGAAGGTGTGTCTACAGGTAACGGTTCCGGTACTTTAGCGGTTGCCGTTAAGATAAAAAATGTAAGCAAAAGAAACGCTACATCACACATTGCTGTCATGTCGATAGATGTAGATTTTTTGGACATTTTAACTTTAGCCATTTTATTTTTTGTTTAGAAAGTTACGCTACTTATTTTTTTAGTCCACCTCTAAATTTTCTGTAAGTATTCACAATAGTTGAACCTGCTTCGTCTATAGAATATGTTAAAGTATCAATTTTTGATGTGAAAAAATTATAAGTTACAATTGCTAAAGCAGAAGTTGAGATACCTGTTGCTGTATTAATCAAAGCCTCTGAGATACCTGTAGCTAATGCCGCTTGGTCAGGCGTTCCAGCTGATGCTAATGCACCAAACGCTTTAATCATACCTGAAACCGTTCCTAATAATCCTCCAAGTGTTCCAAGAGCAACAAGTGTAGAAAGAATGGTTAAGTTTTTTTCTAACATTGGCATTTCTAAGGATGTAGCCTCTTCAATTTCTTTATGAATTGTTTCTGACGCTTCTTCACTATTAAAACCTTCTTTTTTAACTTCCTGGTATTTGTTCAAAGCAGATTTAACTGCATTTGCAACTGATCCCTTTTGCTTATCACAAGCAGAAATTGCATCTTCAATTCTACCTTCTTTAATATCATTCTGAACACTATACATGAACGCATCTAAGCTACCACTTCCAGAAGCTTTAGAGATTACAAAAAATCTTTCTATTGAAAAAACAACAACCATTAAGAACATACCTAACAAAACTGGTACAATAAACCCTCCTTTGTAAACCATTCCTAAAGTATTTAGCGGATGTCCTTTTTCTGGATCTCCTCCCTCAAAGTTTGATGCGTGACCCATCCCAAATTGCCAAATAAAATACCCAACCAAAATACATGCAATAATTATGATTCCTGAAACCATACCTCCAAGGTTTGAACCACCTTCTTTTTTAACGTTTGCCATTGTTTTAATTTTTAAGTTTTAATAGTTTTAATAGTTTTAATAGTTTTAGTAGTTTAAATTAACTAGTTCGGTAGCAAATTTAATTTTTTACTTCAAATAAAAAAACTTTTTTCTATTAATATTTTGGATTAAAAAATAACTATCCCTAAACTTATGCTAGTCCTATTATTTTGGATTTACTTAGTCAGAAAACACGATGATTTTCAGCGAATTATAACTTTAAATTAATAACGTTAAAAAAGTACTTATGGTATTCTCTAATTAATATAAAAGTAACAAGACCTATAATTAATGTTAATTTAATGCTATACAAATGTTATTAAAAAATGGGATTGCTGTATAAAAAGACAAAAATGAAAAATATTTATTTCAATAATTTAATTATCAAATCTTCAACCTCCTGGCTATTCCATTTTTTTTCGATTTCTTCAAGCTGCATTACTTGTTCCATGATTTGATTTTGAAAATCGCCAATGGCCAAAGCTTCGGAATAAGGTTGTAAACTAAAGGTTACTCTACTGTATAAAGGCATCCATTTATCGGGATGTTTGTCGGAGAACCATTTTTCAATTTTCTTTTGTAGCAAGAAGTTGGCATCGGCAGTTTTGGAACTCATTTCCATAAAATTCCGAAATGACAATTCAGCAATTGCGTCAGCGTTTGGTTTTCTTGAATTCTCATAATCATTGAGTAAGTTTGCCCAATCATCTCCATATTTTTCCATCATTTCTTCTAAAACAGTAATGTCTTCAAAGCCCGAATTCATTCCGTGACCATAAAACGGCACAATAGCATGACAAGCATCACCTATAAGGGCAACTTTATCGCTAAACGTCCATGGAAAACATTTCATAGTAACCAAATAACTGGTTGGATTTTTGAAAAAATCATCTACTAAGTCCGGAATAACTTCTTTCGTATCTGGGAAGTTTTTGGCAAAAAAATCGACCAATTCTTCTTTAGTTTTTATGGATGCAAATGAATTTTCACCATCGTGAGGCATAAATAACGTGCAGGTAAAACTTCCGTCTAAATTGGCCAAAGCCATTAACATAAAGTTGACTCTTGGCCAGATGTGTAGTGAATTTTTATCTAACTTATGAGTACCATCTGCATTAGCAGGAATGTGCAATTCTTTATAACCCATTTTCATGAATTCCTGAGAGTAATCAAACATACTCTGACGCTGCATTCTATGCCTGATTCTCGAAAAAGCGCCATCGGCACCAAAAGTTAAATCATAATTATGGGTTGTCCATTCGCCTCGCTCTGTTTCGCCAATAGAAATAGTGCCGGTTGTAAGATCGACATCCCATACTTTTTCTTCAAAGAAAAATTCAACCCCTGCTTTCTCCGCCAAATCAACCATTTTTTTATTCAAAAGCCCTCTAGAAATTGAATAGATTACCTCTCCGTTTTGGCCGTAAAACTGTTCATTAACAGTTTCTTTCCCGACGTGTATGGCACGTCTGTCAACCGGAATTCCTATTGCTAAAACTTCCTTTTCTAAACCAACATCCTGCAGGGTTTTTATGCCTCGGTTGGATAAGACTAAATTAATAGAACGCCCCGAAAAATTGATCTTTCTTATATCGGGACTTCTGTCATATACATGTACTATGTGACCTCTTTTTTTAAGATAAATACCTAATAAGGAACCAACTAATCCGGAACCAACAACAGCAATTTTTTTGGGAGTCTGCATTTATTTTTACTAAACGGTTCGGCAAATTTATGTTTTTGCAACTAATAAATAATGGAATTGAGATAATTTAATAAGGAATATCAATCTTAAAACTAACTAATCGCAAACTTGTCATTCCGATGAAGTTGGATAGGCTAAATATTAAAATCATCTTTAATCAGATAACGATATAAATTTGATTGCATTTGTCAAAGCTTCATCAACTCCGTCTGCATTTTTTCCGCCAGCTGTTGCGAAAAAAGGCTGTCCGCCACCACCACCTTGAATATATTTTCCAAGCTCTCGAACAACGTTACCCGCGTTTAAATTTGAATTGGCAACTAATTCTTTTGAAATATAGCAACTAATAGTTGGTTTATCGCCGTCAATAGTAGCTAATACTATAAATAAATTTGTTCCTAGTGATCCTAACTCATATGCTAAATCCTTAGCTCCTTCAGCATTTAAGTCAACTTTTGTCGCCAAAAATTTAATGCCATTTATATCTTCCATTTTTGCAAACAACTCACTTTTTAAGCCCTTTGCTTTTTCTCTTACTAATTGTTCTATTTGCTTTTTAAGTTTAGTATTGTCGTCTTGCAACGAAATAACTGCTTTTAAAGTATCCTGAGGATTTTTTAGTGTGTCTTTAATTGCAAACAAATCAAATTCTTGCTGAGAATAATACTTCTTTAATGCCTCGCCTGTAATTGCTTCTATACGTCGTATTCCAGCTGCAATGGCACTCTCAGATATAATTTTAAAATGCCAAATATCCGCCGTATTATTCACATGAATTCCACCACAAAGTTCCTTGCTCTCATCAAACTCAATCATTCTAACGTTATCTCCATATTTCTCGCCAAATAAAGCCATTGCGCCTTTTTCTAATGCTTGTTTAATTGGAATATTTCTATGCTCCACAATAGGTATTTGAGCGGAAATCCTATTATTTACAGAATCTTCAACAAGGGAAATTTCCTCATCAGTTACTTTCGCAAAATGGGAGAAATCAAAACGCAAATAATTGGAATTAACCAGAGATCCTTTTTGCTCCACATGATTCCCAAGAATGGTTCGCAATCCTAGATGCAATAAATGTGTAGCAGAGTGATTTTTGGATGATGCAGTTCTCAGATCAGTATTAACTTTTGCTTTAAAAATAGCGTCAAGATTCTCGGGAAGCTTTTTTGTGATGTGTAAAATTAAATTGTTTTCTTTTTTGGTATCGATAATATCAAGGGTTTCATTAGCTGATTTTAGAGTCCCTTTATCGCCAACTTGCCCACCTCCTTCTGGGTAAAAAGGTGTATTGTCTAAAACTATTTGAAATAAGATGCCGTCTTTTTTTGAATCTATCTTCCTAATACGTGTAATTTTTATTTCATTTTCAGTCAAATCATAGCCAACAAAAGTCTCTACATTTCCTGGAATTAGTATTTTCCAATCCTCTGTGGAAACTTCAGAAGCGGCTCGAGACCTTTCTTTTTGTGCTTTCATTGAGGCTTCAAATTCAGATTCATTAAAAGACAACCCTTTTTCTTTGAGGATTAATGCAGTTAAATCTTTAGGAAAGCCAAACGTATCGTATAATTCGAAAGCTTTTTCGCCAGAAACTTCCTTTCCTTTTGTTTTAGCAACCACATTGTCTAACAACTGTAAACCCTGGTCTAAAGTTCTTAAGAATGAAGCTTCTTCTTCGCGGATTACATTCGTAACCAATTGCTGTTGGGATTTGATTTCAGGGAAAAAGTCTCCCATTTGATTTGCTAAAACCTCAACAAGCTTGTAAATAAATGGCTCTTTGGTATTTAAAAAAGTAAATCCGTAACGAATAGCGCGACGTAAAATACGACGAATTACATATCCTGCACCTGTGTTTGATGGCAATTGTCCGTCGGCAATAGCAAAAGCTACAGCACGAACATGATCTACAATAACACGGATGGCAATGTTGGTTTTATTTTGTTCTTGAGATTCTTCACTATCGTTCAGAATTACATCATTAGTTGTGTATTTAAAACCTGTGATTTGCTCTACTTTATAAATTAGCGGCATAAAAACATCGGTGTCATAATTTGAAGTTTTGCCTTGTAACGCCATACACAAACGTTCAAATCCCATTCCTGTGTCTACATGTTGTGCGGGTAACTTTTCTAAGCTACCGTCAGCCTTCCGGTTAAACTCCATGAAAACATTATTCCAAATTTCAACTACCTGAGGATGATCTTTGTTTACTAAACTTTTCCCAGAAATCTTTTCTTTTTCTTGAGGAGATCGAATATCAACATGAATTTCAGAACAGGGTCCACAGGGTCCTTGATCGCCCATTTCCCAAAAATTATCTTTTTTATTACCAAGAATTATCCGATCTTCATCAATTAATGTTGTCCAAATATCCCATGCTTCCTGATCAAAAGGAACATTTTCATCTAAATTCCCTTCAAAAACAGACACATATAAATTATCTACGGGGATTTTATATACATTCGTTAATAACTCCCATGCCCACGAAATAGCTTCTTTTTTAAAATAATCGCCAAAAGACCAGTTACCAAGCATCTCAAACATGGTATGATGATAGGTGTCAAAACCCACATCTTCTAGGTCGTTATGTTTACCAGAAACTCGGAGACATTTTTGAGTATCAGCTATTCTCAAAGATTTCGGTGTTCGATTTCCTAAAAAATATTCTTTAAACTGAGCCATCCCAGAATTATTGAACATTAGTGTTGGATCGTCTTTTAGAACTATAGGCGCAGAAGGGACAATTAAATGGCCTTTTGATTGAAAAAAATGCAAAAACTCTTTACGAATATCTTGTGATTTCATTGTTTTGATTTATTGTTGCAGAACTAAGGTAGATGCAAAAAACTAAAAAAAATTTAAATAATTTTGAAAGAATCTGAAACAAGTTCAAATTAAATTAAAACATTTGTTAAATTTGTTCGTATTAACATCGTTCTCTTAAACTTCTACAAAAATAGAATAAAATAAAAAATGGCGAAGAAAGTAAAGTATTATTTCGATACCGAAAGTTTGGCATATCGAAAAATAAAATCTAAACCCTATAAAAAGGCAGCCTATTTTGGTTTATTTATTGTAGCATCCGCGCTTTTTGGATTTATTTGTTTTGTAGCTTTGTTAAATTCTTCCTACTTAGACACGCCAAAAGACAGATTACAAACACGGGAGCTTGAAACTATGAAATTACAGTATGTTTTATTAAATAAAAAAATAGATGAAGCCTCTGAGGTTTTGGAAGACGTTGCTGATAGAGATAATAACATCTACAGGGCTTATTTTAACGCTGCTCCTATTTCGGAGGAACAAAGAAAAGCAGGATTTGGCGGGGTAAATAGGTATAAAGAATTGGAAGGATATACTAATTCTGACTTGGTAATAAAAACTTCAAAGCGAGTAGATATTATAGCAAAAGAACTTGCAATACAATCTAAATCCTTGGATGAGATTTTAAAATTGGCAAAAGTAAAAAAGTTGTTGCTGTCGGCTATTCCAGCAATACAGCCCGTGAAAAATGAACAATTAAAACGAGTTGCTTCCGGATTTGGATATAGAAGTGATCCGTTTACAAAAGTTCAAAAAATGCATAAAGGGATGGATTTCGCGGCTGTTACAGGAACTCCAATTTATGCTTCTGGCGATGGAGTTGTTTTGAGCGCCGATAATTCAAAATCGGGATACGGCAATCATATTGAGATTAACCATGGCTTCGGCTATTTAACTTTATATGCACATTTAAGTAGGTATAACTGCAGGGCGGGTCAAAAAATAAAGCGAGGAGATGTTATTGGTTTTGTAGGAAGTACGGGAAGAAGCGAAGGTCCTCATTTACATTACGAAGTATATAAAGACGGAAAAGTAGTAAATCCTATTAACTTTTACTACGGAAATATATCAGCAGCCGAGTATACCGTAATTTCAAAATTAGCAAATCAACAAAATCAATCTCTTGACTAATGCAAATAGAACTAAAAGAAGGAAAAAGGTATTACAGTATTGGAGAGGTTTCCAAAGCTTTTAATGTAAACACGTCACTTATCCGATTTTGGGATAAAGAATTTGACATACTTAAACCTAAAAAAAATGCTAAAGGCAACCGAATGTTCACTCCCGAAGATGTAAAAAACTTACAACTAATTTATCATTTGGTTAAAGAACGTGGATTTACATTAGAGGGTGCAAAAACGCACTTAAAAGAAGGTCAAAAGAAAACGCTAGATAAGTTTGAAATTATTAGCAAATTAGAAACAGTGAAAGCACAATTAATAAATATTAAAAATCAATTATAAATAAATTAAACTTTAAATTAAACAAAAATGGACTTTAAAAAATTTTTACCTTGGATTATTGGAATAGTTGTTATATTTATAATTTACAGCTGGGTTAAAGGAATTAATAATACGGCAGTTAGTTTCGAACAAAACATAAACGAAGCTTGGGGAAATGTCAATACTTCTTACCAAAGAAGAAATGATTTGATTGGCAACTTAGTAAACACGGTAAAAGGTGCAGCTGATTTTGAAAAAAGCACGTTAACCGCTGTAATTCAAGCTAGAGCAAAAGCTACTGCTATAACTGTAGACCCAACGAATGTTACTCCAGAACAATTGGCAGCATTTAATTCGGCACAATCGGGTGTTTCGTCTTCATTATCAAGACTTTTGGTTTCAGTTGAAGCGTATCCTGATTTGAAAGCTAATAAAAGTTTCGAAAAATTACAAGATGAATTGGCAAGTACTGAAAACCAAATTTTAACTGCAAGAACGCGTTTTAACGATGCGGTTAAACCATATAATATCCATATTAAAACGTTCCCAAATTCTCTATTTGCCGGACTTTTTGGATTTAAAGAAAAAGCGTATTTCCAAGCAGTGGAAGGCGCTGAAAAACCAGTTGAAGTAAAATTCTAATGAAGTCCCATGTCTAAAATAGAAGATTTTTTAACCAAACCAGAGGAACAAGAAATTGTTGAATCTATTGGCAAAGCCGAAAAAAATACTTCTGGCGAAATTAGAGTACATATAGAAAACGAGACTTCCGTCGCTGCAATAAATAGAGCGATGGAAGTTTTTCGTAATCTAAATATGGAGGATACCCAAGAGCGTAATGGTGTTATCATTTATGTGGCAGTAAAAAGTAAACAGTTTGCTATTTATGGCGATAAGGGAATTAATGAAAAAGTGGGTGCTGATTTTTGGAATTCTACTAAAGAAGCTATGCAAAATCATTTTAAAAGCGGTAATTTCAAACAAGGATTAATTGACGGAATATTAAAAGCAGGTGAACAACTTAAAACGCATTTTCCGTATCAAGATGATGACACAAATGAACTTTCGAACGAAATATCAAAAGGATAAATTATGATGTACGAAGTACAAATTACAAAGTACAAAGGAGTTATGAAAATCCTATGGGTATTCATTGCCTTATTTAGTTTTTTAACCTCTTTTGCACAATTTGAAATTCCAAAAAAGCCTGATTTTCAAACTTCGGTTTATGATTATGCCAATCTTTTGAGTGCAGAAGAGAAAACGCAATTAGAAGAAAAACTGATTCGGTATTCGGACTCGACTTCAACTCAAATTATTGTGGCTACCGCAACCACAATTAATGGGGAAGATATTGGCATTTTAACTCCCAAATGGGCGCAAGAATGGGGTATTGGTCAAGCTAAAGAAGATAACGGTGTTTTTATATTAGTAGCCCAAAAGGAACGTAAAATTTGGATTTCTCCTGGTTATGGATTAGAAGACCGATTAACTGCGGGAATTGGAGGCGAAATTACACGAAATATAATTGTCCCCGAATTTAAAGCCGGGAGTTATTATAAGGGTTTAGATAAAGGTGCCGATGCTTTATTTGATGTATTCAAAGGCAAGTATAAAGGAGAAAGAAAGAAAAATAAAAAAGGAGATGATATTCCTATACTACCAATTTTAATTATAGTATTGATCCTCATTTTCATTGCGATAAAAAACAAAAATAATAATGGGAATAATGGCAATAGTGGTGGCGGAATGAGTTTAACCGACATAATCCTTTTGAGTAGCCTGGGAAGAAGTGGTGGTTTTGGTGGTGGGGGCTTCGGCGGAGGAAGTTCTGGCGGCGGCGGATTCGGTGGCGGATTTGGGGGCGGCGGATTTTCTGGTGGTGGATCTGGTGGTGGATGGTAATTATAAAACAAAAAGCTCGATCACTTGATCGAGCTTTTTTTATTACTTCTCTCTAATATAAATATCTATTGGAACTCCTGAAAAATCCCAGTTTTCACGAATTTTATTTTCGAGAAAACGTTTATAGGCTTCTTGAACATATTGCGGTAAATTGGCAAAAAACACAAACTGTGGTGTTGGTGTTGGCAACTGCATGCAGTATTTAATCTTAACATATTTTCCTTTCAATGCTGGTGGTGGAAAGGCTTCTATCAATTTCAACATGAAATCGTTGAACTTTGAAGTTTGTATTCTTTGTTTTCTGTTTTCAAAAACCTGAACTGTGGTTTCCAATGCTTTTAACAAACGCTGTTTGGTTAACGCTGACACAAACAAAATAGGTACATCGACAAATGGTTTTAATTCCTCACGAATTTTGGCTTCATAATCTCGGGTTGACATGGTGTCTTTTTCAACAAGATCCCATTTATTAACCAAAATGACTACTCCTTTTCTATTCTTTTCAGCCAACCAAAAAATACTTTGATCTTGACCTTCAAAACCTCGAGTGGCATCTATTAAAAGTATTATAACATCCGAATGTTCAATAGCACGAACGGAACGCATTACCGAGTAAAACTCTAAATCTTCTTTTACTTTGGCTTTACGTCGAATACCGGCCGTATCAACTAAATTAAATTCGAAACCAAAACGGTTGTATTTGGTATCAATAGAATCTCGAGTTGTTCCGGCGATATCGGTAACCACAAATCTATCTTCTCCAATTAATGCATTAATAAAAGAGGATTTTCCGGCGTTGGGACGACCCACCACACAAAATCGTGGCAAAGCGGCTTCATCTTCAGTCACTTCAGGTAACTCAGGCAAAACATCAACTAACTTATCTAGTAAATCTCCAGTTCCACTTCCACTAATACTAGCAATAGTATAATATTCACCCAAGCCTAAGTTATAAAATTCGACAGCATCTTTCTCACGCATCGCATTATCAACCTTGTTTACAGCTAACAATATCGGTTTGGTAACCTTTCTGAGTAATTTGGCAACTTCGGCATCCATTGGCGTAATGCCTTCTTCTACATCAACCACAAAAATAATAGCATCTGCCTCATCTATGGCCAATTCAACTTGGCGTCTTATTTCGCCTTCAAAAATATCATCAGATCCTTTTATATAACCCCCGGTATCAATTACAGAAAACTCCTTACCATTCCATTCACTTTTCCCGTAATTTCTATCTCGAGTTACGCCACTTACAGAATCAACAATAGCCTCTCTTCTTTTAATTAATCTATTAAAAAAAGTGGATTTCCCTACATTAGGTCTTCCTACTATGGCTACAATATTGTTCATTTTAATTTAATTTATTTTGGCAAAAATACGTTTAAATGTGTCAAACTCCTAATGAGCAATTTGTCTAATTTTTTACAGTTACTTTTGGTTGTAACCAAAACGACGAAGCTGAAAAGCATTGCTTCTCCAATCCTTATTTACCTTCACATACAACTCAATATGGATTTGTTTTCCGAAGAATTTCTCTAAATCGGCTCTCGCTTGCATACCCACATTTTTCAGAGCTCCCCCTTTGTGTCCGATGATAATTCCTTTTTGGGTGTCGCGTTCTACCATAATCACAGAACGGATACGGATGATTTTTTCATCTTCAAGAAATTCTTCTGTTTCAATCTCTACCGCATAAGGAATTTCCTTGTCATAATTTAACAATATTTTTTCACGAATAGTTTCGTTTACAAAAAAGCGTTCTGGTTTATCGGTCAGAGCATCTTTAGGATAATAAGGAGGCGATACGGGAAGTAATTCTAATATTCGACTAAAAACTTCCTTCACATTAAAATTTTCTAAAGCTGAAATAGCATAGATCTCTGCATTTGGAACTTTATCGGTCCACATTAAAATTTGTTCCTCTAATTGTTCTTGATTGGATTTGTCAATTTTATTTAAAAGCAGTAAAACCGGAATTTTAGCGTGAATTATTTT
>Ga0049083_10000513_pt1 | contig 13783 bp, 16 predicted proteins | sample GreLakmeMI27MSRF_FD_66719 | JGI IMG/M metagenome (GOLD analysis project Ga0049083, IMG submission 66719) | Freshwater lentic microbial communities from great Laurentian Lakes, MI, USA - Great Lakes metaG MI27MSRF | ecosystem: Environmental > Aquatic > Freshwater > Lake | place: Great Lakes...
TCGAGCTCAGCGTGGTCGATTTGGTGTAGGGGTATCGTTTCCTGCGCAGGGAGACGCGGGGGGGCGCGGTAAAGTGGATGTGGGCTATGCCATAGCCCGGCTATGGTTCCGTTAAGTCTTTATTATCAAGCTTCAAGTCTGAATACATTTTCACCTTGTATCTTGCTAATGGCGGGCCACCTGGAGTGAGGTTTCCCGGGGTGAGGTTCTCGGCCGGCGGCGGACGACGGCGGCGGCGGCGGGCGCGTCCCGCCTTCGGAGTCAGAGCACGCAGCCTTGCCGCCTGTGTCTTAGCCTGTGTCTCAGCTCACCAGCTCTGCGTCGCAAAGCGCCGCCGCAGGACACTCACCGGCAGTCTCTCGGTTCGTCCAGCGCCGCAAGGCTCGGTCATGATGGCGGACGATCAGCACAGCGAGCACAGTGGCAACGAGGTTCGCGCCTGCCCGCGCGTCTGCCCGCAAGGACGGCGTTGCGGGGAGCTGGAAGCTGCCTCGGACACCTTGATTCTAACGTCGGCTGCTTTTCGCCTACAGGACTACGAGGAGGAGGGCGAGGAGATGTACGAGGACGAGGACGGCAACGAGGTGCGCGGCTACACGCGGGGCAGAGAGAGAGGCTGTAGCTGACGCCACGCGCCGGCACGCCGTCAGGAGGAGGAGGCCCAGCCCGCGCCGCCCGCAGCCGCGGCACCGCCTGCGGCACCCGCCACCGGATCGGAGCCGATGGCGGCTGCGGTGAGGGCGGCCGCCAGCGTCGCACGTGCGGTGCAGCTCGCCGCCACTCCCCTCGCGTCCCAGCCCGTCGCCGAGCCGCCTGGCGTGCGGGAGACGCGCGAGAAGCTGCTGAACATCCGCGTGAAGTTGCTGCGTCTGGCCAGCCGTCTGGGGCAGACGCCCCGCAACACGGTTGTGGCGCAGGTGCTCTATCGCCTGGAGTTGGCAGAGAAGCTGAAGACCGGCCCCGGCGCCATGGGCAGCAGCAGTTACGGGCCGGACCGCGCCACCGCGCTGGCGGAGCAGGCGGAGCTGCAGGATGGCACAGACTCCGACCTGGACTTTTCTTGCACCATCCTTTTGCTGGGCAAGACGGGCGTGGGCAAGAGCGGCACCATCAACTCTCTGCTGGGCGATGGCGTGGCGGAGACGAGCGCGTTCGACAGCGAGACCAAGCAGGTGCGCATGATCGAGGCGAACGTGCAGGGCTTCCGGCTGCGTCTCATCGACACGCCCGGCCTGCGGCCGTCTGCCAGCGACACGCGCTACAACAGTTCCATCATGGCCAAGGCCAAGGCGTTCACCAAGCGCTGCCCGCCCGACATCGTGCTGTACTTCGACCGCCTGGATGCGGGGAACCGGGCCGACTTTGGGGACCTACCTCTGTTGCGCACGATCACTAACACCTTCGGCGCCGCCGTCTGGTTCAGCGCCATTGTGGTGCTCACGCACGCCTCCACCGCGCCGCCAGACGGCCCCAACGGGCAGCCCATCAGCTACGAGACGTACATTGCGCAGCGGTCCCACATTGTGCAGCAGACCATTCGCCAGGCTGCCGGCGACATCCGCCTGATGAACCCGGTGGCGCTGGCGGAGAACCACCCGAACTGCCGCACCAACCGCACCGGCGACCGCGTGCTGCCCAACGGCCAGGTCTGGAAGCCGCAGCTGCAGCTGCTGTGCTTCGCGTCGAAGATCCTCACGGAGGCCAACTCGCTGCTCAACCTGCGGGACAACGCTGCTGCGCGGCAGATGGCCTCGCGTCAGAAGGTCCCCCCACTGCCCTTCCTTCTCTCCTCGCTCATCACCTCGCGCCCGCCGCGCAAGGCGTTCATCGACGAGACGTACCCAATGGAGGAGGACGGCGAGGCTGCGCAGGAGCCGGTTGAGGAGGAGTCCAAGCAGGTGTCCATCCCCGCCCCCGACCCTGCGCTGCCCCCCTCTTTCGACAGCGACAGCTCCGCTCACCACTTCCGCTTCCTGGAGAGCGCCAACCAGTGGATGGTGCGCCCCATTGTGGAGGCGCACGGCTGGGACCATGAGAGCGGCATCGAGGGATTCTCCGTCGACAAGGCCTTCGTCGTCAAGAAGACCATCCCCGCCAACATCAGCGGGCAGATCACCAAGGACAAGAAGGATGCCAACCTGACGCTCGAGACGGAGGCTTCAGTGAAGCACAGCGCCAAGCTGGTCACCACCAGCGGCCTGGACATCCAGACGGTGGGCAAGCAGCTGGCGTACACGGCTCGCTCGGAGACGCGCTGGAAGAACCGGGCCAACAACAAGACAACGGGCGGCCTCTCAGCCTCCTACGTCGGCGGCGTCGTCGCCCTGGGCGCCAAGATGGAGGACCGGTGGAAGATCAAGCCGGGCTCAAAGTTGGTGATGAGCTGCGGCGCGATCACGGCCAAGGGCGACACTGCATATGGTGCGTGCTTACAACTTCAGCAGACTGCCTCGATTCACTCACCCCTCTCCTCCCGTGCGCAGGCAGCAACCTGGAAGCGATTATGCGCCGCCAGAAGGACGATTCCGCCCCGACCAGCACCACCCTGGGTGCCTCGTTTATGAACTGGCGCGGCGATGTGGCGCTGGGTGGGAATGCGCAGACGCAGTTCAACTACGGGAAGGACACCGGTGTGACGGCGCGCGCCAATCTGAACAGCCGCGGCGCGGGCCAGCTGACGCTGCGCGCGTCCACGAACGAGCGCTTGCAGCTGGGGCTGTTGGGCGCGGTGCCCGTCCTCTGCTCGCTCTACGGACGACTGACCCGCGAGCGGGACTAGAGATGTCCACGGCCGTGCAAGCATGTTTCCTTTCTCACAGTGCGACCGCATCGATCGTTGTCTCTTAAACTTGAGCAGCCTGGACGATGTGTTGTGCGACTGCAGGACTGAGCAAGCACAGCTGGTCAGCTGCACAGCGAGCAGCCAGGAGGCCCTCCTGCTTGTGAGGACTGCACTCACCCCCGCCTTGCCTGTCAGACTTTTCCAGCAGACAGACTCTTGCTCTAGCGGCTGTGCCATGCAGGTGGCGGACGTCCTAGTCCGCTCTCTCGCCCGGCCTGCCGCACCTCCTCGCCGCCCGCAAGCTGCTGCTGGGCAGAGCGCGGTGGCGTGCTGCCCACGCAAAGGGCGCCACTGCGTCCGTCTGTGCTCTGCCGTCGCCGTCGCCGTCGATGCCGAAGAGAGCGAGGACTGGGGCGACTGGGCCGATGTTTTGGAGGAGGCGGAGGCGGTCCGCCAGGCAGAGGATGCTGCGGCGCCTTTGCCACGCCTTCGCAACGACGAGAAGGAGCGCGTCTTCCTCGTCGGAGTAGAACTTAAAAACGCGCCGCGCTCAGCGGGCACGTTGCCAACAGAGGCGTCACTGGATGAGCTCGCGCAACTGGCAGAGACAGCGGGTCTGGAGGTTGTGGGCAGAGCGGTGCAGCGCCTGAGTGCGCCGGACCGACGGACGTTCATCGGCAGCGGCAAGGTCGAGGAGGTGCTAGAGGAGGCTCGCGCGCTGCGGTGCCAGACCGTCATCTTCGACGAGGAGCTGAGCCCATCGCAGGCGCGCAACATTGAGAAGGCTGCGGGGGCCGCTGATGCTACTGGCATTCGCGTAGCGGACCGGACGGCGCTCATCCTTGACGTCTTCTCAGCGCGGGCGGCGACGCGGGAGGGTGTGCTGCAGACGCAGCTTGCTCAGGTTCTCTACCAGATGCCTAGGCTCACGCGCATGTGGACGCACTTGGAGCGGCAGAGCGGCGGTGGGCTGGCCACGAAGGGCGCGGGAGAACTGCAGCTGGAGATTGACAAGCGCCTGCTCCGCGAGCAGGCTGCGAGGATTCGTGAAAAGCTGGAGGGTGTGCGACATCACCGTGCGCTGCACCGCCAGCGGCGCGCTAGCACGGCGGTGCCGGTCATCGCCCTGGCTGGCTACACATCAGCGGGCAAGAGCTCTCTGCTCAACCTGCTGAGTGGAGCAGACGTGCTGGCGGATGCGCAGCTGTTTTCGACGCTGGACCCGACCACTCGGCGCGTGGTGATGCCTTCGGGCCAGGCCTGTCTCGTCTCAGACACGGTGGGCTTCATCCAGAAGCTTCCTACACAACTAATTGCTGCATTCCGAGCCACGCTTGAGGAGGTGTCTGAGGCGAGCGTGCTGGTGCACGTGGTTGATGCCTCGGTGCCCGACTTCAGTCCCCAGGTTGCAGCCGTTGAGGCTGTGCTGGAGCAGCTCAACGTGCAGCACATCCCACGGCTCACGCTGTGGAACAAGGTTGACATCGCCGCCGACCCTGCCAGGCTGATGCGCGAGGCGCAGCTGCAGCCGCATACTACCGTCTGCGTCTCTGCCCTCACCGGCCAGGGCGTGCCAGAGCTGTGGGCGGCGGTACAGGCGCTCACAGAACAACAGTTGGTGGGCCTGGAGGTCCTTTTCCCCTTTGATCGTCTGGATTTGCTCGCCGACGTTAGGCGCCACGGCACCGTGGAGATAGAGGACTACACGGAGACGGGCGTGCGCGTGCTGGCCAAGGTGCCCCTCTTCGTCTCCCGACGTCTCTCTGAGTGGCGGCTGGCCTAGCGAAAGCCCTTTTTTTGTTTTCGTGACACCAGTACACCCAGCTGGTGAGCCATCCACACAGTCGCTCGCGGTGCATACAGCACGTGTACACTTGTTTTCGACGCAGAAAAACACGACGACGCCAGGACGGCTCGATATGGCTTCTGCCGTCACCCTGTTAGTTTTTGCTTTTAGACTTGATATGTCTTCTGCGCGCGCCCCCGGTTGTCCCGTGCCGCGCGGGTCCGTCGTGCGCATTTCGTTTAGTGAGCAAGGAGTGCTGGTGCTACCATGGCGACTGACGCTGTGCTCTCTGTACACTCTGCGCTGGCGGCTGTGGCGCTCAGCTCCGCGCCCGTGGATGCTGGGCCTGTGGAGTCGCAGAGCTTCTGCGTCACGACGGCCATCAACTACGCAAACGGACTGCCGCACATGGGACACGCCTATGAGGCCATCTCCGCGGACGTTCTGGCCCGCTACCACCGCGCCTACGGCCGTCGGGTGCTGTTTATGACGGGCTCGGACGAGCACGGGCAGAAGATCGCAGAGACAGCTGCCCTGCGCGGCGTCTCGCCTCTCGCGCTCTGCAATGAGTATGTCTCCAAGTTCCAGGCGCGCCTTCACCTCCCGCTGCCGCCCACCCCAACTGACGCGTGCGTGGCGGCAGGAGCTGAACGAGCGGTTGATGATCAGCTACGACGTCTACAACCGGACGACGTCGCAGAAGCACCGCGACTGCTGCCAGCTCATTTTCAACAAGTCGCAGCAGGCGGGCGACATATACCTGGGAAGCTACGAAGGCTGGTGCGTCGCCTTGCTGGGCGCGATGCGCCGCAGCTTATCTCGCTGAGCGCAGGTACAACGTGCGCGAGGAAACTTTCGTGACGGAGACGGAGGCTGCAGCCACGGAGTACATGGACCCCGTCTCTGGCAAGCCGCTGAAGAAGATGCTGGAGTCGTCCTACTTTTTCAAGCAGTCCAAGTGCGTGTGCTGTGCACCCCTGCCCCACCACCACTCACCGCTGTGGCGCAGGTATCAGGCGCAGCTGATTGAGTATATCCAGCAGCACCCCGACTTCATTCAGCCAGAGGCGCGACGCAACGACATCTTGTCCCGCCTGCAGCGTGAGCCACTGCTGGACCTGTCCATTTCGCGCACCACCTTTGACTGGGGCATCCCCGTGCCCGATGACCCCAAGCACGTCATGTGCGTTTGCCAGCCGCGCGTGCGTCGCCTGGACTCGTGCACTGAGCGCTGCGGCAGGTATGTGTGGTTTGACGCCCTCACAAACTACCTCACCGGCTGCGACCACCCTGACGGCGCTCGCAAGGATTTCTGGCCAGCCTCGGTGCACATAATCGGTGCGCCACCGCGCTGACTGACAGATTCCGCAGCGCTGAGGCGCGGCGGCGCATAGGGAAGGACATCATCTGGTTCCACTGCGTCATCTGGCCTTGCATGCTCTGGTCTGCCGGCCTGCCACTGCCCCAGCGCGTTTTCGGGCATGGCTTTGTCACTGCCTCCGACGGGCAGAAGATGAGCAAGAGCATCGGCAACGTGGTGGACCCTCTGGACGTGCTGGCCAAGTGCACGCCCGACACCTTCCGCTACTACCTGACCCGTGGCGCCGTGTACGGCTCCGACGTGCCCTACTCGGAGGAGGTGCTGCAGACGATGCACAACGCAGACTTGGCAGACACGCTCGGCAACCTGGTGCACCGCGCCGCCAACCTCTGTCTACGCTTCTGCGGCGGCGCGGTGCCCGACGTGCCCGTGGACGTGGTGTTTGACGTGGAGCAGTTGCGGGCGAGCACAGAGCGCCTGTTTGCGGGCCTCGCGCTGCAGCAGGCATGCGAGGCAGCCATCAACGCTGTGAAGGAGACCAACAAGTACCTCACTGACAAGGCGCCCTGGCACATGAAGGAGGATGGCGCTGGCAAGGCTGTCGTTGTGCGCTCCGTGCTGGAGGCCACCTACATCCTGGCGCATTTCCTGGCGCCCTACATCCCCGCCGCCACAGAGGCCATCTTCTCGCGTCTGGCCACGCCGCCGCGGCCCATCTGGCGGCTGCAGCCGGACTTTGTTCACCTGGCGCCCGGTACACCCGTGCAGAGCGGCGACGTTCTGTTCGTAAAGTTCGAGCCCAAAGCGGCAGAGGCTGATGTTGCACCCGCCAAGCCGGCAAAGAAGGCTGCTGTGGACGCGCCCGTGGACGCGTCGCGCCTTGAGATCCGCGTTGGCAAAGTGCTCACGGTGCGCACTTTGAGGCCACCCCTGGGTGCATCCTCTGACGCGCCGCGCCAGGTTGAGCCACACCCCGACGCAGAGCACCTGTTTGTGGAGTCCGTGGACCTGGGCGAGCCGTCGGGTCCCCGCACCGTCGTCTCCGGCCTCGTCAAGTTCATGCGCCGCGAGGAGCTGCTAGGCGCGCGGGTGCTGTGTCTGTGCAACCTGAAGCCGGCCACGATGCGGGGGGTGGTGTCGCAGGCCATGGTGCTCGCAGCCTCCAACGCGGAGCACACGCAGGTGGAGCTGCTGCTGCCGCCGGAGGGGGCGCCCGTGGGCGAGCTGCTCTCCTTTCCCGGCTTCCCAGGCGCGCCGGACGCGCAGCTTAACCCCAAGAAGAAGGTGTGGGAGGCGGTGCAGCCCGACCTGCGCACCAGTGCAGAGCGGGTGGCCCTCTTCCGCGACTCGCCATTCACCACCAGCGCGGGCGTCTGCACCGCCGCGACGCTTGCGCACGCGGTCATCAAGTAATATCTAATAGAGAAGAGTGGCAGCGGCCAGCGCAAGCGCAGCCGTCTCAGTCCGCAAGCGTAGGCTGCCAAGGCCCACTCCGAGCGCGCCCGCGGCAAGCAGCGCCTCCTTCTCAGCCTCGCTGAAGTCCCCCGGGGGGCCGACCACCAGCAGGCCTCCTGTTTCCGAGGCGCTGCTGCTGCCAAGCACCTCCCGCAGTGGCCTGCCTCCCTGCAGCGCCACCAGCGTCAGGTTTGCGCTGCTCACGGCAGGCAGCAGGTCGCTCAACGTCGTTGCTGGCCGCACTTGGAGCAAGTGCAGCCTCAGGCACTGCTTGGAGGCCGCCAGGGAGAGTCGTTCCCATCGGGCGCACTCCGAAGCAGCTTCGGCGCGGCGCTGCTTCGAAGCCGGCGAGCGCTCCGTGAGCAGCGGCAGGAAGGCGTGCACGCCCAACTCCGCAGCCTTCTCCACAAGCCAGTCAGACCGACTCGTCAGACCGCTGCACGAGACGGCAAGGTCCCATCTCGCGCCTGACCACGGCGTGTGCACTGCGTCGGCGCACGGCTCCACAGTGGCTCCGCCACGAGCGTCCACGTGCACCAAACGGCTGCGCACAAGCCCGCCAGCTCCGTCGAACAGCTCACACTCGTCACCCACTTGCAGCCGAAGCACACGAGTGGCGTGCCGGCTCTCTTCTGTGCACAGCTCCACTGCCTTGCTCGGCAGCGGAGAGGTGTAGAGACGCGGCAAAGAGGCAGTGCACAACGTTCGACGGTGGTGTAACGGCCGGACGGCTAGGCGCATGTATAGGGGCGCACATCGCATACTGGTGAGCAGGGGAGCAGGGGCGGCGTCAAAGGCCTCGTCGTACTACGAGGTACGACGCAGTCGAAGCCGAACGCAGCGTGCTCATCAGCTGCTGCTGACGTGGCATGGACGTACTCAACGCCCTCGTGCTCGTTGTGACCTACTGCAAAAAGACAGGAGAGAGAACCTGCGCTCGGAGCCCGGCCAGTGCACCGAAGTTGGTAGCATCCAAGCGAAGCCTCTTCTCCGATGCTGTGCTCGCTCTGGCTCAGCCGCTGGTGCGTCCGCTCGTAGCAGTCGCCCGAAGCGCTGACATGCGACGCGCGCGCAGGACGCCCGTGCGGGCGTGGTACGCCTTCTGCCCTCGTCCATCTTGTTGCGCACTTCTGCCCTCCATACGGCGCACCCCTCCTCTGCTGGAGCGGGCTGCTGCCGGCCGCCAGGGTACAGTCGCAGGAAAGGTCGGCGGCAGCTCTCTCGCGTTCACGACGTGTGCCAGAGTTCTGCCAGCGCTGCCGCCGCTCGCTCGAGGCTCACTCAGGGCTCGCGCTGCGGCGCACAACTCAGCTTCCGACGGCGGGGGCGGCACATTCGACTCGCACGGCCGGTGTGTCACGTGTGCTACGCACCTGAGCAGCGACTCAGGCTCTCCCCACTCCAGGCCTGCGGCCGAGCCTGCAGCACCACCTCCTTCGACGTCTGTGCCAACTCTCAGGTCTTCCCTGCGCGCACTGCCGGCACCTGCCCGTCCTGACTCGCAGCGTTGGCCCAGTGACATCTCCGGCGAGCGCTTTCGCCGACGTGAGCGGCTCTCTGGTGCGTACACTCTCCCTCGCGGAAGGCCTGCTCTGACGCTCTGGCATAGGTAGCCCCAGCTTTCAGCGCGTGCAGCGCTTCGGGCGCAGCTTCCTGCTGCAGGTGCGTGCAGGAGCACCATTGTGCTTGCTCAGACTCTGATGCGGCCACGCTCTAGCACATGCGCCTCCAAGTGGCGAGCAACGTGGATGTTGAGGATGCGACGTGCACGCGCATCGGAATCATCACCACGAAGGTGTGACCTTGTGCACAGGTCTGTTACACGCATTTTCACGCTGTGCCACCCCCAGAAATCGCTCAGACGAGCTGTGGATCGTAACCTCATGCGGCGGCGCGTGAAGAACATCTTCCGCAAGCACAAGGCCCTGTTTCCAAGCAGGGTGGACCTAGTTGTGCTCGTCAACACTAGCGGTGCGATACGCGCGCGGCCTCACGGTGCCTCTCTGACGCGGCGTGTGCAGCACTGGAGGCAAAGTATGCTGAGCTAGAGGCGGACCTTTTAGCCTGGGCTGCACAGGTGCAGGGGAATGACGCTCTCTTTCAGCCAAAGTGCGCCCACTGCGCGTGTGCATATGCCGCGCACGCACTGAGACCGCGTGCGGCTCCTGCAGGCGCACCAGGCGTAGCGTGGCAGAGGCCCCGAGTGTGCTTGCTGCTGCTATTGACGAGACTGGACGTGGGCGCTCAAAGCCACTCCAGTCGCATAGAGGCGGTCGGGGAGGGGACGCGGGGCGGTCGGGGAGCGGACCCGCCGCATCCAAGGCGCCTCGCAGTTCGCAGGCGTAATCCCTCGGCATGCTTTTGCAGTTTTGCTTTCGTTCTGGTCGCGATGCTGCTCACACATCACATGCCGTTGGGCTTGCGGCCGTGCGAAGACGAGTGTACGAGGGACCGCTGATTGGCCGCACTGGTGGAACGCTCACTCGCTCACTTGCTTGCCTCTTTGGCAGGGGCGGGCGGCGGGCCTCGCTCGGCATCTTCGATTTTACAACCTCTCCACCTCTGCGTCTCCTGTGCGAGTCTCGCCCATCTGTGCGCTTGCGAAACTGTCGCACTGCGCGACCGCAATGCCGTCGGTCGGGGTGCTCTCTGCTTTGGTGCCGCCCACGCGAACAGCCCCTCTGGTGAGAGCGAAGCGGACGCAGGCCACCGCAGTCAGCAGCCGCACGTTGAATCGTGACGTTGTGCCGCTGGGCGCTGCGCTGCGGTCGCGGAAGCGCAGCGGAGGCCACTACGGAGGGTGCGTGGCCTACATGCCGAGGAACCCACCGCTCGCTGAGCCTCATGGGTGCTGCGTGCACGCGACAGACGACGGATCTCCGTGCGCAGCGCTGCAGCAGCTGTGCCTGTGCCCGGCGGCCAGGTGCGTGCAGGAGTGCTGTGTGGCTGCTGGCGCTCCAGCTCAGCTGACGCCCTGTCACAGCCCGTGCCGTCTACCTCGCTGCTCTCTGCCTTCTGGAAGTTTCTGCGGCCCCATACGATCCGCGGCACGGTGTTGGGCACCACCGCGGTGCGCGCCGTTGCACCATGACACTTTTGCTGCTTCCTGTTATCCGCAGGAGCTGACGCCTCCCTCTGCGCCCTGCTTCCTGGTGGCGTGCAGGTTGTCTTGCGCGCGCTATCCCAGAACCCGTCATTGATTGAGCTGTCACTTGTGCCGCGTGCGCTGCTCGGCCTGCTTGCGCTGCTTTGTGGCAACGGCTACATTGTGGGCATTAACCAGGTGCGCAAACCGCATGCGCGACAGCTGAGGCGGTGGCTGAGCCCACCCGATGTAGATCTACGACATCAGCATTGACAAGGTCAACAAGCCCTTCCTTCCCGTCGCGTCGGGCGAGATGTCGGTGCCCGTCGCCTGGGTCGCTGTAGTTGCGCTTGCCGCCCTCGGCGCCACGATTGTGGCCACAAACTTTGGGGGCCTGATCACAGTGCGTGCTGAACGGGCCCGCTCCGCTTCTTTGGCTTACGCGGTGTGTCAGAGCTTGTACACGTTCGGCTTGGTGCTTGGCACGGTGTACAGCGTGCCCCCGTTCCGGCTGAAGGTGCGTGCGCGTGCTGCACGCGTGCTGCGCTGCGCTCTGTGGTCTAACGCCCCGCTCAGCGCTTCCCGCTGCCGGCGTTCCTGATCATCGCGACCGTGCGGGGCTTCCTTCTCAACTTTGGTGTCTTTTACGCCACGCGTGCAGCACTGCTCCTGCCGTTCGAGGTCTGCCCCTTTACCCCAGCTTGTTGACGGACTGCTGACACCGCCGCACCTCCGCGAGCAGTGGAGCCCCGCCATCGTATTTATCACCTGCTTCGTGACTCTGTTTGCCACCGTGATTGCCATCACAAAGGTGTGAACGCTCCATCCCTGCCAGGCTCTTGTGCCAGCTCACGCGAACCCTTGCAGGACCTGCCGGACGTGGAGGGAGACCGTAAGTACAACATCCAGACGTTCGCGACGCAGCTGGGTGTGCGAAACATTTCGCTCATGGTGCGCCCGCAACAGCCCCCTGCCCTCTTTGGCTAACACGTCACAACAGGCCATCGGCATGCTGCTTGCGGCTTACGCCGGCGCTGTCGTGCTGGCATTCCAGTTACCCGGCGTCTTCAATGTGCCCGTGATGGCGGGCGGCCACGCGGCACTTGCTGTGGCGCTTGTGGTGCATGTGCGCACCCCGCCTGTCTACTCCACTGCTGGCGCTGACCTTTTTTTCTGCAACCCCAGGCGCTTGGCCTGGAGCGCGCCAAGTACACGCCGGAAGCGATTCAGAGCTTCTACCGCTTCATCTGGACGCTGTTCTACAGCGAATACGCAATGTTCCCCTTCATCTGAGGCACCTCCGGCTGCACTACGAAGGCCCGCTGACTGTAATAAAAAGATGCCAGCGCTGGATCGATGGATCGTCAAACGTCGAACGGACGAACGCGTCACCACAGTTCAGCCTCTGCTCTCACGTCTGACCCTCTGTGGTGCGTCCTGTCTTCTCTCGCCGCTGGGCCACCGCTCGGTGCTTGCAGTGCGCTGCCAAGTGCCAACATGATCCTGGGCTTGCCTTCGCTTACACGCTGCGCCGCACCCGCATCTGCCGCGAGGAGCTGCAAGCGCACGCGGCTTCGCGTTGCAGTCCTCCACTCACACTGCACAGCTGTCACTGCGGTCCACCGCCCGGGACACGTACGACGGGTGGCTGTTACCGCCAGCAGCGACGCTTCCGTGGGAAGCACACCCGGGCCGAGCCGAGGTGTCGGCGTCACTCGCCTCTTGAACTTCTTTCCTCTGCTCGTGTGGCCAGAGCAGTCCTTCTTTACTCGCCAAACGTGGGTGGCGACGCTGCGTGTGGCTTGTCTACTCGTTGGCATAATCCTGGCGCTTGTGTGCCTACTTTGCGCCGTCGACACGCTGATGCAGACGGTTGTGGTTTGGGCAGCGTGAACTTCGAGACACGCGGTGCCGCCCGCAACTTCTTACACGCGCATCCGTGGTCTGGTTCGCTGCCGCCTGCAGGCATTTGGGGCCTGCACTGATGGCACATTGTCAACGTGTCAACACCGTCGGAGAAACGTGCCGGCCGGGCAGTGAATATGCCGGCATTTGCATGCTGAGGGTGAAGATGAAGCAAGCGCATGCCCTGTGTCAGCCCTCCGCCGGACCAGCAGCCCTGTATGTTGTGTAGAGCACTCTGATGCAAAGCGAGCAGGAGCGGCATGCGAACACGACACTGGGCGCGTCTTCACGCAGGTCCGCGTCGGAGAAGCGGACCGTGTCGCCGCATCGGCAGTCGTGCTCAAACTCGTGCCGCACGCCAGCCTCTGCGCAGCGCGTGATGGCGCGCAAGTCGTCCAGGTCTATGTCCGTGCAGGGCAGGGCAGACAGGGAGCGGCTGTCGTACTCTGACCTCAGCAACGGGTCCTGCAGACTGCGCTCAGCACCCGCAGCAACTGTGCCACCGGGCGTGATGCACGCACCCGAAGCAGCTCCCACGCGCGCTGAGCGAGGCGGAAGGGTGCTGCGTCTGTGCCCGCTCGGTCTGGGTGGCTTCGCAGCGCCTTCTCGCCATCCGCGTCAGCGACAGCCTATCTGGCGAGTCTGCCAGCGCGCACCGTGCGCTGATAGGCGCTGCGAACGTCAGCTGCGCTCGCAGAAGCCGGCACGCCCAGCACCTCGTAGGGCGTCGCCTCACCCGCGGGCCAGGCCATGGCAGCTGCGGCCAGAAAGTCGGGCTGCCGCCAGACCGAAGCCGCTGAGGCGCACAGTGAGAGCGTGAATGCGTTGCTAAAAGGCCCTCAGCTTTTGCAGCAGCGCGCGCACAGTGACGGGTGACGAACTCCTTTGTTCACGGTCGTGCGTGCTTGTCCATATCCAACGTAGCGCGTGTCACTTTGCTCTCGCGCGGGGGGCCGCCCGCCGCCGCGCGTCGTACGACCAGCGGCGCACATCATCTGCGCAAATGAAATCGGGCACAGCTCCAGCCTCCGTCTGCGCAATGTCCGCCACTCTGTCCGCGTCCATGAACTGCCGCGCGATTGCGCCGTCTCGCCTCGCGTCGAGCCGTGCGTCCGCTCGTGCGGCGCCTGTCCGTAAGGTCCGTGCCCAACCGATTCGCGGCTCCTCGGTCCATGCGACGCGTGCGACACTGCCAGCGCCCGCGCCTAGCTCCCGTATGGTTTAGCGCGTCTGGCTGCGAGCACACGCGGGGCTGGTGCTGAGGGCTGGCTCCGCACGCAAAGCGCTAGGTTTATCGCTCGCAACTTATCTACTGACACGCGCACGCCCAGGCCACCACCTGCCTGTCGGACGTGAACGTGGTGATCAGTGGCGCGAACCTGGCGCTGCTGTCGCTCGGCCGCTTCGTCTTTCTGCCCTACCAGCGCGCGCAGGCACGTCGCGCGCCCT
>Ga0049083_10000514_pt1 | contig 13782 bp, 15 predicted proteins | sample GreLakmeMI27MSRF_FD_66719 | JGI IMG/M metagenome (GOLD analysis project Ga0049083, IMG submission 66719) | Freshwater lentic microbial communities from great Laurentian Lakes, MI, USA - Great Lakes metaG MI27MSRF | ecosystem: Environmental > Aquatic > Freshwater > Lake | place: Great Lakes...
CCAGTCGCCTGTCCCTCCCCCCCCCCCGCTCGCCCCCGCGCCCAGCCGGGCCCAGGCATCGCCGCCCAAGTCGAAGGCCCCTGAGCCCGCGGAATATTCGCCTTCATCTGCGTCTGGCGGCGGCTCTGCGCTAGCCACCTTGTTCCCATGGCTGCAGATGGACCGAGCGGCGCCACCGGCGGTGGTGGCGCCACCGGCGGCGGTTGACGAGGTGCACGAAGACGACCACCTATGCGTTGTCTGTTTGGATGCGCCGCGAGAGGCCACGCTTGCTGGCTGCGCTGATCGTCACGCCCCTGTGCTCTGTGAAGACTGCGTGGCCATGCTCATGGGTACCCCAGTGCCCACGTGCCCGCTATGCCGGGCGCCCACACCGAAAGCTTGAGACATTTTCTGCTCTTTGAGTGAGGCTCTATGAGTGACACAGTTCGAACACTCACCCTTCCCTTCCTTCATTTCTTGTCGCCTCGCCGCCCTCGGATACGCACTCCGTCTTGCAATGACCGAGAAAGTAGTGTGCTCCAATGCGGCTGCGAGTGCTGGCGCGAGCGACACCCCGCACTTGGAGCGCGATGCGCTCATCTCGTCGTCTCCTCCTGCGTGCCCTGGGGTGCCCTGCCTGCCGCCCGCGGGCGCCGCGATGCGTCGCGCCATGCGCACGCTGTCCAGCCCGCTGCGCAGCGCACAAGACGCGGCGGAGCGAGCGCTGGGACCTGACAGCCTGGCCGCGGCTCGCCTGCGATCGCTGAAGCTCCTGCGTCGCCGGTCTCAAGGCGACACACCCTTCGGAGCGAGTCGGGAGGTGCTTCTGAACGCGGGCCTTCAGCGGCGAGCCTTCTGTGAGAACGCAACATCATCTGCAAAATACAACGCGCTGACCTTTCTCCCGCGCTTCCTGTTCGAGATCTTCAGCCGCGTCGCGTATCTGTACTTCCTGGTGCAGGCCGCGCTAGGATGGTGGCCGCAGGTGCGAGCACACGGCTCGCTGGAACCTCAAACGTGAATCGTGAAGCGAGTGTCGACCTTACCTTTGGCTTCTCACCCTGCCTACCTTCCTCCCGTCTCAGGTATCGCCCTTTGACCCGTGGGGCAGCACCATCGCGCTCGCTTTTGTGCTCGTCGTGTGCGCGACTTCGGAGCTGTGGCAGGACGCAAAGCGACATCGCGGTGACTGGGTTACCAACTCACGCCGCACGCGCGTCATGGCGGCCAACGGCGCGTTCCGGGACGTCGCCTGGCGAGACGTGCGAGTGGGCGATGTGGTCATGGTGCGCGACAATGAGGAGGTCCCCGCAGATCTGGTGCTCCTCTTCGCAGCCCTCACAGACCGCGTCTGCTACGTGCAGACCACCAATCTGGGTGCGCTGACGGCTGCCTGGCTGACTAGCTCGTTCTTTGTTTGCGGAATCGCGATCTTTGATACCGCATCACGCGAGCCCCCCCCGCGCCCCTATGTCGCCCAGATGGCGAGACGAACCTGAAGGTCCGCAGCCCGGTGCTGCTAGCCAACACAGCGGCTGCGAGATTGACGCCGGAGAGTGCGTCGAGCGCTGCGCGGCTGTGCGGTCGAGTGCTGTGCGAGCCGCCCAGCGCGCAGCTGCACGCCTTCAACGCCCGCTTCGAAGTGTGGCGACCGCAGCCGCTGGTGGCGGGTGAGGAGGAGAGCGCAGAGGCTGACTGCGTGCTGACCAGCGTGCCCGTGGGTCTGGACGTGCGTGCGTGCCGCAAGTAGACCTCGTGCCGCGTGCGCTTATTGACCTTGACCTACAGGACGTGCTTCTCCGAGGCTGCCGCCTCAAGAACAGCCAGTTTGTGCTTGGCTTGGCCGTCTTCACTGGTTCAGAGACGCGAATCCAGCTCAACACGCGCCGCGCGCCGCTCAAGTCGGGCGCCTACGACCAGTTCCTCAACGTGCAGATCACAGCCCTCATCGCGCTCCAGGTCATCCTGTGCGCCCCCAGCGAAATCGCAGCGCTGCCGAAACCGGGAAGCACGAGCCGTCGCTACCCTAACCCTGAGCCGCCGTCTTGCGCTCTCTCTGACGCCTCCGCTGCAGGTGCGTGTCCTTGACGGTCGCCTCCTGGGCGTGGCGGCGGGACCACGCGTCGTCCTGGTACTTCCAGTGGCAGGCGCACACGGGCAACAACTACGAGAGCGACGGCCTGTATGGCGTGATGCTCTTCCTACGCTTCTGGTGCGTCCGCGCAGAGGCGCTCAATCGCGCTCAGCTCAGTGGCAGATGATGAGAAACCAATATCCAATGTCGCTAGCGCGCAGCTCGGAGAGATACTGGGCTGCGTGCGCTGACGACTCTCTAATCTCGTTAACTAGATGCCACATTATTGCTCTCTGCGCATCAGTGCAGGCGCAGCTGCTGACACGCAGCCTTTGACGCTCGTCTTCCTCCAATAAGGGTGCTACTGAGTTACCTGGTTCCGATCTCTCTCTTCGTGAGTATGGTGATAGTGAGTGAGGCTCAAGGGGCGCTGTTCATAAACAAGGATGAGCGCATGCGCGACCCGGTGACAGGCGAGACTGCACTAGTGCGCAACACCAACTTGAACGAGGACCTGGGCATGGTCTCCTACCTCTTCAGCGACAAGACGGGCACGCTGACGAGCAACAACATGCGGCTGCGCGTGCTGGTGCTGGACGGCGAGCTGTACGGCGAGACATCCTTCAAGCTGGAGGCGTGCGGCCTTCCCCCGCCAACCGCTCTGCGCGCCTTCAACGCCCGCCTGGCTGATGCGCTGCTGGGCACCGGCAACGCGCAGCTGCAGGCTGACGCTCTGGAGGCGCTGACGGCCATTGCGGTTTGTCATACGCTCATCGTGGACGCGGTGCCGGTGGACGCGGCGCCGGGGGAAGGCGAAGAGACCTCTGTGGGGGGGGCCCGGCGCACCTACACGGGTCCCTCCCCTGACGAGGTGGCGCTGGTGGACGGCGTGCGACTGTTGGGCGTCAAGTTCACGGGGCGCAGCAGCCGGGGCGTGCGCGTGGAGGTGTTTGGCGACGCCGCAGAGTATGACGTGCTCGCCGTCCTGGAGTTCACGTCCGAGCGGCAGCGCATGAGCGTCGTCGTGCGCCGCCCGGACGGACGCGTCACGCTCTTCTGCAAGGGCGCAGACGCGGCCGTGATTCCCCTGCTGGCGCCCGCCTGTGACGCGCGCGCTGCCGAGGTGCTCAGCCGTACGGAGGCCCAGTTGGACCAGCTCGCCGTCAAGGGCCTGCGCACGCTGCTCATCGCCTCGCGAGACCTGCCCGACGAGGAGTGGGCGGCTCTGGATGCGCTCTACCAGTCGGCTAGCGGCGTCAGCAACGCACAGTGGCAAGCGCAGGTTGCGCTGCAGCTCGAGTCTGGCCTCTCTCTCCTGGGCGCAACCGGTGTGGACGACCAGCTGCAGGAGGGCGTGCCTGAGACCATCCGCACCCTGCTCGCTGCGGGCATCAAGTGCTGGGTTATCACCGGCGACAAGCAGCAGACGGCAATCACCATCGGCGCCTCCTCCGGCCTGCTCTCAAGCCCGGCCACGGTGCTCATCCTCAACGCAACATCAGGAGAGGGTGCACGGGAGCGCATGGCGCAGCTGCAGCCCGCTTTCGAGGCGCGTGAAGGGGACGGGCCTGAGCTGGTGGTGGATGGCGGCACGCTGGTGCATGTCCTCTCCGATGCAGCTCTGGCGCGCACTTTCGCTGACCTGGCCGCCTCCGCGCGCGCCGTGATCTGTTGCCGTACGTCGCCCCGCCAGAAGAGCGCCATTGTGAAGCTCATGAAGCGCCACCTGCACGGCAAGACGAGCTGGTGGCACCCGCTCATCGGGCAGCCGGATGGGCGCACGCTCGCCATCGGCGACGGCGCCAACGACGTGGCCATGCTGCAGGCTGCGGATGTGGGCGTCGGCATCGCAGGCAAGGAGGGCCGCCAGGCTTTCAACAATGCCGACGTGGGGCTCAGCCAGTTTCGCTTCCTCACCCGCCTGTTACTGGTGCATGGCACGCTGTGCCGCTACCGGCTGGCGCGGATGATCCGCTACAGCTTTTACAAGAACATCTGTTTTGCGGGGCTGCTGTTCTGGTTCCAATTTTACTGCGGCTTCTCCGGGCAGGCGCTGTACGACAGCATCAGCGCTGGCCTGTACAATGTAGTGCTCACCTCCGCTCCGGTGGTTGCATTTGCGCTGCTGGACCGACCGCTGAGCGACGCTGGGCTGCTGGCGCATCCAGCCATCTACGGGAAGGCGCAGGGGCTGAGTGGCCGCACCTTTTGGAAGGCGCTGGTTGATGCCAACGTCCACAGCCTCATCTGCCTCCTCTTCTCTCTGTACGCGGTGCCCGTTACGGGTGGGCCCAACGGCAACAGCCTGTCTGGCCTCCTCGCCGTCGGCAAGCTAGCTTTTACCGCTGTGCTGATAGTCGTCACCATCGAGATCTGCCTCGTCTCGCGCTACATCACCGCAATCTTTGTGGTGCTCGTCATTCTGTCGGTGGCGCTTTGGTTTCCGCTGCTGTGGGTCATCCCCCTGTTTGCTGATCTGAACGAGATGATTGGCATGGCGCAACTGCTGTACCCTTCAGCCGTTTTCTGGCTCACCCTGGCGTTGGCAGGCGTGGCGTCGCTGACCTACCGCCTCGCCTGGCGCGCGGCGCTGTCCCTGCTGTGGCCCACGGACACGGACATCCTGCGGGAACAAGAGGTGCTTGCGCTGCGCAAGGGCGGCGTCGCAGCGGAGCGCGATGTTGAGCTCCAGGCCACGAGCGGCCAACAGCGGCGCATCGATGAGTGAAACCGCACGTGTTCGACTCGACGGCGTTGCAACGTTGGACGTTCTAGCTCTACACAGTCGTCCCTCTGCGTCTCCTGTGCGCACAGTATGAGCGCGTTCCTGCGCGTGCGCCAGCCGCTGCGCCTGCAGCTGCTCGCAGACAGCGTCCCAGTCGCCGGCGAAGCTGTGCAGTTGGAGGAGTGCGACGGGGGCTTCGTGCTGCGCACGTCCAGCGGGCACCTCCTGAGCCAGGAGAGCTCCAGGCCGCCTCACGCGGACTCGCTGAGACAGCTGTACCAGGCGACTCGGGTGCGTGTGTGTGCTCTGTGCACCCCGTGAGGCGACGGCTCAATGCAATTATTCAGGAGCGTGCTGTGGGCGCCCTGCGCGTGCTGTGCGTCGATGAGGCCGGCCGCACGGCTGTCGTCGAGGCTGAGCTTCTCCTGTCGGTGCGCGCGACTGCGTGTGGCTCTGACGCACGCAGAGAATTGACACTCCCCAACCAAGACGCGCCTCTGGTCGCAGGACTCACTCAGTTGCAGCCCGGCGCTCGCCGCGCTGCTGTGGCGCGCGCTAGGCGCTGAACAGCTGGATCAGCAGGGAGGAGTCCCACCCGCTACGCTGCGCGCTCTGCTTGAGACCGTCCCCAATCTCACCGCCATCCACAAGGCGCGCACCGTGCCTGCCATGCAACGGGAGGAGGAGCGGCCCGGTGCGCCGTGCTGCCTTCACGCTGTGCCGCACGAAGTGTTGCTCTTGGTGCTGTCGAAACTGCCGAGCGTGGACCTGCAGAGCTCAGCATGCACCTGCCGCTGTTTGCGCTCGCTTTGCAGCACCGTGGCGCCTGGGCTGGCTGTGGTGCTGTATCCGCACCAACGAGCGGCTCTCGCCTGGATGCTTGAGCGGGAGCAGCCTTGCGTGAAGTTTTTGTCGCCGCTGGTGCGTACGGGCGACGCGGTGACACAGGACGGCGTTGCGATGCCGTTTCTGCTCAACATGGCGGGTCTGCAGCTGTGTCCGTGCTGGGACGAGGGCCAGCGCTGGCGCCAGGTCACGCCGGTGGACTGTCGCGGCGGCATGCTGTGCGACGAGCCTGGCATGGGCAAGACAGTCACTGTGCTGGCGCTGCTGCTGCGCACCCGCGGCCGCGCAGCCGAGTCGCCCGACAGCAAGCCCGGTTCTACCATTTACATGCGCAACGCGGGTGGCGCCGGCACCTCGCGTACGTCTGTGGTTAACATGAGGGCTGCCCACTTGGCCTGTGCCACGCTGGTTGTGGTGCCGGGCACGCTGATCGACCACTGGGTGGAGCAGGCTGCACGGCACGTTGCGCCCGGCACGGCGCCTCTGCGCGTGCTTCTAGAGTCGCAGGTGAACGACCCCGTGGAGCTGGCGCGCTGCGACATGGTGCTCACGACGTTTGAGCGGCTCTCTGTCGCAAAGTCGGATTCGCCGCTGTTCGCGATACATTGGCTCAGAGTGGTGCTGGATGAGGGCCACGCGCTAGGAAGCAACGCCATCACGGACCGCCACAAAAACGCATGCGCCTTGCTGGCTGAGCGGCGCTGGCTCATGACTGGCACCCCGGCGCCAGAACAAGCAGGCGCAAGTTTTGCCGAGCAAGCCTCACGGTTGAAGCCCCTTCTAGCGTTCCTGCGCGACCCCACCTACGGCTCTTCGGCGGACTGGAAAGCCGCCATTGGGCGACTTCTCAACCCTGGTCATCCGTCGCATGGCGAGGGCGTGGCGCGCCTGCGCGCCTGCCTGTCTCGCGTCATGGCACGCGCCGTCAAGGCTGACATGCCCAATCTGGCGCGGTGCCGGCATAAGGTGACGCTGCTGAACTTCGAGGCTGCGCATGCGAAGAGCTACAACGAGCTGTGCCTTTTCACGGAGCGCGCGCTGCTGCTTGCGGACTGGAACGACCCTGGATGCCCCCAGTCGCTCCTGCACCCCAGGCAAGCTGCGCAGTGCCGCAACACGGTGCGCAACCTGCGGCTTGCATGCAGCGTGGCGGGTACGTGGGCGCGTCAATGGGCCAGGGTTGAGATTGATGACTCGCGGGGGATGCAGTGCGATGTGCACCACCCTGGGTGGAAGGGCATTTTGCCTGCAGCGCATCAGCAGCCTGGATGGAGACCGCCTAGCGAGGCGCGCCTAGATGCGGCGGAAAAGGCGTGGATGTCGGGCGGCACCTGCGAGCTTTGCGGCTTGGCGCTTTCGCTGGTCGTGGTGACGCCATGTTCGCACGTCCTATGCATGGACTGCGTGCAGACGAGCGCGGAGCGCTGTGCGCTGCCCAGCTGCCGCATGCCTTTCGCCATGCAGGTCACCGCCAGCGGCGCGCGCGTGCCGCAGGACTGCATCGAGTTGCAGCCTGCCATCATTCACAGCTGGTCAAGCTCCTGGGAAAAAACCAACAGCTCAAAGGTTGATCACGTGCTGCGCGGATTAAAGGCTGTGGACGAGCCTGAGCTTTGGGCTGCTGGCCGCGCGCGCGCGGTGCGACGTCGCCATGCGGTCGCGCACGCAGTGCACGCCACGCGCGCAGCCGCGCACGCAGACCTGGCGGGCGATCAGCAGCTGACTCTCGGGCAGACGGCAAAGCTGATTGACGCTTTGAGCAAGGCTGCGCTCGCCGCGCTGGTGGGCGTCGAGAGCGAGGACCGATGGACATCCGACGGCAGTGATGCCCACAAAACTCCGCCCAAAAAGCACATCCTGTACAGCCCGTTCCTGGACCACCTGCAGCTGTTTGCCACCCATTTGCTGGATGCGGGCATCCGCTTCGCATGGCTGGTGGCGGGCTGCAGCGCGGAGGAGCGGCGCGCATTTGTGGGCGCCTTCAAGCACGACCCCACGACCACGGTGCTGCTCATGGACGAGGCTGGAGAAGTTGGCCACGACCTCTCATGCGCCAGCAATGTGTGGCTGCTCGAGCCTCTTCGAGATGCTGCGCGCGAGGAGCAGGTGATCAGCCGCGCGCACCGCCTGGGATGCTTGCACGCAACGGTGGAGGTTGAAACCCTGGCCATGCGGGGCACGATGGAGGAGAGTTTGCTGCACCTTCGGCGCACGGGCAGCTCCAGCGCCGCGGAGGCGCTGCAGAACCGGGAGCTGCTGCGCAGTCTGGCTTTTGTGCGCACAGAGGAGGGAGGGGAGGAGGCTGCCACTGCTGCGCCCACGCTGGACGAGACGCAGCGCTTTCTGTCGGACGTGTTCATCATCCCAAAGCAGGCTGCGAAGCTGCTTGGCCGATGTGAGCGGCTGGCGGCCAAGACGGTTGCGACGCCGAAGTGCAGCGGGGGCGTCGAAGCAGCGGCGTTCGCCAGCACGCCGGAGCAGCTGCAGGCACCACGGCCGCGCATCCGTCTTTTCGAATGAGGACGGTTGTGTGGTTCAATCGCTCGTTCTACTCCGTCTCGCCTTTGCCCTCTCTATCTCGCAACTTGCTGTAATGAGTGCCACGCTGCCGCTGCGCAGCCTGGCGCCCAGACGCACCGCGCAGCTGTCTCGTCCAACAAGGCGCCTTGGCGCTGCGCCGCGCGCAGAGTCTGAAGCGCAGCGTTACACCTATGGCACAGTGGACGTGACGATGCCGCTGGGAGCGGTACAGCAGCTTCCACTTCCCTTGCAAACTGCCACCGTTGCGGCCGTCTTTGGCGCTCTGGGCGCCGGCGCTGCGTTCAGTTGCGACGTTCTGGGCCCTGCGCTGGAGCACTCAGCGCCGGACTTGTTTGCCTTCTCGCGCGCAACCTGGCCGCTCCTTGGCGCCACTTATTTAGCGGCCGGTGTGGCGCACTTCACCGCACCAGACGCCTTCGTCACCATGTTTCCCCAGCGTGGAGCCTGGGGCATCTGGTACCTCCCCGGCTCTGCAGAGTTTCACGTGGCGTGGACGGGCTTCGCGGAGTTGGCGGGCGGAGCGGGCGTGCTGCTCGGCGCGATACCGGCAGTGCACGACTTTGCGCCCTGGCTCGGACCCACCGCCGCACTCGGTCTGTACGCGCTCAGCTGGGCGGTGTATCCCGCGAACGTATACATGGCCACGCACAACGCACCCGGGCCAGGGCCCGCGGGCGCCGTGATTCCTCCCGCGGGCCACGCAGTGCGCTTCCTCCTGCAAGTCATGCTTCTAAGCATCCTCTGGGGCCTGGCGCACCCGCCGCCGGTCTAGACACGCTCCACGATGCCAGACTCTGTTGCTAAGTGTTGTTTGTAGACACCGCCAATGGCGTCAGTGATGCGTCTGTGGCTCAGCCAAACAGCTCCAGTAAGTAGCGCTTGTAGAGCGCCATGAAGCGCGCCACAAACGCCTCCAGGTGGATGATCGCCTTCTGCCCGCTCTGCAGCCGGTGCTCGAAGAAGGCTGCATACGCGCTCACCTCGTATTTGAGGTCCGCGTCAATCTTGCTGAGTAACTCTTGGGTGAGCTTCTTGAGGATGAGTTCGGGTGAGATGGCGTTGATGATCAGCTCGTAGAGTCGGCCGCGAATGGCGAAGAGCGTCTTGGGCGACTGGTCGCTCATCACCTCTCGCGCAATCTGGGCAATGTAGAGCTCCCAGTCGGTGTTTTGAATCACCTGGTCCTCCTTGAACGGGTACTGGGACACCTTACACGCCTCCAGCGACAGCAGCGCGCGGCGCATGTTGCGGTCGGAGGAGGCAGCTGCACGATGGCGGGCGTGAGAGTGCGCGGAGTAGAGTGGAGCACTTCCTTGCGTACCGACTTTGGCGGCAAACTCGGGCGTCAACACGATATTCTCTTTTCTCGCCACGTGCATCAGCAGGTCGCACACCTCCGCCTCTGTGGCCGCAGACACGCGCACAGGCAGCGTGCGCGATCTCACCGCGTCCAGCACCTTGCTGATGTTGTTGCACACAAGCACCAGGCGGCAGGCGGCTGGAGCAGCCTCGCGTGAGATACACACACGGCATGCACGCTGATGTGAGAGTGGGTGCGCACATGAGTACTTCTCCATGGTGCGTCGTAGAGCATGCTGCGCCTCCTTCGAGAGCTTGTCAACCTCGTTGAGCACCAGCACTGCATCGCACATGTATGAGTGATACCCAGCGCTGCGACATACATGTATGACGCGCCTTTGAAGCCCTTGGCTCCGTCAGTGCCAATCAGCCTTCCGCGTGCCATCTCCTTGATCACCTCTTGTACCACGTAGCGGTCCTTGTTGCCCACGTCGGAGGGGTTCATCTCCACGTGGTAGTTGGAGGAGAGCATGGTGAGCTCCACCTCAACCTTGCGCTCGCCGACTTCAATCTTCCAGTCTTTGGACTCAACCTTGATGCGCTCCACGCCGGGGCCGTAGATCTCGCGCAGCAGGGCCAGCACCAGGGTTTTCTTGCCGGCGCCAGAGGGGCCGTAGAAAAGGACGTGAGGGCAGTCCCCGTCAGCCACCTGCGGTGGCGAGGCCTGTTAGGGCCCGCGGCGGCAAAGCGCGAGCGGCCGCGCTCGGGGCGGCGCGGCGCTGGCAGGCCGTCGGGGGCGCTGGCAGTGCCTGTGGGGGGGCACGGGGGCGCGGGCGAGGCGTGCGGAGCGCGCCGCAAGGCGCACCAGGTTGCGCAAGTTCTCCCCGACGTCTTGGTGCACTATCAGCTTGTCCAGCGAGTGCGGCCGGTACTTGTCCACCTGTGCGGCCACACAGCTCGCCTCAGCGCGCGCGCAAACACGCAGCTCAGCGCCAGCGAGCACACACACCCACAGCGGCATGGCTGGCACGCGCGCACAGCACTCGGACGCTCAGGGGACGCAACGAGGCACTGGAGACTGCACGCGCGTGCTATGAGCTGTGAGGAAGCGATGGGGACTCTGACTGACTCAACCAGTCAACGCAAGAAGGCCAAGAACACTTCAACATACCAACGGAGGCGATTATGAGGTGGCACTGAACTACATAAGTTGTTGCCGCCGAGAGCGTCGTGCAAGTCAGCAAACGCAGCGCGCACAGTGAGCGGCGCGAAGTTTCTCGAGCCTTCAGCCGCTGACTTGCACGCTCTCGGCGGTGGTGGCCAGCCGCTTCAGCTGCGTCCCGCCGCGCAGCTGTACGCCGCTGTGCCGGGCTGTGCCGTGCGCCCGGGCTCTGAGCCCAGCCGTGCCTTCTCGCCGGCGGCATATGCGGCGGAGACGGCACCCGGACACCGCCGCAAAGGCGGCGCGCCGCAGCGCGTCGCACGCGCCGCCCACGTGCGCCCCCCGCCCGCCGTACTCTCTTGCAGTCTTGCGTGCCCTGTGCTTCGCTCTGCTCACGCTCTGCTCACGCTCTGCTCACGCTCTGCTCGCGCGCGCAGGGCGCCGCCCGAAGAAGACGACGAGGGAGACGAGGAGGAGGAGGAGGAGGAGGACGACGACGGCAGCGGCAGCGGCAGCGATAGCGGCAGTGGCTCGCGCTCGTGCTGGTTTCACCCGGGCGAGAGCGAGCCCGACCCAGACGGGTGGCCGGACCACGACGAGCGCTGCCACGGCCCGATCGACACCAAGTCCAACCGGCGCCAGTGTCCGCACGGCTTCGTGTGGAGCTGCTGCGGCGGCGTGCTGGGTGATCGCGGCTGCGCGCGCCGCGCTCCGGGACAGCGCCGTGTGCCCGGCGACAACGGCTCCGTCAGCAGCGACACCGCGTCCGGCGTGGAGACGCGCGATGGCCACTCTGGCGAGCTGGAGGTGGATTGGGAGGCGTGGCCGGATCACGACGAGCGCTGCCATGGGCCAATCGACACGGCGGCCAACCGGCGCGACATCCCGGACGGCTTCCTCTGGTCCTGCTGCGGCAAGCACGCGGACGGGTCGCCCTGCTGCAGCAAGGGCGAGGAGGAGGAGGAGGAGGAGGAGGAGGAGGAGGAGGAGGAGTGACGACCTGTTGCGATTTCGCGCGCGCTTTCGTGTTTCCAGGCTGCAACCCCGCTGCCCCGCTGCCCCCCCAGCTTCAGCGGAGTGGCGCCCGCGCTGCTGGCCTGCTCCGGAGCGTTGTGCCAGCACGCCAAACGAAATGTGTTTCACTCGCACCTGCACGCACGACTGGCCGCCGCCGTCTGTCGTGCCCTGTGCTCAGAAGGTGTCCTTGGCTTTGCGCGCAGCGGCCAGCACGTCCACGTCGCGCGCCTCTGCGCCAAAGCCCAGCGACTTGCGCAGCTCCAGGCTGTGCGTCCTCAGAAACGGGTTGGTGTCCTTCTCCAGCTGCAGCGTGGTGGGCACCGTGGGCAGGCCCCGCTCGCGCAGTGACGTCACCTGCGCAACCCTCTCCTGCAGTGCCTGGTTGCCCGGCTCCAAGCTCATTGCGAAGCGCGCGTTGGACGCCGTGTACTCGTGCGCGCAGTACAGCAGCGTGTCGTCCGGCAGCGCAGCCAGGCTGGCCAGGCTGGCGTACAGCTGCGCTGGAGTGCCCTCAAACAGGCGACCGCAGCCCAGGCTGAACAACGTGTCGCCCACAAACGCGCACCGCTCAGTCGGGAAAAAGAACGCGCAGTGACCACGCGTGTGGCCGGGCGTGTGCATCACCACGTACGAGCTTGCGCCCAGTGCCAGCACATCGCCGTCAGAAGCGGCAACGTCTAGGCCGGGGATACGCTCTTGGTCGGCCGCAGGGCCCACCACGCTGCACTGGTGGCGCTGCTTGAGCTCCAGGTTGCCGCCCGTGTGGTCCGCATGGTGGTGCGTGTTCAGAATGTGCGTCAAGCGCCATCCTTTGTCTGTCAGCGCACGCTCCACAGCGGCAGCACAGGGCGTGTCCACCGCTGCGGTACAGCCGGTGGCCGGGTCGTGCAGCAGGTACCCGTAGTTGTCCCCCAGTGCAGGGAACTGGTGCACCAGCATCGCGTGTGTTGTCTGGGCGTGCGCGCGGGGCGAGGCGCGAAGAGCCGCAAAGAGATGCTGGCGCACGCGCACGGCCGGAACGGCACTCCTCCTCCTCGTGAGCAGACTGCTGGCGCGCAGGAGGAGCATACACAGACACCAGGGCGTCTCTCCTCGTCCTGGCACCGGCTGTACGACCAATCGTACGGGAAATCGACCATATTCGGGCCGCTAGGCCTTCTGCGTGCGCAGGCATGGCGGACGACATGCCCTACAGGCCTGACAAGCCGCCTCCGCCCAGAGGCGAGGCGGAAGCATACCATGCGCACCCCCAGCGCTGGCCTGTGCTCGCAGTGTACGCAGCTTCCTCCGGCATGGGCGCGCTGGTGTGGAACATCCTGGTGCGCGCGCGGCTTTCATCCAGGCGCTGGCAGTGGCAGGCAGCGATGGGTGTTTCATTCACCCCTCTGCCGCTCGCAGGCGCCCGTGTACTCCATCGCCGAGACTCGCTTCGAACGCGGACCGCAGGCTATCAACTCGCTGGCCAACGTGCGCAAACAGGTGCTGCCTCTCACACGGGCGCTCACGCGTGCCCCCTCCACAGGCCTACTACGTATGGTACTGTCCCGGCAGCATTCTCGCCCTGTGGGTGATGGAACGCCACGGGCTGCGCACCAGCCTGCTGTGGGGCTATGCGCTCCAGCTGGTGATGATCACGTTGACGTGTGCGGGACTGCGGATGGCGGATGCACATGCAGCCTACGCGGTGGTCTGGGTGGCACAGGTGGTGGGCTCCTTCGGACAGCCGTTGTATCTCAACAACGTGGTGCGTGGAAGCTGCTCGGCCATACGTCACCGTTCAGCGCTCACGTTCGCTCCAGACGCGCCTGGCAGGTGATTGGTTCCCCATCAACGAGCGCGACATGGCCGTCACCGTCTCCGTGGTTGCACGCTCCTTGGGCGTCATGGTCATCAGCGCTGCTGCGCCGCTGGTTGTGAGCGAGCCATCGCAGATTTCGCGCCTCTACGACTGGCAGCTCCCGGTCTGGTACCTTCTCTTCGCAGCAGCCTTGTGGGTGTGCGCGGACCGCCCTCCGCGCCCCCCCAGCGCCAGCGCCGCAGCACAGTGGCGGGCGAGGGATGCGCAGGCATCGGCGCCTCTAGAACTGGGCGTCTCCCACAACTACCGAGCCCTACAGTTCATGTGGGCCGACACGC
>Ga0049083_10000515_pt1 | contig 13779 bp, 10 predicted proteins | sample GreLakmeMI27MSRF_FD_66719 | JGI IMG/M metagenome (GOLD analysis project Ga0049083, IMG submission 66719) | Freshwater lentic microbial communities from great Laurentian Lakes, MI, USA - Great Lakes metaG MI27MSRF | ecosystem: Environmental > Aquatic > Freshwater > Lake | place: Great Lakes...
GCCAACTTGGTTCCGTTCTATGAACAAGAAAACTTCCGCATTCTGCCGCAGAACAATCCACTCTTTTTGAATAGCACAAATACACTCTTCTTCAGCCCCAGTGCAGCCATTCTGAATTACACCCTCTACGCAGACAACAAGACAAATCGCATTGGTATTAATTGTAATGCGCCATCCTACGATCTAGATGTGTATGGCTCGGCGAATGTCTCCTCTGCCATCTTCGCCTCCTCCTTCGTTGGCGACGGCTCAAGGCTCACAGGTCTTACATATATCTCATCAGGGTCGCTCATTTCCACCGTTGACGGCCTCGGAAATATCTACCTGTCCAGTGGAAACTTCAGCTCCGCCCTCTTCTCCTCCTTCGTGAGCACGACAACTCTTGACGCTGTTATGGCGTCCACCACAACAAATCTGATAAACCGTATTCAAACCGCAGCCCCCGTCTATGCCAGCACGAACTTCTCGTCCATCGTTGCGAATACACTTGCAATCAGCAGCATTAATGCGAGCACAATCTTCGCCAGCACAGCCGTCTTCAGCACGATGATTACTCAGCTCGCAGTCGTCAGCTCCCTCCAGTTTTATCAAGGAGACGGCTTCTTCCGTATTCAGGATCTCCAAACGTCAAACTTGAGCACCGTCGGTCTTTGGGCGAGCAGTGTTCGAGTAAACGCCGTCATCACGCCGAATATCTTCCTCGGCAACAACTCCAACTTGTCTCTCCTTCCCTTCTATGGTCGCAATGGAAACTTCACAAATACTGTTCTCGCTGAACAATCTACAGGAACCACGAGCCAGGAATTTCTCATCTTCAGAGGGTCCTCCGCAGCCGACCAAATCCGTCTCCAGACGACGGGCCAATTCATCCTAGAAACAGGTGTGTCTGCCCGCCTCTGGCCCACAACGACGCCGCAAGCGACACCGTCCCTCCTCATTGACATCAACAACAACGTAAATATCGGCGGCAAATTCTATTTTGACTCCATCAATAACCGCCTCGGCGTAAACTGCAATGCGCCTGGTGTGACCCTCGACGTAAACGGAATCATTCGCGGCAACGGCTCTCTTCTCTTTGGTCTCCCAGCTCTCTCCACGCCACCTCTCACACTCAGCACATCCAGTATGCTCGTTAGCTCTATTATTACAAATACAGCAATCGTTGACAGGGAGTTCTTGAGTTCTTTGGTAGTCAGCAGCATCATAGCAATCAAGGAAAGCACAGTTACCCTCTTTGCGAACCAGTCCTTCGCGAGCAGTATGAATACAAATGCGCTCTTTACAAGCACTCTCTCAGCTAACACCTTCTACGCAAACACGGGCTTCTTCAGCACCTTTATTACAAGCTCCTTCTCAACCGCCTTTATTAATATACAAGCCGCCACGGTAAGCAGCATACAATTCTACCAAGGCGACGGCTTCACCCGCATTCAGGACCTTCAGTCGTCCAATGTGAGCACGGTCGGTCTGTGGGCGAGCACCCTTCTCGCAAACACGGTCGTCGCATCCAATCTTTACCTTGGCCAGATTCCAGCGCAGACATCAATCCAATTCTATGGCCTCCGTGGAAACTACACGAATACGGCCATCGCGGAGCAGTCAACGAGCATTTCAACACAGGAACTCCTCCTCTTCAAGGGCTCCTCCGTAGCCGACCAAGTCCGCATTCAAACAACTGGCGTCTTCCGCCTAGAAACAGGCGTTTCGGGCCGCCTCTGGCCTGTAGCACCTCAGGAAGCGATTCCGCGTCTACTTGTGGATACGCAAGGAAACTTCAACTTCAATAGCGGCGAGTTCTATCTAGATGCCATAAACAACCGTGTCGGTGTAAACTGTAACGCACCCCTTTTTGACCTCGATATAACGGGAACTGTAAGAGCACAGAGTTCTATCTTCCAAAGCACCTTCACCAGCAGTTTAATAGCAAATTTTGCGTTCGTCAGTAGTTTAACAGTCTCAAGTATTGCATTTGTCAATGCCAGCACAGTAAAGGCTCAGCTCATGCAAACGAATAAGCTAGAATTCAGCACCATCAATGGAACCAATATGATTCTGAGCACTGGCTTTGTGAGCAGTCTCCTCTTCGTGAGCAGCTTATCCGCCACGATCGCCTATGTCAGCACCTTCTCAGCCCACGCGGCGAGCACCCTCCGTCTCTCCACGGGAACCCTCTTCGCCGCCGAAACATCCATGAGCACGCTCCGCGCCAGCACGATGATTGGTGCTAATATAACAACACAAGACATTGTGACAAGTTCAATTGAATTATATAACGGAGACGGTTATTTCTTTGTGACTGACATTCAAACCTCCAATCTGAGCACAATAGCAGCCTACACGAGCTCTCTCACAGCAAATAATATCGTGGCATACTCAGGTATCAGCACTCAACGAATCCTCGCAAGTAGCATCACAAGCAGAACAATCACTCTGAATAACAGCACCCCCATTTTCACTCTAGAGGTGAACGGCAATGCGCGCATTAGTTCTCTCACAGTGGATGCTGGTGTAAACGTGACCTCCACAAACACAACCTTCTCTCTCGCAGTGTGGGGCGCTGGTGGCGTGGCCCGCGTGGGCGGAACCACATGGACGCAGATTTCCGACGAGCGAATCAAGGCGAATATTGTGGAGGCCGACTATGACCGGTGCTACGAGGATATCAAGGCTATCCCTCTCCGCCGATTCACCTATATCTCTACCCTCTTTGACCGAGTCCCTCTTGTAGACAGGAATGTCCTCGGATTTATCGCGCAAGAGGTGAGCACGATTCAGCCCAAGTCTGTTACAACGTCTGAGGCGTTTGGTATTGACAATCTCTTCTGGCTGAACATAGACCAGATGAACATGGCACTCTACGGGGCGGTCAAGAAGCTCATGCAGACGAATGAAGCGCTCACATCATCGTTTATTACTCTTCAAGGACGTGTGAGTACTTTAGAAGCACAGCGCTAGAAGCCATTAAATAAAACTCTTCCTACATCCTAGTAAAAATGTCGTATATGTCGGGCGTACCTTTAAATCCACAGAGTATTATCCCCGTGGATATAAACATAAGCACATTATCTTACGTTGCCAACATAATACCCCCTTACCAAAACGTCTCTTCTGGATCCTACACTCTCTTCATTAACTCTCAGTCTGATGTGAACTTACTCTCGTATGACCGCGGCACCTTCAGTAACGTAGGATATTACAACTATTCGACGGTCGCCGACACACTCATAGGAAGCAGCAACAACCAGTTCATGTTCCAGAACAAGAACGATTTCAGCTATTTTCCCCTCGTCACACGCACAACACCGTTTAACACGACAGGCCATGCGGTCGCATATAATGGAAGAATTTACGTTGCGGCTGGAACCGGTTCCAACACGATTGCCACGAGTGTGGATGGTATCGCATGGGTTCCTCGTGGCCTGGGTATCATAACGACAACCGCATTCACGGTGACGTGGAATGACTCTTTGTGGCTTGTGGGCGGCACGTCAGGTGGCGTAGTGAACACAAGCAACTTGGCCACGAGTCCTGATGGAGTCACGTGGACAGGTATCGTGAATTTCAACGTGAGCTCCACTACACCTTCAAAGGGGGTATGGAGTTCCTCGCTCGCCCTCGCTCTTTTTGGTCAGCATGCCAATGACAACTTCTATTACACTAGCCCAACGGGTTCTATCTGGACCCGCCGCAGTTCTCCTTTTGGAGGTTCTGCATACAATACTGCGTGGAATGGATATATCTTTATTATGACAGGAGGTATAAATACGAGTAGTCCAAATGTTAACATAAGCACAAATGGTATTAACTGGACTGCATATAACGTTTTTCCCTCATCATTAGTATATACTTCAGGTATCGTCTGGTCGCCCCAAGTCGGAGTTTGGGTCTGTTCAGGTTATAACAACTCTGGAACACTGCAACTTCTAGCCTACTCCTATAACGGCCAAACATGGATTACAACTGGCCCTTCTTTTGTCGCCGGTAACGCTTATTATGATGTGATATGGAACGGAACCTATTTTCTGGCGGCAGGAACTCCAGGAGCAACCCCCCACTACAGTCTAAACGGCATTACGTGGGTATCAACCGGCTTCGCTCCTGCGTCAACGATTTACGCACTCGCCTGGAACGGCACAGTCTGGGTCGCAGGCGGCGGCGCCTCAGGAACTTCCATGTATTACAACACGTCACCCACCGCCTCTTTGGCATGGACGGCCTCCACGAATATCTTCACAACTCAGTGCTACGATATCAAATACAACGGCTCCATCCTCGTTGCTGTAGGACAAGGGACGAATGCGATCGCATACAGTACCAACGGAATATCCTGGATAGGTCTCGGTCTGACCGCCTCCACTTTCACAACAGGCGGCTTTGGTGTCTTATGGGCCCAGGAACTTGGTCTCTGGATGGCCATAGGCACCGGTGTCAACCGCGTAATCACAAGTCCCAATGGCTTGACCTGGACAGCACGTGACGGTCAATCAGTCACGAATGGTGTCTATGGAAGCGCGTTCAGCCCTCTCCTAAATCAGTGGGCAATTGTGGGAGGTGGCACAGCATTCATCGGAACCTCAACTGATCTCCTCGGCTGGTTCAACAATAACACAGTCTTCACAACGCAAGGCTGGGTCGTCATCTGGTCATCCGTTCACAACCTCTGGATTGCTGGCGGCCAAGGTACAAACACGCTCGCAACCAGCACGGATGGTATTGGCTGGACGGCTCGCACGTCTCCTATCTCTACCGCCGTCTATGGTCTCGCATTCAACGGCTCTATCTATGTGGCGGTCGGCACAGGTACTAACGTATTCGCCTCCAGCACAGATGGCATCACATGGACAGCCCGTGGATCTTCAGGCATCACGACGGCCGGTCGTGCGGTTGCATGGGCTCCCTCTCTTTCCCTCTGGGTCGCAGTGGGATCAGGTACAAACAGCATCGCAACAAGCCCAGATGGCACAACCTGGTCAGGTATAACGACAACAACCGTCTTCGCAACCACTGGATTCGGCGTGAACTGGAGCGCCGCCCTCGCTCAGTTCATTGCGGCCGGCTCAGGAACAAACACGCTGGCGACGAGCAGGGACGGCGTGAACTGGCTCGGTTTCACAGGTATGGGCGCAGTTCTCAGAGAGGCATACGCAATAGCTTGGAACGGAATCATCTGGGTTGCGGGTGGCACGGCGGGATTAACAGGCTCTTTTACAATTGCCTCAAGCCCTGATGGAATTAACTGGACAGGTCGTTCATCGTCTGCTGTGATTAATATAGTCTTTGGTATTGCATGGAGCGGCTCCCTCTGGGTTGCAGTTGGTCAGCTGAACAGCTCAGTGTTCGCCTCCAGCACAGACGGTCAAACATGGGTCGGTCGTGGCGCAACAGGTATTACTGGTGCAGGAAGAGGTGTTATCTGGTATCCCTATGCTTCCCTCTGGGTCGCCGTAGGCTCAGGCACGAATTCCATTGCCACAAGCCCTGACGGAATCACGTGGACGGGTCGCACAGGAACCGCTATTTTCGCATCTTCGGGGAATGGTATCGCTTATTACAGGAACTTGATTGTGGCGGTCGGCCAGACAAACAACGTCTTCGCAAGCAGTGTTGACGGAATTAACTGGACCGGTCGTGGTTCATCTGGTATTACTAGCATCGGCAATTCAGTCGCATACAGTCCCACGTTATCCAGATGGGTTGCGGTCGGCTCAGGTACGAACCGTATTGCTTACAGTGATAACGGCACAACCTGGATTGGCACCACATTACAAACGATCTTTAGCTCACAAGGATATAGCGTCATCTGGAACGGCACGTATTTCGTCGCCACAGGCACTGGCACAAACGTGCTTGCGACGAGCGCCGACGGTATCACATGGAAGGGAACTGTGCCGAATAACGCCACGACTGCGCTAGCCTCTCTAGGCTACAGAGCTCCCATAATGGTCGCATGTGGCCAGGGAACCAACGTCCTCATCTACAGCACGGACAACGGCAACACATGGACACAAACAGCCACTACCGCCATGACAACAAGCGCTCGCGAAGTCGCATGGAATGGAAATATCTGGGTCGCCGTCGGCTCAGGCACGAACTCAATCGCCACGAGCCCCGACGGAATCACGTGGACGGGTCGCACAACAACAACCATTTTTGTCACAAGCGGCTTTGATATCCTCTGGGCGGATTCTCTGAAACTCTGGATAGCAGCCGGCACCGGCACAAATTGTATCGCCACAAGCCCTGACGGTATTAACTGGACAGCCCGTGTATTGGTGAATGCAGGATCATTTAGCACAGGTGGATATCGCATCGGTTGGAATGGAAGCCAGCTCATCATCTTAGGTAACGGGTCAGTAAACTCGCTCGCAGTAAGCACAAATGGAACGGCCTGGACATTCATTGGACTCCCCATCACTGCATCAACAGCCGGATACGGCGGCATAGCATGGAACGGCAATGTCTGGGTCGCAGTGTCCGATGCAGCAACAAATATCTGGACGAGTCCAAACGGCATCACCTGGACCTCTCGTGCGACCCTCACAGCTGGCAACTGCCGCTCCATTTCCTGGAACGGGCGCCAGTTCCTCGTCATAGGAGCCTCGACATATTGCGCAACCAGTACAGACGGTTTCACATGGACAATGCTCAACACGCAGCCGGTCACCACGCTTGTAAAGGTAATATGGAATTACGTCAATACCCAGTGGGTGGCAGTCGGCACAGCCGCCGCAACCCTGATCTACACATCACCCGACGCCACAAGCTGGACACTACGCCAAAACGCGATGATTACGAATGCTACAACCCAGGGTTTCGCATGGTCACCTCAACTCGGCCTCTGGGCCCTCGTCGGAGGCATCACGACCAATCTCGCCACCGCCTCCGACGGAGCGGGCGCCTGGATTTCACGTCTCACGACGCAGATGGGAACGGCCAACTGTGTGGCATGGAATGGTTCCCTCTTCGTGGCGGGTGGTGGCACAACCGTCCAGATTTACACGAGCACTGACGGGGTAACTTGGACATCACGAACAAACGGCGGCGTGGCCTGGACCATCGTGCATGGCCTCGCATGGTCGTCCTCTCTCAGCATTTGGGTCGGAGCCGGCCAAAACGGCGCATCCTCAGGCGTTCTCGCATCCAGCGCAGACGGCATAGCGTGGACCTCCCGTTCTACTATCACATTTGGCGGAGGAGGGGCAGCCTTCGATGTGGCAGTCAACGCACTAGGTACCCTTTTCGTGGCGGTCGGCACCAGCACCAACACGTTCGCATACAGTTCAAACGGAACAACCTGGAACAACGGCGTGGCTGGAACCAGTATCACCACCGCAGCCCGCGGCGTTGTGTGGGTGAACTCACTCACCCTCTGGGTGGCAGTCGGCAACGGCACGAACAGCATTGCCACAAGTCCTGACGGCATCAACTGGACGGGTCGCACAGGTCTCAGCACCTTCGGAACACAGGGAAATAAGGTCGCTACAAATAACAGTGTTATCGTTGCAACCGGCTCTGGAACAAACACGTTCGCCTACAGCTACGATGGTATCAACTGGACCGCCGGTGGCGCAACTCTCTTCAATTCAACGGCCCAGGGAATTGCCTGGAACTCGACAACAGGTCAGTGGCTCATGGGGAACGGCGCGAACGCATACCCCTATTATGCGAGCAGTCCTGACGGCGTCAACTGGACAGGCCGACAGACGTTTACGACGTCAGCTTTCAGCGTAGGCAACCAGCTCCAGCGCGAGAAGAATTTTAACATTACGAACACGAACTGGACTGGACGCAGCACGCAGCAAAACTTTCGTATACTGTCGTCTTAATAGAGGAGGTAAATGACCACACCCATACCAAAACTCAAAGCCTCCCTGCCAATGGTGGGAGGCCAAACAACAGCCCTTGTCCCGACCGCCTACCAGACAACGGGCTCAGGTGCCGCTCTTCAGACGCAGACCACAAAAACCCAGAGAGAGCGTATTGTTCGGATTGAAATTAACAGTAATGACCGCGATTTCAGCGCCTACGCAAACCCCGCCGACTTCCAGTGGGTAAGCCCCTATCCTCTCAAGAATGTTACGTCCATGGTCATTGTAGGTGGAACAGTTCCTGTCCCCATCTACACAATTGATATCCCTTTCAACTCTTTCGTGTTTGATACAGGAACTGAGAAAAAAACCATCACGTTCCCGCCTGGACTTTATACACCTCTCCTCTTCGCACCGGCCTTCAAGAAGCTGTTAGACGTCGCCGACGGTGTTAACACTTATTATGTGAATGTGGACCCTATCACGCAGATTCTTACGACCAAGTCAAGCGGCACGAACACCTTCGGCTTCCTCTTCGGAACCGGATCTAACTTTCTGAATCTGTATAATCCCGCTCTGCAAAAAAGAAATAACCCCGCCACGATGCTGGGATTTAAGGATGCTGACGTGTATTGCGATGGAACATTTACGCTCAGAGCTCCATATGCGGTGAATCTGAATCCGATTCAGAGAATCTATGTTTATTTTAACTACGATGCTACGATGGATCTTCGCTCAGTTGTGCTGGGAGGTGGGCGACCTGGCCCTTCGGCGATCCTCTATTGCACCGACGCAGACACAGTCTCTTACTTCACCAAATCTCTCAATAAAGACACCTACGAAAATGTTATCTCCCCAGGTCTCATTGTCCCCCGTATCCGCAGCATTCAAGTCTCACTCCGAGACGAGTTTGGCAATATATTGAATACGAATAATCGGCCGGTCAGCATGCTCTTGGAGGTTACTGTTTTGGAATAGCATTCGCCTTTGACGTTTCCGCAGTAGCAGTGGCAGACCACTTACGAAACGCATGTGTCCTCTCCACAAAATACGACGAGCCAAGACTCTTGCTCATCATATCTTGTAGTGCCTTACCCCGCTCATCAAGTGATGCGAGAAACTCCTTCCCCTTCTCCGTAATCGGATGCGGGTCCTGTAGCTTGAATGTCTCCATTTGTCTACGTGATCCCAAGAAAGACCGGCTTCCAATTTTACCGCTACCCTTAATAAATGGCACTAGATGCCATGCTTGAAGAACTCAAAACGAAGGGTCGTCCCCTTTCCTCCTTCCACAAAGGCGACACCATTAACGTTTCCAATAAGATGGTAAAAAACTATACATACACACTCGAAGAGGAACCTGGCACGAACTTCGCCGCCGACTTCAAGCCCTACACCTCTCCAGGTGAGATTCTCGCACTCGGCGCCTTCGATGGTAAGTATCTGAATGACTGTTATCTGGAGTTCCCCGCCGAGTGGTTCATCCATGCAGCCGGCCTCGGAAAACTCCGTCCCGAAGGGGCCGATATCGCCGTGAATCTGTTTCAAATTAAGTCCCGTCTCCCCCTCTCAGAATGGCATAAGAAGGGGTGGGCACCTCCGCCTCCAGGTGTTAGACGTCATATTGCCGCGCAATACGGAAATCTATCAGACCCCGCTCTAAACCCTGATGAGAGGGGCTGGTACCAGTGGTTTTGCCGATACTGGATGGGTCGTCGTATCCCAGCGCTTGATGCTATACAAATCAAGCGCTGGAAAGCATTTGTTCGCCATGCGGGCGCTATCAAGGCCAATTGCGCCGCCGGCGACCTCACCTGCCGTCCGAAGCAGCGTCAGGCTCTCTTACAGTGGGCTCATAACCCCTTTATCTGACCGAGCACATAGTGAACAATCGTAAAAAGCACGCCTCCCCACAGAGAGTCGGCAACTGCAAACCGCCAGTCGTAGTTTGCAAGTGTCGCCAGGTTCGTGAAGTCGTAGACCGCGTAGACGCAGAGACCGAGCAAGAAAGCCTCCAGCGACGTCTTGGGAAGAAGCGCCAGATACGCGAGCGCAAAATACACCACGACTGCCGGACCCGCCTTCAACTCAAGATCCTTACCTTGAATCTTACGCACCATTGATGATACGAATGTGCTGGATACTAGGAGCCACGGAACGTCTAACACAGCTATGAGAGCAGCAACAGTCATATACTTCACAAGGCTGTTCATATCTATTCTTCGCTATTGTTATTATTCCTGGTCCAACTCTTTAACTTCCTTGACCGATTGCTCTTGGGTAAGCCCTTTCGTATGTATTTAGTCATCTTTTTACCAGCCATCTTTCCATAATTGGGTCCGTTATTTATACGTATTTTCATTCTGGTATCCTCTTTTTCATTGTTATTGTTGTTATTGTTATTATTATTATTGTTAAAATTATAGTTTCTAGGGGCCGCTCTCATAGTCCGTGCTCGAGGCTTTCCCTTACCGTGACCCAGAGCCTGTCTAGGCGCATTCATTGTAAAATTCCTCTTAAAGTTCTCAAACATGGCAGCCCGAGCCTTCGCATATGATGCCGCCGCCTGAGCAGGTGTCGCCCTCTCCTTGGTAGGATACTGTGTGCCCATGCCTGGTCTACCGTAGCCCATAAATGTGATGAATCGCTCGATGATAGTCGCCGTGTAAGGCTTGGATAAAACTAGCTTTCCTTTCCGCATTTTACCAATCTGCCGCCCCTCCGCTAAATCCTTGAATAACTGCCTGTGCTCAGGGTCAGGAAGCCATGCTAAATCAAAAACAAGCGCGTCGTCATCCTCATTATCATCCAGTAAAATTTCAATCAAATCAAAAGCATCTTCAAACTTATCCAAGGCAGATCCTGTTAAAACATAAGGATCCTGCATCTACAATTCGTGCGTAAATAAATCACAAACAAACGCACACGAAAGCGTAGATGAGCGATACAGTAAGATTAGAAGGATTCGCCGCGCCGCTCAAAGGACAACGGCTGTGGATCTGTGGCCCCGCCAAAACGCTCGGTCAGCAAGTCCAGAGTCGTCTGACTGTCTTAGAAGAGGAACTCGTGAATAGAGGGCGCAAAGTCCTCGTCATCCAGAACGCGAAGGATATTCCCATGATGTGGTCAGCAAAGATTCAGTGGGATGCAACCTTTCGTGTCAAGGAGACACAAGACCTGCGTCTTGCCCTCACATATATACAAAATGCAGTGAAGCCAGTGCGCGTCGTGTGGGTGGGTGAGGAGCCGCCCGCCGCCGTCTTGGCCGCGGCAAATTCTCACGAGATCACATTCATCGGAGCCGGCACCATGAGCCCGAAACTCCAGTGGACCGCCATTTTCTGGCACACGACGGCGGAGCAAGTAAAAATAGAAGAGACGCTGACGCCCCGCCTAGGTGCCCAGGCGCTCCATGCGCTGAATCTCCACTCTGTGCTTCGCGAGCTGAAGGCGTCGCAGGTCGGTCTTGTCTGGTCCTCCATCGGAGAGTCAGATAAGACGGGGTCTGTGTATTGGTATGATTCAGAAGAGGCGGCGCCGACCACCGCAATGACGACCGCCGATATGAGCGCTTTGCTACACGAGATTGGAGACTGGATGACGCATGCGCGGTATTAGATGCGTTAAAAGAGTGTCGCACGCACCCTCTTGTAGAATTCCTTCAGTTGGCTTATTAATCCAGACAAAATGTTTTAGATAAGGCCGCATATCAAGGTCGTCAATTGCCACCCACTGTTCGACAGTATTATTCTCTAACCACGTCTTTATTTCATGAGCACGTTGTTTGGGATAGGTATCCCAGATATAAATATCTGTTTTTGGTGTATATCCAATTGGTCTCTTAAGAATTCCTTGTTTCTGATAAAAATCGCCCATTTCTTCCAGTGAACACCAGTATTTCCAATCAGATGATACAACAATTTCAATTGTAGAATCAGTCAGCAAAATGGAATTTAAAATCTCTACCGTATTTGTATGAAAGTCGTCTAGTTTTCCAGGATTAGGATGTTGTTTGATATACATAACTCCTTGATGATCTAGAAAAATTATCTTCATACTTTCAAGCTCTCTATGTTATTTACATAATTAATCGTATCTTCAACCGATATGACCTGTTCAGATAAACGTAGACCATCGTAATAGATATCAGGTATACTTGAATATACAGACCTCGGGACAATGGCGCGCTCCTTCTTTACGAATTTCATAGCAGCAATCGGGTAAATGTTATTGTATCTGCATGATGTGAGAATACTGTTGGCGAATAAATTCATATGTCTGCTTGTAATGATATTGTAATAGTCGACCTCTTCAACTACAATCTCCTTTGAAGTGAGGGTAACTTCATTTCCATCGGCATTAAAAGTTGTAGTGCCGATAGGCGTATCCTCTGTCATTGGATATGTAAACATCCCCTTCTCCTTGTTAAAAATTCTGTGCTGGTTAATTGTCTTCAGGGTAGACCTGTCGCTGAACTTTAATAGATTATATTGTGTCGTTGTCTCAACCTTCTTAATCCAGAGAGGTGTCGCTTCAGCAAAAAGACCATTGTCAAAGTCCCATACCATAAGTATATCGGTGTAAAGGATATTCTCAATCGCCTTCTTAAGCCCATTAAGCAGAGTAATGAGCGTACCCTTTGCTAAGCAAATGCTTATATTCAGATTGAGGATATTGCCATATGTTGTTCCAACTGAATTTGTAGCATATGTACGCGCATACGTAGGCCCCGAGCCGAAGAAGACACCTGGTCCAATTGTAAATGAGCCAGATTGTAGTGTAGGTGTATAAACAATTACAGTGTCTGCTAAGGTGGGAGGCGTAGAGTTAGCATAGACCATACCCATTGCCGTTATGGTCGCCCCTCCGTTATTTATTATAGAACCTGTAAAGACTACAGTAGTAGCATTATTATCTGTATTTTGAACGAAAGATGTTGAACTTACTATTGGTGCAGTAGATGATGGTGTAACAGAGGCTGATGCTGCCGATGTCGGCGACTGACCTATATCATTAATAGCAACAACGGTAAAGGTATAACCAGTTCCATTTGTAAGACCGGTTACAGTGGCAGATGTTCCACTCGTAGTTGCCGTGAAACCTTCAGGACTGGATGTGACAACATAGCTTGTAACCGGGAATTGTATAAAGGGAGATGCTGACCAAGATACCACACATTGTCCGTTATTAGCAACAGCTGTAACATTTGTAGGAGCGCCAGGAAGTTCTATAGGACCTGCGTTTGCTATAAGAATAAGTCTGTCCTCGTTACTTATATCATAATTTATCTGGACCCCTCCAACGAGTGTTGTTATATAATTGGAATAATCTTTATTTGTTGGGCGTGAATATAAATTTTTATTTGTTCCATTCAAAAAAGCCTGCTCTCTGATGAGTTTATTAGCATAAATTGTTTGTGCATTTTTTCTTAATGTTAAATCTAATGAAGAAGAAAATGGGGTTTGCCTGCTCATTCTAATATACCGTCGTCACTTAAAATTAAGGAAGTTACAACTTCCTTAATTTTAATGTCATACTACAGATTAACCGATGAATCTTAAAATTAAGGAAGCTCAATGAGCTTCCTTAATTTCTATATTATCGCTCTTTACTTATTAAAGAGCTTCAGCTCCTCCATCACGTAAGCTCTTTACTTGCGAAAGAGCTTGAACGTGCCCTTCTTGGCGACATAGCCCAGCTTACGTAAGCGCTTGATCGCCTTGAGGCCAGCCGCGTGCTTCTTCTTGCTCACGACGCGACCGTTCTTCGTCTTCATCAGGTCCTTCTTCGTAAGACCGCCGGACGTGTGCTTGGCTGTGCCGTGGAAGACCTGCGCATGGCTGCCTACCGTCATCATGCCTCCATTCTGGCGGGTGTTGCGGCGAGTAACGTTATTCGTCATTCTATATTTAGACGCGAGAAAATTCATGGTAAGAACCAAATTAGTCGTTGGACATTAAGTCACGACGTC
>Ga0049083_10000516_pt1 | contig 13770 bp, 7 predicted proteins | sample GreLakmeMI27MSRF_FD_66719 | JGI IMG/M metagenome (GOLD analysis project Ga0049083, IMG submission 66719) | Freshwater lentic microbial communities from great Laurentian Lakes, MI, USA - Great Lakes metaG MI27MSRF | ecosystem: Environmental > Aquatic > Freshwater > Lake | place: Great Lakes...
CCCCGCGTTCTACCGCGTTAGTAGACCTCTAAATATAAGGCAACTTATAGCCGCCAAGCCGCAAAAACGCTTATAATAAGCTTATAATTGTCACGGATCCCATATTTGCCATCCCAGAAACCAAGCCACGTCACGTCACTGCAGATGCGCTGATGATGCGGGCTTTCGGGGCCGCGCCACTTGTAGATCCTCGCCTGTCCTTCGCCGTCCCGCCCGCGCTCGGCGCGCAGGCGGCGTCGCATACGCTGGCCTCCTTGCTGGGTGCCTTGGTAGGCATCTCCGGCTCGCTTGCGAACCTCGCGCTGCTGCCCGTGCGCACAGCGCTGCACGTCGTGTCCGGCCGAGGCGCAGGCCGCGAGATGGCGTCGCCGGTGCGCGTGCTGTTTTTTTGCTGCGCGCTCTTGACGGGGACTAGGAACCCTCACGCCACATCGAGGCGCGCTGACGCCACGCCCACCGCCAGACCTTCCCGCCCCCGCTGTTGTCGGACCGCAGCGACGCGAGCAGTGCCGGCGAGGAGGCGGAGGCGGAGGAGGAGGTGCTGGCCCGGCCCTCGGTTGCGGTGGCGGCGGTGGCGCGCCGCGCGCGCCGCGCGCGCCGCGCGCGCCGTGACGGCCCGCCGAGCCTGCTGTCAGAGGCGTCCGGCGAGGACGACAGCGGCTCAGAGGAGGGCGGCGGCCCTCCCGCGCTGGAGGACGAGAGCGGGTCAGAGGAGGATGAGGAGACGCTGGCCCCTCCGCGTGCCGAGGCGCGCCGCCCCCACCGCGCTCGCGGCGGCCCTCCTGCGCTGGTGGACCTCTCAGCCTCGGACGGCGGCGAGGAGGAGGAGGAGGAGGAGGAGTACACCGACGAGGACGAGGACGAGTTCGAGGACGACTCTGAGCTCGACGCCGACCCAGACGCGCCGTCGTATCGCCCCCGGAGCCCGGACCACGCGCACGTGCACCCCCTGTTTGCCAGCCTGGCGGGCGGTCCACCACGACTCATGGCCGATCACGCGGGGCTCCCCGAATCCATCCTGGCGCAGCTCATGCCTGGAGGTCACGCGTCGGGTCCCATGGCGGCGGGCCTGGCGGCTGCTTTCCAGGAGGCTATGGGCGGGGACATGGGCATGGATGGGGGAGTTGCGGAGGTTGCACAGATCCCACCAGCCGAGGTGATTGCCAAGCAGAGTGCAACGGTGGCGGCGCAAGCTGCGCGTGCGAAGCGCGTGGACGAAGATGCGCTGGCGCTGCTGAACGGCGGGTCGTTGTGGGCGGGGTACGGACAGCAAGTGCAGGCTTCCTCGGCAGAGGTCCGCCAGCACCTGGGCGACTCAGGCTTCGTGCGCAAGCTGCTCCTGTCGCTCCCCCCCGTGGAGGGTAAGCAGGTGGACCCCGCCGACGCGACGCTGCAGCGCCAGCTCACCACGCTGCGCGGGTTGCCAGCCTTTGGCACAGCTGCGTGAAGATCACACTTGGGATGGTTCACCAGGGCAAGGAGGAAAATCTACAATCTAGATGCGCGTAGTGCCCTGCTGTCACAACTGTCTGTGCCGTGGCATGGTTGCGCGGCGTGCATTCTGCGTTGTTGCACGAAGAACCACCACCACCACGCACCACGAAGAAATATCTTTCGCTCACTCGACTGCGCTCTTCGCACTCCGAGTTGCTGTCTGTGCTGGCTGGCTGGCGCACCAAGGGCGTGCTGCATCGAGCGTGTCGGAGTAAAAGCCTACGAAACCGCAGCTGAGCCATGGCCACGACGGTGGCCCGCGCTGAGAGCGCCGCTCCCGTCGACGCGCCGCACCGCCTCGCCCCAGGCGCTGCACGGCGCGCGTGCAGCGCGCTGCCGCCGCTGCCTCCGCCGTGCGGTGGTCCGGGCGTGAGGCAAACGGCCGTTGGAAGAAGAGCCGCCCGGCGCGCCCCGGCCAGCCGCGCCTATCAGCCGCTGCGGCTCGAGCCTCCCAGCAGCTCAGACGACGAGGCGCTGAACGCGGCCAGTCGGCGGGGCGTCCTGAGCGCGCTGCTGGCCCACACTCGTTCCGAGCTGGCTCACTTTGCGCCCCTGGACGAAGCCTGGGAGCAGGCCCTAGCCGCCGCCGCGAGTCCCACCGCCTCACCGCGCGCGGAGCTGGCGCCTGAGCCCTTGGCGGCGCGGGAGCAGGCTGCTGCGCCCGACCGCCTTGCCCCTCAGCACCTGCCGCCGGCGCCGCCTGCTTGGCTCACGCCCGGCTTGATGGCGCGCGTGGGCAGCCTCGCTCGCAGCCAGGCTGCCGGTGGAGGCGCGTTGCTCGTGCGTGAGGCGGCCCACACATCCTCCGAGTCTGAGCGCCTCGCGGCCCTTGAACGCAACCTGCGGAGCGTGGAGGCGCAGCTGGCTGAGAAGGAAAGAGAGCTGGCTGCGATGGTGGCCAGCTTGGAAGCTGCTGTGGCCGCCCGCGTGGCTGCAGGCTCGCCGGCGGTGCTTGCTGAGGAGGTACAGGAGGAACGCGAACCGGCACCTGCGACGCCAACCGTCGCGGAGGCGGCGCAGGCTGAGCGCGTCGCGGCAGAGGTTGCCGCCGCGAGCGCCCTGGCGGCGGCGGCAGCCGCGCAGGAAGCCCAGGACGCTGCTGACCTCGCACAGTGCCTCACAGCCGATGCGCTTGCTGAGGAGCGCGCCGATGCGGCGCGCGCGGAGCGATGGCTTGACAGCCGCGCCGCCGCTTGGGCGCCAATCGACGCGCTGGACCCTGGCTGGGCCTGCGCGGCTGGCTATCCTGACCAAACAGCACTGGACGCTCCAGACCGCGTGGTGGACTTGGACGACACCGTGTCGATGCCCGCGATGGCGCTCGCCACGCAGCACAGCTCAGAGGATGTGGATGTGAATGCGCCCACCATCGACGCCCACGTGCTGCATCATGATGCCCTCCTCGCCCAACTGCCTCTGGCAGACTCACACGCAGCTGTCGACACCCAGCGCGTCGAGGAGGCGATCGGCGTAGATCAGGCGGTGTCAGATCTGGCTGAGCATGAGGCGGCCATGGAGCTGTTGGTGCATGCGCTGTTCCAGGAAGCTGCCGACCAGCTGGCAGAGCTGACAGCCGGCGAGGATGTCGCCGAGGAGGAGATTGAAGCAGAGGCGGTTGGCGCGGAGGCGATTGACGCTGAGGAGGAGGTTGCTGTTGTAGAGGGTGAGGATGCGGAAGGCCTCGCAAATGCCGCCAAGGATGACCAGTTCACGCTCGTCTTTCCCCCCGGTGGCGCCCCTGACGTGGGTCCCATCCCATTGGCGCTCCCGGTTGCTGCGGCGGCTTTGGACGCATCGGCCGCCTGGAGTGCAGCAGCAAAGGAGTCACCCAACGACGAGGCCACGCGAGACCGTGACGAGACGCCCTTCCGCGCAACTGTGGCTGCCACCACCGCGCTCGCCGCCGCTGCCGCTGCGGCGGCCATCGTTGGTGGGGGCGATCTGGACCCGTCGATGCTGATTGCGCGCACGCCAGCGCAAGTACAGTCCGCCTGGGCTCAAGCTGGGGCGACCGCCGAGACTGCGCGCGCCGCGCTACGCGGCATCGCAGCCCCCCTGGTGACGGCGCCTGCGCTGAGGGGCAACGCGACGGCGCCGCCGCCGCCCGAGGTGGCAGCGGACGCATCTGCGGTGGCAGCTGCGGCTTCAACGCTCTCGCCGCCCCCGCCCCCGCCGCCTCTGCCGCCCGCCGCCTCGCTGACCGGCGGCGACGCGTTCGACGGCGGCGGCACGTCCGGTGGCGACTCAGCCACGCTGGGCGTTGCGGAGGAGGTTGCTGTGGCTGCTGCGCACGCGGCGCCGAGCGTCGTCGGCGGCGGTTTCGGGCTCCTCCGCGACCTGGTGGCCGCGCCAGGCGCGCTGGGCGGCGCGCTGCTGTCAGCGGCGCTGCTCTCCGTCGCCGTGGAGAGGCGCAGCGCCGACGCGGTCAAGGCGCGCGCAGCAGCAGCCGCCGCCGCCGCGCAGCAGGACAAGCAGCAGGCCTCCGCCCAGCGCGGCCAGAGCGTCGTCCTTCGCGCCGGCGCGGCGGTTGCGGCGGCGGGCATCGGCGCCGCCGCCGCCGCGCTCTTAGGCGGCGGCACGGTGGTGGCTCCGCTGTCGTCGCCGCCCCCGTCCACTCCTGCGCTGGGAGTCCCTCCCGCCGCCCTTGTAACCGCCCGCAGCGCGGCGCAGCGCGACCCGGCGGCGCTGGATGCCGCCTTGGTGGCCGCGCGAGACGAGGCGGCGCGTGCGGCTGCCGCGCAGCTGCTTCTCACCGCGCCGCCCCTTGTGGACGCTCCCCCTCCCCCCCTCGCGCCCCAGCCGCAGATGCAGCAGCTGCAGCCTCGTCACGCCCCCGGCGGCGGCACCGTGCTGCTCGCTGGCGGCGCGCTGCTGAGCGCGCTGGGCGGGCGCGAGGCGCTGCGGCGGCTCGGGGGCCCGCAGCGTGAAGACGCGGACGGGCTCCCGGAGGAGCGCCACCAGGCGGCGACGCAGGAGGCGGCGCAGGAGTTCAAGCGCCGCTTCGTGCTCTCGCGCGGCGCGCTGCGCGCGGAGAAGGAAGCCGCCGAGGCCACCGCGGCAGCCGTGCTTGAGACCCTCCACGCACAGCAGGCAGCTGCCGCGCTGACGCTCACCCAGCGCACGCGCCCCGCAGCCGCAGCCACCAGCGAGCTCACGCGCGCAGAGGTTGACGCCGCCATGCTGAGCGCGCTGAGATCCGGCTGGCGCCTCATCACCCACACCGTGGCGGCGGTCATGCGCCCTGATGACCACGCGGCGGAAGAGACGGAGGCAGCGCTGGCGATGGCGGGAACGCCGGAAGTACCGCCGGAAGCGAGGATGGTGTCCGACGTGCAGCCGACTGGAGAGGCTTTGGATGAGGATGCGCCGCCGGACAGCGACGCAGCGCGCGAGTTGGAGCTCCCTCCGGTGGCTGCGAGCGCTGAGCGCACGGAGCGCACCTCGTCTCTGGCCCTTGCGGCACCGGCGCAGCACTCGCTCGCCGAGCAGCTCTCCGCCGCACGCCGCGCCGCACGCCTGGCGGCTCGCCCCGCAGAGCCCGACGCGGCGCGGACCGGCGGCGGCGACGGCGGCGGTGGCGCTCTGGAGATGCTGCGTCGGGCGGAGGTTGCGGCTCAGCAGGCTGCCTCTCTGTACAGCCACACCCTGGCGGGCATGCAGCGTGCGGAGGTGGTGGACGTCCCGGCCATGGACCCGTTGGCGCATGCGGTGGCAGTGAGCGCTCGAGCGGCAGTGGCTGTGCTACCTGAGCAGTTCCCGCCGCTGCTCCCCGTTGCCGACCGCACCAGCTTCAGCGCAGGCGTGGTGGTGGACGTGGATCACCACGAAGTGATTGCGCACTCAATGCCGTCGCCGCCAGAGCCCGCAGCAGCCGTGATGTGCCTGGACGAGGTCTTGTTCACGAAGAAGCAGCTCCAGAGGCAGGAGATGCCCGCCGTGCTGTTCACCAACGCTCAGCTGACGTCACATGACGCGGATGCCGTGGCTGCGACGATCTTTGTGGCGTCGCCGGTGGTAGTTCTGCGATCGCGCAAAGACGCGCTGGCTGCGGCTGCGCGCGCCGAGCACAAGGCTTCCCGCCGCGCCGCCGCCGCTCGCGCCGCCACGCCTGCGCCGCTGCGGCGCGACAGCGCGAGGAGCGAGCACTGGAGCGAGGCGTTGCGGGGCGTCTGCGAGAGCGCGGCGCTGCGTCAGCACGAAGCGCACGCGGCCGCCCTGGACGCGGATGCCAAGCGGCACGCGGATGCCACCCGTCGCGCGGACGAGGCGCACCGGGCGGCCATGCGGCGGCTGCGCCGACATGACGACGGAGGGCGTGAGGAGGCGCAGCGCGCCGCCCGGTGGCTGGCCAAGGTTGAGCAGCAGGCGACGGGCGGGGCCCTGAGCGACGGCTATGACGGTGATTCGCCGCGAGAGGGCGGCCTCAGGCGCAGGGAGAGGGCGGCGCAGCGTTGGGAAGGCCCTGGAGGAGCTCGCTGAAGCAAACTGAACTCATCCTAAGACGCGTGCGACCGCTGTGAAAAGAAAGACTCTCGCCACTATAAACTAACAGCAAAGCTTGAGGCTGCGCAGCTGTGAAAAGTGCGAGGCTGGCGTGTTCGATTGTTGTTCGTCGTGGCCCCACTACTCATTCGGACCCTCGCTGGCCGCGTATCGTGTCAGTCCAAGCGATGCTGAGCAACCAGAGCTGTGTGGCCACGCTGCCGTGCGCGCGCCTGCGCGTGGGCCAGCGTCGGAACAATAGAGGGACTTGCGCTGTGCGGGTTGCCCGCTCAGCGCGCCCGGCGCTGCAGCGCGGCGCGCCGCGCTGCCGCCCCGCGCTGCTGGCGTGCGTCGCTGCGGCTTCTCAGGGCGGGGAGGGCTGGGAGGTGGCGGGGCAGTCAACCTCGGAGGAGCCGTCATCAGGGAGTGGCGGCTTGCGTGGACGCTCCGAGACGCTCGCTGCGCTGGAGGGTCTCGAGACCTCCGTAGAGCGCTTGGCACGGACGGGCAGCGCGCTTCTGGCGCTCTCGGGCGCTCCGCAGACCGCGCAGGCTGCGCAGGCTGCGTCTCAGTCAGTTGCCCTCTCGCCCGCCCCCCCTCCACCGCCCCGCTCAGCATCGGACCTCTCTAGCCTGGAGACCAGCCTGGAAGCCTTCGAGCAGGCGTTGACCGACAAGGAAGACGCTCTGCAGGCGCTCATTCAACGGCTGCGCAAGTCGGGCGCCCCCGGTGGCACTTCCACTTCCGTCCTGGACAGCACCGCAGGCGGCGCCGCAGGTGTGGCTCTCCAGTCATCGCCTGCGCCGAGCGGAGCCGCGAGCGCGTCGGCCGCGCGCGCAGCCGCCTTGGTGGCTGCCGCGGAGGAGGATGCCCGCCTGAAGGCTGCGCTGGCTGGCCGGGCCTGGCGCCCGCAGACTCAGGCGCAGCCACGCGCTGAGGTTGGCGCTGCGGCGCCTCGCGCGGCCGCAGTGCCCACCACCTTTCAGGCAGCCCCGCGTACGGGAACCCCTTCCCCTCCCCCCCCCCTGCTCTCCCCGGCCACCCCTTCCCCAGACTTGGATGTCTTCCGGGCCGCTTCTCCGCAACAGGCTGCGCGGCTTCTGAGCGCCGCCGAGGCGTCTGACCCGGCGCTCGCAGCCCGCATGCGCGCCTCGCTGTCCCCGTCGGCTGCAGCCGTCGTGGCCGCCTATTACCGCGCCCACGCAGCCGCTGTTGCCGCAGAGGAGCTGAGCCGGCATGCGTGCGCCCGTGCGCTGTACGACGCGTCGGAGGGGCGCCTTGTGGGCAATTGGCTCCAGACCGTTGCTGCTCGGGAGATGACCAAAGCTCTCACGGCCAACGCCAGCCGCAGCGCCATGGACGAAGCCGCGCAGTCGCAGCGCAAGGCCACCTCCAGGCCGCCGGCTGCTGTCGTTGCCGCCCCTGAGGCGGCTGCTGCGGTGGCAGCAGAGGTGGTTGATGCCGGGGCGCGCGCCGCAGACGCAGACCTGATTGCACTGCTTGACGCGGCGTCAACGCCCTTGACGGCCGACGACGTGGACGAGGTTTTGGCCGCACGCTTGCGCGAGGAGGCGCTGAAACATGTCGAGGTTGCTGCCGCCGAGTACGCGCGAGCTGCATCGGCTGCGGCCAAGGTGCGGCTTTGGGGAACTGGCAGCTGGGCTGCGCAACTGGTGAAAAAGGACACGGCGGATACGCTGAATGCCGCCTTGGCGCCCACTGCGTCTGCAGTGGCGCCTGTGCCTCAGGCTGGCCCTCCACGCGTCGGGGCCGCCTATCGCGACAAGCCCGCCAACCTGGTGAAGCGGGACACCGCCGGGCGGAGCAATGCTGCCCGCATTCAACCGGCTGTGGGAGCGCCAGTGACGGCCCCAAAGCCGGTGACCACTGCTCCCGAGGCCGATGCCGCTTCAGATTGGCGCCTGAAGTTCGAGTGGACTCACCCGGGGGGCATTTCCAGCTGGGCAGCTGAGCTGGTCAAGAAGGACACTGCGGACACGCTACAGGCTGTGATGGCTGCGTCGATAGCTGATGCGCCGGTGGCCCCGCCACGCGTCGGGGCGGCCTATCGCGACAAGCCCGCCAACCTTGTGAAGCGGGACACCGCCGGGCGAAGCAACGCTGCAGCCATCCGGCCGGATGTGGCGCCGCCTGGGACTGCCCCCGAGCCCGTCCTTGCTGTCGAGGACGGCGCACAGCAGGGGTCCCTGTTTCGGGCGCGGCGCTCACAGGAGGAGCCTCGCGCAGTCGCCGCCCGCCGCGCCGCCGCCGTGGCCGCCGACGCTGTGTTCCGCGCCACACTGGCTGTGGAGCGCGCAGCAGCCGCATCTGCATCCGCCGCAGTCGCGCCGCCGCCAAAGGCGCCCCCACGCGCCCGCCGCGCAAAGGCGGCGCCGGCTGCTGTCGTTGCTGCCCCTGAGGCGGCTGCGGCGGTGGCAGCAGAGGTGGTTGATGCCGGGGCGCGCGCCGCAGACGCAGACCTGATCGCACTGCTTGACGCGGCGTCAACGTCCTTGACGGCCTACGACGTGGACGAGGTTTTGGCTGCACGCTTGCGCGAGGAGGCGCTGAAACATGTCGAGGTCGCTGCCGCAGAGTACGCGCGAGCTGCATCGGCAGCGGCCAAGGCTGAGAAGGTTGCTGCGGCCAAGGCGGCCAAGCCGCCCGCGACGCCACGCAAGCGCGCGCCCAGCGCCAAAGCCGCAGCCGCGGCTGCTGAGGTTGCACAGGCTGCGGCTCTTGCGGCCGCTGCTGCCGCGGCGGAGGCGCAGGCGTTGGTCATCGAGGCTTCTGTGAAGGCGGAGGCTGACCTGGACGCCGCTACAACGCTGGGCCAGCCGCCGGCTGAGCACGCCACGCGCAAGGCGTTCACGCGCTTCACCTCTGTGCACGGCAAGAAGAAGGGCAAGCGCTAGACACGCAGCTGCTCGGTTGTGATGAATGACTTTGCTTTGACGAAGTGCGTGTTGGCTCCTGCCGTGGATGCGAGGATGCCTCTCGTCTGTGAGCAGGAACGACGACTGGACGACTTGTACGGCTTTCGAGGAGATTTCTTGTCCTGTCTGCGCCTTACAGGCTGCGCATGCACCCCCTGGGCGCGCACGCCAGTTGTGCGCTGCTCTGCGGCGAAGCCGCCTTGCCTTCTGAAAGTCCCCTGGTTGCGCTGCAGGCGAGCGCCAGTCGCCGACGCGTCTTGTGCTGTTCCTCTTGCTTCGCGCCGCTGGGCAGCTTGGACGGGCAGCTGAGTCTGTCGCGCGGCACCGTGGATCGCAACTCCGCGGCATGCTGCGCCCACTCTCCGCTACTGTCCTCCGCGCCGCCGCCACCGCCGGCGCAGCCCTGCGCTCGCGGCTGCGGTGAGCTGTACTGCGACGCCGCGTGCGCCGCATCCGCTGACGCTGAAGGGCACCTGTTTTTGTGCACGGGCCTGTTAGAAAGTGCACAGCACCCGCTCTACCGCTTCAAGCAGCTGGCGCTGCAGAGCGGCCGAGACGAGCTCCTCCTGGCCGCGGCGCTGCTGTCGCGGCTCCTCTTTGCGGCGGCGCCGGTCCCAGAAAGCCTTCTGGCGGCTCTGCAAGCGGCGCCGCCCTGGCACGAGGCTGCGTCTCTGGCACCCCAGCAGGTGGCTGCCACGCCCGGCGGCGAGCCCGCCCTGCGCGCCGCGCTGCGGGGAGAGGTGAGCGAGGCGTGGGCGCTGCTGGGAGAAGGCCTCGAAAAGGTGGGCGCACCGGCAGCCTCCTGTTGGCTCGTCGAGAGCGTCTTCTCCTCTGCGGTCACTCTGGTGTCGCTGCGGGCCACCGAGACCTCCCGCGCCACGCCCCTGGGCCAGTTCGTTTCGGTGCATCTGCGCGCGGCTGTGCTGTGCTCCGACGCACAGGCGCTCGTGGCGGGTCACCTGGAAGCTGCTCTGGCTGACGCCCGGCGACACGCGGCTGCGGAGCGCAGCCTCCGCGCGGCGCACAGCGACGCGGAAGAAGAAGATGGAGATGAGGACGATTGGGAAACTGACGATCCCGGTTACGCCTCCTCCTCAGACTCCGGTTCAGAAGCCTCTGAAGCCTCGTGGTGTGCGGACGCTGACGAGTCGCCCGCCGTGCGCCGCCTGCTGGCCGGGCGGCGCACGTTGTGCCCGCCCGTGCGCACTTTGGCCCTGTTTCCGTCGCTGGCGCAGGTCCGTCACAGCTGCGTTCCCAACTGCGTGGTCACCTTCGACGGCATCCAGGGGGGGCGCCTCGCCGCCACGCTGCGCGCCAGCTGCGACATCGCCGCGGGCGAGGAGCTGACTCGCAACTGGCTGGACGAAGAGCTTGCGCCCCCAGCGCAGCGTGCGCTGCAGCTGCAGCGCCTCCTCCTGCCGCCCTGCGACTGCGACGCGTGCATGCTGGACGGGCCCGCCGGCGCGCAGATGGGCGGGATGCACCTGGCGCGGGTGGCCCGGCGCGCAGCTGCTCGGGGCGCGCACGCAGTCGCAGAATCCGCCTGGCGCGCCGCGCTGCGAGGCGACGACGCAGCGGATGCCGCGTTTGCCGGGGATGCGCACCATGGCTTGGGCGTGGCGCTGCTGAACCAGGAGGATTGGAGCGCCGCGCACAAAGCCTGGCGCTCAGGCCTCATCGCTTGTCCTTCACACCCCAAACTTGCCGCAGTCGCAGCATCATGTGCAGCCTTCGCGGCCGGCGCCGCTGCAGCATCTTCGCGCGAATTGGGCATCTCGATGCCTGCTGGCAAGGGACGACACGTAGTGTTTTCACGCCAGGCGGTGCTGTCGCCTGCAGCCTGCGCCGCAATGATTGAAGAGTCCGAGCGCTTCGCGCTGTCTTCGGGCGGATGGAGCACACAACGACACGTGTCGGTGCCAACCACCGATGTGCCTTTGCTGTCTCTTCCTGGCGCTCTGGAGCTGTTCAACTCGGCTCTGCGCGACTCCATCGCGCCCCTGGCGGCGTCCATGTTTCCACGCACGTTTCCCCCCGGCGCGCGGTTGCGCGTGCACGACGCCTTTCTGGTGCGCTACGACGCTGCGAAGGGACAGGCGTCGCTGCCTGCGCACAGGGACCAGGCGCAGCTGTCGCTGACGCTGGCCCTCAATGACCACTTCCGGGGCGGCGGCACCGCGTTCGAAGCGCTCGGCCAAGCCGGCGTGCACCTGCAGGCTGGCCACGCGCTGCTGTTTCCCAGCGGGCTGGTGCACTCGGGGGCACACGTCACGGCGGGCGTGCGCTACATCGTGGCCGCCTTTTTGTGGGTAGAACAGTGAATAATGATTCCCTCAATTTGCGAATGCTCTCGCTCTAGATTTCACCGTGGTATGCCTGCTTACACTGAGCTGGATCAGTGCGCAACAGGCTCCTGCTGCCGCTCCTGCGCAGCAATCGCGCGCGTCTGCGCCTCGATCTGCGCCTCTAGCGCAGCGCGCAGCGTGCGCACTTGCGTCGCCAGGGCGACAGCCTTCGCCTCCGCCGCATCGGCGCGATTGCGCTCACGCGCGGCGGTGGCCTGTTCCTCTGGGTGCAAGCGTGCGCTGCCAACTGCCAGCACCGCGTCCACAGCAGCGGCCCGTCCGCCGCGCAGGCTCTGGTGGAGCGCGGCGAACTTGCTTTTGGCTTTGAGCTCTTGTTCCCTGGAAGCTTTGAGCTCCTCTTCCACTCCGCGCAGTCGGCCCCTCAGGAAACCCAGCTCCCGCTCCGCCGCCAGCCGTGCGCCGTCAACCTCGCGCGCGTACGCCTCAGCCTCCGCCATGCGCGCGGCGGACACGGGCGCGCCGGCGGCACGCAGCGCAGCAGCAGCGGCGGAGCCGGACTGGAAAGGCTGAAGCGGGAGCACCTGCTCGGCTTGAGCTTGTGCTTGCGCGTGTGCCGAAGCCGCGTGCTCTTCCTCTTCGTTCGCTCGGTTGACCTCGGCAGCCACGAGGCTGTCCCGCTGCTGGTCGATGCCGGCCAACAGAGAGCGCGTGAGGTGGTTTGCTCTCTCTTGCTCAGCGAGGAGAGCGCCCTCCAGCTCCTCCGCACGCGCGCGCGCGCCGCTCAGCTCCCGCTCCAGCCGCAGGCGCTCCTCGCGCTCGCGCAGCAGCGCGTGCTGGGTGCGTCGCAGGTCGTCGTCTGCGGAGCGGGGGACGGGGGTTGCCCGGGGGGCCAACCCCGCTCCGTCGCTGCGCACCTTCTCAGCCACTCGGCTGGCAACCTCAGCCACGCTCTGCTGCTTCAGCTGCTCGTAGCGGCTGCGCACCTCGTGCAGCTCGTTCTGACGGAGGACAAGGGGGCGCAGGAGAGGCACATGTGAGAGACGCCAAGCGTTGCAAAGGCATCTTGCGCCCAGCGGCGGCTGACCAGCTGGCGACGCAGGCCGGCCCTGCGACTGTGCCTGCGGCTTGAGACGTGCCTGCACCGCGCCCAGTGTGGCCTGCAGCTTGTCGCACGCTGAGCGCTGCACGTTTCTCCCATCCACCGCTGTGCCCAACTTCACCTCCAGGTTTTGCTTGTCGCGCTGCAGGCTGGCAAGCGCCTGCACTGCAACCTCCGCCGCGTGGGCCTGTTTCCTGCGCGCCGCGAGACGTCAGCCGGTCAGCTGCCCGAAACAAGCCGCGGTTGTCGCACCAAAACGGATGGCCCGGAGGAGGCAAAGCCGCGCCGTCAGGCCAGCTGGCAAACTGCAGGTGAGACGGCGACTCGTGCAGCGCGCCGGCGCTGGAGCTGCGACTGCGAGTGTTGCACAGCCACGCCATTGCGCGACAGTGTCTCAGGGAGCGGCCTGCACGCACAGGCAACGCGAAGGGTGCTTCCACTGCAGCGTCCCGAACAGCCGAACACCTCCACTGACGATTGAACACGGACGCTGTCGTACGACACACGAATCGCCCCGACGTCTCCAACTGCGTGTGCGTGCTCCCTCTCTCCGTGTCAGTTCCTGCATCAGCGCGCCACTGTAAGCAGCAGCATGGCCAGCCTCCTAGCGACGAGCTCCGTGCCGTTGCGCTGCGCGCCCAGGGTGAGTGTGACTGCTCCGCGCGGCGGCTCTCGCGCCAGATTCGTGCCCGCTCGCGCCGCCGCCGCCGCCCCCCCGGGCGGCCTCACTGTGGACTCTTACCTGCCTGTGGTGCGTGGTGGTTGCTGCCGGCCTGGCTCGTGCGCGCTGACGTGACACGGCTGCACGTGCGTGCTTTATCAGGGTAAAGCCAACTGCTTTGAGAAGGTTGACGGCAAGCTGGTGGAGCGCTTCGTGATTGAGCCCATCACCGCCGCGAGCCTGGAGAGCATGCATGCAAGTGCGTGGCGGCAGCGAGCAGCGCTAGGTTACAGTTACTCGTGCAACCGTCGCGGCAACTGTGAACGCTCACGCCTGCGCTGTCACTTACGCGGCTACAGACGCGCCCACGTCGTACGTGACTGTGTTTGGCGCCAGCTTGGGCGAGGTTTTGGCGGGAGACGGGAGCAAGCTGCCGGAGGCGTTTGCCAACGTCGCCTTCTGCGAAGATTGGCGCGAGCGAGCTCTGTCTGCTGCGCGCACCTGGCTGCGCCCTCACGCGCAGGCGTCGCTGTTGGGCCTGGTTCCAATGGGTACCAGCCGTGGCGAGTGGAACTTCAACATCCAGCACAAGCGCGTGCTCAACTTCGAGAACGCAGTGTCTGACAGCGACAACGTGAAGCAAGACATGAGCATCGACGTCTACGGCCGCGAGCAGCAGGCTGAGGATACCAAGTGAAGCGCTTTCTCATCAATCAATTCAATGCCGCAAACGTGGGAACTCTATCAATCAACTCAATCGTCTGCTTGTTCCGCGCCGTCTGCTCGCCGGCC
>Ga0049083_10000517_pt1 | contig 13763 bp, 9 predicted proteins | sample GreLakmeMI27MSRF_FD_66719 | JGI IMG/M metagenome (GOLD analysis project Ga0049083, IMG submission 66719) | Freshwater lentic microbial communities from great Laurentian Lakes, MI, USA - Great Lakes metaG MI27MSRF | ecosystem: Environmental > Aquatic > Freshwater > Lake | place: Great Lakes...
CGCACCGGTGACAGACGGCACCGCCACTGCGTGAAAGACTTTAAAGTCTTTAAAGACTTTCAATATATTCAAAGTCTTTGCGAGTTTTTCCAAAGTCTCGCGAGACAATCAGATTCCTGGAGGAGGGGCGCGCACACCCTGCCTCCTCCCCCGTTGCAGCATTGGAGGCGCTCCGTACGACCCTATATTGTAGACAGTCTCTTGAGCGAACGGTTTTTTAGTGACTGCAGACTTGGTATTATCATAATACCAAGTCTGCAGTCGGCGCCTGCAGCCCTGGCGCAGCCTGCAGCAGCGCCTCCAGCTCCTGGCACGTATGTCCGTGGTAAGACACCTCTACATGTGCGGCATCAGAGTCGAAGTCAGCCCAAGACGAATACTTTCGCTGCAGGTGCAAGGTGCGAAGTGCAGCTGCGTTGGCTTGAGCCACTTCCTTCACGTCCTTGAACGTCAGGTTGTAGCAGTCCTTCAGGTTAAGATACGTGAGCTGGCCGCCGGCGCGCGCCGCGGCGCCGCGCAGCAGCGCGCGTGTGACGTGCCAGCGCGGGATGCCGCTCGCGCGCGACAGGTCCAGCCGCGTCCACAAACCGCGCTCCTCAAGTGCGGTGCGCCAGCTGGGGTGCACCGCGGCGCCGCGCGCGCGCGCGTCCACAGGCAAGAGCGACAAGATGAAAAAGAGCAGCTCCGGCGGGAGTCCGGCGAAAACACCCGTGCACCGCGCATCCGCATGGCGCGGGCACCGCGTCGAGGAGACTGCGCTGGAGAAGGCCATTGATGATACCGACCCTGGTCCGTGCGTGGACTGGAGCGTGAGGGGTGGAGGGTCGGAGAGTCGGACAGGAGGTGGCCAGGTGGCCGCCCTGATCAGCAGATCGATGGGTGACGGCAGGGTGACGACAGGTTGAGACGCCGATCTGCCCACCGCCACAGTGTGGCCCGTACGGACCACGCCTGCGTCTTTGTGACACGCCCGCGTAGCAAGCTACGCTGCGTGGTACCTAGACTAGTCACCGCGATGCCAGAGAGTGCGCACTTGTATTGCAAAGAAGACTATTTTGGTTCGCTGTGGCAGGAGGTGCTGTTGTATTCTACGCGCACGCGTGCGATGCATTGTCCGGCGTGCAGAAGGTGCTGTCCTCTTTGAAGGCCGGGTGCTTGGCGCACAGTGGCTGCGACCACCGCGCCTCGTAGATGGGCACGTCGCAGTCGGGAAGCTTTGCGATACAGACTAGCGCGAGTCCTGCGAATGCCTGCCGGGGACACGCGATGAGGCTGCACGCCGCAGCCACGCGGCCGCAGTGCTCGCATTGGCGCAGCAGCAGCGGCGATGCGCGCCAGGTGAATTCGTTGTAGTCGTCAAAGACTCCGCTGAAGTAGGTGGAAGAAATGGTCTCCCCACGCTCGCTCCGAGCCAGGCACTCCAGCAGCGCGCCGCCGCTCACGGGCCCTCGCAGCCACACGTGGCGACCTTGGCTGCTCACCAGACAAACCTGTGCGCTTGGCGCGAGCACGATCTGGCCCGGGGACGACGCGCCCATCCATGTTGCAGTGCTGGCACGCTCGTAGCGCAACAGGTGAATGCAGCCAGAGTTGAGCGCCTCCACGTCCATCAACATCAGCGAAGGCGCCTCGGCAGCCGGCTCTGCGTCTTGAGAGACCGCAGCGGGCGAGGTCTTGGCTCGCTTCGGCAGCGGCGAGAGCAGGGAGGTTGCAGCGACCCGCATGGTGAGAAGTGTGCGCTCAGCTCTGTGGTTTCGAGGCCAATGCGTGCACGAGGCGCGTCAATTCCCGCCTGGACAGGTTCAGGTGCCCCTCCATGCCGTTCCCGCCCCTCAGCGCCTCCTTTAACACGCCAACCGCAACGTCCGTGCCTGCTTTGCTTTGCACCGCCGCGCCCGCATCCACGCCAGCAGCCTCCAGCGCATTGGCCGCGGCGATCATGAGCGGCGCATCTAACACGTTCATCACGCCAGGTGGTTGCATGGCTTGAAGGGCCAACACTCGCCTGGCGAGCGCAAAAAGGGGTTTTGCTCCCCGTTTGGACATCATGGCGCCTGACACCGCGCGTGCCAACGCTTTGGCCTCGTGCGCTGCTTGCTCCACAGCGCCAGGGCTCGCTGGTGTCTCGTCCAGCGGCGCGAGCACTTCTAGACTGCGAACCGCTGCAGACAAGTCCGCCACCAGCCGCGCGCGCGCGCCAGTGTCAAGCATCGCCTCGTCCTCTTCCAGCGGACTGGACAGAGGAGGCAGGTGCGCGGCCTCGACAGCCTGGAAGAGCTCATACGCCAAGATGCTCACTGCGTGAGACAGGTTCAGCGAGTAACGCCCGCCGGCGCCTTGATTGCCGCCAGCCTCTGTGAGAACGCTCGCCGTTGGCACCGCAACCAGCGCGTGCGCCAGTTCCAGGTCCGCGTTTGCTAGCCCCGTTCTCTCGCTCCCAAACAGCACCGCCACCCGACCCCCAGCCGCGGCCACGGCGGCGGCCTCAGCGGCGGCCTGCCTGGGCGTGAGGAGGCGCATGGAGTGGTCACGGGCTCGCGCTGACGTGGCTAGCACCAAGGTTGCATCGGCGACGGCTGCGGCGGCACTCTCGTAGCGCGCACAGCCCTCCAGCAGCGGCCGCGCGGACACGGCGTAGCTCAGCGCCTCTGCCACGAAGGGCTGAGGGTGGTGCTGCGCGCCCGTGTCGAGTACAAAGGTGCCCGGAGAGACCACGCGCAAGTCCGACAGGCCGAAGTTCTGGCACAGGCGCGCCACGGCGCCCACGTTTGCAGGGCCCTGCGGTTCCACCAGGCAGATTGAGATGTTGTGCAGAAAAGACGGCGGCTGTGGAGCAGAGAGCACCAGCGGCGAGGCAGACTGGCAACGCGGACGCAGGCACGACGCGTTGCCGGCGCGCAGACGCAGTGCCGGCAGCAACCTGGCGCAGGCCAGCATCCAGGGCAGCGCAGGCGAGGGGCTCGCGTTGTGCGGCTTGTACCGCCGCCACCCTCTGCAAGTTTTGGTGCGGCGCGCGTTCTGCTTTCTTTGGTGCACGCCAGAGCTCTGCGACCGTCGCCGCTGATGGATGCGGCCATGGAGGACGCGCCCGCGGAGTACGCGCGCGCGGGAACGCTGGCGAGCAGTCTTCTTCCAGAGCCAGTCGCCTCTCTGGCGCGCGAAGTGGAGCCGCTGCGCTTCGACGCGCTCGTGGATGCGCTGGTGGGCGAGTGGGCAGCAGCGCCGGAAGGCAGCGCGCGCGTGCAGCGTTCTCTGGCCTGGGTGTCGCTTGTGAACTGGTGCGACTGCGGGCTACACTGACGTCCTCCGCATCCCCTCCGCACCTCCTCCCCGCGCCCGCCGCGCCACCGCCGCGGAGGCTGGAGTCATGTATCCCCGCGCGCGCACTCTCGGCGCGCCCGATGCCGCGCGCAGCGTGCTCCTAGGGCGCGTCTGGCGCCGTGCTCTCACGCGCCGCCTCACCTGCTCGCTTTTGGCAGCCACCTGCGCAACAAGGGCGCCTACCGTCGCGTCACGCTGGAGAAGCTTGCGCTGCACCTTGTGGTGGTGTTGCTCAGCTCTGGAGAGCACTCGTTTGCTCAGGCACGGCCTATGCCCTAACACGCCTTTGCTCTGCCTCGCACCGCGCTCACTCCCGCGCTCGCAGGTTCGCTGGGCGGCCTGTCTGACGCAGCTGCTGCGTACGCACAAGCGGCTGCTGCGCATCTCGCTGCCCTGGCAGCCGCTCATGGCTCTGCTTCGCGACACGCACCTTCGCTTGGACAGTGGCTACGAGGGCAGCGCAATCACCATGTCGCACATCAGCGCCATCACTGCGCTGTTGCGCGCGTCGCGGCGCTTCTTCCCGGCTGGTTCGGCCGGCGAGATCTGGCAGCTGCTGCGGCCGGGCCTGGCAGACGTCAGCAGCAGCGACGCGATGCACGCCACGGGATGGCTGGCGCTGCTTCTGCCGTGCACGCACATCTCATGGGACGAAAGCGTGGCGTGGTCAACTCTGGTGAGCGACTTTGTGCTGCTGTTGCGCTCGGTGCCCGATTGCCGATACTGGAGCTCCCTTTGGCTGACCACGCTGGCGCGCCTGGCGAAACACGACCTGCAGGGACGCGTGGATTGGCCCATGCACAGCGCGTCCGGTCTGAGCAGCACGCTGAGCGCGTTCGAGCTGCCCATTGGCGGCAGCGGCGGCGCGCCGCCTTGGTCCCGCCGCGCGCCGCGCGACGCCAGCCTGCTGTTCGGTCAGGAGGCGCGCAGCCGCGCCAAGGTTGGCGCCAAGCTGGCGGTGTATTCGCTGGGCTGCGAGCCACGCGTGGGCGTTCAACCTCAGTTGGACGTGCTGTTCGACTGCCTGGAGCACTACGCGCATCCCAGCAACAGTGGGCCATGGAGCGGCGCTTTAGCAACCTGGATGCGCTCACTGGTGTCCTTCCTCATGAAGCGTACATCCTCTGAGACGCGCCGCCAACCGGGCAGCTTCCCGCGCGCATGGGGCGGCACGCTGCCCGCAGCCGCCACGTCATCCTTCTGCGCGGGCGTGTTGCGCCTGGCATCGCGCGCGCAGTTCAGCCGTTCGTCGGAGCTTGCGCGGTCCAGCGCCGGCTCAATCGCCGCGCTGGCATACATCGTGCCTTCGCAGGCGCTCCCTTTGGCGGTGCAGCGCTTCCAGGACGCGCTGGAGCATGGCGTGACCGCCACGCACCAGCTGGTTGCGAGCCTGGACACGCTGAGCTTGTGCTTGCGTCCGCTGCTTGCGTCTCCAAAGGGCACCTTGGATAGCCTGGCTGGCGAAGGCGAACCCACGGACAACCCCTCCACGGAGCTGATGGCATCCGCCCTGTTCGCTCTGCTGCCGGCGCTGGACGCCAACGACCCCCCGAAGACCCTCGCGGCGCTGCGCTTCTTCACCGCTGCGCTGTCCAGCATTCCCGGCCAGCTCTGCGACCAGTGCGACGGCGAGCAAGGCGGCGCAGCGCCGTCCATGACGGGCACGGACACGGGGACGGCCCTGCCCGGCATGGCCTGGGGCTCTTGGCTGGACGAGCTGCTGTCCCGCCTGTTCGTGCTGCTGGAGAACCTGCAGCCCAGCGACTGCGCCGCCGGCGGCGACGGCGGCGGCGGCGGCGATGGAAGCCCCTGGGGCAGCTGGCTCCTGCAGGGCAACAGCCTGTACCGCCCGTTCTGCGAGCTGCTGTTTGGGCGACTGGCCCCCACGCTGCGCGTTCAGGCGACCCGTCGCGTGGCATCGCTCGCCACGGACGCGGCGTTGCCAGGCGTGACGTCAGAGCTGGGCATCTTGCTGGCGGCGGCTGCCTGGGCGTCCTCGCCGCAACAGGCGGCGCAGCAGCTGCTGCGCCCGCTGGCCGCGGCGCTGCTGGAGGAGGCGGAGGCGCACACGCCTGCGCCGGGGGCGGCGCGCTCGCCGTCGGCGGAGCTTTTGTTGCGCTCACGTGCCGCGCGACTCACCGCCTGCCTGCACTGCGTCGGCGAGGCGGCTTCCCTGTGCCGGCCCCAGCTGGAGCTATGCCTGGACGTGCTGTGGGCGGCGGCGGAGGGGGAAAAATCGCAGGCGCTCTGGGACTGCGCCTGCGGGCTGACCACCAGCGTCCTCACCGCCTGTGTCGCCTACTTGCCCATGGACATGCACGCACCAGAGCCGCCCGCGCGCGACGCAGCAACACCAGAGGATGCTGTCGCGTGGGATGGCACCCGGGTGAGCGCCTGGGTGCCAACGCAACCCGACGGAGAAGGCGCCGGCACTGTGCCCCTCCATGCTGCGCTGCGCTGGCACACCCCCAGCGAGGCGGAGCTGGCATTTGCCAACGCGCTGGTGGAGAAGTACGCGGAGGTGCCTTCGGCAGCTTTGAGCGCCGCCGCCGACGGTGCCGCCCTGCCTGCGCGCGAGGTCCTGCGCTGCGCGCTGCTCCAGATCTCCTCCGTGCTGTCCGGCGCCAAGACGCAGCTTCCTGAGGAGGGGCGCCCCATGCGCGATGGCGCGCCGTACGGGTTGGTGGGGTCGTCAGGGCCAGACGTTGGGCGACGGGGGTGTCGAGAGCGAGTGTGCGCCGCGCTGGCGGCTGCTGTGTCGCTGGTTCACGCGGATGACACCGATGCGCTGTCGGCGCTGCTTCACGCGGCGGACGACGCGCTGTGTTCAGGCCACGGAGTGTACGTGGAGAGCCAGCACTCTTCCCACGCCTGGCGAGTCGACGCGTCAACCCTAACTCAGCCACGCTGTGCGCCCATCGAGATGTGCCCGGGAGATGGACACCACATGGAGCCCGGCGGCGACACGCGCCGTCGCCGCCGTCGACCGCGCTGGATCAGCGGCGAGTCTGCAGTGGTCAACTTGGGCTGGCGTACCAGCCAGGCGGCCTACTTCATCGCAGGCGTTCCTCCCGCAGACGCCGTTCCGCCGCAGCAAGGCAGCGGTGCCGCTGCGCTGCTGTCCGCGGTGGCTGCGCTGTGCAGCCACCGCTACAAGGCCGTGCGCGAGGAGGCTGCGCCCACGCTGGAGGCTGCTCTCAAGCGCTTCCCCGCCGCCGCTGGCGCCACGCTGGCGCCATTCGTGCGCTGCCTGGGCCAGGGAAGCTCCTCCGCTGACGGAGGAGGCGACGAGAGCGCCCTGGGAGCAGCCACGGTGCTCTCCTCGCGAACGTGCTCTCGCGCAGCAGCCGCAGACCCGCACGCCCACGCAGCCCTCCTGCGCGCCCTGATGGCGTCATACTCGCACCAGGGCGTGCGCGCGCAAGCAGCCTGCCACGACCTGTTCCTCGTCCTGGCCATGCGCTTTAGCCGTGCGCCGCCCACCGCCCCATGCGACGACGACGCGCAGCGCGAACCGGGGCCCATGATGCTGCTTCGCGCGGAGCTGCTGGCGTCGGGGGACGGCGGCGTGGATGTGCCGACTCACTGGCGGTACGCGCTGATGAAACACGCGTTGGTTGCGTTTCTGGTGCGCCCGGGGCGAGAAGGGGAGCACACGGGCGCGCTGGTGTCCTACTTTGCGCAAGCGCTGGTGAGCGACTTGGCGCCGCTGCGCCCGCTGGCTGCTGCTGCGCTGCTGACGCTGTTGCGGGGCGCGGCGCGAGCGCAGCGTGCGGGGCACCCCGCCTGCGGCCTCGCGCAAGCGGCTGCAGCCGTGCGCGCCGCGCTGGAGGCGCCCGGCTTCGCCGCAAAGGCCTTCAGCCAGCTTGCGCTCTGTCACGTGGTCCCTGACGCCGGGGGTGCTGGCGGAGACAGCGGCAACGCAGGCGGCAGCGGCTCATCGCACACCATGCACGGCTTTCTGGGCTCGGGAGAGGCGCTGTGGCGCGCCGTGGCCGCATCCAGCAGCCCTCGTGAGTGGCCGGAGGGCAAATACTGCGCCGGCGCGCCTTCGGGGGTGTTTCTGCCGCTCCACGCGCGGCTCTTCCGCGAGCTCGCCTCTGCTGCGCCCACCATCCTTCTCTCCTCCCTGCGCGCGCCCATCACCGCAGCGCTGACCCAAGGCGACCGCGTGAGCCGCGCCATCGCGGCAGAGGCCATCAGCGGATGCTGCGCAGCCGCATGGACCGCAGACGCAGACTCTGAGCTGCTCCACGAGCTCACGTCATGGGCCATCCCAGCATTTCTGCGCGCTGCGCTAGAGGCGCCGGCGGAGGCGCGGGGAGATTGGGTGCATGCGGCCATGTTTTCGGTCGGGGGCGGGTCTTGGTATGGGGGTGGGGCTGCCGGCCGCAAAGCCCTCCTCGTGCATCTCGCCGCCCCTCCGCCGCCGGGCGCTGCATCCGGCACGCAGGCGCGACGACTGCTGCTGCTGCGCTACGCTCTGGCTGCTGCAGCGCGCGCGGCGGCATGCGGTCAAGACGCTGAGGACGTGGCATTCATCGCGCAAACCTGCGCTGATGCGCTCAAAGAGTGCACGCAGCTCCGCGACGCGCCCCTGCGCGCCGTGCGCGAGGAGGCGGCCGCATGCGCCGCGCTGCTGACTGCGTTGGCGGCGCCAGCGACTGGCTGTGCCGACTGCGGCGGCGCGGAAGAGATTCAGCCGGACGCGGCTCACATCTTCCGCGCATCGGGTGCTGCATCGCGCACCGCCGGCGATGCGATGCGTCGCGCGCTGGCCCCCGAATCAGCCGCGTTCGAAGCTGGACTGGAGGCGCGTGCATCCGCCGCAGCCGCCGCAGTGCTTTCCGCCGCGCCGCCGGCGCTGCGTGGCGCGGATGAGGCGTCTGCTTCTCAGAGCGCCAGCGAGAGCGCCGCCGCCGGCCCCCTCGCTTCCGGTGGTGCCTCCTGCGCCAGCGGGGAGCTGGCGTGGATGGAGAGCGCGCTGCTGTGGGCCGCCGCCGCGACCCGCCACGGCGACGCGGCGGCGCTGTCTCCGCAGCTGCTGGTGCTGCTGCCCAGCATCCTGCGCGTGCAGCAGACGCGCGACCCGGATTTCGACCTGGTGGCGAAGCGCTCGCTGGCCTACCTCAAATACGCAGAGCTGCGCCAGCCGGCGCTGGGCGCCGCGCTGCGCTGCCTGGTGGCCGCCACGGAGGCTGAGGAGGGCGCGTGGCACAGCCGCGCTGCGGCGCTGGCTGCGCTTGCGCCGCTGTCGCTGCGACACGCGCTGCTCGCCTGCGACGCGGACGCGCAGGCTGTGCGCGCCGCGGTGGTGCAGCGCCTGGCGGACCCCCGGTTGGAGGTGCGCCAGCTGGCCACGCAAACGCTGGCGGGGCTGCTGCAGGGCCCTGCCACGCGCGCCGCACCCGCGCTGCGCAACCACTTCATCGCGGCTGCGCATGCTGCTGCCACGGCGTCGCGACGCGTCAAGCCCGCATCCTCCGTGGATGAGACCCTCGCCACCGCCCACGCGCGGGTGCTGGGCCTCTCGGCATGCATCCTCACGGCGCCATACGACTGCCCCGAGTGGCTGCCGCCGCTGGTCACCGCTCTTGCCACGGCGGCGCGCTCGCCCATGCCGCCGGTGCGCGCCACGGTGACGGCCACGTTCGCGGAGTTCAAGCGCACGCACACGGACACGTGGCAGGCCACCAAAGCAGCCTTTGGAGAGGAGGCTTGGAGCGCAGCCGCGGACGGCTTGGAGCTCAGCCCCTCCTACTTCTGCTGAGAGGGGACACACGGAGCGATACATTTGTCAGAAAGGAAAGATGATAGCAAGTCCCTTGCCCTGCCTTGGTCTTTCTGCCACGTCACTCCGAGAGCAGGTGTATGCACCGCGCCGCGAATGGCGCTGCTGAGGAGTGTTGGGCGAGCGATGGCTCGCGGCTGGTCCGGCCTCGTGCTGAGCACGTCGCTTGGCGCGACTTGGGGGTTCTGCGCAACCGCGAGTCTCTTGTCCCGCGCCAGACTGCTGCCCAAGGCGCGCGCGGAGGCCGCCTGCCGCGCGACATGCAAGGCCGCGGGCGGGGCTGCGTTGGCGTGCATGCCGTGGGTCAGACAGACGCACCGAGTCACACCAGCCGTGTGGGCGGCCTTTGAGGACAGCGCGCGACCGCGAGGCGCCGTACTGCTTATCAACCACGCGTCGCCCATGGACCCGCTGTTCGCGATGGCGACGATGCCTCTGGGCACAATGAGGCGGGTGCCGTTCAAAGTGCTCATCAAGGCGTCGCATCTGCGCGTACCGCTGTTCGGCGGCATTTGCCGTGGGTGCGGACATTTCCCCGTACATTTCCTCAATGACAAGCGAGATGGTTATGCGGCGAGCTTCCGCACCGACCCGACGCTCCAGGCGGGCGTCATGCAGGAAGTTGATGCGCACGTGGCCTCTGGTGGCGTGCTGGTTGCGTTTCCAGAGGGGCAGACCAGCGAGCCGCAAGACGCGCACCGTCTCGCTCCGTTTCGAAGGGGCAGCTTCAAAGTCGCGCTCCGCCAGAACGCGCCCGTGTGGGCGCTGCTGCAAACGGGCACCGCCGATTTCGCGCCGCAGGGCACCACGTTGGGTGGCTATCCCTGTTGCATCAGCACGCGGCTGGTGCCCATCCGTGAGCAGCATGACGTGGAGGACGCCACCACCGCGGATGAGCTGGCGGAGGAGAGCCGCGCAAAGATGCAGCACCAGATGGACGACATGATGGCCCAGCAGGGAGGCGCGCCCCCGGTGGAGAGCAACGCGTAAGACGCGACGAAGACACGGTATAGTGAGAATCAACAACATAGCGCCACATAGAGCATACATAGAGGTACATCAGCGAAATCACGCCCGCGACTTTGGCGCTCCCCTCTTCTTCGCCGCCGGCGCAGCCTCCTCCTCCTCTTCTTCATCTTGCTCCAATTTTCTGCTGGTCTTCGCCCCCGCAGTGCGTAGGAAGACCAGCGTGCTCTCGTTGGACTGCGCCTCGCTGAACCGCCACTCGCCTGCGTGGCCACTGAAATCCTTCAGCTGCTCCACGCGCGTGGCGCCCGTCACAGCCGCGTAGCGCACAATGCCGCCCCGTGCAGCCTTGGCGTGCACTGCCGGCCCGGGAAACACGCACGTCACCAGCAGACAGCCTAACAGTGCTGCGTGACGCTTCAGTACTGCGGCGCTGTATTCTCCTGACGCCACGTTCACAACGCAGCGCTCCTCTTCAGGCAAGCACCGCACGTCCTCTGCAACCTGTCGCGCCAGGCGGTCGCCCCAGAATGCGTACAAGTCCACCGCGTCGAGGCTGCGCAAGTGCCCCAGCTTGGCGCCCATCTCCAGGCGATAGGGCTTGATTGCGTCCAAAGGTCTGAGAACGCCGTACAAACCGCACAATATGCGCAAGCGCTGCTGCAGATACAGCACTTGCGGCGCCTTGAGCGAGCCCGCGTCTAGCGCGTTGCGTGCGTATGCCTGCCCGTTGAAGGTGAACAGCGCGTGCTTTGCCGGCGCGGTGGGGAAGGCTCGGTAACGTCGCGCGTTGAGCTCAGCCAGAGGAGCACTCACGCTCAACAGCGTGCGCAGATCAGCCACTGGAAGTGCTGACAGCGCACCAGCCAGCTTCGTGGCATCTGCGGCGAACACGGGCGTGGTGGCGGAAGGCGCGTCCGCTCCTGCGGGACGCTCGTCCAGCGTTTTGGCAGGAGAGAGAAGAAAGAGCATCGAGGCACAGGGAGAGCAGTGCAGTCGGCGCTGACGCCTTGAGGGTGCCAAAGTGAAGCTTCGCACGCTGAGCACGCGCATAAAGCAAGCGGAGCGCTTTGCAGTAGTAGTTGCGTGTCGTACCACCACCACCAGACGTGATGAGCAGATGCTAGGTACCTCGCTCATTCAGGTACCCCTCGTACGGCACACAACACGAGCTCCATCCGTGTCTCTCCCATGTTTCCTGCGCGCGCGTCGGGGCGCAGTTGCGCTTCATATCCATCCGCGGGACGCCTCGCTCGCCCTTCTCGCTCTCTTTGCCTGCGTCCCGTCGCCTGCGCAGCCTCCTGCGGTGACGTCACGGTTGGCCTGGACTTTGGAACCAGCGGCGCGCGCGTCATGGCTGTGGATGCGGCCGGACAAGTGGTGGCCGACGGGAGGCGAGAGTGGAGTTCGCCGGATGAGTGTCGCGACTCTGAAGCATGGACGAACACGCTCTGGGCGCTGCTTGAAAGCCTGCCTGCTGCCGTGCGCGCACGCACGGCCGCGGTGGCGATCGACGGCACGTCGGCCAGTTGCCTGTTAGTGGAGGAGCGGTGCGGACGCTCGCTGACGACACCGCTCATGTACAACGACTCCTGCGCTGAGCAGCTGCCGACGCTGAGAGCTCTCGCACCTGAGGGCCACACTGTGTGCGCTTCGACAAGCACGCTTGCCAAGCTGCTGCGTTGGCAGAGCGAGGGGCTGGTTTCCGCAGGAGTGGTGCTGGAGCACCAAGCGGACTTCCTTGCAGCCGCACTGCACGGCCGGCGCGCCAGCAGCGACTGGCACAACGCGTTGAAGCTGGGCTACGACCCGGGCGTTGAGGCCTGGCCTCAGTGGCTGCGTTCATCCACCGTCGGACACGCTCTTCCTCGCCACGTGCTGCGCCCGGGCTCCCGCACGGCGCAGCTCACACCCGCAACCGCCTCCAGGCTGGGCATGCCGCCTTGCTGTTTTGTTGCGGGAGGGACCACAGACAGCATAGCTGCGTATGTGGCAGCTGCAGGGGTGGCAGGGCTGACGCCCGGCGACGCAGTGAGCAGTTTGGGAAGCACTTTAGCTGTCAAGTTGCTCTCTGCCAGCCGAGTGGACGTGGGCGCGCTCGGGGTGTATAGCCACCGCCTGGGAGACGCCTGGCTGGTGGGTGGCGCAAGCAATGTTGGTGGCGCTGTGCTGCGTTCGCTCTTTGGAGATGACGCGCGTTTAAATGCTCTCACCAGCCGTATCGACGCCACTGTGCAGGCCTTTGATGGATACTACCCGCTCCTGAAAGCCGGCGAGCGCTTTCCTGTGTGCGATCCAAGCATGCAGCCCGTGCTTGAGCCGCGACCCCAAGACGATGCGCTCTACCTGCACGGCTTGCTGGAGAGCATAGCGCGTATCGAGAAGAGCGGATACGAGTTGCTGACGCAATATGGCGCGCCGAGGCTACGCCGCGTCATCACTGCGGGTGGGGGGGCCCAAAACGTCAAATGGACGGCCATCAGGCAGAGGAGACTCGGCGTGCCTGTCACCAGCGCGCCGCAGGGGGAGGCTGCGTACGGCGCAGCGTTGTTAGCGCGCGGCGCGCTGTGAGCGCGAGTTTTGGAGATTTAACGAATTTGGGAAGCGTCTCCCACCTCGTTACCCTCGCTTCCTCGCTCGGAGCCTATCCTCCTTTGCTTCCTCCAGCTGCACCTCCTTTGCGCCATGTCTCCTCGGGCCATCATCGCGCCTTCGCTGCTCGCCGCCGACTTTGCCTGCCTGGGCGCGGAGGCTGCACGCATGGCCACCTGCGGTGCCGACTGGCTGCACTGCGACGTGATGGACGGGCAGTACGTCGCAAACCTGACGTTCGGGCCTTGCGTGCTGTCCAGCCTTCGTAAGGCTGCGCCGAGCTCGTTTCTGGACTGCCACTTGATGGTGCTTCGCCCGGGCGACTACGTCACACAGCTTGCCCGTGCTGGTGCCAGCCAGTTCACGTTTCACTTGGAGGGCACTGGTGCGCCGCCCGTGGCGCTCAAAACAGAGCTTGCTCACTCTACGCACAGAGGACCCGGCATCCGTCGCGGCCGCAGCGCGCGCGGCTGGCATGCGCGTGGGCCTGGCTCTCGCGCCAGGCACGCCTGCGAGCGCAGCCTTCGGGTTGGCAGACGCGGGCGTGCTGGATATGCTTTTGGTCATGACAGTGAACCCCGGCTTCGGAGGACAGCCTTTCCAGGACGATCAACTCAAGGTTGTCACCCAGCTGCGCCAGCGCTATCCTCAGATTGACATCCAAGTGGACGGGGGCTTGTCTGCGGCTACTGTGGACCGGGCAGCGCAGGCGGGCGCTAACGTCATTGTGGCGGGCACGGCGGTTTTTGGCGCTGCGGAGCCGCAACAAGTCATCGCGCACTTGCGCGCAGCCGTGGACCGCGCGCAGGTGAAAACATAGGCTATGACGTGGCATGTTGCGATCTTCGTTGCATCTCTCCTTCTCTGATCGGATGTGGGCTACTATAACACAAACGCCCAGATAGACGCAGCTATAGCGAGGAGGTGCAAACTAGAAAAACGCTGTGGAGGCGACGAACCCCTAGACTCCGGCTGGCCAGCATCTGATACCTGGGATGGCAAATATGGGATCCGTGACAATTATAAGCTTATTATAAGCGTTTTTGCGGCTTGGCGGCTATAAGTTGCCTTATATTTAGAGGTCTACTAACGC
>Ga0049083_10000518_pt1 | contig 13762 bp, 11 predicted proteins | sample GreLakmeMI27MSRF_FD_66719 | JGI IMG/M metagenome (GOLD analysis project Ga0049083, IMG submission 66719) | Freshwater lentic microbial communities from great Laurentian Lakes, MI, USA - Great Lakes metaG MI27MSRF | ecosystem: Environmental > Aquatic > Freshwater > Lake | place: Great Lakes...
CACATCGCCGCTGGAGGTGAGCGCAAGCGAGTGCGCCGCGCCACACACCACCGCGGTGAAGGTGTTTGCAGACAGCGAGGTGAGCAGCAAGTGACGCGAAGTGTTGCGCACTCCTGTGCCCAAGCCAAGCTGACCCAGCGCGCCGGAGCCGGAGACGTAGAGCGCGCCGGCTGAGGAGAGGAGCACCGAGTGGTGTTGGCCAGAGCAGCCGCTCGTGAATGCGGTGGCGACCCCGTCGCTCGTCAGCCGGGTGGGTGAGGTGCGGTCGTTGGTGTCGCCCAGGCCCAACTGGCCGAGGTCGTTGCGACCCCAGACGTACGTGCGAGGGGTGCTCCCCGTGGTGAAGCCCAGGCTGCTGTCGTAGCCAGCCACCACCAGCTGCAGCTCCGCGCCCGCTGGCGCCAGCTCCTGCCACCCCAGCACAGTCACCTCCGAAGGAGTGCACAGGGAGCCCCGTTGTTCCACGCCAGCCGCCGTCGCCTCCACGCCCGTGCCACACTGACCGTACCGGTTGTTGCCCCACGAGAACAAACGACGATACTCGCCGCTACTGCGTGCCACACAGAGTAACAGCAGCAGCAACAGCAGCTGGAGGCGCACAGTGACCATCAGACAGTGCACTGGGCACTCGCACGCACGCGCTCAGCACTCAGAGGTCCCCGTTCAGCTCCAAGCTAGCTACTGTTCTACGTAGCGCATATCGCAGCCTGCTGGGCAGCAGGCCGCACGTTCATCTGACAGCTGGCATACGGCAGGAGTGGCGCAGGCTGACTGGTCGAATGTCGAGGTCGTCGACTCGTCGCGTCGAACGTAACTGTGGTCGCTAGTAGTAGAACGCTAGAACATCGCTGAAAGCGTCCTCCCTCCCGCTTTCTCGTTGTGGTGACAAGAGAGCGTGACGTGGTCTATACCTGAAAGGTGCGGAAAGTCTGCACCCGCGCTGCTCGCGCTCCTGCTGAGTGCTGACCGTCACCTGACCGTGACAGGTGCGGCGTGCGCCAGCCCCTTTCTTGCGCGCGGGGCCCTCTCGGCGTGGCGCGTCACACAGAGCGAACGCACTGGCTGTGTGAACGCCTGTGAACACCGTGAACACACCTGTGAACGCTGCCCAAGTGCCTCGCACCTGACGCGCACGGCTGCAGCTCTCAGTTATCCTGTGACTCACCGGCACTGCGCAGGTCCCTCCAATGGCCGAGCTGAAACTGATTGACCGTCAGGAGGGTGGTCAGGCGCTCCACGCGCTGGAGACCAAGGCTTACGAAGTGACAGCCTACTGGGACCTCTGCTGGTTGTGCACCGGGCTGGGGCCATTTGCGCTTTGCGTTTGGCCATATGTCCGCAACCTGGTGGTTTCGCCTGAAGAGGTCACGTTGGAGGACAAATCAGTCTGCTGCACCAACAAGAAGCGCGTGCCGTACGGTGAGCTGGGCTCCGTAGAGATCGGAAACTGCTGCGGCTGCGCAGCCTTCGGCGGCGGCGCGCTTGGGGCCAACTTCGTGCCCGGCTGGGGCGGGAAGCACGCCCTGGTAGCTGAGATCGTGGGCACGCTGAAGGAGCGGCAGCGCGCGCGTGGAGATACGGCGCAGATCCAGAAAGCAGAGCAGACAGCAAACCGCATGAGTGCGCTGGAGGCCAAGGTGAGTGGAGTGGACGCCAAGCTCGACGCACTGCTTGCACATCTCAAGGTGCCGCTGCCCACCAGCGCGCCCGCAGCGCAGAGCATGTCCTGAGTCATGCGCTGAGCGGCGATGCTGACGGTATTCTCTTATCGATGTACGGTTGGTTGGCCAACCACAAACACGCTGTCGAACATCTCGTTGTTGCCACCTTGCCACGTCACTCGCACCTCGCTTCCTCCGCAAGCCTGTCTGCCACCACCATGAGCCTGAGACGCACTCTTTAGCCCATGCGTGCGCTTCGGCCGCCCGTCGCTTTGGCTGGTCGCCTGGTAAGGTCCTCCTCCACCTCGGCCCAGCGCCCGTGTCTCCTAGTGGACGCCTTCGGCGTGTTGCTGACGCTCAGCGAGCCGCTGGAGGCCGTCTACCTGCGCGTGGCTTCCTCCCACGGCGTGCAGGGGCTGACGAGCGAGGGAGTGAAGCGCGACTGGAGAAGAGCGTGGTCTGCACCTCGCCCCGACGGACAACTGCGCTACGAGGGCGACGGCAGCCACTTCTGGCGACGCGTGGTGGCGGCAGCCACGGGCTGCCACGACGCGGTGCTCTTTCAGATGCTCTTCCGCCACTATGCAAAGCCGGAGGCCTGGCGGGTCGCGGACGGCGCGCACGACGCCTTGGCGAGGCTGCGTGCGGGCCACGTGCGGCTTGGCTTGGTGAGCAACTTCGACAATAGACTCAGGCCCCTGCTGCACGACCTGGAGCTGGCTCCGCTCTTCGACAGCCTGATTGTCAGCGCAGAGGTCGGATTCGAGAAGCCTGACCGCCGCATCTACGAGGCTGCAGCTCACGCGCTGGGCGTGTCTCTCCGCGACTGTCACATGGTGGGCGACGACGAGGAGTGCGACGTGCAGGGCGCGCTCCAGGCTGGCTGCGCAGGCGCGTGGCTGTACGGGCGTGACGTGGCCAGCTTTTGTGAGTTGGCGGACCGAGTGTTGCAATGACAGGCGGTGCACAAAGCTCTTCCCTTTAGGAGCGATAGACGTTGATCACGCCGTCGGCGCCTCCCGCGTACAGCGTACCCCCACAGCGCCCAAAGCACAGCGGCGATCCCGCTGCGTGTCCAGCCTCGCGCGCGGGCGCCGCTGATGTAGCAGGCAGAGCCAGCGAACACCAAGCCCCCAAACCGCCGCCCACCACCGGGCTGACTAGCGCGCAGTGCAGGCTGCTGCCCTGACCATCTTCTCCCACGCACATCACGCCCAGCGCATCACCAGTCTCAGGCGCCACGCAGCCGGCGAAGGCGCGCGCAGACGCGGGCATGGTCAGCTGCGAGGATGCAGCGAGCGACATTGACATGAGGCCCTCCTGTGTGGGACCAGATGCCTTGCGGAGGTCCCACAGCGCCGCATGCCCCTTGGCAGTCAGGCTCAGCACCATGGTGGTGGCCACCGCCGCGACGGAGACCACAGCGCCGGCGCCGGCTTTCGTCACGCTGGCTGCGGGCGAAACCGCCGCTCCGGTCGGCCGGATGCGCATGTCCCAGACGGAGAGGGAGCCGTCCGAGCCAAGAGTGATGATCAGCGGCGCCTGCGGCCAAGGCGCCAGAGCGCTGACGTGCACGCTGCAGCCCTGCGGCATTGCACGGTAGTGCGCTTTCTGGGCAGCTGCGGCGGCTGGCGCAGAGACGCCGAGGCCGCTGGCTCGTGGTAGCGCCGCCACCGAGACGTCCTTGCCGAATGCGAGCGCCACGCAGCCTGCGAGCGGACCGCCGCAGGGCGAGAGCGACACGGCGATCAGCGGCGCACCCTGAGTGTGCGCCTTGCCGCCTCCCAGCGGCTTGGGCATCTTGAGCGCGCCCAGCATGAACATGAAGTCGGTGGGCCGCAGCGTGTGCAGGCACACGGCAGCAGCGTCTGCTCCGCCGCGAGCGTCGGCGGCTGCGGCCAGCAGCGTGCCTGAGTCGGCATCCACGTCCATCGAGGTAGCGCGGATGCTGGTCGCCTGGCTGTGCATGAGTGACAGAGCAGCCTCACCTCCCACCCCACCTCCTGGTTCGCACTCCCACAGGTTGAGCACCCTGCGGGCAGCGGAGAAGAGCCACCCGGCGTGGGCATCACCCCCACCGGACAGTCCCTCCACGCACTGACGCCACGCCAGGGCGCTCACCGGGGACTGCTGGTGCTCAGCCGCCGGAGAAGACCAGGTGCGCCGCCACGACAACGCCACCGAAGACACCGGCGACGCGGCTGCTGCCGCCGCCGGCGGGGCGCACACGCTTGCAGTGCTCTGCGCGCGCGACGACGGTGCGGCGCTACCCACGGGCGCCGAGCTGGCGGATGCAGCGGGATGTGACTGGGAGACGCGCCCACCAGCTCCAGCTCGCAGCGACAGTGCCCTGCGCGCACGGTGGCGGGTAGGGAGACTCGCCCCATGGAGTGCGAAAGAGGAAGCGGCTCACGGCTTCGCTCTGGGAACACAAGGGCGCGCGCAGGCACAGGCTACGCAGAGCCGGCAGTTTCTGTGAGACAGGCTTGCGTAGGAAGCGAGGCAGGAGTGACGTGGCGCGTCGTCGTACAGTACGTGGCGGCAGCGTACAAGCGCGCCCTTCGCCCCCCTTCCTATGTCGTCCTGTGCTCTTCTGAGCGTGTCCCGGACTCACGCACTCCGCACCACGCTTCTCTCCGCTTAAATAACAACCACCACGGCTGCGGGCAAGCGCAAGCGAGGCAGCAGCGTGACTGCTGATGCCAGCGCACCTGAGCAGGTAGACGCCGCAACGCGCGCAGCTCTCCGCGAAACAATACTGGACATGCTCCACTCGCGCACGGGCACCATGTGTCCTTCAGAGGCGCCGCGGCGCGTGCGTCCGGCTAGCTGGAGGTGCGCTCCTGTGTGTGCTTTGCCACCCTCTGCTCACTTCTTCGAGGCGCCTCCTCGCCGAAGGCCGCTGATGGAGGCGACGCGTGACGTTGCGCGCGCGCTGGCAGCGGAAGGGCTGTTGCTCGTGACGCAGCGTGGCATTGTTGTCGACACCACGCAGCTTTGGCGCGGGCCCATTCGCCTCAAGCTGACCGCATCGAATGCAAAGAGCTGTTGATTGCAATTCTGCCGCTGTGCGGATGGAGTCACAACCAAGCGCCGTCATACGTGCATGGAATTTTCACCATCAACGCTTGTCGCGCGTCATAAGACAAAGTTGGACCGCAGCCGCAGCAGCTCTTCTCGCTCATCATCTGGCCGTGGGCCCGCCCGCCGCCCAGAAGGCGCTGATAGTCAATCAGTTGGTGCTGTCGCTTGCGCCATCCCGGCCCACAAGCTGAAACAGCGCGCTCAGTTCTCCGTCCACCGACAGCGTCCAGTTGCCCGCCGCAGCCGCGGGCGCCCCATCTGGAGCCGTGAACGTGAAATCCCGAGCGCTCAGCTGGAAGCTCAGCAGCGCCGCTTGGCCCGGCCGAAGCTGCTCCGTGCGTCCGTACCACACCAGCGTCTGAAGCGGCGCGCCCAGCGACTGCGCACAGTGCGCGGGGGGCGACATGTAAGCCAGCAGGGTTCGCGAGGAGACGTGTCTCCCCTCGTTGCGCACGCTCACGCTGAGGCTAAAGAGCACCGGCAGCGCCGGCGCGTGCCTCTCGCCATCGCCCAGCGCCTGCGGGCGCCGCGCGCGCGCGTCGATGCGCAGCGCGGGCAGGTGCGGCGCCACTGTGGAGAGGGCCACCGTGCCGCTGGGCGGTCCGCCGGAGGCCCCCCAGGCCAAGCTGAAGTTGGAGTAGGTCAGTCCGAAGCCGAAAGGGTACACGGATGATCCCCGGTAAAAACGGTATCCACGCCCGGGGCTGCCGCTGCTGGCGTTGGGCCGCATGCCCATGTCGAACATAGAGACCTGGTCCACATAGCTCGCCGGATACCAGGTTTGCGTGAGGCGCCCGCTGGGCGCGTGTTTGCCCCACAGCGCCTCCGCGATGGCCGTGCCGCCAGCCTGACCCGGGTAACCCGCCCAGAGGATGGCGCTCACCCGCGGGTCGGCACTCTGCGCCGATATGTCCACGCAGCCGCCGCTGAGCAGCACCAGAACGACCCGAGCGCTGAGTGGGGTTGCATCTAGCACAGCCGCGATGAGCTGGGGTTGCATGCCCGGAAGCGTGATGTTCACCCTGTCCATCCCTTCCCGCTCCACGTCCAGCGACAAGCCCATGAACAGCAGCACCACGTCCGCAGAGGCGGCCGCCTGGGTGGCATCTGCGAAGGCTGTGCTGTTTGAACAGAGAACGTCCAGACACCCGGGGGCATAGAGCGCTGTCGGGACGAAGGCGCGCACGCCAGCCAGCGGCGTGACGAGGAACGGCGCGATGCCGAAGTAGTTGCCCTGAAGCGCCGCGCTGGCGTTGCCGTGGGGGCCCAGAACAGCCACGCGCGGCGGCGTGGCGGACGACCGCTGCAGCGGCAGCGAGCCGGGCGACAGCTTGAGCAGCACCAGCGACTGGCGCGCGGCTTCCAGCGCCAGCTGGGCGTGTGCGCGCGTGCCCACCGCGCTTGGTGGCACTCTGCGCAGGGGCTGGCGCTGCGGCGGATCGAACAAGCCCAATCGAAACAGCACTCGCAACTGCCGTTGCAGCGCAGTGTCAACCTCCAGGATGCTCACCTGCCCAGCCTCCATGGCTGCCTGCACGTTGGATGGATCCATGGCGCTGCCGCAGTCGATGTCCATGCCCGCCCGAAGAACAGCGCCCACAGTCTCAGACAGCGTATCCGTGTAGTTGTGTGCATCCCACACATTCTCAACGGCATCACAATCACTGGTGATGTACCCGTCGAAGCCCCAAGCGGTGCGCGCCAGGTCTGTGAGTAAGGGCTTGTTGGCGCACATAGGCACGCCGTTCAACGAATTATACGCGCACATGATGCACGCCGCGCCGCCGGTGACAACGCATTCTCTGAACGCTGGCAGGTAGGTATCTGCCAGGTCCTGCGCTCCCACCACCGCGTCGAAGTCGTAGCGCTGCACGCCTCCCCAGTCCTCCAGCGAGTACGCGTCGAAGTGCTTGCAGCAGGCGGACAGCTGCAGCGGTCCGCCTGGCCGAGAGGACGGCTCGCCCTGCATGCCACGCACGTACGCTGCTGTGTAGTCACCCGTCAGCAAAGGGTCCTCGCCGGGCGTCTCCTGGCCGCGCCCCCACCGCGGGTCTCGAAAGATGTTCAGGTTTGGCGCCCAAAACGTCAGTCCGGCGTGCCCGGCGTTGTTGAATGCTCGCCCCTCCACCGAGATGGCGCTCGCCACCGCGTGCCACAGCGACGCGTTGAACGAGCTCGCCGTGCCAATCACCTGCGGGAAGGAGGTTGCGCTCGCAGTCGGGCTGGCAAAGACTACGCCGGGGGACATGGCCACCCCGTGCAGCGCCTCATTCCACCACTGGTAGGCTGGGATGAACAGGCGCGGTACCCCAAGCGCCGTGTTGGTCAGCAGTCCCAGCTTCTCGGTTCGCTGGAGGCGCGAGAGGAGGTCTGTGGAGAGGAAAGAGTGAGGAGTGAAACCGCCCTGGACTGGCGAGCGGCGACGCACCAACCACGCGAACGTCCAAAGGCAGCTCTGGCCAGCAATAGAGCAACACGCGTTGACTCCTGGCCTGCGCGGTTCCGGCGGAAGGCGTCAGAGCGCGCACACCTCCACAGCGCCGTGCGTGTTCTGCGCTGCCGCCGCGCACCTGGCAGGGGTACTGGAAGGTCTCATACTCGCTCTCGGGTATGTGGTGCCTTCGCCAGGCAAGCTGGTCCAGCTTGAAAACAACCACGCCAGCCAGAAGGAGCGCGCTGCACAGCAACACCGACACGTGCACCGCCGACCAGGAGCCCAGGTGCCACCACGGCGGCGGCGGCTGTTGCGCCTTGTTGTGCGACGGCGGCGGCAACATAGCCGCCCCAAGGGCGGGCTACGCGCTGAAATCGAAGACGGAAAAACTCTTCTGCTGCGCTCGTTAACAAAAACGTGTGTGGGACACAGGCGCAGCGGATGTGTTGCCAATAAAACGCGGCGCTGCCCTCCGGCTCAGTAGAGCACGGTGCCTGCCACGATGCGCCAGGCTCGGGCCCCACCTCCAGCGCCGCCCTTGCGCACCAGCTCGTAGCGCGCCCGGTACGTGCTCTCGTACGCCTCCTGCTCAGCCCCGGGCTGTGCGGCGTCGTGCAGCAGCGCAGCTTCCGTGAGCGTCGCCTCCACGCGGGCGCTGTCCCCCGTAGGCGACACCCTCAGGCTATCCACTCGAAGGTTCAGTAGCACATAGTCCCAATAGAACCCGTTGTGACGCACGTCCTCCGCGCGGCTGCGCCACTGACGCAGCATGGGGCCCTCCAGCACGCCGTCCAGGGATGACACGTCATGACGTCCGCCCAGCGCGGATGCCTTGATGCCCTGCCAGCGCCGGATGACGGTGGACGCCAGAGATACGTCCATGGGCTGCGCAGCGCCCCCCCGCAGCACGCCCGTGGCGGCATCGGCCAACAGCTCGACGCTGTTGCGACTGGCTGCAGCTGCTGCGGAGGCGATTCGCGCGGCGGCGGCCGAGACGGGGAGCGGGCGGGGCGGGGCGCGAGACGGGAGGATGAGCGAGGCTGCTGCGAGGACGGCGGCAAGCGCCAGCGCTGCGCCGAGGGGCGTGGCGCTGCTTGCGAGGCTGGTCAGCCGACCGCTCGCGGAGGGCGGCCGGTACTCTGGCGCCGCGCCCAGCGCGCGCTCGGCCCGCCGGGATGCCCCCGCGGCGCGGGCGTCAGCCAGCTCGGCCAAGGCGCGCATGGGCGCCGTGGCGAGGCTGTCGTCCAGCGCCGCAGCCACAGCGGGCGTTGCAAACCATAAGGACAGCGACGGCGAGCAGGAGGCTGGGCCGCCCATGGCGGTGTCCCGGAAACGAGGCAGCGCCTGCTCTGCCAGCCACCTCTCAGCAAGGGCCACCATACCCGCCAGTGGGCTGGGAAACCGGCCCACCATTGCGCGAGCGCCCGCGTCGTCCGAGATTGCATCCAGCGCCTCCGCCGTCTCGCCCAGCAGCAGGCGCGCCACGCACAGCGCCACGCGGGCGTCCACCAGAGCGTGCGCAGCCGCTGCCGCTGTCGCTTCAGCCGCGCCCTCAGCTGCGAGCGTGTCCACCTCCGCAACCGCCACAGGCGGGGCGGCCTGGAACGGCTGCGTGCGCGCCAGCTGGGTCAGCTGCGCGGCGGCTTGTCGCACGCGCCGCACGCTGCGCTGTGTGAAGCCAGCCGCGAGGGCGGCCACGCAGGCGGACATGACCTGATGCGGGGAGGTTGTGTGGGGCATGCCCTGCGGTGCTTTTGGCGCCTCGAAGAAGAGGTCCGCAGCCTCTGGGGCGCTGAGCAGGCGAAGCGCCTGCTGCGTGAACTCGTCGCGGCGCCCTTTGAGCCGGGGAGACAGCTCGCCCTGCGGCCCGCGCGCCCACAGCAGCGCGCGCAGCACCCGCGCGCCCTGGGCGCGCGCCGCGCGCAGCCGAGGGTCGAACGTGCCTTGGGAGCTCAGAGGCAGCGCCAGCGCCTCCAGCGCAAACTCTGGGCCGTACTCCGCCACCGCCTCGTCCACCTTGGCGGCCAGTCCCTGGGCGCGGCCGGGAGCGGCGCCCAGGGCCGCCTGCGCGTGCTCCAGGCTGAGGTAGGCGCTCACCACGTCGGGCGTGGGGCGGGCCAGAGACGAGGAGGCCGCCTCCGAGTGGCATAAAGCCAACGCGTGACACACGTCTCGGCGCCACTCGCGCCCGGCGCTGCGTCCCTGGGGGTGCAGGGCGCGAGAGGAGGGGCCAGCGGAGGTGTTAGGTTCAAAACCGGGAGACCACACGCGACTCTCAAGTCGGACGCGCCTGGAGTGCCGCAGCGCCCACACGCAGCGCGGTGGCCAGGTCGCCAGCTTCCTGCGGCGCGGGAGAGGAGAGCGCGTGGGGGGTGGGCGTATCGCGTGAGCGGTTATGAGTAGCGCCGAGCGCAGAGCAGGGGGCGTGCCTGGAGGAGCAGCAGCGCGCCGGGCAGCGCGCCCAGCGGCACCTCCACGTCCGCCGCGGCGCTGGCGAGCGCGGTCTCGTAGGCGGCGCGGCGCGCAGGGGAGGCGAGCGTGCGTCCCGCCAGCGCCAAAAGCTCTCCTCTCGCGCGCAGCGCAGCCGGGCTCAGTTCCGCCGCGCCGCCGGGAGGCTGCGCGGCGCGCTCCGCGGCGGCCACGTCCACCACGCCGGCGGGTGCGCGGGGAGGCACGCCCAGCGCCGCGTACAAGTTGAGGGGCACAGCAACCGGCTTGGCGCCAAACAGTGCGCTCACACGCACGGCGCGCCGACCGCTACGCAAGCACAGTCGCCCTTTGCGACGCAGCGGAGCGGACGGGCGAGCGCACAGCTGCGGCGCGGAGGCTACACACAGCGACATGGCACCGATGGCGGGGACCTGAATCTGAGACGTGCTGTTCGAGGTGTTCGACAGCAGTCTGTACGACACTTCGACACGTCCAGTCTCGAGTCTCCTCACCCGTAGCGCTCAAACTCGCTCTGCCGCCCCCGGTTGTTGCTGCGCCGCTCCTCCCTGCCCTGTCCTGCCCAGCCGCCGCCCCTCCCTCCGCCAGCGCCTGAACCACCCGAAAAGGCGGCGGAGGCTGGCCCTCGCAGCTTGTCCGACATGGGCTGCGGGTAGTCCACCCCGATGAGGCACCCCGCCTGTGCCTGCTTGTCGGGCGACATTCTCCAGGGTTCGTGGATCAGCGCCTGCGGCACGCGGCGCAGCTCCGGCAGCCAGTGCTTGACGTAGGCTCCATCGGCGTCGTAATCCTTGCTCTGCTTCAGGATGTTGAAGACGTTGATACGCCCGCCGGTGATTCCAGCCGCAAAGAGCCAGTTGCCCCAGTTGGAGTAGACGTCGTAATCGTTCAGCGTAGCCTCGAAGTGCTCCGCGCCAAGGCGCCAGTCAATGCCCAGGTTCTGAGTGAGAAAGCTGGCCACGTTCTGGCGACCGCGGTTGCTCATAAAGCCAGTGGAGGACAACTCACGCATGTTGGCATCGACCAGCGGGTGTCCGGTGCGCCCCTCTTTCCAGGCTGCAAATGCTGCGGGGTCATTGCGCCATGCCCATGGCTTGCGCGCAAGGCCGCCTGGGTGGAACATGGCGTCTCCGTGTCTCAGAAACAGAAAGTGGTAGAAGTCCCTCCACAGCAGCTCGAAGATGAGCCAGTATGTGGACTTGTTCTTGACGCGCTCGCGCTCGTAGCGGGCGCACTCGGCTGCGACGGTGCGGGGTGAGAGGCAGCCGTGTGCCAACCAGGGACTGAGCTTAGAACTGTAATCGCCACCAAGCATGCCGTTGCGGGTGTCGAAGTAAGACGCGAGTGCGTTGCTGTCCCACAGATAGTGCTTCAACCGCGCCAGGCCAGCTGTCTCGCCACCTACGAAACGCAGCGCACCCCGCTCGTCCGGCACCTGCGCAGCTTGCGCCTCGGACTCGCTGAAGCCCAGTGCCGCCAGACCCGGCAGCGGTTCGGCCAGCGCCGATGCGAACGAGCCGGGCAGCGGGCCCAGCGAGCAGGGATGCGACTCCGTGCGAAGCGGCAGGCGGGGCACAGCCTTGCCCTCCACCGCTGAGCGGAAGGGCGTGAAGACGGACGGCATTGCGTTGGTGTAGGGCGAGAAGGGGAGATCGTCCAGGTGGAGTGACGTGCTACCCCAGAGACGTCGCACCGAGCCCTGGGCTCCCAGCGCAGCCTCTACCGCCGCGTCCACTGCAGCTTCCTCGCTGGCAGCTTCCGTCTGCGTCAGCACCAGCGTGTGCGCTCCGCTGGCCAGCGCGGGCAGCTCCACCTCGGGCTGGCCGCGCAGGACCAGGAGGTCTGAGCCACGAGCTTGCAACGAGCTGCGCAAGTCTGCCAGCGACTGCAGCAGGAACAGGGCGCGGTGTGCGCCCGTCTTGCGGTGGCCGCGTCGGGTGGTGGCGAAGTGCCGCGGGTCCAGGCAGTACACGGGAATCACCGGGGCACCGCACGAAGCTGCGCTCACTGCAGCCTCCACGCACGCGTTGTCGCTCAGACGCAGGTCGTTTCTGAACCACAACAACTGCGCAGTGGTGTCAGCCAGCCGGCACGTGAGTCAAGAGCCGCAGAATCGCACCACTCGAGAGAGCGCGGGTGTCTCACCGCTGGCCACAGCAACAACTTTCGTCGCCACGCCTTTCGCGCGACGGGGCATCGCACGGCGCAGCAACAACAACGACGAAGAGCCTGCTCGCACGGGCTGGACGTGCATCAACGGTCCAGGGAAGAGCGTCCAGCGAGAGCGGGCGATGGCAGGAGGAGGGCGATGCACTGCAGGAAAAAAGGGCGGGACCACCCGCCGCCGATGTCGTACTACTACTACAAGGCAACAAGGGGAAAACTCACTCGTGCGCCGTCGGCAGGCTATCGCTGCACAGCAGGCGCCATGTGAGCCCGTGAGCGCAGCGCGTGTCAAGATGCCAGCCATCCTGGCGATGCTTGCTTGCTTGCTGCACGCGTTGCGTTCAGACTGTGGAGGGCACGTGGAGGCCTATCGCGTTCCACTATGCTGTTCTGTACCGCGCAGAACTCTGATACGAGAGCCGGGCCTCGTGACCTCGTGGCCTCAAACTATGCCCAGGCACCTCGTACCACACGAGAAGTACGGCGCCGCTCCGCCCACTCCGTGTGTGGTCCACGGCGTCGCTGTTTTGCGTTCGCCGCTGTGCGTGGAGGGCCGACTGAGCGGCCGCATGCCTCGGAGGTGCTCGCTGGCGCTGCTGGCGCTCGCCTGCCTGCAGCGCGCCGCGGCGTACACGGACCCACAGGAGGGTGCGTGACGCGTCAGCGTCTGCGGTTGTTGCCTGCGGGTCGTGGGTCGCTGTTAACGATGCTGCCCACAGTTCTCAAGTTGCTGGCGCTGCGAGACGAGCTCTCCTATCGCGGCCTGGGCTACCTGCTGGGCAGCTGGAAATGCCCAACTTCCAACCCAGCGGATTGGTATGCCCCACGAGGCCGCTCTGAGCTCTCCACCTCGCCTGACGCGCAGCGGGAAGCAACCCCTGCGGAAAGAACAGCGGCCAGGATGACAGCTGGGGCTACTTGAACGGAGGCGGCGGGTGGGAGCACATAGCGTGTCGCACCTACGACATGACGCCTTCCGAGTTTCCGGGGCTGTGGCACGACGGCATGAACATCAGCCGCATGGGCGTGGTGACCACCATCCACCTGTGCGATCTGGGCATCGAGGGAACGCTGGAGTCAATGCGGGCTGCGCTCTGTCCTTTTTCGCACCTGCGCGAGGTGCGTGGCCTGTTTTGCAAATACAGGGCCCCGCTGCACAGCCCAACCCGGCGCCGCCTGAGGCGCCCATCCCAGTTCGACGTTGACGGTTCGCATTTCACCGGCCCCGTTCCGCGCTTCTTGGTCGACTGTTTCCCGCATCTGAAGGCGTGCCCCCACGCCCCCGGTGCCCCCGCGCATGGCGCAAGGCTGAGAATCTCCCGCCAGGAGCTGGACCTGTCTCACGGGCGGTTGCAGGGAAGCCTGCCTGAGTGGGTGGGACAGTTGGGCGGGGGCAATCTGGAGCAGTTCAAGGTTGAGGACAATGCGCTGACGGGAACCATCCCGGCCGCCTTCGCATGGATGCCGCGCCTGCGCGCTCTGTGGCTGCACCACAACGACCTGGCTGGCAGCGTGCCGTCCGTGCTGGGCAACAGCAAGAGCCTGCTGTCTTTCGATGCCCGGTGCGTCATCGCTGAATTGTGGGGAACTGTGACTTACAGGTACACGTCGCAGGTACAATCCCCGCTTGTGCGGAGTGCTCCCCACCATCCGGGTGGATTGGCTGTGGCAGTGGCGCAACCCTGGCGGCAGCCAGAACTGGTTTGGATTCTGCGACAAGGCGAGCACGGAGAACACCGCATGCGGCGTGCTGCTCACGCAGGGCACGCACATGGGGCGCCCCTGCGACGCCAGCCTGAACAACGCCACGCGCTCGTGCGGTGCGCCGTACGACCAGTGCGGCGGCGCGCCCTCCCCGCGCACCTACAAGGGCAACGTGGTTGGCTACGACAACTTTAAGGGGCCCCGCTGCTGCGAGGCTGGCAGCTACTGCAAGACGGACAACCCGTACTTCCACCAGTGCACGCCA
>Ga0049083_10000519_pt1 | contig 13756 bp, 12 predicted proteins | sample GreLakmeMI27MSRF_FD_66719 | JGI IMG/M metagenome (GOLD analysis project Ga0049083, IMG submission 66719) | Freshwater lentic microbial communities from great Laurentian Lakes, MI, USA - Great Lakes metaG MI27MSRF | ecosystem: Environmental > Aquatic > Freshwater > Lake | place: Great Lakes...
CCTCATGGTCCTGGTCCACCCTCTAGTGGGGTCGGCTGAGTCGATCACTACACACTTTAGTTGGGACCAGCCGCGGCTCGTAGAGCCGTGTGCCAGGTCATACCCTTTGGGTTTTCTTTCGGTAGAATTTTCAAAACGCGTGCGCCCCTTCGCCCGCCCTGCAGCTGGAGTTGCGTTGTGACGGGCGGACAGTGGGCGTGGCGGAGTTGAGTGGCGCGGGCTTTGTGGCGTTGCCAGTTTTTGAGGAGCGAGGTGCGCAGCACAAGGACTGCGAGTGCCCTGCGCACCTCACACCACCAATGCTGACTTCCTCGCCGCGGCGCCACGCTCCCTAGCGCGTATTGCTGGCGCTGCGAAGCCTCTCATGCGGAGGCCGCTTAGGCGCAGTGAGTGTTGCAGAGCATGGCGGGGCTCGCGAAGCATTCTGAGCTGCATTCTCGCTTTGTTGGGGCTGGCTGTTCCCTGCGGCGCGGTGGACTTGTCCCATAGCGTGCACCGGTACCCTGGCAGCACCTGGACGCCGCCCGACACGCTGTGCGTGTGTGTCACCTCCTATCCGCCGCATGTGTTGCCTGTCCTCGCCGCTGGCTCCACGGAGCAGCCTCCGTACGACAGCCTCATTACGCTGGTGCCCGACGGCGTGTTTAACGACACGGACGTGCCTCTGCTGGGCTATGACGTGGAGTATGTGTCGCTGCTCCTCAAACAGGTGCTGGGAGTAGCACACCTGCAGTTCGTCAGCACAGACACTTTCCTTAAGATGTATCTCTCCGTGCGCGACGGAACCTGTGACCTGGCAATAAGCGCGGCGGAACTGGACTTGGGGCGTCTCACATGCACTGCGGACTGCCCGGCGGTGCCTGCGGGCGGATTCGCTGCTCTGTTTGCAAACGCAGACTACGAGGTTGGCTTCACAAGCGGCGCAGGGCCGCAGCTGCTGGCTTCCGGCTGCTGCCTGGAGTTCAGCGTGACGTACTTTGAGTCCGGGCTGGGAATTGCGTCGCTATCCATTCCCGTGGGGAATTCCCTACTAGACTCACTCTCCGGGCCGCAGGTTATTGACTCTGGGCTGATCATCCTCCTGATCGTTCTCGCGGGTGGCTGGATGATCGTCTTCGCGGAAGGCGCAACCAACGAGGCGCTGGATACGCCCGCTGAAGGCGTCTATTGGTCTTTGACCACGCTCAGCACTGTTGGATACGGCGACGTGGTGCCCGAAACCAACCTGGGCAGAGTTGTGTGCAGTCTGCTGATGCTGACTGGCTTGATCGCATGCAGCACGTTCACCTCTGCGCTGTCCGCCGCAATTACGACCGAAAAGCTGTCTGTGAAAGTTCTGGACTCGTTCAGCGACTTGGACACCACCCTGCCGGTGTGTGTGGAGATGGACTACCCGCTGGCTGAACAGGTTGCGGCTGACAATAAGCTGCGCTGGGTGGCGCGCTCTTTTTCGGATTGCATCGACGCCGTGCTCAGCGGCGAGCTGCAAGCCTTTGTGGCCGACACGCCCATCCTGAGCTGGATGAAGGGCACCTACGGCCTCAAGGACATGCACGTCAGTCCAAAGCTGAGGCTGAACCCGTTTGGCATAGTCTACCCGACGGGCTCGCCTCTCCGACAATGGGCCAACAGCGCCATCCTGGCGACTCAGGTGGATGACCAATGGAAGCCCGTCTTTCGTGACCTCAATGACAGATACTTCAACGCTGGCCCGGCGGCGCCTGACACAGGAAACACTGCTAGCTTTAGCCGGCCCATGCTCATCGCCCTGTGTATTATGGTGAGCGTCACCTATGTGAGCTGGCAGTTCGCGGAGACTAGGCTGTTCCTGAGACTGAAGGGCATCTTGATCCTGCCCGTGCAGACCAAGAAGCCCGTGACGCACCGCATCTTGACGGAGGACATGGATGGCGAGCACGACCATGCGCCGGAGCGATGCAGCCGCGATGGCATAGACTCCCACCCCACCCGCACCCGTCACCCATAGATCTCTCGTGTAACCGAGCAAGGGGCGAGGACGGTGACAACAACTCAGCTCTAAGCACACGATATTATATCCATCTAGTACTATCTATTAGTTCTAGCGCGCGCACACACATCGCGCCTAAGTTAAGCGAAGCGGTAACACGTAGCTCACAACATCTTGAACCAATACACGCGCCAGTGTCACTGGCACAGCTGCAGGATGGCCTGCAGCTTGTCCTGCGTCTCGCCCGCCAGCGCTTCAACCTGCGCCGACTGCAGCTCCGCCAGTCGGCTGAGCTCATCCGCCGAGCGCACGCACCCCGCATGCTGCCCGCTCTGCGCCGTGCCCGCGTCCTTGGCCAGCATGACATGGCAGGCGGTGTGCGCGTCTGCAGCGGAAGTCACACCGATGCGCAGCGCGGCTTGCGCCGCCCGCAGCGCAGCGTTGGTCACATCAGCCCGTGAGCGCGCCGCTTCGCAAGCGCCCGCCGGGGCCGCCGCGCGCGGCGGGGCCGCAGCAGGGGCCGCAGCAGGGGCTGCCTGCGTCACTGCGGGCGGCTGTGCAACAGCTGTGGCCTCCTTGCTCTGCGAGGAGGACAGCATGCGAGACAGCAGAGACGGCCGCATCAGCCGCGCATCCGGCGCGTGCGTCACCGCGGCGGCGGCGCCGATGGCGGTGGGCGCATCCAGCAGCGCTGTACAGACGGCGACATCCTCGACGGCGGTGCCGCACTTGGCCTTGAGGAATGCTGCCGCCCGCTCCTTGGCGGAGCCGCGCAGCTGCTCAGGCTCCTGTTGCGGCGGCGGAGGGGCCGCCACGGCAGTGGGATTCATCGCCTCGGCAGCGGCGGCGGCGGTGTGCGCAGCGGCTGGGGCGGCGGCCTCCTCCGCATACTCGGCCTCCACAGCCGCGACGCATGTGGCGTAGGCCGCATCATCCTCCTCCTCCTGCGACGGCGCCACCGCAATAGCCTCGACAGGCTCTGGTGCGGGCTCGCCGCACACGGGCAGCTCCGCCTCTGGCGCGGCGCTGCATGTCTGCACGGGCACTGCGCCGCAGGTGGGTGCCATTGCGCCGCCGGGCGGGGCGCCTCCGAAAGGCGGGGTCACCTGCGCCGGCGGTGGGGGGTACATCACTCCTCCCAGGTGCCCCGCCTGCGCCCAATTGGGGTAGATGGCGCCCGGGCGCCCCGGGAAATCACCTACCGCCAGCGCCGAAACAGGCGTGACCGGCACGCCAGCCCGCTGCGGTCGCCCCTGTGCATCCTTTGCGCCCGACCAGCGCCGATTCTTGAGCGCATCGCAGAGCTCCACATCCGGCCGAGAGCTGCCGCAGCGTCCTTGATGGAACAGCTCCGCGCGGCGGTCCTGCGCCGCAGCCTCCCCGTTACGGTGCTGCAGCGAGCGGGCGCCCGGCGGGCGGCTGGGCGCGGGGTATCTCACGGCGCCCTTGAGGTACCTGGCGGCATCCGCGGGGAGATAGGGTGCCACTGCGGCATCCGCGAGGGCGGCGCCGCCGGGCGCGTGGCGGTAGTAGTGGTTGGGCGCAGCCACGAGGCCCGCGCTCACTGGGAACGCACCCCGGGGTGTCTCGTAGACGCGCGTGAGGCCCACAGCGCGCGCGGTGGCGCCCAGGGCGGCGAAGGGCGCCCCCAGCAGCGCCGCAGCCACGGCCAGAGAGTCCAGCACCAGCGTGCCCAGCGCGCCCACGCCCCAGGCGAGCAGCCCCAGACAGCTGGCTGCGCCGTCGGCCAGGGTGGCTGTGAGGGAGGCCAGCGCCCCGGCCAGGGCGCCCCCAAGCGCCACGCTTCCCAGGGCTGTGAGCGCCGCCAGCGCCAGCGCACAGCTCAGCACCAGCGTTTGCTCGCCGTCCGACAGGTTGCCCCAGCTGAGCGCGGAGCCGGACAGGGCGGTGCCGCCCGCGCAGGGCTCCACGCGGCGCCAGTACACGGAGGCAGGGGCGGGCGCAGCCCCGAGCGCACCCTGCAGGGCCTTCTTGTCGGCTTGGGGCGCCGCGGCGGCGCGCAAGGGCGTGGAGCCACCGCCCAGCCAGGGCGGCACCAGCGACGGCTGCGTCTGCCGCGCGGCGGGCGCGGCGGGCGCGGCGGGCGCGGCTGGCACAGTGTCTGGGACGCTGGATTTGTCCGCAGAGCCGCCCATCCACCCGGTGACCCAACCCGCGCGCTCAGGCGGAGGCGCTGAGACCACCGCCGGCGCGGGAGGCGCAGGCGCAGGCTATGCGGGAAGTGTCAGCGCGTAACAGGCGCAGCGAGCGTTGCTTTGCTCTGGAGAGGACACAGCCGGTGGGAAGACGCAGGCGCCACGCACCGCCGGCGTGAAGGTGAACATGGACGTGAGGCCGGACAGCAGGTCGACACCCGGAGGCGACGCGGCGGCAAGAGCCGGATTTTCTAGTGAGGAGGTCGCGACGGCCGGCGCCGCCTTGCCGCCGCTCACGCCTTGCGCAGCCGCGGGCGCGGCCACAGCAGCTGGCGTAGGGCGCGTGAGCGCTCTACGGCGTGGTGTGGTCTCGCGTGTTGTTGCGGGCGGCAGGACAACCGTGCGTAGTCCAGCGCGCACCTTTGGGCTGCTCAGCGGAGCCTTCAGAAGCCTCCCACCCGAAGAACATGCGGGCCACGTGCAGCAGGTCGCCCTCCTTGTCCGCCGGCACGGCGCTCACTCCGTTTTCAGCGCCGGGAAAGGACGTGGCTCCCTCAACCTGCGCCCTGCTGGGCAGAGGCACGTTGGGCAAAGGCACGTTGGGCAACTGCACGGAGGGCAGCGAGAGCGATGGGAGCTGCAGGTTGGGAAGCGAGGGCAGCTCAAGACCAGCAACCCGATAACCGCCGGCAGCGCTGGAGCTCTTGGGCTGCGCCACGCTCGCCATGGCCTCGCCGATGCTTTGGGGTGTCAGGCGCGCGAGCGAGGAGGCGCTCACTGGCGTCCTCCGCCCGAAACGAGGGCTGCTTGCGTCTGCGCAGGACAACAGACAGCGCAAGCGGGGGCACAGACAAACCGGATGCGGCCTGTGTGCGCGTCTTGCACGATAGTGGCACGCACGAGACCACGAGGGCGAGCGCGTTTGGCGTTTTTTGTTTCTGCTGCTGCGTGCCTGCGTCCGTCGTCGCGCCGCGTGGGCAGACATACGTACGCGTTATTAGTTCGACGAGCGTCGAGCGTCGAGCGACGTGATGTCACCAGTGCCGCCCTCGGGGCTTGCTGTGTCACCATGGACGCCACCACGGAGACGCGGCTGCAGCACAAGCGGCGCCTGACGGAGTTCCTGGACTCTGACGTGCGTGAAGCGCAGCGCTACCGCTGCGAACGCTGACGCCCGCCACAGCACGGCCAGGGCGACTATGTGGGCCGCATCCGCGAGATGATGGCTCGCAAGCAGACGCGTCTGCTGGTGGACGCCAACGACCTGCGCACGTTCGACGGCGGGGAGTTGGCGCGACGGTGCGAGAAGACCTATAGAGCCGGACCTCCGGTCTGCCGCGCGGGAAGGGGTGCCGGCGTTGACGCGCCGCCGCGCCAGGCTGCTGCGTTCGCCAACGGAGTACCTGGTACCATTTGAGGAGGCTCTGGAGGAGGTGGTCCGCAACCAGGACCCAAAGTACCTCACCGAGGGACAGACCGTCAAGGTGGGCCTCGTCGGAAGGTGCGCCCCGCCACGCGCACGCGCACGCGCTCGCGCACGCGCACGCACGCCACGGCGCGCCGGGGCAGTCACAGCTGGCACGCCCCACGGGCCGTAAAGCGCCTTGACGCTGACTCTGGCGCTCGCGCCCCAAGCTTCGGCTTCCACCGCCTCTCCCCGCGCGAGCTGCTCTCCGGCTTCCTGGGCACGCTGGTGCAGGTGGAGGGCATCGTCACCAAATGTGCGTGCGCAGCGCCCTGGAGCCACTCGCTGAGCCGCTCCAGGCCCCGGGGTTTGAACTCGCGTCTCACAAACGGACACTCCAGGCTCTGTAGTGCGCCCCAAGGTGGTCACCTCCGTGCACTACTGCGCAGCAACCAAGTGCGCGCGCGCTGCGTTCGCCTGGGCGGTGCGCGCAGGCGTAACGCCGGCGCGGCGACAGGCAATTCAAGAGCCAGGAGTACCGTGACGTCACCAGCCTGTCCGGAGCGCCCACCGGCTCCGTGTACCCAACCAAGGATGAGAACGGCAACGTGCTGACCACCGAATACGGTGCGAACGGGCATCACATGCGGCGCTCCCGCACCCAACCTCTCACTCGCCTCGTCACGCGCAGGGCTGTGCACCTACCGCGACAGCCAGAGCATCACGCTGCAGGAGATGCCGGAGAGCGCGCCGCCAGGGCAGCTGCCGCGCAGCGTGGACATCGTGCTGGAGGATGACCTGGTTGACCAGTGCAAGCCTGGTGACCGCCTGCGCATCGTGGGAATCTTCAAGGCTGTGCCCGCCAAAAGCGCCGCCGCAACCAGCGGCGTGTTTCGCACGCTGGTGTGCGCCAACAGCCTGCAGACCATCCAGCGCGGCGAGGGCTCTTCCGCTCTCGACTTCGACACCACCAGCCGCATCCGCAGCCTGGCGGAGAATACCGACACGCGCGCGCTGTTCGAGCTCCTCGGAGACAGTTTGGCGCCCAGCATCTGCGGCCACGCGGCCATTAAGCGCGCGCTCATCCTGCTGCTGCTGGGCGGCCTGGAGAAGAACCTGAAAAACGGGGGCCACCTGCGCGGCGACATCAACTGCCTCATGGTGGGCGACCCCTCCGTCGCAAAGAGCCAGCTGCTTCGCGCCATCATGCACGTTGCGCCGCTCGCGATCAGCACCACCGGCCGCGGCTCCTCCGGCGTGGGCCTCACTGCGGCCGTGACGAACGACTCGGAAACGGGAGAGCGGCGATTGGAGGCTGGCGCGATGGTTCTGGCCGACGGCGGCGTGGTGTGCATCGACGAGTTTGACAAGATGAGCGACGCCGATCGGGTGGCCATCCACGAGGTGATGGAGCAGCAGACTGTGACCATCGCCAAGGCTGGCATCCACGCGTCTCTCAACGCCCGATGCAGCGTGGTGGCCGCTGCAAACCCAATCTACGGCAGCTACGACATGAACCTGTCCGTCACACGCAACGTGGCGCTCCCGGACAGCCTGCTCTCCCGCTTTGATTTGCTGTTCGTGGTGCTGGATCAGACCAACCCGGCGGCTGACCGCGCAATCGCCAGCCACGTGTTGGCCATGCACAGCTACCGACCGCCGGGGGATGATGGCACGGTGGGTCTGGAGGGCCGGGCGGAGGGGGATGGCACCGTGGCTGACGATGAGGAGGTTGAGGAGGGTGCGCAGCGCGAGGAGAAGAGCATCTACGCAAAGCCCGTCGGGCGCGGCAGCAAGCGGAAAGTGCCTCTGTCGGTGGCGTTCCTCAAAAAGGTGCGGCGATGCGCGCGCTCCATGTGCGCATGTGCGGCGCTGACGCGCTCTCTCCCACGCATTCACAGTACATCCAGTTTGCCAAGAACCGCCCCCGCAAGCCGCAGCTCACCCCCGCCGCCAGCGACTACATCGCCGGCGAGTACGCCGACTGGCGCCGTCGCGCGTTCGAGGACCGCAACGCCACGCTGCCCGTCACTGCGCGCACGCTGGAGACGATGATCCGTCTGGCGACTGCACATGCCAAAATGCGCCTGGGCAACGACGTGAGTCGCGAGGACGCGGAGGCTGCGCTGGACGTGATGCGCTTCGCGCTGGGCGCCGAGGAGGTGAGCACTCGGCGTGCGGAGAAGGAGGAGGAGACAAAGAAAGCCGACGCCAAAGACGCCAAGGAGGCCCGCGACGCCGCAAAGCTCAAAGCCACGCGCGCAGCTGCAGCCGACGGCGCCACGCCAGCGGTGGATGCGCCCGCTGCGGCTGATGAGGATGATGCGGAAATGGAGGAGGAGGAGGCGCCGCCTGAGACTGCGCCTGTGGATGGCTCCCTTACTGAGGTGTTCCACCGTGCCCTGGTGGACTTGCTGGTCCACCGGGATGAGTGTACGGTGGAGCAGGTGTGCGAGCGGCTGCGCGCGCTGGGGCGCTCAACGGCGCGTGAAACCGTGGTTGAGCTGCTGGAGGGCATGAGCGCCGAGAACCGCATCATGTTCCAAGACCCAATGGTCTACAAGATTTGAGCGGGGCTGCTGCGCGTGAAACGAGAGATACTACTACAGTGGACTGCGTCCGGTGCGCAAGTGAGCGTGAGAGTGTCGGAGGGACGAGGTGCCAATTTGTGCGTCGTCTCGTTGTCACTCCATCGAAGATTGCCACTGCGAAAACCCTCGCCTCCGCCGCCCAGTCGCCTGGCGTGCGCTGGTCTGAGCGCTGCGCGCATAGCGCCCCTCAGGCAGGCGCAGGCAAGCCGGTGAGCGCTTTGAGCGGAGCGCTTTGCGCCGGCGCTTCACCATGCCGCTGTACGACCTGGTTGCGATAGTCAAGGCGGCCACGCCGCGCGCGGTGGTTGGTGAGGTGTTGCGTCGCGCGGCGGTGGCTGTGCTGGACGCGGGCGGCGTGGTGACTGATGTGAAGAGCTTCGGCACGCGCGAGCTGGCCTACGAGATCCGCAAGGCTGGCGAGTCGCACAAGCAGGTGCGCGCGCGCGTGCTGGCGCGAGCGCCCGCGGTGCGGCGGCAGGGCGACCGGCCGCCGCCAGGGCAGGCAACGAGACGGCCGTGGCCGTGCCGCGCCGCGGCGCCCTCTCTTCGCCGCGCCTCTCCCGCGCCGCGGCGCAACTCCCCTGACGCTCCCCGGGCGCCCCGCAACCAGGGCCAGTACGTGCAGCTGTCCTTCGCCACCAACCCGAAGACGCTCAGCTTCCTGCAGCACGACCTGCGCACCGACGAGCGCGTCGTGCGCTGGGTGCTCACCCGCCAGCCCGCGCTGCCGCCGCTGCCCAAGCAAAAGGAGCTGCGCCGGCTGGAGGCTGAGATGTGCGCTCACGAGCTCGTTGCCCTAACGTGTCGCCTTCTCACGGAGCCGCCCGCCCTCCTCAGCGACGCGGCACAGCACGCAGCAGCGCCTCCACCCTCATGACACTCCTGCGCTGCGCAGTGATCACGGTGGACGCTCAACTCAGGTGTGTTTGCGGTGGCTGACCTAGGCCCTTAGCGCCCCCGCTTCTGCTCTGCTCTGCTCCGTTTGGGTTGCGAGTGACGACTCAAATTTTAGTTATCCCTGTCCAAGGTTCCGGTGTGCTACCGGCGACCGGTGTCGATAAACATTAGCTCTATCTTACGCAACATCGGCAATCAGCCGCTCGGCTCGGCTGCTCTGGCTCTGCGCGTGGCTGAGGACGACGAAAACTACATCTTAGCGGATTTTTCTGAACAACTCTTGTTGATACAACCTTTTGTTACACACTCTGATGGCCACACAGCGCTCTGCGGCTTGGCACGGCTCTCGCTTGCAGGTGAGGATCAAAAGAACAAGCTCAACAAGTCTGATATCACCAGCCTTCGCGGGCTGGTGCTGCTGAGCACATTCGTTACCCTGATGCAAGGCGTGCCGCTCAGTCTGATCTGATGTGCGCCGCTCGTGGATGAGGACACGGATGAATTCGGATTCCCTCAGAGCACTTCGGTGCCATGCTGCATATCCGTCCTGGACTGACACAGGCGCGCGGCACTGTGCGCGAGCGGGACGCACTCAGCCGCCGATGAGGAAACATTATCGGGCGTTTCTCAACATTCGCAGTCCCAAACTCAATAGCTTTCGCCGCCCATGCGTGGGGCGCACGGCTTGAGAGCTGCTGCGGGTTCAACCTTTCTTGGATGTCTGATGGCGTGCTGGGACTCCTGTCGCGCTCGCTCCGCTTGCTGAATTTGCTGGATTTGCTCTCAGCTCCCCCCACTCTGCTCTGCTGCTGATGTATGCGCCCACGGTGCTGTTGCGCTAACGCGCCCGATTCCTTTGCTGCAGGGTTGACAGTGCGAGAGCTTACATCTGCTTCCGCGCTGCTGTTCCTGTCTTTGCGCCTCATCAGCATCATCTACGTCAGCAACCTCCGACGTTTCGCTGGTCGATTGCGCTTATCGCCAGCAACCTCAGGTGCCGGCGATAAGCGCGATGCGGACACAGATGGTGCTGACGACGTTCAGCTCATAGCAGAGTACCCGGCGCCGCCGTCAGCGGCGGCGGACGCCGAGCAACATACTGGACAGAACAAATGAGCAATAATAGCGGCCAAATGCCGCACCATCGAATCGAGACCCGCCACAGCTGTCCAGCACTTTAAGACGTTTAGAGACCAGCGAAGCGAAGAGTGACAGAGCTATTGAGCTCATGAATGCACGGACTGCTCTTCCCTCGTGACCTCAAGTAGAGCTCTAGATTCTATTGTTGCAACGCTCAGGCCAGGGCCATGCTTACGAGCACAGCGCCTCTGCGATTGGCCGCGCCAGCGAGAGCACCTTGAATGGCGCCTTGCCCTCCACATCTTTCACCGTGAGCGGACAGCTGTCCGTCATCCAAAAGTGCGTGAATGCCACGTCTCCCTCGGGCACGGTGCCCTCCGCAAACCGCTGCCACGAGCGCCCCGGGAACACCGCGTGCGTCACGTAGGCGCTGACCTTGCTGGCGCCCGCAGCCTTGAGCGCGCGCGCGCACTCCGCCAGCGTGCCGCCCGACTGCACCAGGTCGTCCACGATGACGACGTGGCGCCCTTGCGGCGCACCCTCCTTCATGCGCACGATGCGTTTGTTGCCGTCGCGCACCTTTGTGCAAATCACCTCCGGAAAGGCGTCCTTGAACTGCCAATGGAAGCGCTTCCAGGCGCCCTCGTCTGGGTAGGCGATTGTGACGTCGCGCCCGTCGGCCAACGTGCGCAGCTCGCGGATGAGCATGGGCACGCCCGAGCAGAAAAGCGGCGCCACGTTGTCGCCAAAGTAGAAGCGCTCCTGCAGCGCGTGGATGTCGAAGATGACCAGGTCCGCCGGGCCGCCACGGCACAGCGGGATGTGGCTCAGAATGCGCGCCAGCGTGAACGCAGTGGCGATCTCCCCCTCAAGCTCCACGCGCTCCGCCGTGCCGGTTGGGAAAAAGGGCAGCACCAACGTGAAGGAGGCTACGAACATCTTGGGCAACGCGTAGATGATGCTCAGCTGCTCGAAGATGACCGCCGGCGAGTGAAAGCTCGCCAGAAACGCCACGTGGCGGTCCCGCACCAGCATGGCGTCCCGCACAAACAGGTTGGGGAAGCCGTCGTTGAAGGTGTCCCACTTAATGTGCGCCAGCTCAATGTCGAAGCCGGGTTGTAAGGCGATGCGCCGGGCCAGGGGCTCCGTGTCGGGGGTGTAGAAGAGCACGGTTTGGCGGGAGGCCTGGGAGTTCCGGGGGACCAAGAGAGGGGGCTGGGTTAGCGCACGCACAGCAGGCGGAAAGAACGCAGGCCGCAGGGCGCAGGGCGCAGGGGCGCGTGAGCGTGCGGCAGTGTGTGAGAGCGCCAGGGCGCCAGGCCGCGCCAGGCCGCGCGTGAGCCAGCGCCGGCACGCTTCAAAAACCTAGGGCGGCCCAAGCGCTCCGTTGCTCCTGGCGCAGCCTCCGGCCGGACGCGCACCCGATAGCGCCTCCGAAATTCGGGGCTCGGCGAGGTGCGCGCCGTGCCGCTGAGGCCCGGGGGAAGCGGAGGGCTCGCAGGGCCACTCTCCGTGGCGGCTGCTCGCAGCAGCCGACAAACCGCCCCCCGACGCGCCACCCCAGAGCCACTGGCCGCCGCAACGCGGCCCAGACGCGCGCAGCAGGCCCTGGGTGCAGCGCAGGCCTGCACACGCACCGTGGAACGGCGCGGTGCAGGTGGCACCTCCATGCAGCAAGCGGGCAAGCGAGCGAGCCCAGAGAAGTCCCACCTTCTACCAACAACGCTTGGGCGCACGCGCGTGTGCTGGCGCAGCAGACGGGCGGGAGGAAACACGGGTGGCGAGGGGGGCGACAGTGGGCACACGCAGTCGAACTGTCAAACAACAGACGATTCGAACACTTGTAGCCACTCTGGCGCGCTCTGGCCGCATGTTGAGCGCCGCGTCTGCGTTCCTGTCGCGCCTGGTGGGCGGCGAGGACCCTGCAGCGGAGGTTGCCAGAGAGCATGCAGAGCTGCTGGCTCGCTGGCCCCACCGCTCCCAACAGCTTCGCACGCTGCTGTCGCTGCTTGGTCGCCCCCTGGACGACGCGGCGCGGGTGTTGGTGTTCGGCGGGCCAGGCAGCGGCAAGACGGGCGTGGTGCGAGATGCCGTCGCCACCGCTCGCTTCCGCTCAGCCTACGCCTCCTGCCTTGACTGCCACACGCCGCGACTGCTGTTCGAGACGCTGCTGGGCGCGCTGGACAGAGCAGACGGCTGCCCCAGCTCTGAGGCACCTCCGCGCTGCGCTGCCCTTCACGACTTCATCGCTGCGCTGCGCGCCCGAGCACTTCGCGCGCCCACCGCCGTGTACCTCATCGTGGACGAGGCGCAGCGGCTGGCGGATAAGCGGTGGGGCAGCGCAGCAGCAGGCACCAGCGGACAGGCCCTGCTTTCGTTGTTGCTCCGAGTGGATGAGCTCACAGGGGTCAACGTGGGCGTGGTGCTCCTCTCAACCTCGCCCTGGAGCGCCTTCAGGGCTGGCACCGGCTTCTGCACGCCCTTGCTGCTGCACTTTCCCGCCTACGACACGGCCGCGCTGGCGGAGCTGCTGTGCGCGTCCGCGCCGCCGGCGTGCTGTGCGGGCGCCGTGGGCGCAGACGCGGCGCTGTGGAGAGCTTTCGTGGGTCAGATGATGGGCGCGTACGGCGGTTCGTGCCGCAGCGTGCACGAGCTGCGCACGCTGCTGGCGCCGCTGTGGCGCCACTACACGCAGCCGCTGGCTGAGGCGGCTGCTGGGGGGCGGCCCGGGTTGAACGCTGCGGCGCTGTACACGAGGCTGGCGCGGGGTCGGCCTGGGGCTGGGGCGCTCCACGCGTCGCTCGCCGTGCCGCTGTCCACGGGCGCGCTGGCGCTCGCGGACGAGCAGCAGCCGTGGCCGCTGCCGTGCGTCATGGCGGCGCCGCCGGGGGGCGTGCGCGGCGGCGGCGGCGGCGGCGGCGGCGGCGGCGCAAAGCTGGACTTTGACGTCCCCTCCAAATCCAAGTTCCTCCTCCTCGCCGCCTTCGTCGCCGCGCGCACTCCCCAGGGCGACGACCCCGCCGCGTTCAGGGACGCCTACGGCGGAGTGGCCCCCTCGCAGCGCAAACGCAAGCACGGGGGGGCTGCGGGCGGAGGACAGGGCGCGGCCACCGCTGCGGCCAGGCACGCGGACGCGCAGGCTGCGGCGGCGCTGCGCGGGCCCACCACGTTCAGCCTGGAGCGGCTGCTGGCCATCTTTCAGGCGATTGTGTCGCAGCACAGCCTGGAGGAGGAGGAGGCTGGCGCTGAAGAGGGGGGCGCCGCCGCACCTGGTCGTACAGAACGGGAGGGACGCCCCGGCGCGGAAGGGGATGCGGGTGCGCCTGTCTCCCAGCCGGAAGAGCCCGGCGAGCCACTAGGGGCAGATTGGGGGAGGTTGGATTCCACCCCCTCGGTCCCGCCTGCGCTATCCCCCCCCCTTCGCGCCGCGGGGCGGGTCAACGCGGGAAGCCTGCTGTCGGACGTCTTCCAGCAAGTCACCAGCCTGTGCGACCTGGGACTCCTCGCCTGCGTGTCCGCAGATACGCTGGAGGCGCCGCGATACCGATGCGCAGTCACGGAGCCGCTGGCCAGACAGCTGGCTGCCAATGCCAACGTGCCCCTCGACAAGTATCTGCTCCACCGGCCAGTGTGATGGGAGGAAGGGAATGGGCAACAA
>Ga0049083_10000520_pt1 | contig 13755 bp, 21 predicted proteins | sample GreLakmeMI27MSRF_FD_66719 | JGI IMG/M metagenome (GOLD analysis project Ga0049083, IMG submission 66719) | Freshwater lentic microbial communities from great Laurentian Lakes, MI, USA - Great Lakes metaG MI27MSRF | ecosystem: Environmental > Aquatic > Freshwater > Lake | place: Great Lakes...
TACATAAATATGTAAAACTCAACTTATAGGGTAATATTTTTATTTCAAAGTTGGATTTTTACCATGTCATAAACTTCTTTATATGGTTTATCAAAATTTGTCCAAGAAGTGTCGTCTAATCCTTCGTGCACTTGTTCATTACTCGTATATCCACCTTGGTTAGCAATCAACATGAGAGTTTTAGAACCACCTTCAACAAACATGGCAGCTAAATCATTTCTCTGATGGACGACATTTAGGGCTTTGTCTATCGCGTACAACTTTTCCTCATCAGATTTAGCATTAAATATAGCCGGATACAATGATTCTAACTTAGGAAGACCGTAATCACTCAAAAGCCAACTTCCATTCAAATCTGTGAAATACGATGACATCCAATCTTCCCACTCTTCGGCTGTAAATTCATATCCAGTTTCTGCCTCAATATCTTCTTTCCCCATCTGTGAATGACCCATCATATCAGTTGATGCTCGGAGTCTGGCGATATTGGTCAACATCTGATCGGCAATTTTATCCAAATCATTAGAATTTATTCTCTGGTATTTTCCGAATTGATACCAGACTCTCTTTAATAAGGATGCGGGTATGGTCGTCCAATGTACTCTTCCCTTTCCCCCACTATTTTTGAGAGATTTACACAAATACATCAACTGGGCATCTCGTCTTTCATGAAAATCCGCACTCATATCATAGTCAAAGTCCCTTGATTCCGATAACAATTTTTCTACTATAGGGGTCAACATAAACTGTGAATCGGAAGTTATGGTTTTTGGGTCAACCACTTTCACAGATTTAAGAATCTTTGGGTTAAACACTATCAACCACCGTTCTTCCCCTGATTGACGTTGGAGACTTGCATCAGCTCCCTTGCTCGCCAAGAACTTAGCTACCTCTACACCAGGTTGACCAGAACCAGCCGCGTGATTGACAATTAAATTGTTCAAAACCTCACCACTTATCTCAGTTCTACTTGTTCTTTGTGAATAAGCAAGAATGTCCTTCACTATATCGTTTCTTTTCCTTAGACCGGATACTGTCTTAACGAAGCTTATCATCTCTTCAACTGGGATCATCACAGAATTGATATCCCGATAGTTTTTATCTATCTCTACCATGTGAACTACCTTTCCTCCTTTGGCATACTTTCTAGCCGTGTCGTATGAATTTGTAAAATAGATGCCTACACCACCTTCATATCTGCCCTTAACACTCGGTTGGAGTGACTCAGGTGTCAGCGACCATCGTTTTCCTCCGTGATACATTGTGAACGTATCGGACGACTCCGTTTCATTTAAAGTGATAGAACTTCTAATTTGATTGGCATAAAATGCAACGTATATATCGTGTTCAGGTACACTTCCTTTGAAATAAAAACCGTCAAACCCATCCTTTATGGCTTCTTTTTTCAAATCAATCATGCTCTGTTTATAAGAATCAATCATTCTCCGTTGAGAATCATATCTAATCCATGAGGAAAGCATGTCCTCGAATTCATCGACGGTAAACGGCTTAGGATTTTTAATACGAAGAAACACCGGTATAGTCCGTCCGTATTTACGGCGTTTGTTGAGGTCGCCGCCGCCCGCGTAAGCACCAGCTTCTCTCGGATTGGCAGTAAACCACGCACCTGTTGCGCTCGTGTTAAATACTGAAAAATTTGTTTTTGCATGGGTACCGTGATACATCCTAATCGGGTTTCCACTCCCATCAACCACCACGCTTCCATTGAACCAGTCTTCAAAAGTTTCTTTAATTTCTTTTAATATTTGTAGTAGTTTTATCATATTACCAAGCACGACAGGACCAATATCTGGCTTTAGTACGTGGTCCAGGATTATCACAATTATGTCTTGCTCTAAAAGATTTACGTCTTTTTGGATTATTCTTTTTTATGGTCATTCTTTTACCTTTAGCTGAAGATCCACCGAATCCAAAATTTACCTTAACTACTTTTCCTTTAGGATTTTTAACGTATACTTTAAATTTCTTGACATCACCTTGCATTGGTTTACCAAGGTTCACTTTACGACCATGATATTCTGCTTCACATAATGGTTGATTATATTCTCTCATAAATTGAACAAATTCTTTTACATCTTGTTCACTTTCAACATCATATTCTTCAATATTGTCTTCATTTGAATTTAATAATTCATTAATTATATTATTAATAAATTCTTTAAGTTTCACTTTAGCTTTTTTAGTGTTAGGAACAAATTGTTTTTCTGATGCTGCTTTTTTTCGTGATGTAGCAGCTCGTTCATCTTTAGTTAAGCTGTTTGCTTTATTACGAGGTAAACAACGAGTTGTTTTATTACCTTTCTTCATTGTACCACAAGGTCCGGTTATGTTGCCGGCTGTATCAATCCGAACCCAATCTTCTTTTTTAAACCAATCACGCAGTGATTCATCTAAATCATCTTCTTCCTTCAAACGACCGTTACATACTTGGACGGCACGTCCAGATAAATAAGCTGAATGTTTTTCACCGGCCGCGAGACGGCGCTGGCGGTAAGCTCTACCTTTAGGGCATAACTTCTTTTCAGTTAATATTTCGTTTAACATGTCTGTAAGTTTATTCATAATTTTTAGTCTCGTTTAGCGTGATTGAGTTTTATTTACATGACGTATATTTTACCAACGCAACTGTTCAACACATCTTCTGCATAATATGGAAAGTCACGTTCAATACCATGCAATATGTCGGTTACTACGTCTATGTTTCTGGTGGTCATCTTCTCTTCACGTCCATATGACCCGTATTTTTTCAAAATAGAGGGGGTAAGTTTATTCAGAGATACCTTACCGTCTTTAAGATATTGGGCAAATAATTCATAGTAAAATTCAAAAGGGCGGTTAATCTCACTTTGTCTCGCACTCCGCATTGTCCCAACTTGATTGAATAAATTAGCCTTTATCTTATCATAATTTCGGACAGCGCCACTATCAACCATACCATAACTCCGTTTTCCCTTTTCCAAGTTGTATTCTCGTAACAAGGATTCAAATTCTGTTTCTAACCAATCAGTCAATACCGTGAAGGCGTAATCTTTACGAATTGAATGTCCGAATCTATGAGCAATCGTCCACGCCGTCATGGGAATCTTTTCAGCTGCACTATTACCAACGAAAAATACGGTTATATTATCTGAATTTATACGACCGTTCCTCAGTTGATTTGGTGTCAGCCCTAAACCATCTGGGTAAGATTTAAATATAAAATCAGTGGAGACATCGCCTTTTTCGGCAAACGAACGCCGACCCTTTAAATTTACAAAGTAGAAATCAAAATCCGACGAGGTATTTTTGAAGAAATCCTTTACTTTTGTAAGTGTGACGGGATTCGTAATCAACTGTCTATCACGTTTGTCACGGAAAGATGCTCCTTTGTCAAAATCTCCAACTGTCTGAAAAGTATCTACTGGAGCTTCAACGATTGATTCTCCATTGGAATTATAAACTGGCGGTCTTGTCATATACCAATATAAATAGATTTCACTTGATGGAAATCAATGGTTTTTACGAGAACTATAAAATAAGTAATGTCTTATAGAATGTCAAGACTCAATAAGTAAATCTTTCAATTTTATATAATTTCAATTTTCCCATTCTTGACCACAAACTTATGTTCACGCCCATCCTTCAACTTGTTCATGTTTTCAGATGAAGCAAATATGGCGCCAATGCTAGAACTAAACTGAGTTAACTTTTGGGTTAATCCAGTCAAAAAGTTCTGTGCGGCATTCTTGGCATTTGTCACAAACTTCTTCACAGTAGCAACACCAGTCTGCAACATACCCTCTTCATTAATGATTCCCGCCATCACCATCATACGTTGATACGATTCATTTTTATTCCGCCATTCTTGACCGACTTTGCCGAAATCGCTAAACTTGCGCATGCCTTTAAAAATTTGATCAACAGTATCATCGTCAACTCCACTAGTCAGTTGACTCGTACGTTTAATAATATCAGATTGTACTCCACTCAAATTTTTCGTAGTAATGGTAAAAGATCCTCCGTCCTTCTCAGAGACGCTATACGCGACTGATTTAGCTGAAGAAACCGTTACACCATTATACTTCAATTCAAAATTACTCACAATCAATTGGTTTTTAGAATCTAACTTTGCAAAACCCACAGCCTCGCCGTCAGTTCCAAGTGCATCTGTTATTGTAGCTATGTCAGCGTTTAAATATGATTTTACACTCATTTTAGAATTAAATCCTTTATGCCCAAGATATTCATCCAATACTCTATCCAACTTTGCCAAATTAATCAACCGCTTCACCGCATCGTCACCGTGGACGAGGCGAACCTTTTCAATTGCTGCCTGATAATCAGCATAAGCAGGATCATTCATCAAATCAGTAGGAGCACGTTTATCTCCCTTCAAAAACAGGTCTGGATCGCTAACATCGATTCCCATATCAGCAGCGGCTTGATTCAATTTTTTTGAAAGTTGTTCACCATCCATTTTATTAAGTTCAGCCAATTCCTGCATTTCACCCACATCCTCTGGACCATCAGTATCACCAACACTACTAGCCTCCATATCAACTCCCAACTTTTCAAAAATATCATTAAACGCATCCGGATTGTTTGATTCTGCATATCCAGCAATAGCACTTCCAATCAGCGATAATACAGTCAACCCAACCCGTACACTAACAAACGCTAACTTAGGGTTCTTAACAAAAAATGAAATAATCTTATTAACAATCGTAAACATCAACCCACGTTTTTTATCCTTCTCATTAACCTTTATCTTGGCTATACTAGCCTGCAACTTACTGGTTGCTGCAACATAAATCTTCAAAGCAGCATCATTAACAGCATCTCCAGTCTTTTTCACAGCAAATGAAATCAAATCACTAGCTTTTTTACTAGCATCTTTAATATTAAACTCATTTAATTGCCGGCCTTCCTTCAATAAATAAGAATAATCATAAAACTCGTTTATCGCAGTCTGCACATCTATATTGTTACTCTCAATAATTGTTTTCAATTTTATCATATACCAATATAAATAGATTTCACTTGATGGAAATCAATGGTTTTTACGAGAACTGTAAAATAATTAATGTCCCATAGAAGGTCAAGTTTCTTGTTTAATCATGTCACGTCATATCCCCACTCGTGAATACTATTCGCGTCAGTGTATAAATGTTTTGCTTTTACGGTCTTTGAAATTATCTTATATTTCCCCAACAACACGTTTCTTCCGTGTTCGATAGCATATCTTTTATTCACCGTGACCCAATCACCATTATTTATTGAAATATTTGGTTTTAACGACGGTTGAAGTTCCTCAACCTTTTTTTCAAAATGCAAAATCAATTTATTATTATCCCAACCAATTTCTTCTCGGGCTTTGCGAACCACATCATTATTTAGTGGCGGAAATCCAAACCGACGAATGTAATTAAGTATATAAAAGTATTCTTTAATCTTTTTAGACATTTCGTGATTGATGTCAGGAACTGCTCGATACACAGTCACTAATGAATTCGGCTTGTTTCTAACAGACTGTATCACCGATATAGATTCATTATCATTATAATCAGATGAATGATCTCCATAAAGTCTGGCAGCGTCATTAGAGTAAATGTCGGTGGGCCATATTTGGTCTGCTAGGTCCATACTTGTTCCCGATGATTTATCGGACGCCGAGTGTTCTCCCCGGTATTCGTCTGACTCTATTAAAGATTTGAGTTTAATCATACTTATAAATAGGAATCCTTCTTCGGAAAGAAGTAGTGTCCTATAAATCCACGTATGACGGGCATACCCAATTTTATACGAATTGAATTTTCCAACATAGTCAATGGGCACTTCCAATTATTCACCGTAAGGTCAACTATGAATGTTATTAGGGGAAAGCATACATACCAAGGGCTGTGAATTAATAAATAGACCACGGCTGCGAGGTTTCCTATTACCGCTGTGGCATGAACAATGACCGTAAGACAGAGTAGAAATCGCATCTATAAATAAATAGATTGTCCTCCGACATTCGGCTGGTTTTAACTTCCATCATCTGTAATGTGGATGATCAGCGTGGTAAATATTATAAAAGGAAAACTCTATTAAAGTATAATTAAACATTTCAATTGAAAATTCAAATCGAGGAGTATGATCTCCCTCGTATTTATCATAATTTATATTAACATTGAAGAAGGTTATACCGTCGGACAACTCTCTAACTTTGTTAAAGGCCACAAGTTCCCATGCGTATTTACTTTTAGATATATTTCCGTATAGATACATCATAATTTATTCCTTTTCAATATCCAAATCGCATGACTCTGCTTTAAGTGTTTTTATTTTACGTTGTTCAACGCAGAAGGTTACATTTAGGCCAGGTTCCCATACAGGACAATCATTATCAGCTCGATAACAGTTTTCACATAGACTCTTTTCACATTCTTTCATATGAGAACAGTCTACTTTAGAGTTTAATAAAAGTCAACCAGTAAAAGCGTTGTCCGGCCGTTTAGAACAAAATTCACAATCATCATGTTCACATTTTTCTTCAGTCCACTCGCCCGTTTTCACATCATAATACGCGTCGAACTCATGTGAATACATGATGTCCACCGTTTCATCAGGACTGAATTTTTTGTTCATTGAATTCCGGCCTCTTTTAAAGAAAGTTTCACAACCCCCTCTTCAATGAGACGTTTTCTGTTTAACATATGCAAGTCAGCAACCACCTTTTTATTTTCGCCCATATATCTGACCGCATATCCGTTCTTTATCAATTCTTCGTTTAAATTTTTGGAGGTTTTTGAATTGATTATCTCGGCCAACACTCTACCAAATTTTTCCGTATCATCACTTTTATGAGTACGAATGACAACCCATCCGTCTTCACACTCTGATACAAACTTTTTTACAAATTCTTTGCTGAGTAATCCGAAAACCTTTTCAATCTTATCAGATGTCCGACTCTCAGGAGTATCAATACCTAATAATCTAACAGACTGATTCGCAAGTATAGTGTTAAATCCCAAATCTATATCAACTTCGACGGTGTCGCCGTCTATTACTTTTGTTATTCTAGCATTATATTCGTAGTTCATAGGTTATTCAATTCCGTTATCTGTTAACAATGTTAATTTAACTTTATTTAAATTCCAAATACAACCACTTGCAATATCCCACCCATAATACCACATATATTGATATCTGGCTTCCTGCTGATAGGGATTTATTTCAATTCCGTCATATTTCTTTGAAATTACATCCCAATCTATTGCCTCACCTTTTTCTCTCCTATATCCAGTCACACTTTTCAACGATTGATATTGACGATTGAACACCATCAAATCCCTGTGAGTTTTTATTTCTAGAATATTACTCTTATCTATATCTACTTTATATATGTATTTACCAATCCAATTAGGCATCTCACTTCTAGTCCAATCAATCCACTCATTTCCTAATCCATACCAAAATCCGGTTGGTTTTGCGTCAATTCGTTGACTATACACTCTCCGTTCCAATTCAAACGGTTTCTTCGACATGTGGATCCGCATGTCATCCGAGATTTTAAGTTCTTCCACCAATCCAGCCAACTTAATCATAGATGTTATGTTTAGTGGTATAACCAAATTCTTTGACCAATTGACCTGCTATAGAGTTAGCTTCGTTCTCAATATCCCCTCCGATATCAGGTATGGCTTCATCCGCGTTTAATCTACCCTCCTGATTTTGTTTATGATGTATCATTTCGTGTGCCACACTCCGCAACATATCGGCGCATTGTCTATTCTTTATACACACCGATATGGTTCCGTCTGATGGGACGTAATACGCATGAGTTTTGAAATCCTCGGTTCGGTTTGACGTTAGTTTAACCTTAAATGGACGGGTTATGTTCAGTTTCTTCACAATGAACGCTAGAAATTCTTTTAATATCGGCTTTAAATCATTTCCCATAGATTATAAATAGTAAATTATTGACTATACGCCGATTAAATGTCGTTGTCTATGTTAGTTTTAGCGTAACTGTCTATCATTGTGATTGGAGTATCCAAAACCTCATCCAATATACCTTCGTGGTGAATATATTTTATAATTCGTTCCCTACATGAATCATCGTCTTCACAACAAGACAGTGGATGCGACAATATACAAAATTTAGCGGATGACCAGACTTGTAACTTATGATCATTGAATAAAGTCAACTCATAATATCCATCTTGTTGTAACATGCTTATAAATATGAATGTACATGACAAAACATCCGACAACCATTACGTCATCGGATGTTTTTGCTGCAGCGGTTCCGGACAGATTCGAACTGTCGGAGGTTTTAAGGCCTCGAAAGTTTAGCAAACTTTTGGTTTAAGCCACTCACCCACAGAACCTTTTTTAACTAAAACTCAATATGCGGTGAGCTGAGTAGTCGAAACCCTTCCCCGGAGGGACGATCCGATTTCAAGTCGGTCCCAGTACGCCTGCCTGGTTAACTCACCTTTATACTTACAACTATATACAAACTCATCAAACTGTCAACTATCTTTCATTCTACTTATTTGATTTATTTTATCAACCGTAGATTTAAAATCCAATTTTGATTCTTTCTTTGAATTAATTAATAACCAATTCCAAATTGAATGTTCAATGCATTTATTTAAATCCCAAGCGGGATTCTCTTTCTTATATTTGAATGCTAACCAAATTGATTCCGTTAAAACTTCTTTATCAATGCATAATTTTAAATATACATCCAACTGTTTTAATTCGTCTTCTAAAGACATATCAAATATAACTATTAAACACCCATTAGTTTCGAAGTTAAATTCGATTCTGCTGCCCGAACTGGACTTGAACCAATACAAAAAGCTTCAAAGGCTTCCGTGCTACCATTACACAATCGGGCATATAAATTAATATCTATTTACATTTCTGACAGTAAAAATGTCCTTCAAATGTTAAACTGATAAAGTTGTTTAATCCCGCGTAGAGATAGTCCGGATGCATTGCTACATAGTCTCCACATAATTCACACATTTCTATAGAACAATGGTTACTGATAAATTGTTCCTCATCGAGAGTATACCCACCTTCATCCAACATCCTACCTATATTGAGGCCACTCATAAGTTATATATAAATATAAAATTAATATGTGCTTCTATCAGGAATTGAACCTGAATTGACAATTTAGGAAATTGCCACTTTATCCATTTAAGCTATAGAAGCGTTTTAATATCTGGAACCTTCACATGCGTTGAGAAACTACTTTTATTCTTACTTTTACGGTCAATAAGTCCAGCCGTTATCAATGCTAAAGTCCAGAGATGAACTTTTTCATGTTCTTCTTTTGAAGAATTATATTTTTCCAACATTTGTTCAATAACAATATTTTTAGGTTTCATGGTAGCCCATGACGGTTACGCTCCGTCTTCTGTTCCGTGAAAGGGAACCGTCCTAGCTAGTAGACGAATGGGCCATTTAGATTTGAGTCACATATTTTATACAAAAGTCTAAACTACTTTTAGATAAAGTCAATTGTGAAATTGGTGGTCACGGCTGGACTTGAACCCGCAACATTTAGTTCCTAAGACTAACGCCTCTGCCAATTGGGCTACGTGACCATTATGTAACTGGTGGGTATAGAGGGATTTGAACCCCCACGATTTTACTCGGAAGATTTTGAATCTTCTGCGTCTGCCGTTCCGCCATACACCCATTTTAGTTTTCTGCGACTTCAATTACAAGGATCGGCCTCGTCAGAATTGAACTGACTCCGCATGTACCCAAAACATGCATGCTACCGTAACACCTGAGACCGGTTAACCTAAAAGTTTTAAACTACGGTATGCTGCCGTTTACATCAAGTGCATTCCCTAAAAGTTTGCCCAAGGACCTCGAACCCTAACTTCCGTAGTTTAAAATGGTAGGAGTAGAGAATTTTGAAATCCCGGCCTTGTCCGTGTAGAGGACCTGCTCTGCCTCTGAGCTATACTCCCATTAACCCTTTTTATCGTGAGGGTTATTACGCTTGACCTATCGCATGGTGACCGGGACATACCCGACCGGCTCTATGATTTTACATTCTGCCTCTACGGTTCGGAGTTTCAACCGAACGTCTTGTTTCAAATTCAACTGTTATTATCTTATGTGTTTTTTTAAAATTGTCAATCATTTTTTCAACAATCATAAAAAACAAAAACCGTCGGAGTTTATTCCAACGGTCCTTATATAAATCCTTGCCGTTAGAATAGTTATCCGATAGAGGTGGAGATCGATAATTCATCACTCCTGAGGGCGACTGATGGCCACTCGGATAGTGTCAGGGCGTTATACGATTCTACGTTCATTATCCAATATATATTAACAATTTTTTAAAAGACACCAAAATTAAAGCGGTTTAACGTAATTTAAAAGAGTGAACTTTATTCCCACAACCTCTTTGTGGTTTTTGATTTTAGCGGATACTTTCAATTTATCCCCAACCTTTACATCGGTAAATTTCTTTTCAAGATCGTAACACATAAATTTGTTCTCATCTGCGTCTTTTAATTTATACAAATAAACATCACGCGTTTCTCCGGTGAAAGAATTAGTTTGATTTTTATATTCCTTTATGTTATAGACCTCAAGTTCCCCCTCGTATCTCCCACCTATGGTTCCGGAGAATTTGCTTGTTGAAGACTCTTGATTTTTCTTGGTCATCTCCTCGAAATAAAGATTAGCGAAAAACTGAATCGCAACTGAGGATTTGGTGTTCGCATATTTTGGGTCAGCATTTTTTGCTAAAAATGCAAAGTAACTAGGATTTTCCAAATATACGTCAGGGAAGGTTCTACCTCTATATTTTCCAAACGTAAATGATGGAGTATCCTTGGTTTTGCCTATCAAATTATTTTTAGTGGCATCCTCCCAGATTTCTATTTTAACATTTGGAACCCGTTGTATAGCCTTGTCAACGGAACTCATTAAATCGGTGGTGAGGTTTCCCATGTATACGGGATTTTTGATGAATCCAGCAAACCTCGGGTCTATATCCTTAAATCTCCAAAATGTATAATACACCTGATATTTTCCTGTGACATCTATTGCATAGAACCCCTTTATAGACGGGTCAGTTTTAACGTTATGTTCATTCACCTTTCGATAGACTTCATCCTTCACTTCAACCGGCACGTCCTTCCAATCCAGCGATTCTTGTAGAAGGGATTTATGTTTATCAAAAGTCTTTTGAAATGTTTCTCCGAACGGTGTCATTGTTATAAATATATGAATTATTTGTCAAAGATATTATTTAGCCATACTTATGACGAATATTAGATCATTTAGATTATTATAGGTTATTCTATTTACCCTATCGTAATTCAATCTTATACCTGTTACTTCTTTATGTTTAACGAATTGTTTAATATGGTCGAGAGCGTAATTGTTTTTCAACCATTTGTAATAAAAATCAATTTCGTCGGGGTGGGCTTCAACGAGACAATCCATTTCTTTGAAGAATGTTGCATACATGGTCAACGTTCTGAATGCACTTACTTCACTTGGAGGAGCGGTTAATTCACAACTTATTAACAGGTTCACGTTAATAAATATTTAAAATTATTCTAAAGTCAATAGATATTTTAATTTGTTCATCGAGGACAACATTTCATCTCGTATATTCATCAAGTCGGTGTCGTTTTCATTGATGTTCTCTTTTAAACCAGTTTGCAAGTAATCTATCATCTTATCCACAAATACGTCTAATGTTCCGTCTGATAAATCTTCAAGATTGACCGACATCTTGTTGACTGAGATTCTGCCGTATTTACCCATGAAAACTTCAACAAACTCATCAATTTTCAAACTTAAAGAGTCATATGTTATACCTAGTGCTTGATGAGCGGCATAACTTTTGGTTTGCCAGTGGAATATCCGTAATTGCGTTTGTAAAGTTAAAAGTTCGTTTATCATAAAAATTAATTCCTTGGGTCAATATCATCTGTGGGTGGTTTTTTACTATCTGGTTTATTTTTCTTATCGGCGGGTTTTTTCTTTTCTCTTTTTATAACTCCGTCAGTCTTATCATCATTGGATAAATTAATATCATGTTCTTTCATTTTAAATGCTTTTACCTGGTCTGCATATTTGGATTCGACCTCCAACGCCAGTTCTACGTTATAATGTTGAGCCGCGTTAGCAAATAATTTGCTTGTGAGGAAATACCACCATTTTTCAGGTTTGTTTCTATCTTTTTCAAGAAAACAAGCAGTTAGAAGTCCGAACAGTGTATTCGGTATATCACTTAACTCACCTGAATATTCGGGGTCAAAATAGTCACGTCCTTTTTTATCCAATAAAGTAATCAGTTCAAAATTCCCTTCTAAATGTTCTTTACTTTCAGAAAAAACTGCTTCGAGAGACCTAGTAGCAGCTTCAATATAATCGTAGTTTTCTACTTCATCAGCTTTTACATCGAGTATAATACTTGCCCTCCAATTTCCAGTCTCAACATAGAAAGCAGTGGTATTCTTAGTCATATCAATAAATATTAAACCAACTTCACTGATAGTAAAGTTTTTATTGATTCAGAGAGAAATCTGAGACTAAGGAGAAAACCCATCTCCTTTAGGGGATTAGTTGTTCATTGATATTACTACCTACAATTGGATCTATAACCGTCATTAGACAACCAAACTCTTCTTTGTGTCCCATAGAACTTACTTAGGTTTGTTATTTTGTTGAGTAAATTTATCTCTCAACTCATCGAGTTTTGCCTGTTTTTCAGCTTCTATCTTCTGAATACGGTCAGCCGATTCTTGTGATGACATGAGCGGATTGTTGGTTATAAGGCCGCCTATTGGTTTTAATGTAACTATATTTGGAATGTGTCTTATCATAATGATATATAGATTTAAATATGAAGTTCATCGGAAATAAACTATTTATAATAGATATTACAGAAAAAAATTGACAGACCTAACTCAGTTGGTATATAGTTGATTTAATTGAAAGTTAGATATTTATGGAAAAATCTAAATCTAAATCTAAACCTAAACACAGAAAATCCGGTGAAATACTTGTGACCGATAAGAAACTAGGTAGGGAAAGGGCAGCGGGACAAGCATGGCAGGGAGAAAACTTAATAGAAATTGACCCTAGACAGTCACATAAAGACTATATGGATACTTTAATACATGAGAGTCTTCATATATTTTTCCCAGATTGGAGTGAATACAAAGTAAAAACGACCGCAAAAAAAATCACCGCAGTTTTATGGGACGAAAACTATAGAAAAGTTAATTTGTAATAACTTTTAAATAATTAGACGTAACCTTCTTCAATTCTTCTTCGTCTACAGCATCCAACGCATCGTTGTAAGTGTTACACCAGTATTTTAGTATCTGTCCCACCAATGGACCAGATTTAACCGTTGGGAAATTGGAAATCAACCAGTTTCCCGTATATTTACTCTTAGGGATTATATTAGTTTCAATTTTCAATATATCTGACTGTAATTTATTATAATATAATGGAAACTGTGTCTTTAAAAAATAATCAGGATCTTCCAAGGTTCTTCGTTTGTTTGAATTAATCAACTTTCCACGAATATAGTCAGCGGAAGGTCGACCTGCCCTCACTCTCTTCCTATCGCTGCTGTTCATTCCCGAACCGTTGTAATAGTCGTTGTCAAATAGGGGTGAACTTATTATAAAATTTACGATGTCATCTAAATTTTCAATTTTATCATATTCTTCCAAATTTTCATATCCTAACATTTGAAGACCT
>Ga0049083_10000526_pt1 | contig 13700 bp, 13 predicted proteins | sample GreLakmeMI27MSRF_FD_66719 | JGI IMG/M metagenome (GOLD analysis project Ga0049083, IMG submission 66719) | Freshwater lentic microbial communities from great Laurentian Lakes, MI, USA - Great Lakes metaG MI27MSRF | ecosystem: Environmental > Aquatic > Freshwater > Lake | place: Great Lakes...
TCTGGAATCGTCGCCTTCGAGTGCTCTATGCGACGACGCGCCTGCCATGTGCTCGCCTGCTGCGCATTGCTGTGTGCGCTGCAGGGCGCGGGTGTGCACGCAGCCAACTCCACGTCAACGCAGGTGCCCGTCTCTGAAGTGCCGATACCTCCGCCAGCAGCCTCCAGCGAGGTGAAGGCGCCCAGAGCCCGAGTGTTTCCTGGAGGAGACTACCAAAGCCTGCTGACTTGGGCCATAGGCGCGTGGGTTGTGCGCAAAGCCTCCACAGTGTTTGCCAAGCCGCAGTGGAACCTCTGACGCGCTTCCTCGCTGCCAGAGAACGCTGACCCTGCGGAGCTGCATCGCATGGCCGGCGCTGAGGACCTCCAAGCGCTGCCTGAGGCGGAGGAGGGCGCGGTGACTGACCTTGGCGCTCCACGCGCCTCCTCGCTCCTCGACGAGCTGCGCCAGAAGCGCGCCAAAGTGCAGGAGGTGCGTCCTTCGTTGCTGCACGCACGGCCGTCTCGCGTATCGTGGCTGTAGGGCGTTGGAAGGCGGAGAGAAACTCATGCGCCCTCCTTCCGCTCCTTCATAGGCGGTTACGTACATGAAGAGCCAGCCCACGGTGTCTGACACCGTCAAGCTGGTTGCGGCGCACCTGAGCAACGGCAGCGACTTCGACACGCGGGAGCACATGCTGCGAGTGCTGCTTGACCTGGTTGGCCCCGTGGACGTGGCCAACGACCTGGCGACGCTGGGCGCGCTGGCACCCCTGCTTGAGCAACTGCAGGCTGGAGACGTTCGTGTTCGAGCGTTGGCTGCTCACGTGCTGGGTGCGGCAGCTGCCAACAACCCCCTGTTTGGGGCGCAGGTGGCACAGGCGGGCGGAGTGGAGCTGCTCCTCGCTCGCCTCCGGGCAGATGAGCCGGAGCCGAGGGCCAAGGCGCTGTACGCGCTGTCGGCGCTCGCTCGCGCCGCAGGTCCCGCCTGCGAAGCCTTCTTGAACGCTCATGGGGCGCACACCCTTCGCGCGCTGCTTACCACCCCAACAGAAACCCATTTGCTGCGCCGCAAAGCGCTGGTTCTCCTTACAGACCTCCTGGCAACCCGCCAGGCGGATGACGTGTTGGGCGGCGAGCTGCAGGCTGTGGCCGAGGCGGTAGTGAGCCTGTTGCGGGGTGGGGGTGGATCTGCAGCGCACACGCACAGCTTGGATGAGGACGATGCTGCGGAGAAGGCGCTGCGAGGCGTGCGGCAACTGATCATTTCACAGCCCTCGTTGAGCGTTGCTGCGCTAGAGGCGGCTGGGGCACAGCCGGCGATGGCGGCGATGCGCGAGCGGCTGCAGGCGAGAGCCGCCGGCGAGGAGGACGGTGAGTATGTGCGGGAGCTGTTGACCCTCCTGGACGAGGTTCAGCAGCTCAGCGAGGGGCACCTGGCGGCCCGGGACACCACCGAACTGTGAGTTGCGTGGCGAGCTCAGGCTGTCGTAGCCAACACGTTGAAGAAGTGGTACACCTCGTCGATGTCCACCACGGCAACCTGCGAGCAACAGACCCGTCTCGTCAGCAGCACGTCAGCACTTGTGCGTCCAGCCGTGCTTCGCGCCTGCGTGTCACATGTGGCGCAGTGCACGGGATGAAAGACCTCCGGCTCTGTGCGCTTGCTTTCGCCGTCGTCCTGTCACAGCGCTCAGACATGGCGCACACACAGGCCGGGTGAATAGAGGCGCACCACGCGCAGACGCTCCGAGCGGCTGACGCGGACGTTGCTCACAAACATCGCCCGATACTGCGTGTGATACCTCTCGTGCCTATAAACACGCCTCAGCGCCAGGCGACAGCACAGGCGTGGGGGCGCACTGTTGGCAGTCTATGCAGAGCGTGGTGAGGCAGCAAGGACAGGAGAGCAAGGCATCCGACGTATGGCCTCCCCGTTGCTTCACCGCCCACGCCTCGTCCTTGTCGTCCAGCTTTCCGTCGTAGTGCTCTGGCTCTGGACCGGCGGGCTCGCCTGCCGCGTTCAAGGGGTGTCAGGAAAGCCGGCTGCCGCAGGAGGGAGCGAGCGCTCGCCTGCTTCGCCTGCACCAGCCTCTAGGCCGTGCAGCTCCTCATCCAGCTCCGCGTCTTCGTCAGAGCCGGAGCCAGAGCGCTCGGACATGCAAGATGAGTCGGGAGAGGCGCGCGCCAAGCGAAGCCCCTCTACGCGCTCACGCAGCGTGCATTGCTGCTCAGCGTCGTTGTCGCGACTCGTCACGCACGCATAGGCTTGCCAGGCGTGGCAGAAGGGTAGTTTTTTCGACCGACGACGGCGACGACTCGCGCACGCCAACGTCAGCGGCGGAGGCGGGGCCGCCCTCTGACGTCGAACGATACACTCCGGCCCTCGCTGTCTATATCGAGAGGTGCATGCGCGCTGCAGCGCATTGCTAACAGTGTGCTTCCTATCTGGCTTTTGGCAGACACTCGTCGCACGGCGTCTCCAGAAGCCACAGAAGCTCTGCTGGCGACGTGCCCGCCCCGCCGTCACGCCCACACATGGTGCAGCCGCCCAGCGTGGGCCGCTACCTGCTGGGTCTGTGTGTGATGCTGTTGGGCGTCATCCTCCCGCTCTTCGTGGCAGCCACGCACACGCTGAAGCGCGGCAGCTCGCTGACGCGCGCTGACGGGTGTGTGCTGTGAGTTGCTGTGAGTGATGCAGAGCCACGAGACTAACGCGTTGGTTTCTCTCTTCGCTCATCAACCCTACAGGCGCACCTAGAGTCGTCCAGTGCCGGCTCATGTCCGCTCAAGACTCCACGCAGGCTCCTATGGCAAGGCCGTTTGGGAGCAACGCGGCCTTGTAGCCTGTAACGCTACTCACTCAGTCGCGGTTGGGGCGCAGTGTAGCAGCGGGCGAGGGGACTGGAAAGGGTATGCTGTTGCGTCACGCACGCTGTCACGCGTTTCCGTATTCCGTAAGAGCCCACCAAACAGCCGCGCGCGTGTATCATCCTTCTGCTGGTGTTCCTACCAGGTCGCCTCCTCCCCTTTGGCGCCCGGGTATCTGCGTCGCCCTTCCCTCCACCGTGCACCCACAGTCCCGCACTGCACCGCCGCCGCAACAGCTCCCCTAGGCCGTCTTGGACGCCTTCTTCTTCTGGTAGAGCTTGGTGTTGACTGCAACAACGACCAACCCGCAGTTGAAGAAACACAGGAAGGCTTGCGAGCCAACCACTATCCCTCGGTCCAAAGCTGAGTACGGCTGTGCAAGCCTGTAGAAGAGCCGCAGCAGGTAGGGCTGCAGCATGAAGCGCAGCGCCACCGTGGTGAACCAATACAGGGCGTTCATCACCGCGCTCAGCCGCCCGCCGCAGTGGCGGCGTGCAATCATGAAGAAGGTTGACATCTCCACCAGGCCGTCCAGGCAGGTGAAGTGCGCGTCTTGGGGGTAGCGCAGCGGGTGGGAGAGCAAGGCGAGTGTGATCAAATGGTGCACCGTGATGATGAGCGGGAAGCGGGGCAGGCTCTCCGGCACTATGAGGATCCAGGCTAGGTCGGCCAGGATGTACGCTGTGAAGGCCACGGAGATGAGCCAGCAGTCTGCGACACCGGCGAGCCCCGCACAGCACAGTGCGCACAGCAGCGGCAGGCACACCAGGTTCGCCTGGTCGTGCAGCACATACGGCCGCGTCTTGGCGGGCGCAGCATCGTGGCCGAAGCCCGTTCCGTCGCCCAAGCGGCGCGGTGGCCGGGGCCGGGGCACACTCGGGCTCTTCGCCGCTGGCGCGCCGGCTCGCGCGCCGGCTCGCGCCATGGCGGCGCGGGACGCCAGACGCACGCGCTCCGGCGCACCGGCTGTGAAAGAGCGGCGAAGGCGGGGGGCGGGCGCATGAGGCGGGGCGACCTGCAGGCTCGCAGTAGACGAGCGAAGATGAGCCTCCCGCGCGTAGATGCGGCGCACAGCGACAGACAAGCACCAGGGTTACGTTCCGCGAGGTATGAATGAGCTGCACGTGAAGCCTCAGAGCTCCGATGTAGCAGTGCAGTAAGCCGCAGCGCATCGCTTCATCCAAAGGAGGAACAATGGTTTCCAGCGCTGCAGCACCACGCCTCCACCGCCCGCAAACATCTCCGGTGGCGTGAATACGAGACCATGCGTCAATTGAGCTTCGGCTTGCGGGTCCTGCGCGGCCTGAGCAGAGAAACACAGGTAAAGGCTGCCGCACAGACAACCAGCACGGAAGGTACCAGGACGTGCCATGCGCCGGACGTCATGCCGATGCGCGCAGCGAGCGCATGTCCTTGGCGGGAAGCAGCAGCGGAGCAGTGGCTGGGCTGGAGGTGCGCCGCCAGCTCCTGGGCGGCGTGCCGAAAGCGCGCCGCCGCCGATTCCGCGGCGTCGCACTGCTGCACAGCGGCGCCGTAGTCCAGCAGCGCCGCTGTGGAGGCCACGTGGCTCCAGGCGTCCACCAGCGCCGCCCAGTGGGCCAGCACGCGGCCCGTGGCTGCGGCTGCGGGGGCACCCGCGTAGGCGGCCCAGCTGGAGGCGGTGGGCACGCCGGTCAACGCCGCGATGCCCGCGTTGGCCTCATCCAGGGAGGCGTCCAGCGCCGTCACCACGTAGCTGCGGTGCACCACGTCGGCGACGAGCTGCGCGCCGCCGCCGGCGCCGCTGCCGGCGGTGGAGGAGAGCGCGTGCGCGCCGGTGGCCCAGGTGTGGTCGTCGTCGGCCGGGTGGGCGCCCTGCGCGGCTGGGAGGGCGCCCCCGAGGTGCGCCGCCAGCGCGCGCACAGCGGCGGGCACCGGGTCTGACAAGTCCCGCCGCAGGAGCCCCTCCCTGGCGGAGCAGCGCATGCCCTGCGCCGCCACAGCCGCCGGGTGGGGGGACGCCACGGCCAGCGCCAGGTCGCCCAGCGAGGCGTGGGTGCGCTCCCCGGCTGCGTCCAGGTACAGCGGCGGGCCGGAGAGGACCGTCACCACGAAGAGGGGCACCTCCAGGGTGGGCCTCCCTTTCGCTGTGCCCGCGTCGGAAGTGGAGGCGCCGCGGCCGGAGGCGGCGCCCCGCCCGCGACCTCGCTCGGTCACCGCGGACAGCTGGCGGTGCAGCTCCCAGGCGTCCAGGTAGCGGTGGGCGCCGGGTGCGGAGGAGGAGGGGGAGGGGGTATGTGTGGAGGGATCGCCCGTGGCAGCTGAGCGCGCGGAAGCGGCTAGGGCCGCGGCCATGGCGGGGTCCTCCTCCGAGCTCAGCAGCTGCACGGTGAGCTGCAGGGACTGACCGGGCAGCAGGAGAGCCGCCGCCGCCTCGCGCAGCACCTCGGCATCCACCCGCGGGCGCCTCGCCGCAGCCGCACCCCGCCCGCCAGCCTCCTCGCCGCCGCCGCCGCCGCCGCCGCCGCTCCACAGCACGTCGTACAGCGTCACGCGCACCGTGTCGTGGTGCCTGTATGCCCCCGGCGAGACCACAGGTGCAGCCACATGCCGCGTGGCGCTCTGCAGCAAGTGGGCCAGCTCCGTCAGGAAGCGCGCGCGAGTCTGAGACAGCTGCGCGCCAACAGCCGCGTCGCCCTCGAACAGCGCCCAGCCGTGTGTGCGCGGCTTGCGCTCGCGCGGCTTTGTCGCCTCCTCACCCTCCTCCTCGGCCAGCAATGCGTCTGATGCGGCACCGTCCATCGCATCGTTCAGCTGAACCTCCAGCGAGCTCACGCGTTCACGGAGCTCTGCGCAGATGGACGGCTGCAGCGCGACGCCGGCGCAGTGCTTGAGTGCGAAAGCCTCATAGACATCCAGCTCCGTTTCGAGCATGGACACCTCATCTGCGAAGCCGTCGCTCTCAGAAGTGTACCGCTCCGCAGAGAGATCCTCCAGCACAATCTGCATTGCGGCGTCTGAGGGCTGGCCCTGAGCCGCCCGAGAGTCGGTGGACAAGAGGATCGAGTCCACCAGAGCACCCCGACGCAGTCCCGCGCTGGATGCGGATGGGCCCCAGCCCAGCGGACCCGCAGACAAGTCCGCCCAGGCGAGGCGAGTGGGTGCCACGTACGTGTCTGTCAGGCAGTCGCTGGCGGCCACAGGCACGTCGTGAAGAAGCTGGCGCCTCAGCGCGCGCGCCGCAGCCTCGTCGCGTCCGTTCAGCGTCGCAATGGCCTCAGCACGCAGCACCGCGGAGGGAGACAGGCTTGCCCGGAAAGAGGCCACGTCAGAGAGTGCTTGCGTCATGGAAGTCGCCCAGCTGTCCGCTTCCCAAACGCGCGCGCTGAAACTGAAGCCGCTGGCCGGCCGCGGAGGGCGCCACCTCCTGGATGTGGGTGATGCGGGCGCGCCGGCTGTGGCTGCCAGGCCGAACAGGCTGGGCGAGGCGGGTGAGCCCGCCTGCGCGCGCACCACCGACTCCATGTTGTGCACGTCCCACTCGGCGCGCAGCAGCGCAACCTCCGCGGCGCTGAAGCCTGCACGGTAGCCGTAGCGAGGCGGCAGCGCGTCTTTGCGGAGGTTGAGAAGCACCAGGTTATAGGCGTGCGCGTCCAAGCCCACGTGGGCTATCAGAGAGGCCAGCAGGGCGGACACCTGGGCGGCGTCCACGTGATACCAGTGATCAGGAGCGAAGCGCGCGCTCGTGCTACGCAGCGCTTGCTCCGCCGAGGCTGGGTCCGCTGGGCGGGCAAGCGCTGCCACAGCACGCTCAAAGGTGGCCGTCACGGAAGCACCCAGCTCCACCGCGTGAATGGTGCAGTTGTAGGAGACGTAGGACTCGCCTTCGAAGAGGCCACCTCCTCCGCTGGCTGAGGCACTTGCCTCGCCCCTGCGAGAGTGTGCCAGCGTAGGCTCCATCCCCTCGATCCAACCCCGCAGCTCGCTCTCGCTGAGGGTCACGTTGGCGTGTCCGTCGCCGGCGAAGCCTATGAGCAGCAGGTTGACGGGCAGAGGGAGGTGCAGCGCCTCCACAGGGCGCAAGCCCAGGTGCGCCGCAACCGTGCCTGCGCAGCGGCTCAGTGCTGCGCGCTAGGAGCGCCAAGCAGGGCGCACCCGCGTGCGAGTACAGCTCAGCCTCCGCCGCGCGGCGCGTGTGTCGGGGTGCGGACGCCGACAACGCTGTGTTGCGTCAGCCGTGCGAGCAGCAGACAAAACACAGGCCGCCGGCGCGCCTTGGTGCAGCACGTCCTCGTCCCACGCCAGCGGGTAGCTGCCCATCGCAAAGAAGGCTGGCGCAGAAGCAGCCGCCCCTCGCGACTCGTCGCTTCTCTCAGCCAAAGCCAAGCTCTGCACAGCAACAGGGGAAACTCAGCGCTGGGTGCTCCTCCTTGTAGAGGTGCGCGCACCTGGCAGGCGAGGCGCAGCAACAGGAGCAGGCTGGAGCGTTTGTTGGGGCACATGGCTCCCGGAGACGCGGTGACGCGCAACGAGAGCACTGCCGAGCGAGTGAGCGAGCCTCACCGCAGCTGGTGCCGAGGCATTGACATCAAAGGGCCCTGCGAGTGCGACGCGGGTGCGCAATGCCGTACGTTGTACGGGGGAAAAAACGAGCGTAACTGTATGCAGTCATGCCTTGCATCCTTCGTCTGGTCTTCAAGCGTGTACCTGTGTGCACAGCAGAACACACAGCCGGGGTTGGCCGGAGGGAGAGGAATGAGAAAGTTGCAAGGATGCAAAATTCTCACCTGGCCGGGGAGGCCATTGCGCGCACAGAACCGCGTTTCGGGGGGGGGTGTTGCGCCTTGAGCTGGTGATCAAGCAGCTATGTATGGCGACTTTGTAAGGGCAGCGCCGGAGGGCGCGCCCGGTCGGTGCAGCCTGCACTCTGGCACTGAGTGCGCGGCTAAGCACCAGCCAGCAGGGGCGAGGTATCGTCCCGCTGGAACGCTGCTGCTACCCCGAAGGAAGCGCGCGGCAGGGTTGTCAACGGAGTGACTGAGATCCCGAAAAGGAGACCCTGAAATGCATCACACGCCAGGGCGTGGAGCATCCAGCATCTGCAAAGCCTCAACGTCGGTAGACGCGTAACGTTGGCTGAGGCTGAGCAGACGCTTCCCATGTATACACCTCCAAGCCGGCCTGGCTGGCTGGCAGGGAGGAGCAACTGAGCCCAATGTGCCGGGAGCGGAGACTCCGCGGCGGCTGGGAAGACTGCGGAACGCCCGGGAGCTGCACATGACGCAGATGTGCAGCCCCGTGGGCGACCACCTGTGAAACGCGGCAGTCTGCACCCCGAGAGAGCGGAACTGAGTCTGCTCTGAAGGGGCGCGCGCCTTGGTCGAGGGGGGAGGTCGTTCAGGCCTTGTCGAAATCCACCCGCGCAGGTGCCTCGACGTCCACCGGGTCCATCTGTGCGCTGGAGCACCGAAACACGTCCTCGTTGAGCGACACAAACTCAGCGTAGTCCACTGCCAAAGCGCACACGGCTCCACTGTCACCCTTTTGCTGGATGCCCACGCACACGACGCATGGAGTGGCCAGCTGCAGCAACGCCACGTTGACGTAGCGCCATCCATCCAGCTCGCCCTCCAGATCCAGCCGCCACACCCCTTCCACCTGCAGGCGGGGCGCCTGCATGACGCCGGCAGCGACGGGCAAAGCCAGCATCTGCGCCAGACGGACCGCATCCCCACCCGGCCCCACATCCGGCTGGAACAAAGACGCGCGCGCGGGAAGCAGCAACGCCGGCGCGCTGCGCGATGCTGTGAGCAGGTTGGATGCCAGCGTGGCAGCCATGGCACCACCCGCAACGACAGACGCTGCTGCTGCGGCTGCGATGACCAGCGGTGCGGCCAGCCCAGCCGTGACCACGGCCAGGGTGGTGGCACCTAAGCCAGCGGCAGTTGCGGCTGCAGCAGCTGCTGCGGTGGTAGCGCGCGTCGTGTTTTGGGACTGCACAGAGGTTGTGGCTGAGCAGGTGACTCGAAGAGCTGGTCGGCCGGGCGCGCCAGGCGAGCTGCGCACCCGCCAGCGAAGCAGGTAGGAGCCCGGCTGCAGGAGCACAGAGCCCGCGACAGAAAAGGCGTCGACGCTGTGACACCGTGCAACCGTAGGGTATGCGCTGCCGCAGCGCAGCCCCGGCAGGAGGTCCCAGCCAGCCTTGCGGTGTGCTTTGTCGCCGCCGCCGCCGCCGCCGCCGCCGCCGCCGCCGCCCTGGTCCGTGAAGAGGCGCGTTTGGAAGCCCCTCGCCCCCGCGACTTCGCACGAGCTCGCACACGACAGCTTGTTGGCCACCAGCTGCGCCCGCGCGTAGCGACGCAGCCAAAGCGTGCTGGCCGGACCCTCGCCGTGCGTGGCGGACCCCTCCAGCGCGTAGTACTCCAGCATCGTAGGACTCAGGCGCGCAGCCGGCCACACGCTCTCCAGAACCTCAAGCTTCTCGTGCCACACGCTGTCTGCGCCCAGCGTTACGGCGCGCCACCGGCGGCACGTGCAGGCCAGCGACGCCAGGCTGCGCGGATCCAGGTAGAACATCCCCAGGCGAAGAACTAGGTCAGCGGGTAACGTGCGCAGCAGATCAGGCCCCACGTACGTGCCGGCCGCGCCAACGGGCGCCAGCGCCGGCGTGTGGCGCTCGCCTAGCGTGACGCGGCCGCTGAGGCAAGCTGAGGCCAGGGACGAGCAGAGTGCTGATGCCAGGAAATTCGCGTCGCTCTGCTGCGTCTCGCCGACTCCCTGCACCTCGCCGCCGCCCAGGCCGCTGTGCCACCAGCTTCTGCCCAGACGCACGGCGTGGCGCATAAGCTTGTCCTCGGACGCCGGCGTGAAGAGTGGTGGACTGCCCCGGGTTGCCGGGCCACCGATGCCGCGCAAGCGGCTGCCCTGCGGCGACGTACCCATCCCAGGGCGAGACACTGGCAAATAGGACGCCGAGTCGCCGACCCGCCGTACGTCGTCCGACGCGTGAATGCAGTCAGAATTTACTAGCATGCCCTCCCTCCTTCCGTTGCAGCACAGCCGGGGCGGCGTGTCCTGCCTTCTGGTCTGCACGCGCGGTGGGGTGGTGCTGCTGGAGCGTCTGTATCCCGGGGAGTCCTCCTTGGGGGCAAAAGCTGTGTGGCGCGCCGCACTGCTGGCCCTCAGCGCCCCTCGGCTGCCCTTCGCGCGTGAGGAGGAGGAGCAGGTGGCGCTGCACGAGTGCGTTGGGGCCGGGCCTCGTGAGTGGGGGCAACGCTGAGCGCTCTGGCTCTGACGCGACAGGCACCCTCCTCCTCAAGAGCACACTCCGTGGTCTGGCTCTCAGCAGCAGACCTGCTGGTCTTCGCTGCCGGTTGCGGCGACGGGCTAGACGAGCTCACGCGTGCGTGCCCTTTGTGCCCTTTGCGCGCCCACACCTTTCCCTGCCCACGGGGCCGCGCCCTAACTCCCGCCTTCTCTCCAGTCTCAGCCGTAGTGCAGGGCGCTCTCGCCGCCCTGCGTGCCGCCACCGCCAAGGCTGGCGCGCTGAGCGTGAGCAGCCTGCTGGAGCCGCACGCCTTTGCGCGCGCCTGCGTGCTCGTCGACGAGCTTCTCTGCGAGGGCGTACTGGAGACCACCGACCCGGACACGCAGCACAGCGGCGTCAAACTCAAGCTGCCGCTTTCCCAGTAGAGAGAGATGGCCTCCCTGTTTCGCAGCCTCTGCTGCTGCCTCCTCCAGCCAGAGGCTGACGGCATCGCTGCGCCGCTCCTCCACGCGCGCCCCCCACCGCGCGCGCCTCTGCCGCCGCAGCACGGCGCCGCGGCGTGGCGCGCGGCTCTGGGCAGCGAGGTCGTGGACAGAAGCGACGCGTTCGAAGCGGTGCTACAGCGCACGCTATCACCGTCGCTGCGTCGGCCAACCTCCTACTCTTCCCTCCTCGCACCCAAAACCAGCGACGGCGCGCTGCGCTGCGCGGGCTCGGGCTCGGGCTCACAGGAGGATGACAACGCCTGCCCGACCTGCCTTGAAGCCTACACTGCTGACCAACCTCCCAGCACGCTGCACTGCGGCCACGCATTCCACTTGGCATGCATTCTCTCCTGGAGCGAGACGGGGCGCGACGACTGCCCACTCTGCGGCGCTGCGGTGTGTGTTGAGACGCACATGGCACGCATCTTCGCGGGAGACGACACTCCCGCTTCAAACGACGACCAGGACGATGCCGGCTACGCCACGCCGCCGGAGGAGCCCGGCGCCGCCAGCGGCTACTCATCTGCGGAGGGCACGGGGGGTGCGGTGACATGGCATGACGCCAGGAGCGGGGCACAGAGCGGCACGGACGACGAAGACGTCTCCGGAGGACGGGCGCGGCGGCGCGCTAGCTCCGGGCGCGCCACATGAGCTGTACCATAGTGCTAGACGTTTTGTATTCTACTCGCAGTGCTCTATTCGTCCTCTTCGAAGCTCAACACAACCTTGCCGCCGGCCGCGCCACTCTCAACCAGCTCATGAGCCTCCACGGCAGACTCCCACGGTAAAACTCGACCCAGGTGTGGCCGCACCTGACCCTGAGACGCCAGATCAGCCACGCTGGCCCAGGCCTCGTCGTCTGGGCGCATCACCGCCCAACTATAGGACACCCCGCCGTGCGTGCGCGCAACCTCCGCCTTGCGCGCCATCAGCTGCGCGGCAGCCGCGGCGGCGCCGAGGATGAGGCCGTGCGTGTCGAGGGCGGTCACCGCGCCTCCGTGTAGCGTCACGAAACGGCCTTGAGGCCTGCAGAGTGCCAGCGCAGCTGGTTCGCTGCCGCCGACGGTGTCCACCACCAGGTGGAAGGAAGGCCAGGCGTGTGAGGCGGCTGAGTCGCAGAGGGGTGTGTGGGAGCCACCCACAGAGGCTGCGCCGTAGGACAGCACCCGCTCACGGCTGCGCTGGCCGGCCGTGGCGTGCACGCGTGCGCCCGCGGCCACGGCCAGCTGCACGGCCGCTGCGCCCACCGCGCCGCCGGCGCCCAGAACGAGGACGTCCGCGCACGCCAGCGAAGCCGCGGTGCACCCGCCGCCGTGCAGCGCGCGCCAGGCCGTCAGGGCTGCGAACGGCAGCGAAGCAGCGTGCGCGTCCGACCAGGTTTCAGGCACAGGCGCCAGGTCACACGCGGGCACGGCGACGTACCGCGCGTGGCTGCCCCTCGGCACAAGTGGCGAGAGGGCGCCGAACACTCGGGAGCCCAGCACGACGTCTCTCACGCCCGCGCCAAGAGACGCCACGCGTCCGCAAAACTCGCGCCCGAGCACCAGAGGCAGCAGCGGCCCGAACAGCGAGCGCCCATAGCCAGCCCGTACTCTGCAGTCCAACGGGTTCACTCCCGCAGCCCCGACGCGCACCAGCACTTCATGAGCTTCCAGGCGAGGCAGCGGCAGGTCGTCCGCAAGGCGCAGCACGGCGGGTGCGCCAAAAGAGGGGACCAGCACCGCGCGCATGCGCTCTGGCAGAGCCTCTGCGGTTGCCGATGCGAGGCGCGAGGCCCGCATGCGTGAGGGACGTGGACAAGGGCACGCACAGGCACAGGCTGCGGAGGGAGCGAGTTGCGAATGACGTGGCACTCTTCTGGCCTTCTGGCACTCTGGCCTTCTGGCACGCTTCTGGCACGCTTCTGACGAACGACGACCAACGTCAACGATCACGAGGATGAAGAGGCGCGAAAGTCTGGCGCATGAAGCGTACTTCAGCAGTCACCAATGTCCTGAGCGTCAGCGATCAGTCTCCGTACTAGATACGACGCGCAGCAGGCAGGCGCCCTCTCCTTTGGCCAGCGAGCTGTCCAACCGCACGCGCACGGCTGCCGCACTTGGCCGCAGCACTTTGAGTACCGCGCTGGGTCGTGCTCCAAACCAGCTGGCCGAGTCCAAGCTGCAGCACGTGGCACAGGCCAATCCCGGCAGTCCTTCCTCTTTGAAGATCTCCCAGTACAGGCAGCGCGTGATGACCAGCGAGTCCTGCTCCTCACCAGCAGCCGCAAACTGAAAGCCGGCCTGGCCGTAGTCTGCCCGCAGCGCGCGAAGGGTGGCCAGGCCGAGGGCGTGTGGCCGTGGCGCAAAGACCAAAGCCGAAGCAGTAATGAAGCGAAGCAGTGGCGAAGAGGCCATGCCCGCCTGCTCCCTTATCAGCGCAGTGAGCGCCTCGCTGTCGCGGCTGAAGGGCAGCAGCGCCAGGTGCGTGGCCAGCACGCGGCAAGCTGCGCTGACGTGGCCCTGCGCTCTGGCGTCGTCCGCAGGCACGCGCGGCGAGTGCGCTGCGAGCAGTCGCGCGTACTGCAGCTCCAACGCGCTCAGGATGAGCTGCTGCTGTCCCGCTAGCACGGCCTGGGGTGCTGCGCGGGGCAGGAGCGCAGCCACCGAGCGCAGCCAGGCACGGTGCGCCTGACTCTCCAGCCAGACACGCAGGCGCGGAAAGCGAGCGTCCAGCCAGTGCACCTCCGGCGTGGCGCCAGAGTGCAGGCTGCGTCGCAGCTGGGTGGCCGAACGCATGGCCGTGGCGGTGCCTTTACAGGGCGCCGTTTGAAGCCAGAAAGGCGTAGACCAAACCGACGAGCAGCGCAGTGACGCCCGCAGCCAGCTTCAGGTTGCTCTTCAGGTTGTCGCGGCCGGGCGTGGGGTCCTGCTCCAGCTTCAGGAGGCGAGACGTGTAGCTCTCGGCCTTGCCAGGCGCTGAAGCACGCTCCTCGGGGCCACGCTCCTCAGGAGAAGCAGCGGCGCGCACCCGGCGCCCCCGGACAGACCTGCTCGGCCGCGATGGGACGCTCTGCGTTGCAGTCACGACGCGGTGAGACTGCCGAGGTGCCGGCGTTCGGGCGTGTATCCGTGCGCGGCA
>Ga0049083_10000527_pt1 | contig 13695 bp, 13 predicted proteins | sample GreLakmeMI27MSRF_FD_66719 | JGI IMG/M metagenome (GOLD analysis project Ga0049083, IMG submission 66719) | Freshwater lentic microbial communities from great Laurentian Lakes, MI, USA - Great Lakes metaG MI27MSRF | ecosystem: Environmental > Aquatic > Freshwater > Lake | place: Great Lakes...
TGGCAAGTTTTGTGCGGTGACGTGGCAGGGCCGAGGGCCCTGTGTCCCAAACGCCCCTCCCCGCGGGTCTTATGGCGCTGGGCTGCGCTGATTTCGTGGCTTGGGCGCGCAGCCTGCCTGCCACGGGGGCGGAGGCGGACGCGTACCGGCAGCCAGCGTTCGAGGGGGCTCGCGCGCCGTCAAAGGCTGAGGCGGCCGCGCGCGAGCTGCAGGACGCGCGCGATGCACTGACCAAGGCTGTGGTGCGCGCGGGCGAGGAGGGCGGTGGGTCACCCCGGGCGGAAGGCGACGTCGTCATGTGCCACCTCTCGCTGCGCTGTGCGGACGAGGAGGAACGACTGCTCTTCTCAACACGCGTGGAGGAGGGCGGGCGGGGCGTGCCGCTGCGCTCGCCGCTGGGGGAGGGGTGCACGCTGCTGCGAGGTTGCGAGCTCGCGCTGGCAGCCTTCACGCGCGGCGAGCGCGCCGTGCTGCGCCTGCCGCCCCACTTCGCCTACGGTGCGGGCCCTGGAGTGGGTGGCCGCGGAGGCACGCGTCTGAGCGCACCCGAGCTCGCAGGGCACGCGTGCTGCGCCGCCCGCGCCCTCTCCCCGCCCCGCCCGCTCCTCGCCAAGCACGCAGTCTTCGCGGAGCTGGAGCTGCTGGACTTTCACGCGGCCAAGGCGCGCGCGGCGCCGGACGCAGGAAGCCGTCCCCCTTCGCTTGCTGACAGGACTCTCTCCAGGTGGTCTGCTTCCAGGGCGGCCTGGTCACCAAGCGCCTGCTGAAGGAGGGGCGCGGCCTGGAGACGCCGCACGCGCCGTATGAGGCGCGTGGCGCACGATGCGACCGTCTGCCGCGATGGCGCCGCTGCTGACCGCTCCCGGCCAGGTAGTGCTGCACGTCTCCGCCTCCCTCCCCGCTGTCTGGGAGGGCGCAGGCACGGTCTGCCCACCCGCGCCCGCCTTGCTGGCCGGGCGGGAGGTGCGCTGTGCGCTGGGCGCGGGCGAGCTCCCTCCCTGCCTGGAGGCTGCGGTGAGCTGCATGCGCCCTGGCGAGCGCGCAGCCTTCTGGTGCGCGCCCGCCTGCGCCCTGCGCCCCGCTGCCTCGCTGCCGGAGCTGCCCGAGTGCGCTGCGGATGGCGTGGAGTGGGTGGTGGAGCTGCAGTCGATGGTGCAGGTGCGGGACCTGTACGGCGACGGCTCGCTGCTCAAGCGCCGCCTGCAGCCCGGCAGCGGCGACTTCCCAGTGGACTGCCCCATCCACGACTGCACGGTGCGCGTGCACGTCACCACCCACGCGCTGGCGCCGGCGCGCGCGCTGATGTACGACAGCCGCGCCGCTGCGGGGGCGCCGCCGCTGCAGTTCGAGCTGGCCACAGGCGCACAGCCGCCCGGCCTGGAGGCCTGCATCCGGCTGATGGTGCCCGGCGAGGTGGCCGTGGTGGTGGCTGCGGCTGCGCACGCGTACGACGCACAGCCCCGCGGCTCCTGGCCCACCCCGCCCGCCCTGGCCCCCGGCAGCGCCGTGGAGTGGGAGGTGACGCTGCTGGGTTTCGATGCGCCCGTGAACTGGCACCAGGCGGAGGGGGGGGAGATCCTAGGCGACGCGCTGCGCGCAAAGGAGGCTGGCGTTCAGCTCTTCCGCGCGCACAGCTGGGCGCTGGCGCGGGCGCGCTTCGAGGCGGTGGCCGCCAAGCTGGCCGGTCTGCGCGGCCTGGAGGCGCCGGAGGAGGGGCGCGCCCAGGAGCTGCGCTGCACCTGCCTGCTCAACGCTGCTGCGGCTGCGCAGCGCATGGGCGAACACGCGCAGGCGGCGGCGCACTGCTCCACCGTGCTGCACGGGCTGGATGCGGGCAGCGCCAAGGCGCTGTACCGCCGAGCGGTGAGCCGCACCGCCCTGGGCCTCTGGGCGGAGGCGGAGGAGGACCTGGAGGCTGCGCGCGCGGCGGACCCTCTGGCGGCCCCAGACTGCGACCGACAGCTCGCCAAGCTGCGCGCGGAGCAGCGGGCAGAGCACGCGGCACAGCGCGCTAAACAAGGCTTCCTCCTCAACGCAGCAGCGCAGCTCTAACGGAGCTATCTATGCAACTTGGTCAGCGCATGTGCACTCTGTGTGTCTTGTGCGCGCCAGCCAAAAATGCAGGCAGGCGGCTGCAGGAGCAGGCCCCGCCTCAGAGCGCGTTCACTCCTGCTCCCTACGATGGCGCTCGCCGCCTGGGACGCCGCGTTTGCAGCCGCGGACGGCGTCATAAAGCCCGCCGTGTTTGGGCTGGCTAAGAGGCTGGAGTGGCCGCTGAAGCAGAGTGCGTTTGGCGCTGTGCTTCACAGGCGCACGACTCACTGGGCGCGGCTTCGCAGCGCCGCTGACGGCGGGGCTGCCGTTTGTTGACTCGCCCACCGGGTTGCTGCTGTGCCTGGCCGGATACTTCGCCGTTGTGCTGACGGGCCTCGCGCTCAACTCCGGTCGCACGCCGCCGCCTCCTGAGAGCAAGAGGCCTGACCCGCTCTGGCTGCGCCTGCTCGTGCTGATGCACAACGTGTTTCTTGTGGGCCTGTCGCTCTACATGTCGCTTGGGTGCGCAGAGCAGTGGCACGAGGCGCAGTCGCTCTGGAATGCACTGCTGCATAGCACAGCCTGCAAGCAGCCGCACACAGCCTGCGCTGTCTGCAGCGTGCAGCACAGCCGCAGCTCACGCGCCCTCTCTCTCTCGCCCGGCAGCGTCTCCTGGTTCGCCTACCAGGGCAGATACAAGCTCTGGGGCGTACCCTTCCGCCCGTCCGAGACGGACATGGCGCGTATGATCTACATCTTCTTCGTGTCCAAGATCTACGAGTTCATGGACACCTTCATCATGTTGCTCAAGGGCAACGTGCAACAGGCGCGTGCGGCTTTGCACATGCTCCCACGCTCTACTCCTGTGGCTTGGTGTGCGGCGTGGTGACACGCGGCGCCCTGGCCCCAGGTGTCTGTGCTGCACGTGTACCACCACGCCAGCATCAGCTTCATCTGGTGGATGATCACCTACACAGCCCCCGGCGGGGACGCCTACTTCTCAGCCGCGCTCAACTCGCTGGTGGTGCGTGCACGGCCTGCTGTGTGTCAGGCTCGCTCTGATGCGCGTGGGTTCGCAGCACGTGCTGATGTACACCTACTACCTGCTGGCAATCCTGCTGGGCAAGGACCCCAAGGCACGTGGCGGCGACGCGATGCTGCGAATGGAGGCGCTGACGTACGCATGCGCGGCCAGGTCCGGGCGCGCTACCTGTGGTGGGGCCGCTACCTGACCCAGTTCCAGATGGCGCAGTTCCTGGCCAACCTGGTGCAGGCGCGTGACGCGCGCGTGCCCGCCAATGCCACAGGCTCACACAGCGGCGACAGGCGGCCTACTGCTGGCGCTACTCCCCCTACCCCAAGTTCCTCTCCGAGCTCCTCTTCTGGTACATGATCTCGCTGCTGGCCCTCTTCGGCTCTTTCTACTACAGCAAGCACATTGCGCCCAGGAAGGCTGGAAGAAGCAAGAAGCGGCAGTAGAGCAGCGCACGAGCGCGAGTGGAAGAGATAGAGATAGAGCATAGAGGTAGACACGACAACGACGACACGGTCTGTGAAAGCCAGCGCCATCATTGTCACGTCTCGTCCACGCTACGTCTCACCGCCCTTGCCCCCGGGCCTCGCGGGCACAGAGGCGTAGGCGCTGGCCGCTGCATCCAGAGCACCCGGCATGCTCACGAGCTTGGCGGCCTCGTTGGCCACATCCTCCTCCGCGCACGCCTGCTCCATGATGTCCGCGCCGCTCAGCTGGCGGCCCACGGGGCTGGGCGGCAGCCGGCCCAGCGCCGCTGCGGAGATTGGCAGGAAGGGGAAGGCGTGGCGGCCATCCTGCTCGCTGCCCGTCCAGGACCTGCTGGCCGCGGCCGTGTGCTCCGCCGCGCTCGCGGGCGCTCTGGGCGGCTGGGTGGGCGGCCGCTCGGCCTGAGGCTCATCGCCTGCAACATCGCGCCCTGCGCTGCGAACCAGGCGCTGCGCCAGCGGTCTGCGAGGCCAGTTAGCGTCGTGGTGAGCACGGCACGCGGCTGCTGCGCACCCAGGCGCCATGGGGTTGAAGCCGGTGCGAATCTCAGCTCGGATGGCGCTCAGCTGGGTCAACCCCTCGCTCAGGTCGCGGTGCACCTCCGCAAACACAGCCCCCTGAGACAGCGACTCCACCCGAGCGCGCAGGTTTGTCACCGTGCCCACTGCGCGCCCCGTCAGGCGGCCCGCAGCACGGGCAATGCGCGGCACATCCTTGGGCCCGAACAGCTGCGCAGCGCGTCAGGCGCGTGGTGCGTGAGTCGTGCCGCAGCGCACCATCACCGCGGCGCCTAGAAACAGGAGGAGGTCGCCGTAGCCGAGCATCGCGCCGCGCCCTCACACCATTATTGCCAAAGCGAGCTATCGGCGACGCGCGCGCATGGGTGGCGCAGCCAAGCACGCTGTGTTGCACGCGCGAGGAGTATTGAGAGGGGCAACGGACCAGCGATGGGGGCAGTGTTGTGGCACAGTTGCAGCGTGCAGCCGTGCAGCGACGACGACGAGAGGGGGCCTGGCTGCTGGCACATGTCTGGCTGCTGTGCCAGCGTAAAGGAAAGCGACGGAGCAGCAAGCAGACCACGCGGACGCTCAGGGTGTTGGAAGGCGCTGGTAGTTAGACCGTCCACTCCCTCCACAGCCCGCTGCTGCTGCTGCGGCTGCGGCTGCAGAATACTCGTCCTATTCCTTCGGAGCCCCCGTCAGCTGCTTGCCCATCCATTCAAAGGGCTGAAGCGACGGCGGAAATTAGGGTGGCACGTCACGCTGCAGGAGGAAAGCGCACCTGGACCATCCACAGCGCGCCGAGACCGACCACGCCGCCCCACGGCAGCAGACCGAACACCTGTGGTGGGCGTCAGCTTCGCTCGCTCGGTCGCAGAACTCAACTCTCGCTGCACGCACCTGCTGGTCGCTGGGCATGCGGCGCGTCGCTACGATGGACTCTACCAACGGCAGCGCCGCGCGCGGAACAATTTTCAACACCAGCGCGCGGACCATCGCGTCACGCGCAACCCACGGGGGCAGGAGAGTGGGGCCTGACAGTGCGCTGGTGCCGTCGTCGTTCCCGTCGTCCGACGCACGGTCGTAGCAGTACAAGTAGTCAGACGAAGGAATACGAATCTGACGGCCGTATGCGCGTTTAATTGCGGGTGTGCATTCACGCGTCTGGCAGCGCCGCCCAGACCGTCCTCGCGGCGACGGCAGCCTCGCGCACACGCCTGCGGGGGTCGTCCACCGCCAGCGCCAGCACGCGCAGCAGCTGCCTGCGGTGCGGGAAGGTGCTCGCGTAGGGCAGCTCCGCGGCGGCGGTGAGGCCCTGCAGCGCGGTGAGGCGCAGGGCGGCTGGCGGGCCGCACGCGGGAAGCGGGGCGGGGACAGCCAGCGCGCCGAGCGCCGCCAGCAGCGGCCCCGCCTGCTCCGCGGCCGCCAGGCGTCCCTGGGGCTCGCAGAGCAGGTCGCAGGTTGCGGCTGTGACGGCGGCCAGCAGCGGTGCGTCGCCCCCCAGCGCGCCCAGGCACTCGGGCAGCAGCGCCGCCAGCTGCGCGCAGGCGGCCAACAGCGGGCCCCGGGGCGCGGCCCTGACCAGCTGCGCCAGCGCCAGCAGCCCCCCTGTGCGCTCACAGCCGCCCACCCCGCGCAGCGAGGCCAGCAGCGCCGGCAGCGCGGAGCCCAGGTAGCGCTGAGAGAACAGCGGGCGCGCCAGGCTGTGGCGCGCGGCGGGCAGGCCCCGCAGCGGCTGGGCGTAGGCGTGCGCGGCTGCCGCCAGCGTGGCTGGCCAGGCGCCCTGGGGCAGCCGCAGCAGCGCCAACAGCGCCGCGGGCAGCTCGGCGAAGGCGCGCGGGGCGGCGCGCAGCGCAAGGCCCTGCGCCAAGGCGCCCAGGGCTGAGGCGCAGGCGGCCAGCTGCGCGTCACAGTCGCCGTCGCAGTCACCGCCGCACAGCGCCTGCACCCGCGGCAGCAGCCATCCGTCCAGCAGCGCCGCCGCCACCGCGTCGCTGTCCGCAGCCTTGTTGACCAGCGAGGCGGCTGCGTGGAGCAGGGCGGTGCGCAGGGGCCCCGCGCCGCAGTCGTTGCACGCGCACGCCACCAGCGCAGCCACCAGCTGCGCCGGCGCCGCGGACGCAACCGGCGCCCCGGGGCGCAGCGCGCACGCAATCGCGGCGGCGACCAGCAGCTGAGCGTCGCTGGCGGGCGGGCGGGCGGAGAGCGCAGCCACTGACGCAGCAGCCAGAGGCGCCTGCGCGACAGCCTCCACAGCGCCGCTGGCTGCGCAGGCGGCGCCCGCCAGCGCCGCGTGCATGCCCTCGGCGGCCAGGCGTGGCTCCGCGCAGCAGCGCAGCGCGCAGAGTGCGAAGCTGGCAGCCGCCGCCTGCGCCTCTGCAGAGGGCGGCAGCACCGGGAAGATAACCTGCAGCGCCTCCAGGCGGCGCAGCAGCAGCGGGGTGTCGGCGGGCGCCCGCCCCTCTAGCGCGTCGCGCACGCACGCCGCAAGCGCGTCCGCGGCGAGCGGTGCAAGCGTAGAGGGCGCAACCTCGGCCAGTCGGCACAGCGCAGTGAGCGCGGCGTCGCAGCCCTCCGCGCCTGCCTCCTCGCAGGCCGCCCGCAGCAGCGGCGGCAGCGCGGCGTGGGCGAGGAGGCTCTGCGCGTCGGGGGAGCGCGCCACAGCTGCCAGCGCAGACGCCGCACGGCAGCGCAGCGCAGCCCCCACCCCGAGCACCGCCACGGCTGCGAGTGCGCGCGCCGCCTGGCCGCGGCCCTGCACGTCCAGCGCGTCGCAAGCTGCGGGCGTGAGCAGCAGCGCCTGGAGGCCAGCCACGCCCAACGCGGTGGAGGAGGAGCTGCGCCCGAGCAGCACGGCCCCGCCCTCCTGACCCGCCTCGACCCACTCCACGTCCTCAATCTCCCCGTCCTCCTCAGCCTCGTCCTGCTCCGCGGGTGCAGCGGCGGCGCGCAGGAAGAGGCTGAGAGCGTCCGCCGCGTGGGGGCCGTACGGCGCACCCAGCGCCCCCTGCGCCCCGCCCGCCGCCCGCTGCGCGTGCAGCGCCGCGTCGCAGGCGGCGACCACGCAGCGCTGCACCAGGCGCAGCGCCTGGCGGGGGGGGAGGCCGCCCGGCTGCCGCGCACTGGCCGCCAGCGCGGGCGGCAGCAGGCCGCAGCAGACGCAGCGCGCGGCGTGGATGGAGGAGCGCGCAACCGCGGCCAGCAGCAGGCCCGTGGCTTGCGATGCGGCGTGCGCGCGCAGCCTCGCCCCCGCATCCGCCCCCGCACCCGCACCCGCCAGCGACCCCTGGAGCAGCAGTCGGCTCACGTCCGCCACGTACGGGTCGCCCAGCGCCTCGGCCACGAGCTGCTGGGCGCAACCGCCCGGCGCCGCGCCCAGGGCGCGCAGAGCGTGGGTGAGCGCCTGTGCAGCGGCCAGCGCCTGCGCGCCGCCCGCGGGTCCCTCCTCGCCGGGCATAGCGGGCAGCAGCGAGGCCCTGAGCGCGCGCCAGAGGGCGTGCGCGTGCGGCACCAGCGCGGCTGGGGGGAAGGCTGTGAGGGCGCAGCGCAGCGCCGCCAGGCAGTCCCCAGCCCCGCCCTCGCCGCCGCCGCCGCCAGCCACCGTGAGGCGGCCCAGGATGAGCTGCATGGCGAAGGGCGCGAAGGCTGGGGAGGCTGTGAGCGCGGCCGCGAGGGCGGCTGCGAGGGCGGCGCGCGTTGGGGCGCGCCCGCCGCCGCCCGCGGGCGCGTTGAAGACGAGCGGGAAGTAGCAGGCCACCACGTCGTGCATCTCCTCGCAGCAGGCGCGCATGGGGGCCGAGTCTGGGGGAAAGAGGGCGGCCAGCGGGGGCCACAGCGCAAAGGCACAGCCCAAACAGCGCGGGTCCTTCTCGCCGTCCACAGCCGCAATGGCGCCCTCCAGCAGACGCGCGCCCAGCCCCGCCGTCGCGCCAGGGTGCTGCGCCACCAGCGCGCTGAGGCAGTCCAGGGCGAGCAGGCGGTCTGCCGCGGCCAGCGACGGCACGTGCACCTCGCGCAGCAGCGCGGAGACCAGCTCCGCGGCGGCGCCCTCGTCCAGCGCGCTGCTGGGCCGCACGCAGCGCAGCAGGAAGAGGCTGCCGGACAGGGCGCCGCGCAGAGTTGGCCTGGGGGGCGCCTCCTCAGCCACAGCCACAGCACGCGCGTGCCTCAAAGCGCGCACCAGTCCGCCAGCTTGGAGGCGAAGAACCGGGCCAGGTGCGGGCCGCAGGAGGAGACGTCTGCGCTGGGCAGCAACTGCGTGCAGCGTCAGCTCTGGCCACCGCTCTCCATAACTCCGCCCAGGGCCACGGCGCACCTCGGAGAGCAACAACACGGCCCGTGCGCGCACGGTGTTGTCCTCGGAAGTCAGCTGCGCGTCCATCTGGCGCACCTGTGCTCAGCGCAAGTCAGCGACCCCAGCGGCGACGGCTGGCACTGCGCGCACCAGCTCCAGAACCGTGAGCGCGCCATCGCTCCTTGCATGCAGCGCCTCGCTGAGCGCCTCACGCGCGAGTCTATGCGCTTCGTCGTCTGCAGACAGCAGGCAAAAGGTTGCGCTGTGCGCAGCCACTGCCGCCATCGCGCTCCGCCAGCCAATACAGCCACCAGTCTCGGCCTTCGAGTGGTCTGAAAGAGACGCGACACGCGAGGGCGGCTCTCTGAGGACCGACGTGTAGCACTGTATGTACGACGTCCGAGCGTCATTTGTAGCCCTCGTCTCTGCGTTGCTAGCGGATATGCTGTGAGTGTGGCGGGAGTGCATGAGCCGTCGCGTTCTGGCAGCCAGTGGCGGCGCAGTCGCTCTCTTCAGCTGCTGTGCTCTTCTGCTCAGCTCGCTCGCTTCCAAGCAGGCACGCCAACGTGTGCAACTGCCAGACTGGAGAGGGAGTCCTAAATATGCAACCCGCTGACGCTTGCGCAGGAGCGCACGGCGATGACGCTGAGGCGCAGTAGCCCACCAGCGCCCAGTGATGCTGCTGGTGATGTAGCTGCTCACATGCGACGCGCTGCAAAGGGCGGGTTGGACAGTTCGGAGTTCCAGGCCGCTATGACGCACGTGGGCCCGTGGGCGGAGCAGAAACGAAGGAGCATCTAGAGCTCAAGACGCCTGACGAAGACTGGAAGAGTTCTTCACACTGCTGTGCTTTCTGTCCGAGCCTCTCCCGTGGCGTACTGCACGATGGCCCTTCGCACGGCGGGCAGAGCGCCGACTGCGCCCAGCCCCGCGCTGCGCAGCGCAGCGACTGTGGGCGACTGTGAGGCAAACAGGCGCTGCAGGACTGGAGGAGGCGCCACGTGAGCGTGAGCGCAGGATCCTGGCGCAGAACACACTGTGCCGGGTGCACGCACCGTCCAGCGCCGCGATCATGGGCGTGTTTGCGCGCGCAGCCTGTGCACCGTACTGCGCCAGCAGTGCAGCCTCGCCCAGGTCCCGCCCTTCCGCCACCGCCTGCGCCAGCGTTTGCGCCAGCAGCTGCGCGTCCGAGATGCCCAGGTTGAGCCCCTGGCCGGCCAGCGGGTGCACCGCGTGCGCCGCATCGCCCACCAACGCCAGGCGCGGCGCACTGTACACCCCCGACAGCGACAGCGCCAGCGGAAAGAAGGCGCGACGCCCGGGCGCGGCGTGGCAGCGCGGCGGCGCGGGCCAGCTGGGCTGCGCGCGCGCGGAGGCGGGGAGAAGCGACTCTAGTGCGCCCAGCGCCCCCCGGCCAGCCACAGCCTGCTCGCCCCCGCCACGCAGCGCGGTGTCAACCTCCTCCGCCCACATAGCGTCTGGCAGAGCCGCCAGCCGCTGCGCCTCGTCAGAGCTGGTGCTCCACACCACGCTGCTCACGCCGCCCTGCATGGGCAGCAGTGCCAGCGGGCCCAGTGGCATGAACCGCTGCCAGGCTGTGCTGTGCGGCTCCGTGGCCACCACGCCCACCACGGCGGACTGGGGGTAGCGCCAGCCCAGGGTGCGCACGCCGGCGAGGGCGCGAGTGGGCGAGCGAGCGCCGTCGGCGGCGACCACCAGCCGCGCGCGCACCCAGCCAGCGCGCTCCAGCCGCGCAGCCGCCCAGTCCGGGCCCGCGCCCGCGTGCTGCTGCTGCCCGGGGGGCGAGGAGAAGCGCAGCTCCTGCAGCGTGTCTGGCGCGTGCAGTGCCAGCCCCCCCGCCGCGCCAGCGTCACTGCGCAGCACAGAGCCCAGCGCGCAGCACAGCACCTGGTTCTCCGCCACGTGGCCCAGCGCGGCCAGGCCCGCCTCGCGGGCGGAGTAGTGCACGCCGCAGCCGCCCTGCCCGTCCACCACACGCATGTCCTGGAACGCCGTGGCGCGTCCGCTGCGCTCCACAGCCTCCCAGGCGCCCGCGGCCTGCAGCGAGCGCACGCTGGCGGGCGTGAGCGTGCTGCAGCGCGCGTCCGGGAGGGGTGGCAGGCGTGCCCAAGCCCCCTCGCCACCCTCCAGCGGCGACGTGTCTACCACCGCCACGCGCAAAGCGCTGGTGAGTCGCGTGGACCTGGGCGGTGGAGTCAGCGCAGTGCACGGGCCGAGGAGCGAGGGGTGACGCGCCTCAGCAGCGCCGCCAGCGTGGAGCCAACCACACCCGCGCCCACAATGAGCACGTCATGCGTCGCTGCGCCGCGCATCGAGGACACGCTTCGGAGAAACAATCGGTGGCGAGCTGGCGACGTGGCGTCGAACAACAACTTCGAATGCCGTTCGACTGTTCGACTGTTCGACACCTTGATAGCGCGTTGCTTGCCCTGTGTTATTGTGTTATTGTTCTGTGTGGCGATATAAGTGCTATGAGAGAGAGCAGCTGCGGGATGCGAGAGCCTGAGCTGTGAGTGGTTACACCTGTTTTCTCCCCGGCCTTGCGCCCCGTTTGTTGCGCCGAGCCTTCGTGGTGGTCAGCATGGGCTATGGAACGGTGGAAGGTGTGGAGGAGGCGCCGTTTCCGCCCTGGGCCGCCACAGGAGGCAACCCAGAAGATGCGGCCTACGCCCTGCAGGCTCTCCCGCACGCAGCAGTCGCAGTCACTGTGTTCGACCGCGAGGCGCCCAGGGCGCAGCAGCGGGCTGGCAAGGCGCCAGAGGCTGAGCGCGGAGAGGAGAGGAGTGGAGCAGCCGTTATCACGCCGCCCCTGCCCTCGCTGCCACCGGGTCCCCTCTCCGTCTCGGCTGCCACGGCGGTGGTGGTGAAGGCGCTGCTGGGGCTCACTCTGTTCTCGCAGCCGTGGGCGTCCGCCAACCTGGGCGTGCTGGTCCTGCCCTCCATCCTCTCCCTCACAGCATTCTCGTGCGTGGTCACCGCGCAGATGCTGTTCACCGTTCGCACAGCCGCTATGGCTGCCCAGGACAAGCCCGTGGCGCTGAGCTCGCTGCCCGCGCTGGTTGGGAGCGCATTGGGACCCTTCGGTGAGCTTTTGGCTGAGGCTGCGGTTCTGTGCGCCTGCTTTGGCATTTTGAGCGCCTACCTGCTGTTTACCAGCGCCGCCCTGCAGCCCCTGCTCCCTGCGCACACCTCGCTGCTGCTGCTGTGGCTTCTCGCCGCCGCCGCCGCCGCGCTGTGCCTGCCTCGCGGCATGCAGCACAGCGCGCTGCTGTCTACAGCTGGCAACCTCGCCGCGCTGCTGGCTGCGGGCGGCTGCGTGGCGTTCTTCGCGGCGCGCGCGGCTGGGCGCGGCTGGACGCTGGCCGACGCGCAGCTGCTGAGCGGCCCCTCTGAGTGGGCAGTGGACGCGGGCACCGGCGACGGCGTGCCCGTGCCCGCAGCCGCGCTCTGCGCCGCGGCCAGCGGCTTCCTGCTGCACTTCACGCTGCCGGCGCTGGAGAGCGCCATGAGCTCGCCCCACCGCGTCATGGAGGCTGTGGGCAGGGGCACAGCCGTCGCCACAGGCTCGCTGGCCGCCTTTGGCGCGCTGGGCGTCGCAGCGCTGGGCGCCGATGCGCCGCGCTGGGCCCTCCAGGCCGTCGGAACGGGGCTGCTGGGCGCGCTGGTCCGCGTGGCGGCGGCGCTGGACGCGCTTCTCACGGCGCCCGTGCTATGCCGCCCGGGGCTGCTGGTGCTGGAGCAGCTGTGGGAGCGCGCTTTGGACTGCAAGCTGGGCGCGCCGGCAGCAGCCGCGATGCGCGTAGCCTTCGTGGCCTGCGCGGCTGGCGCAGCCTCTGCGCGCGGCCTGGCCCTGGCTGTGCCTTTCGTGGGCACCTCCGCCGCGCTCGCCTGCACGCTGGTGGCCCCGCCGCTGCTGCTGCTGCTGGGCTGCGACGCGCGCGGGGAGGCGCTGGTGCGCACCAGCTGGCTGGAGCGGGGGCTGGCGGGCTTCATCGCAAGCGCAGCCTGCGGCGCCGTGCTCTTCGCTGCGCTGGCGCTGGCGGGGGACATGCAGGCGGTGCCCTTTCCCTACACAGCGCCGCCCTCGCCGCCCTCGCTGGGCGAGTACGACTACGCAGACTATGCGCCGCAGCGCTACGCCTTCTCGCGGGAGCTGGTGCTGGTGCGGTCGCCGCCTTCCCCGCCGCCGTTTGTCAACTGGAGCGACGCCGCCCTCTGGAACCACTCTTGGAGCCTGACGCAGCAGGGCCTGGGGAACGCAACAGGGGCGCCCTACTCGCCGCTGCAGAACTACAGCGCGCCGGAGAGCTTGCAGGGGGCTGATGAGGCCGCATCCGGGCCTGCAGCGGCGCAGATGGCGAGCGCCGCGCAGCAGGGGGTGCCGCCACAGCCTCCCACGCAGACCGCGCGACGGTGAGGCAAACATAATGAATATTCCAAACAAGGAGCTGCTCACTACCGCACACCGGCGTACGGCAGGCAGTCGCGGACGTTGTTGAGGTCGCTGCGCTCAACCAGCGCCTCCTGGCCCAGTTTCCGCTTGCGCGCGGGCGACTTCTTCGCCAGCAAGTGGCCCTTCATCGCGTGCCGGCGCACCACCTGCGAGGGAGCCCAGGTTAGATACGTGTAGAGAGCAGTGACAGAGCGCAAGCGCTTGGCACACGATCAGAGCCCGGGAGAGGCGCAGCCAGGAGCGGCGAGCCAGCAGGCACAACGGGCGTGTGCGGGCGTGCCAGCCACCAGGAGGCGTGCACTAGAAGCGTGTGGCACTCTTTACTTCCAACCCTAAAACCCGAGACCGTGCCCGTGCCACAGCGCCGCTCCGCCGACGAAACAGCCAGCCGCAGACCGCGTGCCGCTCTCGGTGGGCGTCCGCCGACGGAGGAGCAAGGAGTGAAGTAGCGTGCCGCACCTTGCCCGACGCGGTGACCTTGTAGCGCTTCGCCGCGGACTTCCGAGTCTTCAGCTTTGTCGTTGCTTTGCCGTTGCCCGCCACGATAGTGGCGGGCGCGGACGAGGCAGCCTTGGGCGCCGCGGCGGGTCGCCGCAGGGCCGCGCAGCCGCCGAGCGAGCAGCTTCGTCGGGCAGACAGCTGCACCGGGTTCGACACTCCAGCCTTGGCAGGCGCCGCGCGCAGCGTCAGCGCGCCCAGGCGCGCCATCACAGACGCCATGAGCTTGCCGGAGGCTGCTCAGGTGCTGGTCAGCGCCAAATTTGCGTGGTGGAGGACCGACGCACCGCGCGCAGAACGCGAACGCACGGTCGAACACGTACCGCACCATCTCGCCCACTCCTGGATGCTGGGCGCGTTGCCCACGATACGCATC
>Ga0049083_10000529_pt1 | contig 13687 bp, 12 predicted proteins | sample GreLakmeMI27MSRF_FD_66719 | JGI IMG/M metagenome (GOLD analysis project Ga0049083, IMG submission 66719) | Freshwater lentic microbial communities from great Laurentian Lakes, MI, USA - Great Lakes metaG MI27MSRF | ecosystem: Environmental > Aquatic > Freshwater > Lake | place: Great Lakes...
TAGGCGGTCGGGCACGCTGCACAGAGGCTTGCCAGCCATGCTGACAGGCCTTATAGGGGCTGGGCGGGCGCATTATAAGCTTATTATAAGGCTTATCAGCTCCTGGAATTATAAGGCACCTGCCTTATTTGCCAACCCAGGGCAAAAGCACCGGCGTTGGATTGCACTCTTCGTCATCACTCACGTGTCACGTCTCTATTTGGCAGAGCCTTTGTGCGCCTGTGCCAGCTGCGCCACCGCGTCCTTGGTCCACGCGCGCCACATGCCCGCGGTGTTTTTGGCGGACGCCTGCGCACGAGCCGTGCGGCACAGCGCAACGTTGCGCGCACACTCGTCCACGTCGCCACGCAAACGCGCCACTGCCACGTCATCAACTGTGCCTGCCCGCACGGCATCCGCCAGCAGCGCTTGGGCGAGCGCATAGTCAGCCTCTACGTCGGTGCATTCAGCCGACAGCGTTGCCAGGTAGTCGTCAAGCTGGTCCGCCTCTTGTGCCGCCGCCCCCTCGTCCTCGCTCTCAGCGGCTGCTGCGAGCGCGAGCGCGGCGCGCACGCTGGCGGCGCGCACGGCGGCGGCGGCGGCGCGTCGAGACTGCGCAGCGGCGGCTGCAGCCGTGGCAGCAGCCGCGGAAAAGCCGCTCACCGTGGCTCCTGCGGCACCCAAAGCCACGCCCAGCATCGCCGCGAGGAGGGATGAGGACGCCCCGACGGAGGAGACCCCCCCCCCAACCCCAGGGGTATCCAGAGACTCAACCAGGGTGCTCACAGAACCGCTGCTTGCTCGCAGAAGCACAGCCGCCACGGCAAAGTAACACACCAGCGCTAGCGTGGGCTTCAGGGCCTCATGCCACGCGGGCGAGGGGGGCGGGGCGGCGGCTGCGACGGGAGAGGGGGAGAGGGGGAGAGGGGGAGAGGGGGATTCAACGGGGGGGGGTGAAGGGACGAGGTCCGCCGCCGCCGATTCAGACATGACCAGGCGCACATCCGCGCTGGCCCGCGCATCCGCGGCGTCTGCATCCGCCTGTGCCTGTTCCGCGCGTCGGGCGTTGACCGCCTGCGCGTATTCTACCGCCGCCTGTTCCGCGTACGTCAACGCTTCCCCACGCAGCCGCTCCGCGCGCAGCAGCTCCACCTCCTCCGCGCGAGCGGCGTCATTGGAGGCGCGCTCCGCACACGCAAATGCGGCCTGCGCGTGCGCCTGCGCCGCCGCCGCCGCCGCCGCCAGCGCGGCCGCTTCAGACTCGGCCTGGCAGGCCAGCGCCTCCGCTTCCAGCGCCGCACGCTCAGCGAACGCAGCCACAAGCTCCGCTTGCACGCGCTGCGCCTCCTCAAGCTGCGCCTGGAGGCGCTGAGCGTCCGCGCGCGCAGCGCTCGCGCGCGCAGCGTCGGCGCGAGCCGACTCTGCTTCCACTGCGTCGCGCACAGCCTCCACCGCCGCCGCACGACGCGCAGCAACGTCCACCACGGGCTGCGGGGCGTCCACCGGAGCGGGCGCGGGAGCTGCGACTGCAGGAGCGGGGGGACTGCACGAGGACAGCGACTGCGCGATGATGCGCCGCGTGGCGCTTTGCGCGCTCGTCTCCCGGTCGTCCAGCGTGCGGTATGCCTCTCCCGAACCCTCCCCCGGCCTCTGTGCCGCGCTGGGAGCTGCGGCGCTGACGCTCAAAGGCGGCGCAGCAACAACTACGGCACCGCCGGCGCTGCCGTACACCTCCGCCGCCCTAAGCGCCGCCGTGCGCGCGGCAGTGCGCCTGCGTGCGTCCTCCTCCGCCTGCGCAATGAGGCGCTCGATGAGCACGGAGGCGCTGGGCCCGCCTCCGCGCCCCTCACCGACTGCCGCGTCAGACGCCAGTCGCGCGGCGGTTGCGCGAGCCTCCAGCTCAGCTGCGCGCGCGGCTTCAGCGGGCGTGGGGAGGGCTTGAAGAGGGCGCGAGAGAGAATGGGGTGCAGTTAGGCAGCGGCGGCTCCTACCGAGGAGCCCGCCTGCGGCCTTGGGACAGGCCACGCCGCGCCCGGCGGGCGCCAGCGCCAGCGGGAGCGAGGCGCGCATGGCGAGCGCGGCTGAGCGCTGCGTGGGAGAGAAGGTGCGCTGTCAGAGCATGAGGCACTATCCGGACTCTGCTGCTGCACAGCGCGCGACGACGCTCGCACAGTCGCGTGCACGGGCGCTGCACACCACGCAGCGGCGCCTGGGAGCCCCAGCTGCGGTGCGTGCGCGCGGGGCGAGCGCAGGGCAAGCGTGCGAGGATCCGTTCCAAGAAGACACGCACCTCTGTACGCAAAGACGCCGTCAGAGCTCCACAGCGCCACGCAGCAGGCGAAGGGCGTGCAGAATGCTATTGTACGATTGTACCATTGTACGACATGCATCACTCAAACAGAAACTACCAAAACTGGTCCTGGAGCTATCCAGCTACCCACTGCACGGAGCTTCGCCCCATCGCCATTCCGGTGACGCTGTATCGCATCTGCTACCCACTCAGAACTTGCCAGGCTGTCCACGGCGGATAAGCTCGATGAGATACCCGTCCGGGTCTTTGGCAAACGCCAAACCCTTCATGTTCCCCCCATCCGGCGTCTTATGCCAAGTGACGCCTCGAGCGCTCCAGTCTTCGAAGGTCTTGTAAACGTCTGTCACCAGGAAACCCAAGTGCCCAAAACCGCGGCGACCCTCCTCATTGCCGCTATGGTGCTTGAATTCCGGCTGCGACTCCGTGCCGTGGTTATGAGTCAATTCAAGCACGGGAACGCTTGCCGGGTAGAGCACACGCTTGAGGTAGTCCTTGGCCGCAGGCCCAGTGATGTCAGCAGGCACTGCAGCACCGCCAGGAAGCGTGGCCAGAAAGTAAGTGGTGAAGGTCTCGTTCACAGCTTTGCGCACCAGCGTCATGCCCAGCCGTTCCGTGTAGAACGCCAGGCTCGTCTCTGGGTCCCGCACGCGCACCATCGTCTGCGCCAGCGCGAACTGGGGCGCAGCCGCGACGCCTTGCACGTCACAGCGCACCTCCCGCTCAACCAGCTCCACCCAGTACTTGTCTGGGTCGTACGCAAACGCGATGCTGCGCATGCGACCCTCCTCGGGCCGCTTCTTGAACAACACGCCTCGGCTGTCCAGGAAAGCCACCGCAGCCGCCAAATCAGGCACCGAGAAGGCCAGGTGGCCAAAGCCGTCACGCTCTGCGTTGCCCGGGTGGTACACCTCGCTGCTCGCGTGGTTGTGAGTCAGCTCCAGCGTCACGCCCGGCGTGGACCACAGATACGCGTGCGCCTGGTCGCTCCCCGGCGCATGCGGGTACACGCATCCAGAGGGCAGCGACTGAAGGAAGTACAGGCTGAAGCTCCACTGCGGGAAGTCATACTGAGAGGTGGACAAGCGTCAGCGCGTTGCGTCGCATCCAGCGCTCACTGCGTCGCACTACACGCGCCTGGTCCACCAGCGTCAAACCCAGCACGTCTCGGTAGAAGGCGAGGCTCTTGAGGGGGTCGGAGACGCGAAGCATTGTCTGCTGCCACGTTGCGTCTGGCAGCGGGCCCACGCCCAAGGAGGACAGCTGGCACAAGGAGGTGTCCGCCTGGTACGCCATGGCGCGTGCGCAGCGAGGGAGAGGCTGGCGCGTGCAGAGCGGAGCGTGGGTGAGCGCATGGGCAGAGGGGAGGGCGCGCAAGGCGTGTGCGCAGGCGAGCGCAGGCCGCAGCGCGCGCATCGACAGGCGACAGGGTTTGTTGGAATCGAATTATCGAACAGCTGCACGACGCAGCGTTCGAAAGTATGCGTGTATGACGTCACGTCGCCCCTCTCTCACTCCGCAGCGTCCTTCTTGAGCCGCCGCGTGGATCCTCCCCGTGCAGCAGCAGCCTTGCACATGACGGCCTCGCCCAGCGCAACCTTCATGACATCTGCCACGTTGGCGCAGGGCACCACTCGGCACTTATCCGTCCGTGCAACCTTGCTCTCGCTGAAGCCAGCCGCAGGCACGCACACCTGCAGGAAGCCCAGGCGCGCAGCCTCCGCGACACGCCGCTCCGTCTGCGGCACGGCGCGCAGCTCGCCGCCCAGGCCAACCTCGCCGACGAAGGCCATGTCTGCCGGAAGCGACGTGTCGTGAAATGCGGCGCTGATCGCCGCGCAAAGCGCCAGATCTGTGGCTGGATCATCCAGTTGAAGTCCGCCCACGACATTGACGAAGACATCGTTGGCGTAGAGGCCCGGCCCGAGGACCCGCTTCGAAAGGACCGCCAGGAGCAGGTTGAGGCGTTGAGGCAGTACCCCCACGGCACTGCGCCGAGCTGGCATGACATACGCCTGCTTCCCATCGGCAGCGTCGTCGCCGCGGGAGGGCTGCGGTGCGCACAGCGCCTGAATCTCCAAAAGCAGCGGCCGTGACCCTTCCAGCGTCACAGACACCGCGCTCGCCACGCCATCCGCCACCACGCGCGACGCCAGGAACGCAGCGCTGGGATTGGGCACCGCGCGCATGCCAGCAGCCACCATCTCGAACACGCCAATCTCATCCGCCGCGCCGTAGCGGTTTTTGACGCCTCGTAGCAGCCTGAATTCCCGCAGGGCTTCGCCCTCGAGGTACAGCACCACATCCACGATGTGTTCCAGCGTTCTGGGTCCCGCAATGTCGCCCGATTTGGTGACGTGGCCCACCAAAAAGACGGGCGCGCCGCCAGATTTGGCCGCGTGCAGCAGCGCGGTGGCGCACTCGCGCACCTGCGACACAGATCCGGCTGATCCGGTTGCTTCGTCGAGATAGACGGTTTGGATGGAGTCAACCACAACGGCCCTGGGAGAAAGCTCCGCCATTGCCTGCAGAATCGCCTCCACCCTGGTCGCGGCAAGCAGGTGCAAGCTGTCCGGTGGCAGGTTGAGCCTTTGTGCGCGCGCCGCCACCTGCTGCACGGACTCTTCGCCCGACACATAGAGCACAGGTCCTTGGGGAAGGGGAGGGCCGCCTGAGACGGGTTCCGCGTCCGCGAGAAGAGAGGCCATCTGAAGCAACAACGTTGACTTTCCCACGCCAGGGTCACCCCCCACCAGCGTGAGTGAGCCAGGCACCACTCCTCCTCCCAGCACGCGACTCACTTCAGCACCTAACTCGCCGCGCAGCACCAAGCGCCACCCAGGCGACGCAGCGCCGCTGGCAAGCACGCTGCTGAGTGACTGCGCCGCAGAGGAGGCTGTGACCCAGCCTGAGCGCACGCGAGGAGAGCTCGGCGAAGACGCATCCGCAGTCGCGGACTGGGAGGGCGCTGAAAGCGGCACGCGGGCTAACACCCGAGCGGCTGCGCCGCCGCCGCCGCCAGTGGCAGATGACGCGTCGGGCGGTGTGAACGGCTTGAGGCTGAGAGACGGCGCCAGCAGCGCATTGTGAGTTGAGCGTTCAGGACCAAAACCCCACCCCGTGCTTGGGACGTGCCTTCCCCAAACTTGACACGAGGGACACCTGCCGTGAGACTGCGGGAAGTGGTCGCCGCACTCTGAACAGAGGAAGACGGTCTTTGGCTGTTTTTTGCCGCCGGCGCCGCCGGAACGGGTCGCTCCGAAGCTCGCTGCGCGCACGCTCACGCAGCGGGGCACACGAGGAGAGCTCTGCGCAGCCGAGTTGAGGGGCGCGGGAAGCGAGAGGCCACGGGCAAAGAGCGAGCGCTTCCAGCCGCCCAGCGCGCGCCGCATGCACGGCGCGGGAGCGCACGCCGCGCAGCAGGCCGTGGTGACTGACGGACAGGGGAGGCGGATGGTCGAACACGCTATGTATGTATGATGATGAGCGTCGCGACCCTTCGAACACAACGCGCAGTCATCGATCTTCTTCGGCTGCCTTCCCCCTGCCCATCTCTCCCCCTTTCCCATCCCTCTCACATGGTCCACCCCACAGAAGGGTACAGCGCTGCGCCGACGCTGAGCGTCGCCAGCTCCTTGCCGCTCTGGCTGTGGAAGCCCAGGCCGCACAGCTGCCCGCGCGAGTTGATGCGGGTCACAGGGGTCACGCCGCGGTGGCCCAGCGCATGCGTGAAGCTCTCCAAATGTGGCTGTCCGTCGCAGTCAGCCTCCGCCTCGACAAAGAAGCAGCCGGAGGGAAACATGGCTGGCCCAGAGGCGGGACGGACTGCCAGTCCCTCCAACGCTTGCGGGTCGGAAGCAACCAGCAGAGCGCCGTCGCGGGCGGTGGCCCAGAACAGCGGAGGTGCGTCGATGCCGCTGCGTGCAACAAGCAAGCGCCGCTGCGCTGCGTCGAGGATGAGAAACGCGTAATTGGCGTGGAGGCACGCCAACGCGGTGCTGGGCTGGTCAGACGCGTCGCCGTAAACGTCCTCGAAGTTGTGGAGGTAGAGGTCCAGCAAGAGCTGCGCGCCGTCTGTGTTTTCGGTGCCCTCTGTCGCCTCTGTCAGGCCGTACAGCTCGCGCAGCTCTGACGCGTTATTGATGGGGGTGCCTACGTAAAAGCAGGCGGTGCGGGCACCCGTGAGAGGGTCGCTGGCGCCCGCAAACTGTACTGGCGAGTCGGTTGCGTAGATGACGGCGCCACCAGCCAGCGCCTGTCCGCTTGCGTCCGCCGCGGACGTGCAGCACACTTCCGCGTAGCTCTTCCAGGGAGCCAGCGGGCAGTGGCGGCGCGCGTTGGCCACCATTTTGCGGCACCAGAGGAGCTGAGCAGAACGTCTTGTCAGCGCCTTGTCACTAGGCTGACTCACGCAAGCAACGCACGAGACGACATCCAGCACGCACCGTCGCCGTCGCCGAGGCGTCCTCTGCCGCGTACCCCTCGCCTGGTGGGACAAGGGGTGGTCGACTGAGCTGAAGAAGGCTCCAGTGCCCACCGCTGACGGAGCGCCCTCCCCCACTAATCCCCTCCAACTCCCCCCGCGCTCGCCGCGCGCACGCACGGACAGCACGCCAGGGTGCTCACCGTGCGCCATTGGCGACGCGTTAGGGGACCAAGAGGAGAGCTTGTCCATCACCCCGGGCTGGTCCGCGTCCCAGGGTGCGTTGCCGAGGTGTCCGTCGATCGCGGCGCACAGCATCGGAGCGTGACACACGGACGGCCAGGCCAAGGCTGCAAGATATGAAAGCTTTTTGGCAATCTTCGATGGTCGGGAAGTATTTGATCCTCTTCTCCTCTTCTCCTCTTCTCTCCCCGCTATGCTGCTGCGCAGCCCGCCCGTCTGCGTGCCCCTCCGCGGCGCCCGCACGCGCTGCGGCGCCGGCGCTCTTTCCGACGCGGGCACGCAGCGTCTCTTGGACTGGGCTCGCGCGAACCAGCTGAAGCACGCACAGCTCCAGCCGGCGACCTTCCAGCTGGGCCTTCGTGGCCTCTCCGCCTCCCGGAACATCGCAGCCGGCGACGCGGTGGCCACAGTGCCCCACAAGGCGGTTCTGGAAGTGACCAGCCGCGCCGTGAGCCCCCCGACTGGCTTAGCAGACCAAGCCGCCTATCTGGCCTCGCCCTGGTGGGCCAGGCTGGCGTTGCTGCTGCTGCGCGAGAAGGCCCAGGCTGGAGAGTCACGCTGGGCGGCGTACGTCCAGTGCTTGCCTGCTGCGCTCCCCGTGCCGCTGAGATGGACAGACGCCCAGATCTCCGCGCTGGGCGCCCCCGCGCTGGCCAGCCGCATTGCACAGCAGCGTGGTGAGTTAGAGGCTGCGCACGCGCGTCTCCAGGCGTCTGGAGAAGGCACTTTGGCTGGGGGCGTCTCGCTCGCCGAGTTTACCTGGGCCGTAGAGTGTGTGCGATCACGCACTTTCAGCGGTCCGTACGAAGGCTCAGACGCCACGGAGAGACAGCAGCAGCTTGCGTTCATTCTGGCGTTGACGGCTGTGTTTGTTGTCACGGGCGCGGGCCCTGCCGAGAACGCGCTCTCGGGCGCGCTTTCTGCGCTGTGCTTCGTGGTTTTGAAGGACCTAGTCACACAGGCGCTGCCTTCTGCGCCGCGGCGGTACGTGCTGTGCCCAGTGGTGGACTTGTGCAATCACCGGAGCAAAGCCGTGAGCGAACTGGCTTATGAGTACTTCCAGAACTCCTTCTCACTGCTCACCGGTGACTTCCAAGCCGGCGAGCAAGTGTTCGTGTCGTACGGCGCACTGAGCAACGACGAGCTGCTCCAGTACTACGGCTTTGTCGAGGCGGACAACCCGCACGACCTGCTCGCCCTGGATGCCGCTTCGCAGCTCACCAAGACCGCGTTGAGCGCCGCAGGCGTGAGCGCGGCGATGCTGGAATGCAAGGATGGTGCAGATGCGGTGCGGGCTTTGCAAAATGGCATCCAGATCAGTCCCACCGGAGCAGTCACCCCGCCGGAAGCTGCAGTGGCGCTTCGAACGCTCGCGGGAGGGACGGACCAAGGCATGGCATCGCTCACAGCGGGGTTCGTCAAGGCTGCCTGGCCGCCTTCGCAGCTCGAGGCTGCGCAGCGAGCGGTTGTTGACGAGTCGGCTCGGGCGGCGCGCCTGCGCGAGGCGGACGAGCCACGCATGCTGGCGCTGCAATATCGCGCCGCGAAGCACGGCACGGCTGCACAGGCGCTGCGCGCCCTTAGCGCATGATTGTTGAGAAAAGGTAAAAAGCCTTTCATTATTCAGTCATTCACAGCCCACGGCTGCTTGGCGCGCCTGCGCCTCCAGCAGGCACATGGGCGCGCATGCCATTGGCGGCGGCACTCCATAGGTTGGATGCAGCGAAGCTTCAATATCCACCTCTGGCCGTGACGTCACCTGTCTCAACAGCGGCGCAATGTGCGGCACATACAGCGTGCAGGCGTCGCCCGTATGAAGGTCGATGCCGGTGACTGCAAACAACGTGGCGCTGGTGGGTGCAACACCAAAGCGTGCGGCCCAAGCAAGAAGGCACGGCGGACATGAAAAGGTGTAGCGCACAACCTCCGCCTCGGCGCAGGCGCTGAAGGGGCGCTCCAACAGCAGCGCCGTGACGCGAGCGGCGGCTGCTTGCGGCGGCAGCGCAGCAGAGAGGAGGGCGAGCACCTGCTGCGAGGGCGCTTGCTGGAAGGACGCCACTGGTGACAGCTTGAAGGCGTCCAACTCCGCAAAGTGGCTGCTCAAAGCGCAGTTGAGCTCCGCAAAGGCCCACAGCTCCCGGCCCAGCGGGTCCTGCGCGCACAAGCAAATGTGATATTTTAGTCTCAGGTAACTAGATAAGTTGGAAAAGACGCGAGGAAGACGACGTACGGAGCAGGGCGCACCTCGCAACGCAGCGTCACCAGATCCGCCAGCTGCTGCGCCTGCAAGAACTCCCAGACGGCTTGCGAGTCGGAGCCGGCACCAGAGCCGGTACCCTGCTGCGCACCGCCGAGCAGCGCCGCCGCGTTTTCCGCAGCCGCCTCGCGCTCGCCGCTGCCCACGCAGGCGCCAAACAGCAGGTGGCTCTGCCCGCGCGCAGGCAAACCTGGGCGCTAGTGTGTGAGACCGACCAAGGCAGCAGAGGCCCCGCCGCTCCCGACGCACCGCTCCCGCTCACTCCAACCTCGTCGCCGCTCCCGCCGCTCCCGTCACACAACGACCACCGCTCCAGCCGCTCCGCACCGCAGCGCGCGCCGCTCTCGTCCTCGGCAGGACTGCGAGGTGCGTCCATCATGCAACCGTCTGGCCCCGCCTCGCTGGGCAGACGCACGCGCTTCAGACCGTGCGCGGCCGCCTCCACGGGCGACGGCATCGACTCCATCATAGTCAGACGGGCGATGACAGGTTCAAAGTTTTTAGCCGGTTGCCGTACGACGCGTGCGTCCGTAGCCGTATCGCGCCTCTCCGACGCGCACAGACCTCACAGACGCGCGCAGGGACCGCAGAAGTGTTCCATTTCGTTCGATACACCATTCAGACTACTCCAGGAGACGCCAGCATCAGCAGTGGACGGCGGTGATGCCACGCCTTCGTTGTCTCCTTGCTCAGTCCTCCTCCTCGTCCTCCAGCAGGCGCCGCGCCTGCTGTCTCTGGGCGTCCGCCATGCGCTGCGCGTCAGCCTCTGCTTCCAGCCTCGCCTGGTTCGCCTCCAGCAATGAAGCGGAGAGTCGCGCGTTCTCACGCCGCAAAGCAGCCAGCTCCGCGTCGGCGACGCCGCTGTCCTCGCGCCACGCGCTGCGGGTGCGCTGCAGCTGCGCCTGCAAGGCCGCAAGCTGCGCCGTGAGCTGGTCGACGCTGCAGCGAGCCAGCGCCTCCGACGCGGCGCAGTCGCTCTCAAGCGCAGACACTTGCGCGCCAAGGCTGTCGAGGCGTGCCAGAGCAGCCTGCGCAGCGGCCTCAGAGCTACGGAGCGCAGACTCTGCGGCATTTGCGCGGACATTCAGCGAGTTGACCTCTTCTGAGCATGCTGCTGCCGCCGCTGCTTGCGCCGCATTGCGCGCAGCCAGCAGCTCTTCCGCCCACGCGCTGGCAAGCTGCGCGCCCAGGCCCGGCGCGGGCTGCGGCGAGTGCTGCGGCGTGCGGGAGGGTGTGTGCATTTGCGAGAGGAGCGGCGGCGGCGGCGCGCGGAAGGGACGCGCGGGAGAGAGGGGCAGCGGCGGCGCGCTGGGCGCGGGGCTGCGCACGGGTGAGGAGGAGCGCTGCAACGCCGCGGTGTGGCGTGCGCTAGCCGCGGTAAGGCTCGCAACTTTGCGTCGCAGCTCTTCGCGGCGCCGCTCAAACTCGCACGCCACGCCGTCGCCCATTGCGCTCACGCACGGAAAGCCAGGCGAGCTTTGTGGCGCGTATTTGGTCGCAATCTTTGGACTTGCCCTCCGCCGAGCCTGTCGCACGGCAACTGCTGCCTCTGCGCAGCCTGTGTTCATGGACACGACCGTCGTGTGTCGTTACAGCGCAAACGACGGGGCGCAGCTCACGTTCAGCTCCACGCCCGGCACTGGAAGCGACGAACTGCCGGCGCTGGTCCTCATTCACGGGTGGTCGGGCAGTCGCCGCTCCTGGGACCTGGCGCTGCCGCACCTGGCGGCGCAATCCAGCCATGTGTACTGCTTAGACCTCCGCTGGCACGGCGACTCAACACAGCAATCTGGTGGGTGCACGCACCTGGCCCGTCTGGCGTGCGACCTAGAGGACTTTCTGAAACACATACACCTGTGCTGCCCGGTGCTTGTGGGTGCCAGCATGGGCGCCGCTGTTGGCTGGTGCTACGTGGATTTGTTCTCAGCAACACGGCTCGGAGGGCTCGTTTGCGTAGATCAAGCGCCGTTCCAAAACAGAGCGGACGGGTGGACCTTAGGCAGCAAAGGCTGCTACGACGCACCCACGTTGGCCGCTTTACAAGCCTCTCTGCGTCGCAACATGGATGCCTTTGCAGATGACAACGCGCGATGCTGCCTGTCTATGACGCTCCCAGCGAACGTGCTTGCTACGCTCAAGGCCGAGACCCTGCGGTGCTGCCCTGAGCGACTGGCGCTGTTGATGGCTGACCACACGTCGCGAGACTGGCGCGCGCTGATCCGTCAATTATCCCTCCCAACGTGCTCCATTTACGGCACAAGCTCGGGCTGCTTTCCAGAGGAAGGATGTGCTGCATCTGTGACGCTGTGCGACCTGGTGGCTGACTGGGGCGAGGGCGAGGAGAGGGCGCGCATGGTGAGTGAGATGCGCATGGCCAGGCGTATGGAGGGATGCAACCATTGGTGCTATCTTGAGCAGCCGGAGGCATTTGCAGGTGCGTTGATTTGTTGATTTCTGTGCTTGGACCTCCAACACTGAGGCTGACGCTCTGACGCCCACCGCTTGCTTGCAGCACATGTGCGTGAGTTTCTGAGCAGCGCTGGCATCCGCGCGATATGCCGCAAACACGGAATGACCGCTGAATAGAGCATTCCAGCGCCAAGTTGTCAAGTTGTCAAGAGCCCCAGCGCTCAGCGTCCGAGCCGCGGCACCGTTCGTTTGAGGCGCTGCATTGCCCCCCTTATAGCCAGCCTGTCGATGTCATGAAGCGCGCCGAGGCTGTAGAGCTCAGCCCCGTGCGCCAACCAGGCCGGAAATCCTGCGAGAGAGGGCGCCCCCGAGCCAACCAGCAGCACCGCCTGCGGGCAAGGCGGCAAGCTGTGCGCCGCGTGGAGGCGCGCTTCGGCGGAGCGCACGCGCGCGCTGACGGTGCCGGCGGGCGCGGCGGGCGGGCCGCACGCGCAGGCGGGCACGTCTTGTGTGAGCGCCTGCGGAGGAGTTGTCAGGAGCTTTCAGAGCGCACCAGAGCGCTCGCGCGCTCGCAGCGACGTACCAACGCAGGCGCGAGCGCGTCCGAGGCGCCGAGGCACCACAGGTGCACTGTGCGTCTCGTTGCGTCTCGTTTGCCGAGCGTTGCGCTCCTCGAACCCGCTCCGTCTCCCCAACCAAGCACCAGCGGCGGCCCGCCAGCGCCTCTCAAGCTCCGCAGACGCCTCGCCAGCCGAGGAGCAGCAGCGTGAAGTTCGTCTGACGCGTCAAACAACAACACGTGCTCAACGTCTGCTCTCTCCTCAAAACACCACTCTACCAACTGCGCCACGCGCGCGTCCGGGCACTGCGCGCCAGCCTTCAGCGCCAGGGAGATGCCCAGGCAGCGAGGCAGCAGCGGAGCCGGAGCGTCGGCCACAGAGGTCAACTCTGTCAACGCCACACTCCGGCGGTGACTGAACAAACGCTGAGCCGCCTGGCGCAGTGCCACGCTCCTCTCCCAGGCTCCGTACGCCGCGCGCAGAAGCAGCAGCAGCAACGTCAGCAGCTCGCTGCGAATCCGCGCCACCACAGCCATCGCTTTGTCGCCGTTCTGCGCGCCCGTCGATCGCAGCTGCTCGACGCGTTAAGCGCATGCGTTGGTGCTGTGACACAGGCGAGGCGAGGGGCTCACGACTGGTGTGAACTTCCAGTTTTTGTTTCGAGCGGAGTTTCCGATCGTTTATAACGCCACACCGCCACCACCCTTTCACTGCGCGCTGCGGCGGCTGTGCGTGGCCGATCGCGGCACGACGCGCTCAACCTCCTCTCCAGCCTCGACGGCCTGCGCTCGCCCCGTTTGCGCGGTGAGTCCGGAGGGGCCAGCCGGCGCAGCCGCGAGGGGCTTGCGGCTCAGCGTGAAGAACATGGGCGTGAACAGGTCGGCCCGCCCGCCGGCGACCAGCGCGTCCGCACCCTTCACCAGAAACCCCGACACTGCGCTCGTGCCTCGAGGCGCAACCTTCAGCGTCTCCAGCGCCCACACAGCCGCGTGGGTGACGGCGCGACCCAAGCGCGAGGTGCGGAAGTTGGTGATGCTCACGAACGAGGTGGCGTCGATGGGCTCGTACCAAGCGACCTCGGAGCTCGCTGCCAGGTCACCGGCCTCGAGAATCTCGAAGCCCACGTCCTTGAGGGCAGCCACAACCTCCTCGGTGGTGTACAGGTCAGGCAGGCCGTTGCCCAGCAGAATATCGTGCTTGATCTGCTCGTGCGCTTTGTTTCCAACCTGGTAACGACCAGTCATGCACCACTCATAACTCGCAAACAAGCCCCCCGGCTTCAAAGACTTGAAGATTTGGCTCAGCACACCTCGCAGGTCCGGCGCGTGGCAGGTGGCCTCGATCTGGTATGCACAGTCAAACGTGCCCGCACCAAGCGCCCCCATGTCCATAAAATCACCCTTGACGTAGCGGCAGTTGCCGTGGTGGCCCGTGGCGGCATTCAGCTGCTCGCCGCGGGTGATCTGGTAGGCGTTGTTGTTGAGGCCCGTCACGGCTGCGCCGCTGAA